>Ga0194137_10000052_pt1 | contig 67885 bp, 61 predicted proteins | sample TARM_MetaG_T3_14_FD_134025 | JGI IMG/M metagenome (GOLD analysis project Ga0194137, IMG submission 134025) | Freshwater microbial communities from Pennsylvania, USA, analyzing microbe dynamics in response to fracking - TARM_MetaG_T3_14 (version 2) | ecosystem: Environmental > Aquatic >...
CCCGACACGGCACCGAGCACCGGCACCAGGGCAGCGGGCAGGCACTATCCCGGTCGCGCTGCTGGCAGGTGTGCCAGGCATGCGGGCCAGCTCGGGTTGCAGCCTGGTGACCTGGCACGCGCATCGAGCACCGGCACCAGGGCAGCGGGCAGGCACTGTCCCGGTCGCGCTGCTGGCAGGTGTACCGGGCTTGCAGGCCAGCTCGGGCCACGACCTGGTGACCCGACACGGCACCGAGCACCGGCACCAGGGCAGCGGGCAGGCACTATCCCGGTCGCGCTGCTGGCAGGTGTGCCAGGCATGCGGGCCAGCTCGGGTTGCAGCCTGGTGACCCGACACGGCACCGAGCACCAGCACCAGGGCAGCGGGCAGGCACTGTCCCGGTCGCGCTGCTGGCAGGTGGCGCTGGGCACGCTGAGCAGCTCAGGCCACGGCCCGGTGACCTGGGACGCGCATCGAGCACCAGCACCAGGACAACGGGCAAGCCGCGTCCGGGTCAAGCCGCTGGGCGGCTGGCAATAATAGTGCTGCCACCAACATGAACAAGGAGAAGACCGCCATGGGTCGTTTTCTTACCCACGCATTCATCCTAGAGAAATATGGACCGCGCCTAGACAAGCATGCGCTTGCAGATGCACTACGAATCGCGGCCAGCACAGTGATGAACCGCAGCAGTGACGGCACCCTAGGCATCCGCACTTACACCGATCACGGCAAGCTATGGGCAGATGCTGAGCACGTCGCGGAGTACTTTGATCGCAAGGCACTGGAGGCAAAGTGACTGCTCTAGCCATGAACGGTATCTCCTCACTTAAATGGCATTGCAACGCTACTTGCTGATCGCTCATTGCAGTCAAACAGAAAATGGCTTTTTTATCCCTCCCTATCAGGTGTCACCTCGCACCCCCCGGGGGGGTAGTTTTCACTCCCCATAAAAGTCTGGCTAGCTGATCGGTTTCCGCTTCACTGCCTCTGGACTTTTGACACCCCCCTGTCTTGCCCGCAGCCGTTCGGCCTTCGACTTGACGTCATGGCAGGCATCGCACAAGGGCTGGATATTGTCGTCATCATCCGAGCCGCCCTCGGTCAAGGGCTTGATGTGGTCACGCTGGGTGGCCGGAACCGTGTAGCCCTTGCTTGCGCATTCACGGCATAGCGGCTCACGATTGAAGAGGGCATGTCGTGCACGCTGTAGTGCCCGACCCGTCATCCGTTTCACTTCAGGGCGTTTCACCCATTGGGCCAGCTTGTGGGCTGCGCATCGAGATGTGCCGTCCTTGACGAGCACACCACAACCGTGATGCTTGCATTGACGTGGCGCTGATGTTGGCATTGAGAACTCCTTTCTTACCCTTTATTTCCTGGAGCGTGCAGACGTTTGCATCGCACTTTTGTGGCGCGAAGATTCCTTCTATGCAGGCCCATCCCGCACCCGACATGCTCCGCAAGGCGTCAAACCTTGCAGAGCACAAACCTTCAGAAGAGGCCCGAACCTAGCACCCCACCCAAGGTGCGATAGCCAACGTCAGGATTAAGGTTGACACCGCTTGGCGACGATGTCTGAACAACACGCATACCAGACGGAGCGTTATCAAACGTGACCTTGATTTCGCCATTGACACGCGAGGGGGCGGCTGGAGATACCGGAGATGGTCTAGACATTGCGTCGCTCCTATGCGTCGTGTCATAGATCCAACCGCCAAGGGTCTGGCTCTTGTCACCAGTCAATGCCCGCACCATAGGATTGATCGCGTTGTCATTCAACCAGCCTCCAACCTCCCACCCCGCAAAGGCCGCTCCAGCTACGCCCGCCAGCGCCGAGACTCTACCCATAGTCCCAATGAGCTTTGCACCGCTGACGTCGGCCGAAAGCATCGCAGCAGAAAGCGACTGAAGAGGGGCAACTGGCGCAACCGCACTCATGGCGAATCCGAGCAACGCAGAACCGGCACGCCAAATAGAACCAGCCAATGACGCCGCAGCGGCCACTGCCTGTAAGTTCATGATGACCACGAGACCTATCAGCGCGTTCCTGGTCCCACCTACTGAGTCAACAAGCGACTTCAGCCCGCGCCCAAGACTCTTCACGCCGTCTGCGAAAGCAGCCCAGTCAAAGGACTTGAGAGCCAGCACCACACCAGATACAAAAGACTTCACATCGGTTGCAATGACTTCGCGATTTTTTGCCGCCCAATCTGTGAATTGCTTTAGAAGTGGCGTCAGCACTGGCACCAATTGTTTGGCGATAGTCCCCTGAAACCCTTTGGTCACGATGTCCAGGTCATACATCGACTGACCCCAGGCGCGGGCCTGCTTCACCGCGTCATCACCCATGACGCCCTTTAGCGGCTTCATTCTTTCAATCAGCTCTTCTATCCCCTTCGATCCAAGGGACAGAGTTGGCGCAATTTCCGCCCACTGCTTGCCATATAGCGCATTGGCCATCCGTGCACGGATGGCTGCATTCGTGTTTTTATTGAAGTGGTCGGCCAGCTCCGGCAGCATGTCAGCAGCCGATCGCAACGTGCCATTCTTTCGCAGCGGGATATGCATCTGCTGAAGCAAGCTCAGAAGGTCTTTGTTCTTACCTGCCGCCGCCATGCCTATGCCCTTGTTGAGCTTGCCCATGGCGGACTCCATAGCATCAACAGATGACCCCGATTGCTCAAACACATACTTCAGCCGTTGCCACTCCTCGACTGACATGCCTGCTTTGATCGCCCCTTTGTATGCATCTTCACCAGCTTGAGCAAAGCCAGTCATCGCCTTCTTGATTGCCCCAACCCCGAACCCCGCCGCGAGACCAGAAAGCGCCGTGATGGGCAAACCAATTTTTGAACTCAGGCCCACGGCAGAGTTACCCAGGTCCGCCAGATATTTGCGCGTTGACTTCGCCGTGACTTGCATTTGCTTGAGCACTGGACTCATCTTGTCCACGGCAGACAAGATTGCTTTAAGTTGAAATTGATCAGCCACCTTGTGCCCCTTCCAGTTGTGCAACGCCTTCTTTTTGCGCGACGATTGACTCCACCTCTGTGCGCCCAAAGAAGCCCTGAATCACAGCCTGACAGGCTTGCAGATCAGGGATGCTCATGCACAGAACAGCAGACATTGGGATAGAAGCCAAACGCGAGATGTACCGAGCCACCACCTTCGCCCGAAACTCAATGCATGTTTCGTCATCACGCATGATCGCAAGGTAGGGATAGCTCAGCTCAATGACGTCAGCAAGGACGGGTTTGCGCAATACCAGCAATGACGTCTTGGAGCCCTTGATGGTGATAGGTGATTCCAGGTAAACAGTGGTGCCCTCGATGGGCGTAGGCGCCGCAGCATCGGAGATGGGGGTGGCCTGGATAGATTGATCGGTCATACATTTCCTATGAGGTGCAGACATCTGCACGGTGTTGATGGGTGAATGAACAAGCGCAATGAAACGCGGAGGCGAACGAGCGCGAGAGGCAATGCGCTGCACCTTTACTGCGGGCTTCAATCGCCTGCTCCTTCGTCAGCAAAGATCGTTGACTTGATGCGGTAGGCCGTCGCGTTCCCGATGCCTGGCATCCGTTCACGCCGGTCATATCGATCACCAGGGCCCGGTATCAGATGGCCGCGTTTGAGCAACAACTTGGCTACAGCGTTATGGTCGAACCCCTCACACAGTCGATTGCGAAACACCTCAGGAAAAACAAAATACTCAATGCTTGTTTCTTCACCATCTGCTGGAGTCATGACCTCACCAAACTCCTTCATGTGGTCGCTGTTTGTCTTGATGGCTTTGCCCGCACCATCGACCAAGCGACGAAAGCCCCACCGTTCTGTGGGATTCGGTGCGCGATCGTCTGCGGCGCGATGCCACCAAGCGAAGTTACCGGCCCCGCGCTCCTCTAGAAGCCGCTTGACCTGGCGTACCATCTGGCCTTCTTCTGCATCGCCAATGCCACCGCGAGACGCAAGCCAAGCATTGAAGCAAGCCAGAACACCCCGGGCTGCTTCGCCTGGTTGCCATCCCGTGATGCCCGCTTCAGTGGCCAGCTCGCCCGCGACAGCAACCAGAGCAAAGCGCCGTCCCACCCGTTGAACCTGCCCGCTTGCGGCGTCGGGTATCCATTCGTTTGCGTACTTGTCAATACCTTCCCTGACTCGATCTCGCAGGGTGTCGACTTGGGGCATGAGCCATTCAAGGTATGCAATGCCAGCGGTGCCATGCTGCACCTCGCATGCCCTGCTCAGTTGGGCAGACATCGCCGCGCTGCTGGCCTGATCGTGCAACTCATTGAACAAGCCAAGGCCCATGCCAGCATCGGCAGGTATGTCAGCAAGTCGAAGCTCCTGCCCGGCCTTGCTGCGCTTGCCACCTTCGGCCATGTGCTGCGACAAGCTGATCTCACCGGCAGATAGAAACAGCAGACGCCAACTCTGGCGGGGCCGTGCCTGGCCTGTGCGAGTGCTCCGCGCCTTGCCGGTCTCGTTGGCCAGCATGTAGGCGCACTCACCGGCAGTCTTCGGGTCAACCTGCGCCAGTTCATCCAGGATGAGCAGCCCGTCGCAGTGCTGCGCGGCGATAGCTTCAAGAGCGTTGTCTGTGGTGCGCCAGCGCTGAAGGTATGACGACCCGCCCCACACTGACCCCGCAACCTTCAAGGCCGTCGTCTTGCCGCAGCTTGTCCCACCCCGCAAGTGAAACCCACCGCTATCAATACCTGATGGCCGCACCAAGGCACCGGCAAAGGCGCAGGACACGACAAACAGCAACCTGTCATTTCCAACACAAAGCGCGGCGATGCCTTCGCGCCAATGTGGCAGCGTGCCCCGTTGTTTGAACGGGTTTTCAGTGATCCCCTCAACTTGGTAAACGATGCGCTCCCCATCACCGCCGATGGTGGCGCGAGGGAGCACATAAGCACGACCATGCCACCCGACGCGATCAGTGCAACGTGCCATCTCTTGAGGCCGTCTGCTTTGCAGGTATTGCCCCAGCCTGTTGCGGGCATTAGCACCGCTGGCAATGCGCAGACCCATGTTCAGCAGCACTGCCCGATATTCAGACCCATCACCGGCCAGCATTCGGGCAGGCATGGCCCAGGTTCTGACGTTGCCCATAGGATCAGGAAAGGTCAGCAAGAAGCCCCATCCTTGCCCATCTTCATCACGGGTGCAGGCCGTCACATTCAATCGACTGCAAACCCATTGCGGGGCTTTGCTACGCCCGTCCGGGTCTGACTCCAGAAAGAACACGCCCTCGTCACTGACTTGAAAGCGATCCCACGACAGGCCGTTGTCTTCGTCTGTGCGTTTGGACGCTGCGCCTTTGTGATTTTTTGTCTCGCCTACCTGCGCTTGCTTGATGGTCTCTGCCACACGATCCCGTACAACATCCAAGCCCTTGAGCTGGTGCAAATCATTGAAGTCGCTTTGATCATCGGGCAAGCCTTCAGGCCAGGTGGCCACGCCCCGCACAGAACGTGCGGCCTGTTCGGCTTTCTCTTTGCCCGGGTTGCGCCCAGTGGTGGCACTGGTGGCTTTGTCGTTGTCACCGCAAACCACAATCAAGGCAGCAGGGTACGCAGATCGCACTGCTTTGGCCACAATTGGCAGATTGCCCGCATCAAAGGCCACGCACACCGGGTACCCAGTAGCCTGGTGCAGACTGGCGCCCGTGGCGTAGCCTTCAGCCAGCAATAGCACACTGGCCCCTTGAGAAGAGCCAATCCAGTGCATCAGCCCAGACTTACGCCCGCCAAATAGAAACCGCTTGTCCGTGCCACCGGTGGGGCGCTGTCCCGCAATGCGCTGCACGTTCCACAATGCTCCGGCCTCGTCGCACATAGGCACGACAAGCCACCCCTCAGCATCAACACGAACCCCAAAAGGCTCAACCCCTTTGCGGTTCAGGTAAGCAGACTGCCTGTCTTCGCTGGCTTGCTCCCACACCTGTGCGGCTTGCTCTGCTGCCGTCTTGTGCTTCGCTTCAGTGGTTTTGCGTTCGGCTTTTTCACGGGCTTTGCGTGCATCTGCTTGCGCCTTTAGCGCCCCTGAGTCAGGGCGACCCATGTCGGGAGTGTCATCCCACTTGAAGCCATAGGCCTTTGCAATGTGCACTAGCGTACCAATGGTCACGCCGCCACCGGCCTTGATGCTACGCCAAGTCTCCTTGACGCTTGTCTCGTTGTAAGTCTCGCCCCGATGGCTCCATGCATCGAACACATCAAGGCCATCGGGACCGAGTTCAGATTTCAGGGCCATGCCCACCTTGGCCCATTCATCGCGCGGCAAGTCGGGAGGGATGCAAGCAAGCGCCGCCAGGATGGTTTCTCGTGTGATTGTTTTCATGGGGACCAAAACAAGTCGCCTTGCGGTTCGGGATCGGGCATATGTGTCAGCCAGAAGCAGGCAACTCGGCGTGCATTGGCGCCGCCGTTGCATGTCACCGGGCGCAGTTCACGCCGCAAGCCAAAGCCATGGCGCTTCATTTCGCTGATGACCTTGGTGACGCTGCCCGTGTCGCATGCATCCTCTATTTGCCGAAGCGTGGTGCCCGGGTTTGATTCCAGGAATGCAGCCACGCGGGCCATTTGCGCTTGTCGCCCATCACGCGGGAGTAGGCTTGTCACCTGACACCCCCTTGCGACCATCAATGAGAATGCGGCCAGACCGCCAGTCCAGCACTTGCAGGCGCCGGGGCTTACCGTCCTGCTCAACTAACCGCCAGCCGTAGCGCCTACCTTGGTAATTGAAGCCATGCCCCACAACCTGTCGCCGAGCTTCTGTGCGAATCCGCTCGGCGCGTGCGTAGTAATAAAGCGCCACCAGTTCAACGTAATCGGGCAGATTCACATCCACCCCAGACGCGTGCGCCTCCACCATGCACGCGGCTTCCTGCCTGATGCGGCAATGGATCTTGTTTTGATAGGTGGTGGCCATGGCTCATACCACCTGTGCAGACGTCCGCACCACGACCCCATGCAGGGCGTTCCGCGTAGTCGCCGCAGTATTGATGCGCCTATGAATGTCCGGGGCTGAGTAGCCAGATAGATCGGCCATCACTGGCCCCCACGTGAAGCTTTGATGCGGCCTTCGATATAGGCCGCTATCTCAGCTTCTATCCACATCGTTGCCCGCCCAATCTTGATTGGCTGGGGCGCCTTCTTGGCTTTGACTGCATCAAGGAACGCTGTGCGGCCTTGAGCGGTCGCGTTGAGGCATTCAGGCAGGCGCATCAAGCGCCGCAGGGGCGTGGTATGGTTTGATGCAGGTACGGATTCGTGCGGATTCTCGGTAACCATCGCTGCTCCTTTGTTATGCGATGGCCCGAAGTTTTTATGGTGTGGTTACTTCCTGCTACCCCGATTGATTCATGAAATCACACCATCAATCGGGGTGATAGACCGAATGGCTGATTCGACCAATGCACGCCCGCATTTCAAGTCCAGCTTTTCCCATGCGCAAAGGGTCTCCATGAAGTCTGGAAACCAGGTCGTTTTGCTATAAGGGGGAAGCGTGCCCGTGATCCCTCGATATTCACAGGCTAGAGCCTTGACAAGGTCCCGTGCACGCAGCACTGAAGATTGTGCCTGGCGGCTTGGCTTGCATTGCTTGATTGCATATTGCGCGGAAGCTTCGAGGTCAGATACCAAGTCCCAAGCCGCACCCAAAAACCGCCCCTCTGCGCTTCGATATTTCATAGCATCGTCAGAAAGTTCGACCGGTGGCGATGAGCCAAAAGCCAGGAAGTCCCAATGGGCACCAAACGTCGAAACAGTGCCAGCGTCCATTGCGCTTAGGGCATGTAGCAAGGCTCTGGCCTTAGTCGCCACGCTATTGAGTTCTTCTTGTATCTGTCTTGCCGGAGTGGTGAAGACACGTTCAGCGCAACGCCATTGAACTTCAATGGCGCAGCACGCTAGGAACCTATTCGCGCCATCCGCACTCATGGCCGGTGGCTTTGGCAAGAGTTCCCGCAATTGCGTCACCAAAAGCTCCGGCAAAAATCTCTCGTCGGCCCAGATGTGACCTTCAAAGCTGAATTCTGGTTTTGGCAATCTGACCACATGCACCTCTTCGATGCGCCCTTTCCAAAGAATCGCCACGCCTGCCGGGGAAGGGCGCCCCAGCCATCGCCACCGGCTAGGCATTGAGAAATCAACTCAGATCAGATTGCGCTGATGTGTGCTCGCGCCGGGGAAGTGTCGTTATTCATTGCGCCTCGATTCGCCCCGGGTGGGGGCTGGCCCGGAGGAAAACCTCCGCGCCGCAGATTCCAGGATAAGGGCTAGACATGGGTTTGCATGGGGACGTGCAGACGTCCGAACAAAGTGAAGACAGCAATGCCAATCAACTACAAAGATTGTTTGCCCTCACTTTGCCATCAATGTGCCCGCACTTTGTCCGCAGCCCTTAGGCCTGCGGCATCCCATTTATTCATGTCACATCAAGCCGGTTTCACTTGTTTGCCCGCACGTCCGCACCGAAACATGCGGCCTCAGGCGATTTCTTCCTGAGCTATTGCTTGTTCGGTCAGTGCTTTAAGCCGCACCACACCCCGATGGACTTGAGAAAAAAGCGCAAGAACATCCGACTTGTTCAAAACAACGGGAGCATCTTTAACAAATGGTTCAGCCCAAAGCCCAATCATTTGATTCACAAGAAATATGACACCCTCGATTGCATACAACTGTCTTTGCACAGCTGGTCTATCTAGCCTGCCGTCCTCATCAAGAGGGGAGTAAAGGTCATTCACTAGGCGCTGCAAGTGATAACAGGCTGCTGACAAGCCCGCTTGGGAGTCGCTGTCCCGTAGGTTGGTGTGTTCAGCAACGATAGGCCACGCCTTTAATGCCAACTCCAGAGAGGCAAGGCGCGTTCCAAAGAGGGATATGCGGTTGAGCGAGGTAACGGGAGAATGCGTATTAGCCATGATTCACCTCTGGTGTAGGTGGGTTTGTGGTTAGGGGCTGGACAGTGTTACCGCACTGTCCGGCCCCGCTTGTTTGCCCAGTCCCGCTGGGCGTCGGTATGAAGGGTTAAGCAGCCTTGAATGGGATGACCTCGGCACCTTTGCGCAGCGTGTCCAGGTAGTCCGCCCACGTTTGCATCATGGTGCGGCGCTGCTCGACAAACTCCGTGCGGTTGTAGGCGCGGCCTAGGCTGTCTCTCACTGCGTGTGCCAACTGGGCTTCTACAACGGACTCGGGTACACCCAGGCGCTCAGCCATCAAGGTGCGGGCCATCGCACGGAAGCCGTGCCCAGTCATTTCGTCTTTGGCAAAGCCCATGCGCCGCAGGGCGGACAGCACCCCGTTCTCACTCATAGGGCGCCCACCCGTGCGGGGGCTGGGGAACACATACCGGCCGTGCCCAGTGATGGGCTCCAGGTCGCGCAGCACAGCCAAGGCTTGCCGTGAGAGTGGCACCAGGTGCGGGGCGCTACTGATCTTCTGTTGCTTGGTCCGCTTCATCCTGGCGGGTGGGATCGTCCACAAAGCTGCGTCAAGGTCGAACTCTGCCCATTCGGCTTGGCGTAGCTCTCCAGGTCGCAGGAAGACAAGCGGGGCCAGCATCAACGCCGCCCGTGTGGTGGGGTGCCCCTGGTAATCATCGAAAGCCCGTAGCAGCCCGCCCACTTGCTTGGGGTCGGTGATGGCTGCGTGGTGCTTCACGATCACGGGTTGCAAGGCATCACGCAAGTCTGCCGATGGGTCACGCTCACACCGACCCGTAGCGATGCCGTAGCGGAACACTTGCCCGCAAGCTTGACGCACGCGGTGGGCCGTTTCGATGGCGCCGCGTGCTTCAACCTTACGCAGTGCCTCCAGCAGCTTGGGCGCGGTTACTTCGGCAATAGGTGTTGCGCCAAACCAGGGGAAGGCGTCTTGCTCCAGGCGAATTAGGGTCCGGGCTGCGTGGCCCTCAGTGACCGCCGCTGTGTGCACCGCCGTGTGCCATTCCCGGGCCACGGCTTCAAAGGTGTTTGCAGTCGCTGCCGCCCGCGTGTCCTTTTCGGCCTTGCGCTTGGCTCCCGGGTCAATGCCTGCCGCTATGTCCTTGCGTGCCTGGTCGCGCTTGTCTCGGGCGTCTTTCAGCCCGACATCGGGGTGCACGCCCAGGGAAAGCATTTTTTCCCTGCCATCGACGCGATACCGCAGTCGCCACCACTTGGCGCCGCTGGGCTGCACTTCCAAGCCCAGGCCTCCGCCGTCCGGCAGGTTGTATGGCTTGGCTCGGGGTTTTGCGTTGCGAATAACTGGGTCTGTCAGCTTGTTCGTGGCGTTCTTCGCGGCCATGTGGGTAACTCCCTTTGTGGGTAACAAGTTTGCGGGTAAGTCGCTTACCCGCAAAGTTACCCGCATCAGTGTGAGGCTGTCAACGCACTTACCCGCATCGCTACGGATAAAGAAAAAGCCCTAGAGTGTTGATTCTCTAGGGCTTTCTGTATTTCAGCGAACGTTGCTGAACGTTGTGTTGGTGGAGCCGGGGGGAATTGAACCCCCGTCCGTAAGCCATCATCGAGCAGTTCTACATGTGTAGCTGTCTGATTTGAATCTCGCCGACCTGATCGCGCAGCAGCACGCTACCAAGTCAGCCAGTCACTGAATCTCGACCTGAACCGAGTGACCCGGCTCAGACCCAGCCTATGTGAATGACCTCTCAGCCCTTGTCTTGCGACTCAAGCACAGCCCATAGGCCAACTGTTGAGAGGCTCACCGGTGTTAAGCGGCGAGTGCGAACGATTGGTCGTTTGCAGTTACTTTGTTTCCAGATGGATTTACGAGGTGGCTGGTCCTCGACATGCCCTGTCCCGAATCCGCACCCACGTCGAAACCAGGTCGGCCCCAGGAAGAAAGACGATCATTGTAGGCGCTAACTCCTCTGCGCGCCGCCGCAAGCTTGACCGTTATCTGCCAAATGGTGTCGCCTGGCGCTTTTTCAAGGGGTCGTCATCAGCTCACGCCGTTGATCAGGCTGCGGCACAGCGCGTTGAGCACATCCTGGTCGTCGGTGGACAGCTCGCCGGCGCTCAGGCGGGCAACGCGTTCGATGGCAAAGAGGCGGGCCTTGAGCTGGTCCAGCACGGCCTCAGCCTCGGCCGCCTGTTCCGTGCCTATGGCCCCGGGGCTCCACAGTCCGCTTTCGTTCCAGCCGCCTCTGAGCTTGTGCAGCAGGTAGCGCGAGAGGTCCGCCGCTCTTTGCAGGCCCTCCGATGGGAGTGGTGGCAAGACGGTGTCCAGGCGGTTCATGGCGCTTTGCAAGGCCACGTCCAGCTGGGCCAGGGCGCTGTGGAGGTCGTCCAGATCCTGGCGTGCCTTCATGGGCGCAACAGATCTGGCGGCGGCCGAGAGCGGGCCAGCGAGATGGTCGTCGAACTCGCCTGGCACGACGCGCAGGGCCACGCTGGCATGGTGCAGCGTGGCGCCTGGTTCGCGCAGGGCGGCCAGCGCGGCTTCCGTGGCGGCCAGCAGCTTGCCCAGTGCCGAGAGCTGGTCTTTCTGCAGGCGGTGCGGGTAGCCCGAGCCATCAAGGTGCTCGTGGTGTTCGGCCACGGCGCGGGCCAGGTCCTTGGGGTAGTCGGTGAGCTGGGTGAGCAGCAACTGACCCACGTGGGGGTGCACCACCAGCTGGCGGTAGCTATCCACGTCCAGCGCCTTGTCGGCATCGGCTTCACCGAATTCGGGGGCGATGTACATCTCGCCGATGTCGTGCAGCAAGCCGGCCATCATGGCCACGGCCACCAGGCGGTCGTCGGCGCTCTGGGCTTTCATCAGCGCACCGGCCACTGCCATGGCTTCAATGGCGTGGGTGAAGGCAGCGGGGCGGGCGGTTTCACAGGCGGTGAGCAGCAGTTGCACCACCGGGTGAAGGCGCAGCAGGCTGGTGCCGCGAACGAGGATCGCCTGGTGAGGCTGGAGCAGTGGCGTGAGCGGGCCATGGCTGGCCATGAGTTGCTCGATCGCGGTCTTGAGCGTGGTGTTCGAAACCCCGTCTTCGGCGATCAGGCAGGTTTCCAGCGGCTTGCTCAGCGCGCGGTCCATCAGCTTTTCCTGGAGCGCGCGAGACACGGGCTGGTTGCGCGCCCACAGCTTGATGCCGCGGATGTCGAAGATGTCGCTGGCCGCGATGATGGACCGGGTTTCGCTGGTCTCCAGGATGGTGGCCAGCGCGTGCGGGTTGGCGGACTGGAAACCGCCCTTGGCTTGGACCGTGTTCATGACAGACTCCTTCGCGCCTGCAGCGGAACTGCCTGATTGATTATCTGCCTGTGGCGCTTGCCTGGGTGAGGGGCGGGCGCTTCCCATTCGTGCCAGTTGCCCGCAATCCCGCAAAAAGAAGAAAGGCCAGCCCGGTTGGGGCTGGCCTGGGTTCAGGGTTGATGCTGATGGGGCTGTTCAGCTGCGGTAATCGGCGTTGATGGTCACGTACTCGTGCGACAGGTCACAGGTCCAGACCGTGGTGCTGGCCGTGCCGCGTGCCAGGCCAACGCGGATGGTGATCTCGCTTTGCTTCATCACGCGCTGGCCGTCTTCCTCGCGGTATTCCGGGCGGCGGCCGCCCTTGGTGACCACGTGCACGTCGTCCAGATGCAGCTCGATGAGGCTTTGGTCGAGGTCGTCGATGCCTGCGTAGCCCACGGCGGCCAGGATGCGGCCGAGGTTGGGGTCGCTGGCGAAGAAGGCGGTCTTGACCAGGGGCGAGTGGGCGATGGCGTAGGCGGCCTTGGCGCACTCTTCTTCGTTGCGGCCACCTTCGACCGTGATGGTGATGAACTTGGTGGCGCCTTCGCCGTCACGCACGATGGCCTGGGCCAGCTTTTGTGAGACCTCGATGAGCGCGGCGCGCAGGGCCTGGCCGTCGGCGCTGTTCAGGTCGGTGATCTCGGCGTGAGCGGCCTTGCGGGTGGCCATCAGCACGAAGGAGTCGTTCGTGGACGTGTCGCCGTCGATGGTGATGCGGTTGAAGCTGGCGTTGGCCGCCTCGGTCACCAGGGCTTGCAGCAGGCCGGGCGCCACATTGGCGTCGGTGGCCATGTAGCCCAGCATGGTGGCCATATTCGGCTTGATCATGCCGGCGCCTTTGCTGATGCCGGTGATGGTCACGGTCTGGCCATCGATGCTGATCTGCTTCGAGTACCCCTTGGGGAGCGTGTCCGTGGTCATGATGCCTTCGGCGGCCACGGCCCAGTTGTCCGCCTTGAGGTCGGCGATGGCGCCGCTCAAGCCTGCTTCGATGCGGTCTACCGGCAGGGTCTCCATGATCACGCCGGTCGAAAACGGCAGGATCTGCTCGGGCGAGACGCTCAAGTGGCGGGCCAGGGCGATGCTGGTGGCGCGGGCACGCACCAGGCCATCTTCGCCGGTGCCGGCATTGGCATTGCCCGTGTTGATCAGCAGCGCTCGGATCTCGCTGCCGGCGGCCAGGCGCTCGCGGCACAGCTGAACCGGGGCGGCGCAGAAGCGGTTCTTGGTGAAGACGCCAGCCACGGCGCTGCCTTCGTCAAGCGTGATGACGGTCAGGTCGCGGCGGTTGACCTTGCGCACGCCGGCCATGGTGATGCCCAGCTTGACGCCAGGCACGGGGTGCAGATCGGAAGGGATGGGGGCGGTCAGGTTGACGGGCATGTGGTGTGGACTCCGGCGGGGGCTTCATGGGCGAAACCCGATCAGGGGCCCGATTGTGCCGCACTGTGATGTCGCGCGAGGCACGTCCCTGCTGGAATGGCTGGTGGGTGGATGGCGGCCCAAACAACAAGAGCCCCGAAGGGCCCTTGCGTGAAGTAAGCGTGGCAGCGCGTCAGCGGCCCGATGCCGGTGCGTGGAACCAGCCTTCGATGAACTTGAGCGAGTCCACGTGCTGCACCAGCAGCGGCCCGTAGGCCACGATGGCCAGGCTGATGGACATCACCAGGCAAGGCAGGATCCAGCGTTCGTAGCGGCGGTAGAAGGTCGCGCCCGCCACTTCCGCATCTGATTTGTCGATCTCGGCTTCGCCCACCACCTGCCGCGTCAGCAACTGGTTGAGCGCCACCGGTGGCAGCAGGTAGCCCAGCTCGAAGGCCACCAGCACCATCATCCAGAAGTGCACGGGCTCGATGCCGTTGGCGTAGGCCATGGGGGCGAGGGTGCTGGAGACCAGCACGATGGCGCCCAGCGGCTCCATCACCATGCCCAGGATCACCTTGGCGATGACCAGGAAGGTCATGGCGACCCAGACGTTGGGGAAGACCTGCGGGGCCATGGTCATGATCTCGGAGCGCTCGACCACGCCGCTGACCAGCTGCGTGAACAGCATCAGCGAGATATAGGCCCCGACGTGCTCGACCGTCTCGGTCGTGGCGGCACTGATGGCACCGCTGGCCGTCTTCTGGCGCTGGGCGGCGTAGGCGGGCTCTTCCTTGGGCCCGGCAGCGGCGCCATCCAGGGGCACGGCGTTGACGGCGGCGGCACCCACGGCGGCGAAGTTGCGCGAGGCGGTCTCACGGGCCTGGATCTTCTTGTCGAAGACCAGCACCAGCAACATCATGATGGGCAGGATGCTGGGCGCGGAGATCTCGTTGAAGGGCGTGTCCAGCACATGGCTGTAGAACATGGCGATGGCGCCCACGACCAGCACGTAGGGGATCACGGCCTTCATCTCGCGCAGCATGGCCGGGATGGCCACGAAGGGCGAGGCCACGTTGGCGCGCTGATGGCGGTTGTGGCGGTGGATCTGCGAGGCGATGAAGAAGGCCGTCGAGGTCAGCGCGAACACGAAGAAGCCCCAGTAGAACAACTGGGCCGTGGTGACCTGGCGGTTCAAGGCGGCGATGCCCACCACCAGCAGGCTTGGGCTGAGCACCACGCCCAGCGAGCCGGACATGGCCGTGGCGGCCAGCGCGTACTGGCTGGTGCCGCCCACCGCGCGCACCTCGTGGTAGACGATGGCGCCGGCGGCGATCACGAACACGCTCGACACACCGGCATAGGCCGTAGGCAGGCCGGCGGCCAGCAGGATGATGTAGGTCAGCGCTTCTGGCGACAGCTTCCAGGGACGCATGATGTTCATGAACAGGTCCACCATGCGGCTTTGCTTGAACAGCATGCCCGCCCAGATGTGCAGGGCCAGGGCCAGCGGCAGGCTGATGAAGTCCAGGATCTTGTTGGCGTAGATGGCCGGGCCGGACGGGTGGTCGTGCAGGAAGAAGTAGACGCTGGTGAAGATGCCCAGAGTCGAGATCAGTGGCACGGCTTCGAGTGCGCGGATCCAGGTGCCCTTGGTCGGCTCCTGGGACTTGGGCGGACGGATCACGCGGAAGGCGCTCACCGCGGCCAGCGAGCCGAACAGCACCATCCACATGACATACACACGCGGGTCATCGACCGGCACGCCGGAGTCCATCGAGATCTGGTAGTAGCGGATCGAGGAGTACAGCATCATCAGGCTGCACACCAGCATGGCGGTGGCCTGGGCCTGGAAGTCGCGCAGGTAGCGGGCCGGGCGCAGGCTGATGTGGTGGAAGCCCAGCGTGGTGTAGGAGGCCGTGACCGTCAGCAGGATCAGCAGGATCATGGCGCGGTTGTCCGCACCGAACTTGAACAGCGTGAAGAAGCTGGTTTCCAGCGTGCGGTAGGCCTTGAGCTGCGGCGTGATGTGCGCACGGATGTGGTCGTACATCACGTGGCGGTCCTTGCAGTTCTTGACGGTGGCGGTCAGCGACTCGCGCACGGCGGCGGCATCGAACTTCTTGCTGCCGAACAGGTCGTCGATGTCGTCACCACCGGCTGGTGCCGAACTCTTGCTTGCGGCAGCGGCTTCCTGACGTGCCACTTCCTGGTCGACGTTGATGTTGGGGTCGCAGCTGGGCTTCTCGGGGTCGGCGCGCAGCAGGAAGTACTGCACTTGCTGGCCGGGATCGCTGAAGAGCACTTCCCCGAACTTGAGCAGCTGGCCGTGCATCATCTCGCCGGTGCTGATCACCAGAATCAGGATCAGCAGGGTCAGGGTGGAAATGTTGGCAAGCCAGCCAAATAAGCTGCGTCCTGGGGATGACGAGGTTGACGATGTGCTCAAAGCTGTCTCCTGTTGCAGCGCGTCGTGGCGCTGTCATGGCATGTTTTGCAAAAGATGCGCCACGCTATGTGACGACTTGTGTATTGTCAATTCGGGCGCGACAGGATGCCCTTAGGGTTCGCCAGTGGGTCCATGCATTCGTGGGTGGATTTTGGGCAGGCCGTGCGACAAAAGGATTCGCCAATGACAGAAGGCCCGCGAGGGGCCTTCTTTTGGTGCAGTGCAGTACGAGCGATCCGCGAGAGATCAGGCCAGCCTGCCGTGGCAGTTCTTGTACTTCTGGCCGCTGCCGCATGGGCAGGGGTCGTTGCGGCCCACGCGCGGCACGGCCTGTGCCACTGTGCTCTGGTCGGTCTCGGTGGCCACGCTGCCATCCTCGTTGGGGTGCGTGTAGGTGACGTTGACGAGGCTCTCGCCCTGGTTCTCGATAGCCTCGGCCGCCTGCTGGGCTTCTTCCTGGGTGCGGATCTGCACGGTCATCAGCACGCGGGTCACGTCCATCTTGACCACGTCCAGCAACTGGCCGAAGAGTTCGAAGGCCTCGCGCTTGTATTCCTGCTTGGGGTTCTTTTGCGCATAGCCACGCAGGTGGATGCCCTGGCGCAGGTAGTCGAGCGCGGCCAGGTGCTCGCGCCAGTGCGTGTCGATGGACTGCAGCAGCACCATGCGTTCGAAGCCGGCGAACTGATCGCGGCCCACCACGTTGGTCTTTTCCTGATAGCGCTGGTTGGCGGCTTCGAGCACGCGCTTGAGCACGTCATCGTCGTCGGCGGCGGTCTGGCCTTGCACCCACTTGACGAGGTCGACCTCCAGCTGCCATTCGTCCTTGAGCACCTTCTCCAAGGTGGCCAGATCCCATTGCTCTTCGAGGCTTTCCTCGGGCACGAAGGTGCGCACCACATCGGTCATCGCACCCTTGCGCAGATTGGTCACGGCCTCGCCGACGTCGATGCTCTCCAGGATCTCGTTGCGCTGCTGGTAGATCACCTTGCGCTGGTCGTTGGAAACGTCGTCGTACTCGAGCAGCTGCTTGCGCATGTCGAAGTTGTGGCCTTCGACCTTGCGCTGCGCGCTTTCGATGGAACGGGTCACGATGCCGGCTTCGATGGCCTCACCTTCGGGCATCTTCAGGCGGTCCATGATGGCGCGCACGCGGTCGCCGGCGAAGATGCGCATGAGCGGATCGTCCAGCGAGAGGTAAAAGCGCGAGGAGCCCGGGTCGCCCTGACGGCCGGCACGACCACGCAGCTGGTTGTCGATGCGGCGGGATTCGTGGCGCTCGGTGGCGATGATGCGCAGGCCGCCCAGCTCCTTGACCTTGGCGTTGAGCGCGGCCTGCTCGGCCTTGAGCGTCTCGATCTTGTCGAGCTTGGCGTTGTGGTCGAGCGATTCGTCGGCCTCGATGAGCTGGATGTCCTTTTCGACATTGCCGCCCAGCACGATGTCGGTACCGCGACCGGCCATGTTGGTGGCAATGGTGATCATGCCGGGGCGGCCGGCCTGGGCCACGATGTCGGCTTCACGGGCGTGCTGCTTGGCGTTGAGCACCTGGTGCGGCAGCTTCTCGCGGGTCAGCAACTGGGCGATGAGTTCGGAGTTCTCGATCGAGGTCGTGCCCACCAGCGTGGGCTGGCCGCGTTCGTGGCACTCCTTGATGTCGTCGACGATGGCCTGGTACTTTTCCTTGGCGGTCTTGTAGACCAGGTCGAGCTGGTCCTTGCGCAGCATCACGCGGTTGGGCGGGATCACGACGGTTTCCAGGCCGTAGATTTCCTGGAACTCGTAGGCTTCCGTGTCGGCCGTGCCGGTCATGCCCGACAGCTTGGCGTACATGCGGAAGTAGTTCTGGAAGGTGATCGAGGCCAGGGTCTGGTTCTCAGCCTGGATGTTCACGCCTTCCTTGGCTTCCACAGCCTGGTGCAGACCGTCAGACCAGCGGCGGCCCGACATCAGGCGGCCGGTGAATTCATCGACGATGATGACCTCGCCGTTCTGGACCACGTAATGCTGGTCCTTGTTGAACAGGTGGTGCGCACGCAGGGCGGCGTACACGTGGTGCATCAGCGTGATGTTGGCGGCATCGTAGAGGCTGGCGCCTTCGGCCAGCAGGCCTGCATCCGACAGCAGGCGCTCGGCGTTCTCGTGGCCTTGCTCGGTCAGGAAGACCTGGCGGGATTTTTCATCGGCGGTGAAGTCGCCGGGTTCGATCACGCCTTCGCCCGTGCGCGGGTCAGCTTCGCCGATCTGCTTCTTGAGCATGGGCACCACGGCGTTGATGCGCACGTAGAGCTCGGTGTGGTCCTCGGCCTGGCCAGAGATGATCAGCGGTGTGCGGGCCTCGTCGATCAGGATGGAGTCGACTTCGTCCACGATGGCGTAGTTCAGGCCGCGCTGCACGCGGTCGGCCACCTCGTAGACCATGTTGTCACGCAGGTAGTCGAAGCCGTACTCGTTGTTGGTGCCGTAGGTGATGTCGGCGGCGTAGGCGGCCTGCTTCTCTTCGCGCGGCATCTGGGGCAGGTTGATGCCCACGGACAGACCCAGGAAGTTGTAGAGCTTGCCCATCCACTCGGCGTCACGGCGTGCCAGGTAGTCGTTGACGGTCACCAGGTGCACGCCCTTGCCGCTCAGGGCATTGAGGTAGACGGGCAGGGTGGCGGTCAGGGTCTTGCCTTCACCGGTGCGCATTTCGGCGATCTTGCCGTTGTGCAGGACGATGCCACCGATGAGCTGCACATCGAAGTGGCGCATCTTGAAGACGCGCTTGGAGCCTTCGCGTACGACCGCAAAAGCCTCGGGCAGGATGTCGTCGAGCGATTCGCCCTTGGCGACGCGCTGCTTGAACTCATCGGTCTTGGCGCGTAACTGCTCGTCCGTCAGTGGCTCGAAAGTGGGCTCCAGCGCATTGATCTTGGCCACCGTGCGCCGGTACTCCTTGAGCAGGCGTTCGTTACGGCTACCGAAAATCGAAGTCAGTATCTTGGGCAACATGGAGCAATCAATCTAATCTTGTGTGCCAATTTGGGGTGTGAGGGGCGAGAGCCCATCACCGGGTTGCCAGGCGCACGTTTCCCAGCCAACCAAAGCCAAAAAGTGTAGCACCCGGGGGTGACGCTTCCGCGACGCGCCCTCTGCCTCACCAGAAGGGGCTTTCCCCGCCCCCATTCAAGGGTGTGGGGCTGAAGGTGTGTCGAGGCGTTTCGGAAGCAGGGCACTGAGCAGCACGCAGACCAGTGCCATGGCGAGCACCACCACGGCGCCGGAAGGGAGGTCCAGCACAGCGGAGAGGCTCAGGCCCAGGGCGTAGGCCAGCGCACCGGCGCCCCAGGCCAGCGGCAGTTGCAGTCGGGGGGAGGCATGACGCACCGCCAGGGCGGGCATGATCAGGCTGCTGAACACCAGGTAGACGCCCACCAGTTGAACGGAGGCCGTCACGGCCAGGGCGAACAGCAGGTAAAAGCCCGCCCGCCCCAGCTTGGCCCCTAAGCCAAACCAAAGGCCCAGCACCAGCACAGACAGAGCGGCCACCGCCCAGAGCTGCCCGGGGGTCACCCACAGGATCTGGCCGACGAGCAAGTCCTTGAGGTGTTCGCCCCCATGCGGGTTGCCTGCCAACAGCAGGATGCCCACGCAGGATGCCAGCACGAACAAGGTGCCGATCAGCGCTTCCTGGATGTCGGGCCAGCGCTTTTCGGTCCAGGTCAGCAGCGCCGCGCCGCCCAGGGCCGCCAGCACCGCCGCACCCTGGACAGCCCAGCCTTGCGGCTCCCAGCCCAGGGCGTCGGCGGCGATCACGCCCAGCCCCGCGATCTGCGCGATGGCCAGGTCGATGAAGACGATGCCCTTTTTCAACACCTGCAAGCCCAGCGGCACGTGCGTGGCCAGCACCAGCAGGCCGGCGATCAGGGCCGGGCCGACGATGGACCAGTCCACCTCATGCAGCGTCAGCCCGGGGTTCATTTGGCGGCCTTCAGCAGTTGGTCGACGGTGTCATCGAACAGGCCGAAGAGGTCCTTGGCCTTGTCACTGCCGCCCACGGTGAACGGCAGCACCGCCACCGGGATATGCGAGCGCTCAGACAGCCACTGCGCGCCGCGCCCATCGTTGTAGGCCGCGCGGATGATCACCTTGGCGGGCTGCTTCTGCAATTGCGTCAGCACGGTCGACAGGTAGGCGCTGCTGGGCTCCACGCCAGGCTTGGGCTCCAGCGCCACCACCTCGTTGAGGCCCAGCCAGGCTTCCAGGTAAGGAAAGCCCTTGTGCTGGACCACGATGGGAATGCCTTTGAGCGGCGCGGCCGCCTGTGTCCAGCGGGTCATGGCCTGACCCCAGCGGGTGTTGAAGTCACCTAGGCGTGCCTGGTAGACCGCAGCATGTGCGGCGTCGACCTCGGTCAGGCGCTTGGCCAGGGCCTGGGCCACGGCCGCGATGTTGCGCGGGTCGGTCTGGATGTGCGGGTTGCCCGAGGCGTGCACGTCACCGTCGGCGCGGTCCAGGCGGGTGGGCACTTCCAGCTTGTGCACATAGTCGGCTGCGTTGAACTGGCCGGGCTGCCCTGTCTGCACATTGGGGTTGCCGGACTGGCGCAGCAACACGGGCAGCCAGCCCACTTCCAGCTCGGCGCCCGTGCAGACGAGCAAGTCGGCATTGCGCACCGCCGAGATCAGGCTGGGCTTGGCCTGCACCTGGTGCGGGTCCTGCAAGGCGTTGGTGGCCGTGTAGATGCTGGCCTGGTCGCCGGCCAGCTCCTTGGTCAGGGCGGCCCATTCAGGTTCGCAGGCGAAGACCTTGACGGCGTGGGCGGGCAGGGTGGCGGTCAGCGAGAGCGCCAGGCCCAGGCAGGTTGGCGCGCGCTTGAGGCGTGAGGATGAGGTGTTGGTCATGTTGGACTCCGGTTCATCTGAGCAGCTTGGCTCAGTAACTGTGGGCGCCATGGGCACCCAGGCTCATCTGGTATTGCAGGAAGAGCTGGCGGTCGCTGACGCCTTCACGCGAGCGGTCGTTGTTCAACTGCAGGCGGATGCGGCTGAACTCGCTGAGCGACCAGTCCAGCATCACGCTGTCGCGTTGCGGCTTGTAGTCCGTGGCGATGAAGTTGATGGCGTTGTTGCCATAGTCCACCGAGCCGCTGTCGAGCTGGTCGTGTCGCAGGCCCACGCGCCAGCCACGTGTGAACTGGTAGATGCCTTGCAGGTACCAGCCGGACTGCGCACTGCGGTAGGCGCCGGGCGATGCCACTCCCGTCGTGTCATAGACCACGTCACCACTTTCCACGCGCCTGAAGTACTCCCCCTGCAGCTTGAAGTTGGTCAGCGTGGCGTTGCCATTGGGGGCCCATTTCCAGACGCCATCGAGTGCCCATATGCGGCTTTGGCCAGTGAAGGCGTTGGTGATGGCGCTTTGCTGTGCATCCTCCCAGGTGCGGTTGCTTGCCTCCGTGCGCAGCCATGAAATGCCTGCGCGCCAGCTGTTGCTGTCACCCACGTCGCCACCCGTATGCGCCGCCAGCACCGTGGAGCCCGCACCATTGCGGTTGCGGTCATTGCCGGGGAAGCTGCGGCCACTACCCAGTTCTGCGGTCAGCTCGATGAACTGGTCGGTGGGCAGCAGCCACTTGGCTTGCAAGCCTTCCTGCTTGTACTGGCCGCCCAGGAAGGCCTGGTAGGCCAGCGGTGCGTCCACGAAATCCCAAGTGTGCGAGTGCTGCTCGTTGAGGTAACCCAGCCCCGAGAAGAAACGCCCCGCCTTGATCTTGAGCCCTTCGGGCAAGGCCGTGGTCTGCACGAAGGCTTCTTCTGCCGAGATGGTGTCATCCGGCGAAACCGACAAGGTCAGCGCGCCATAGAACCATGGGTCGATGTTGGCACTCAAGCTCAGCTCGGACTCGCTCAGGTCGAAGCCGCGCTTGCTGGTATCACTGCCGCTAGGCACGAAGCCGCTGAGCTTCCAGGTGTTCGGGTCTTTGGACAGGCTGGCATACATGCCGCTGAGGATGACGGCCACTGACGGGTTGAAGCTGTTGTCGCTGGCCGGTGCGCCTGTGGCATTGCTGGCTGTTGACTCAGATGACGGCGCCGGTGGTGAGGCCGGCGTGGCGGCAGCCTGGGCATTGGTCGCAGCCTGTTGCTGCTGCAACTGCGTCAGCTTGCCTTCGAGGTCCTTGAGTCGCGCTTCGTACTGCTGGCGCATGTCGTCGATCTGCTTGCGCAGTTCGGTCAGCGTGGCGTTGTCGGTTGTGGCACCGCCAGCATGGGCTACAGGGGAGATGAGCCCGCCAGTGGCCATCAGCAAGGTCAGCAACTTGAAGCGGGGGTGACGGAGGCGCGCGGTATGACGCACGCCCGGGCCTTCTTGGCCAGACGGTGAATGGGACATGGCTTGGATCTCTTGCGCTGCCTGGTCCTGGTCTAGTACCCCGGCATGAGCCGTGAACGAGGACGCAGACGGTTGCGTGACTGCACCCGCACGAGCAGGCGGCCGCCATGATGCGGCGCCAGATCAGAGGCTGGGTGCGCGAAAAGTCAGGCGGAGAAGACCCAAGGCGGCGCGCGTGGCTGGTAGCAGCGGGCCACGCCTTGACCACATTGCGGCTGAGCGGCGTCCGCAGTCAGCACATGGTCGAAGGTGGCCAGTGGCAGAGAGGGCACAGTCGGTGCCACGCTGGCATCGCTGGCATGGTGCGCCAGGCACTCCAGGCAGACCGTATGAGTGGGGGCGCCCTCGTCACGCGTGGCGTGCTGCAGGGCATGGCGCAAACCCGCCTGCTGCATGAACAGCATGAACACGGCCAGCACCAAGTGCCAGCCGATATGTCTGCTCCATTGCTTGCGGATGCGGCCCGTCATGGGTGCTTACTTTACCGAAGCCACGTTGCTCTTTTGTGAAGTCGCATTCAAAGAGGTCAGGAACTTGGCGGGATTTTGCTGCACGCCCTCGACCAGCACCTCGAAATGCAGATGCGGCCCGGTCGAGCGCCCCGTCGTGCCGACCTCGGCGATCTTCTGCCCGCGCTTGACCAGGTCACCTTGCTTGACCAGCATGCGCGAGGTGTGCGCGTAGCGTGTCACCAGGCCATTGCCGTGGTCGAGCTCCACCAATTGGCCATACTGCGGATGCGGCCCAGCGGACAGCACCACGCCGCCGGCCGCAGCCAGAATGGGCGTGCCAGGGTCAGCGGGAAAATCCAGGCCGGTGTGCAGGGCGGGCCGGTGTGTGAAAGGGTCGGTGCGAAAGCCAAAGCCCGAGCCAATCGGGCCATCCACGGGCGGGCTGCTGGGCACCATCAAGGCTTCGAGGCGCTTTTCGAACAGGTGAGACTCGATCAGCGTGAAGAGGTCGGCATCGCGCTCGCTTGTCGACTGCAGGCTGTCCATCTGGCCATTGAGCTGGTCCAGCGTGTGTGCAGAAGGCCGCGTCTCCAGCATGCTGACCAGCGGGCCGCCACTGGCGCCCTTGGGTTCGGCCTCGATCTTCTTGAGCTCATCGGGTTTCATGCCCGCCATGCCTGCCACACGCTCGCTCACGGCTTCCAGGTGCATCAGCTTGGCCTGCAGATCACCCACCTTCTCGGCCATGGCGTCCAGGTTCTCGCGCATGTAGCGGTCGCGCTGGGCCAGCTCCTGCTGCTCCACATAGCGCACGGCCTGCGAGATGATGGGCCAGTGCTCGTGTGCGGCTTTCAGCACCACCGCATGGTAGAGCGCCAGACTCAGCATCATGGTGGGCAGGGCCAGGGCCAGCAGCGTCAGGCCCAGGGTCAGGGGCGTAAACTGCACCACCCGGGTTCGCGACAGCACACTGGTCGTGATCAAAATCTGCATGCAAGCACCTTCCGCATTGATTCCGCTTTCGAGCCCTTTGCCATGAGTACCAACCGATACGTCCGCACGGCCACCTACAAGCCGATGACACCCGATGTGCCTCAGGTGACCAAGGCCATGGGACGGTCGAATCAACTGGCCAGCCTCATGCAAAGGCTCCAGATGTCTCAAGCGTGTCTGGAAACCGTCCGCGCCCATCTGTCGCCGGCCATGGCCACGTGTGTGAAGGCGGGACCCATCGACGAGGATGGTTGGACACTGCTGGCCAACAACGCGGCCGTGTCAGCCAAATTGCGCCAGCTTCAGCCACGCCTGATCGAGGCGCTGGCCAAAAAAGGGCTCAAGGTTAACGCAATCCGGGTGCGGGTACAAACCGGGCGCTAGGGCGCCATGCTCAGGCCAGAACGGCCGGCACCAGGGCAGCCAAGGCCTGACGTTGCGTCACGGCCTTGCCTTGCAGGGCAAAACCCAGCAGCAGTTCGGGGTTGTCTGCGGCGGTGAAGCGCGCTTCAACGGCTTCTTCGGTGGCGGTCACCACCCACTGACCCGCGGCATTCAGCGGCGGCGGGCACACCACGGTCGGCCAGGCGGGTGTCTTCACGACGACGGGCATGGCCGGGTAGTTCACAGGCGTGGGCTTGCCGGCCAACGTGGCGGCCAGGGCGCGGGCCTGCTGCATCAGCGGCATCACGTAGGGCAGCAGGTGGCCTTCCACCTCGGCGCAATCGCCCACGGCATACACATGGGGCACGCTGGTGGCCAGGCTGCGGTCAACCTGCACGCCTCGGCCCACTGTCACACCGGCTTGCTCAGCCAGTTGGGTACGGGGCTTCAGGCCAATGGCAGACAGCACCAGGTCGGTGTCCAGCGAGCTGCCATCGCTCAAGGTGAGCTTGAGGCCCTGCTCGGCCTTGTCGACGTGGGTCACGCCCACGCCGAAACGGAAGGTGGCGCCACCGGCCTGCAACTTCTCCTGCAGGCGTGCGCTGGCTTCAGCTGGCAGCAGGCGCGAGAGCGCACGGTCGGCCAGGTCCAGCACCGTGGGCGCGATCTCGCGGTGCAGCAGGTCATTGGCGAACTCACAGCCGATCAGGCCGGCACCCAGGATGGCCACGCGCTTGACCGGGCCTCCGTTGGCGGCCGTGTCCAGCAAACTGGCGAAAGCGGCGAAGTCATCCAGGTCGTTGACCGACAGCACGGTGTCGGCGGCATCGCCTTGCAGCGGCAGGCGGAGCGGGTCGGCGCCAAGCGCCAGCACCAGGTCGCGGTAGGGCAGCACCTCGCCGCTGGCCAGCGTCACGGTCTGCGCCTGCGTATCGATGCCGGTGACCGCGCTGTTGGCAATCACGCGGCCTTTGATGTCCTCGGCCATCTTCTCGGCCGGTTTCATCACCAGCGTGGCGGCCGTCTTCTTGCCGGCCAGCGCGTTGGACAGCATGGGCTTGGAGTAAAAGCCCGCGTGGTCACGGCTGACAACAACGATGGGGACGTTGGCATCCAGCTTGCGCAACTCGCGTGCCACGTTGTAGCCGGCCAGGCCGGAGCCGATGATGAGGACCGCTGCTTCAGACATCCGTGCGTTCCCGGTTGGGTCAGATTTCAATCATTTCGAAGTCGGACTTGCCGACGCCGCAATCCGGGCACTCCCAACCGTCGGGCACGTCTTCCCACTTGGTGCCGGGGGCGATACCGTCTTCAGGGCGGCCTTGGGCTTCGTCATACACAAAGCCGCACACAACGCATTGATAAGTCTTCATCGAAAAATCTTCCAAAAAACGGGGGTGGATTCTGAAGCAAGTCCATGACGGATCAAGGGCTTGCGAGCGTCAAAAAGGGGGTTTCGGCGCCACGCCCAACGATGTCGGCGTTTTGCGACGGCGCCTTGAGTTGCCTTCGGGTCACCAAATGGTGCCCCGCGTGAGGAAATCAATCAGGCGGCGATCTTGTCCAGCACCGCCTGGTAGGCGTTGGCATGGCGCTCCTCGACCTTGGCCAGCGCGGCGAAGCGCTTGGCCGCTTTTTCAAGCACAGCCTTGAATTGTGCCGCGTGTTCCTTGGACTCCGCGATCTGCTCGTCGATCTCCTGCACGGCATCGGTGCGGCCTTCTTCCACCGCCGCGTGGCGGAACTGCGGGTACATGGTCGTGTACTCGTAGGTCTCGCCCTCGATGGCGAACTGCAGCGCCTTGGCCGGTGTCATCTTGTCCTTGGGGTAGAGGAGGTCCAGGTGGCCGAAGGCGTGCAGCACCTCCTGATCGGCTGTGTGCTCGAAGTGCTTGGCCGTTTCCTCATCACCCATCTCACGGCAGAGCTTGGCGAAATAGCGGTACTTGATGTGCGCCATCGACTCGCCGGCGAAGGCGGCTTCGAGGTTCTGGATGGTGGCCGATTGGGGATCGTGGAAGGGGTTGCTCATGGTGACTCCTTGGGGTGGCAGCGCTGGTTTTGCTGCGATGGGTTCACTGTAGGTGTTGGGACGGTATTTGTGAATTGAATGGATTGAATTGTTTTTATAGAAATTTGCTATGACATGGGTTGAGCGGCGCATGTAAAGCCTGCGGTCGCGTCGGCACAACGCCCCGATTCCGCAAGAGTTGGCCCCCTACAATGCCCCGAGCTTTTCACGGGAAAGAATTGGGGTCATGGCACAGCGCTGTTTGCATCCGTTCGGCAGATTTCTGGTCTTTTTGCTGTCCTCGTCTCTTGCCGTGGGGCCGTCTTATGCCCAGGTCGGGCAGCCTGGCGGTTCCGCTTACAGCAGCAGCTCGCAAGTTGAAGGCGGGATGTCTTCCATCGGCTTGAACGGCAGCCAAGGCGATGCGGCTGGCCTGAATCTGCAGCCCAGCTCGTCCATTCCTCGTCTGCGCAGCCCCTCGTCCGCCATGGATGATCAGCTGCGTTGGGGCGGTGCCAACAGCGAAGCAGGGCGGGCGCAGCCGCCTCAGGCGAACACACAGCCACCTGCTCGGCCTCTGCCGCCCAATGAATTCCAGCGCTACGTGCTGGAGACTTCAGGGCAGGCCTTGCCCCTGTTTGGCACCAGCTATTTCAGCCAGGGCGCGGCGGCCTACACCCCTCCCACCAATGTGCCGGTTTCGCCCGACTACCGTGTCGGGCCGGGCGACGAGCTGCAGATCCGTGGCTGGGGCTCCGTCGACATCGATGTGCGCGCCGTGGTCGACCGCGACGGCATGATCCACCTCCCACGTGTCGGCTCGGTCAACTTGAGCGGCATACGCAGCGCCCAGGCCGAGGACGTCATCCGGGCTGCGATTGGCAAGTATTACAAGGACTTCCAGCTCAGCGTCACGATGGGCCAGTTGCGTGGCATCACCGTGTACGTGGTGGGCCAGGCCCGCAAGCCCGGTTCCTACCTGCTCAGCAGCACCAGCACCCTGGTGTCGGCTTTGTTTGCAAGCGGCGGCCCCAACCAGAACGGCAGCATGCGTCATGTGCAGGTCAAGCGCGGCGACAAGGTGGTCACCGAGTTGGATCTGTATGCCTTCCTGGCCAAGGGCGACAAATCGGCCGACGTCAAGCTGCAAGACGGCGACACCATCGTCATTCCCGCAGCGAAGGGGTTCGTGGCGCTCTTTGGCAAGGTGTCAAATGCCGCCGTGTATGAGCTCTCGGGGCCGGATGAGTCCATCGGCAACATGCTGGCCGTTGCAGGTGGTATGCCGGTTGTCGCCGACCCCAAGCGCGCTCAACTGGAGCGGCTGGACCCCAGCAAAAAGCCCGCGCGTTCGGTCGATGCCTTTGCATTGGATGCTGCCGGCTTGGCCAGAAAGCTGCGCAATGGCGACATCCTGACCGTGATGGGCCTGCTGCCCCAGTTCAGCAATGCCGTGACCTTGCGTGGCAACGTGGCGCAGCCCATGCGCAGTCCCTGGAAAGAGGGCATGCGCATCAGCGACATGATCCCCAACAAGGCTTTTCTGATGTCGCGTGCGTCGGTCAAGCGCCAGAACGATGTGCTGCTGACCGATGAAGACAAGTTGGCCAGATTGCGCAGTGATCCTTTTGCCGAACCTGACGGCAAGCCGGTGGCCCGTCGACGCGGGGATGCCGCCGGGCCCTCTGCTTATCGAGATAACACCGGGGCAGCCAAGGATCAGGCAAACAACGGCGCCACAATGGACCTCTCCCAGTGGCCGCTGGATGGACAGGGCGTCGGTGACAACGGCGATACATTGGCGCAACGCATTGGCAATCTGGTTGATGAGGTCAACCTGGACTACGCCGTGGTGGAGCGTGTCGATGCAGACAACGTGTCGGTCAAGCTGCTGTCCTTCAATCTGGGTAACGTCTTGAATGACCCCAATAGCGCAGATAACCTGTTGCTCCAGCCTGGGGATGTGATCACGGTCTTCTCGGTCAACGACGTCAGGGTCCCGCAGGCCAAGCGTCAGATCTTTGTACGCGTCGAGGGTGAAGTACAGCGCCCTGGCATTTATCAAATGCACCCCGGTGACGGCCTGCGCCAATTGATTGACAAGGCGGGGGGATTGACTTCGGATGCCTATCTGTTTGGAGCGGCGTTCTATCGTGAGGAAGTCAAGCGGGCTCAGACTGCGAACCTGCAGCAACTGGTGCGCCGCCTGGAAGCTCAGATTGATACGCGCCTTAGCACTGCGGCTGCTAGCACGTCGTCAACCGATGCTGCTTCGGCACAGCTTCGCATTCAGGCAGAGACGCAGGCGCAAAAGCAGGCTGTTGATCGTTTACGTAACCTCACGCCCAGCGGCCGGATCATGCTCTCCCTCAATGATGATCGGGTCAAGCCAGATCAGTTGCCCGCGCTGCGCTTGGAAAACCAGGACAGGCTAGTGGTGCCAGCCCGCCCCGACTTCGTGTATGTGCTGGGCTCGGTGAACACCGAGGCTTCCTTGATATGGCGGGAAGGTCAGTCGGTACAGAATTACCTGGACCAGTCCGGGGTGACCAGCGGCGCTGATTTGGATGAGATATTTGTGCTGAGGACGGACGGCAGCGTGCTGTCCAACAATGGACGCTGGTTCAGCACCGTGCGTGGTGCAACCGTGCTACCGGGGGATGTGATTGTGTTGCCCGAAAAGACGGATCACGAAAGTGCCTGGAGCGTTTTTACCCGCAATGCCAAGGACATCACGCAGATCATCTATCAGTTCAGCCTAGGGGCTGCGGCAATCAAGACCTTGCGGCAGTGATGGTTGGAGACAAAATGGAACGCCGGACCAATCATGTCGAAGCGGCCGATTCGATCGGCGCGCCTGTTTCCGTGCCCGTACAGACGCAACGGCGTACGCTGACTGAAGTCTTGATTGCCCTGGGTGAGGAAAAGAAATTTTTCCTTGGCATCTGGTTGGCAGGATCGCTCATTGTGCTTGCAGTCGTGCTCTCTATGCCACGCTTGTACTCAGCCTCCACAGTCGTGCTACCACCTCAACAGCAGCAAAATGGTACGGCTAGTGCGCTGGCTCAGTTGGGGGCTTTAGCGGGGGTGGCGGGTGGTGCAGCTGGCGTCAAGACGTCCGAGGAAATGTATGTTGCCTTTTTAAAGACCCAGAGCCTGCAATCCGCGTTGATCAGCAAATTGCAACTCAAAGCGCATTACCAGTTGAATTCCCTGGAGGAGGTTCGGTACAAGCTGGGCGATGTAGTGCAAGTGTCGACTGACAAGAAGACGGGGTTGATCACGATCACTGCAGATGACCGAGATCCCATATTTGCCGCAAAGTTGGCCAATGCTCATGTCGACGAACTGCGGGTAATGCTTTCCAAGCTCGCGGTAACTGAAGCTCAGCAGCGAAGGGCTTTTTTTGAGCAGCAGGCGGCGAAGGCGCAGGATGACCTTCGAGCCGCTGAAGTGAAGTTTCAGAAGGAGCAGGAGCGGAATGGGTTTGTGATTGTCCAAGCGCTTGCTGAGTCCGGTGCTCGTGCGCAGATTGAATTGCAGACGCAAATTGCGGCCAGGGAAGTTCAATTGAAAGCCTTGAGTCGTTTCATGACATTGCAAAGTCCGGATGTTCAGCGACTCAATGCGGAAATCGGCGCATTGCGACAACAGCTAGACGCGGTTCAAGGAGGGCGAGGCGGTAATGGCTCAACTGAGCCTGACTCCAGGCATCTCGGCGCAGTCAAGGCCTACAGGGACATGAGGGTGCAGGAGGCTTCCTTGGAGGCGCTTGTCAAGCAACTTGAGATTGCCAAGCTGGACGAGGCCAAAGAAGGGCCGCTCCTACAGCAGGTGGATCCTGCCATGCCGCCAGAGTTTCCGAGCAAACCAAAACGCCTGTTTCTGGTTGCCGCGCCATCCATGTTCTTCTTTCTGCTTGGGGCGTGTGTAGCCTATTTGCGTTGGGCCAGCCGCGATCGTCTGGCGCATGCTAGTGAGCGCGAGCATTGGCAAAAGCTCAGACAAGCCTGGTTCTGATCTTGGAGCATGACTGGCACGCCATATGGTGCGTCTTCGTGCTCCGCACGCAATGCACATCGCGTGCGCGGGTTGTCACCTGAGTCCTGTCATAGTTGTCATGTCCCATTGATCAAGCCGAGGATGGAATACATGTCGGGTAACGTCACTCCCTCTCCAACCTTTGTCAAGAGAGTGATCAATCGCGTTATTCGCGAAGTTCATCTTCTCAAGCATGCTCCCAGACTCCAAGTCAGTTCGCATCATTTCAAATTGGTGACGCTGGGTACTGTTTATGGAGGATGGACTTGCATTGACGTACCCGAGCTTCGCAAAGCTCAAGTAGTGAGCTGTGGCTTAGGAGAGGATGGGTCGTTCGATGTCGAGTTCGCGCGTCGCTACGATGCCCAGGTGCTGGTGGTGGATCCCACGCCTCGAGCCATTAGGCACTTCAACGACATCGCCGCTCGATTTGGCCAGGCCGCAACCACGTCCTATTCGCCAACAGGCCAGCAGACTGCTACCAGCTATGAACTCACTGGAGTGTCGCCAGTTAACTTGAAGCTGTACCCCAAGGCACTTTGGAATGAAAGCAAGAGATTGCGTTTCTATGCGCCAACCAATCAAGCGCATGTCTCGCATTCCATCACCAACTTTCAGAACGACTATCGGACTGACACGGCCCACATCGAAGTCGATGCAGTGACCATTGAAGTGTTGATGGCTGAGAACCGGCTCAACAGCGTGCAGCTCATGAAGCTGGATATTGAGGGTGCGGAGATCGAGGTCCTTCAGGACATGATGGACAAGGGCGTGATGCCCCCGCAATTGCTCATTGAATATGACGAACTCAACTTTCCCTCACCGAGATCGAAGGAAAGAATAGAGAGCTGCCATGCGCTCTTGTTGACTAGAGGTTATCGGCTGGTCAACATCCACAAGCCCAGCAACTTCCTGTATACGACACTGAAGTAAGCCAATGGTCGAAACCGGCCTTTTTCAGTTGGCCGCACATGGCCTTATTGCCTGCCTCGATGTCCAAGACCCTTGAGGCGCCAAGCATGCGCAGGATCCGGATGACTTTCGGTGTGATGTAGCCCGCCGATTGCGGTGCGGTGACATTGTTCCCGCCATAGTTCTGGACGGTGTTGTCGCTCATAAAAGGGGCCTGGCTTCACCTGAAAAACTTCAGGACATTTCGATAGAGTTTGTTGACAGGTTCGCTGGAGAACGCGAGGTTACGCATCTTGAAAATCAGTTTTCGCCAGTGTGAAGCTTCTTCAATCTGGAAGTGATCCGGATGATCGGATTCAACGACGGCGACCAGATGTACAGGGGGGTCTTGGGGCGAATGAAAGCTGTTGAGTCCTCCCTTGTAACTGGCGAAATAAAACAGCTTCTGTGTCAGTTGATCTAGATCGAAGGGGGTGGGAAATGATGTGGTCACAGACCTGGCTGTGAGGCAGTAACGTACGGCGTCCTGGTCTGTACCCAGGTGCGGATGGGCGGCGCTTCGTTTTCGATAGACCACGTCCTGGAAGACAAAATGCCGCGCGACCGCCAGCACATGATCGACCCACGTCTGTGGGTGACGCGAGTACATCATCACATTGGATGCAATGGCCACGTCAAAAGTACCAAGCTTCAATGTGCAGGGCTGATCCAAGTTCCAATCGCCGATCTGCGTGATATAGAGATCGAACTGTGGGTAGTGTGCTCGAATGAACTGGTAGTCCTCAACAATTGGGCTGATCAAAAGGACCTTGCTGGCTGACGGGTAACGTGCCAGCAGTGCATCCAGCCCCTTCTTGAGTTCAGCACGATTGATGGAGCCGATTTGCTCAAGGGTAACCCGATCCATCTTCTCGACAGGTATGGCGTTCATGCTGTATGAGTCGTGCTCGAAGAGGTGCTGACTTGGAACTGGTGGAGCTTGCTGAGGTTCTTCTGCAGCAGCGTGCCCAGACCTCCCACACCATGTTGATGAATTGCACGGTAGTCTTCGCGGGATTTCCTGATCACATTGGCAAGGGACTTGTTGCTGGCCCCCCCCATTTTCATCTTGATCATGACGCGTGGGAGATGTCGGCACACGATGCCGGGTCTGGAAAACACGCGAAGGACATGTTCGTAGTCGGCAGCGATTTTGTAGTGCGTGTCAAACAGTCCAACACCGTCGAAAACGCGTTTGCGCAGGTACAGCGTCGGATGCGGTGGCATCCAGCCTTGCCCCAGAAGGCCCGGTGCATAGGGTTGTGAGCGCCAGAGGCGGATCACACTGTTTGGCGCATCTCGCCGAACGTAGACTAGGTCCCCATATACGGCGTCCACCAAAGGGTTGTCTTGAAAAATCTTGGCTACGGCTTCAAGGATGTCCGAGGCAGCAAATTCATCGTCGGAGTGCAGTAAGCCGATGATGTCGCCAGAAGCCGCCCTGATACCTTTGTTCAGTGCATCGTAAATGCCTTTGTCAGGCTCACTGACCAGATGGTTCACCAGTTTGCCAAATCGATTGGCAATCAATGCGGGCGTACCGTCTGTCGATCCACCATCAATGACCAGCGATTCCTTGTTCGAATGAGTCTGCCGCGCTAGGGACGAGAGGCTGTCCACTACCGTACCAGCGGAGTTGAACGTGGCGGTGATGATGGAAATTTTGAGTTGATCAGACACCTTGCCTCCTTGCTCGGTCAAGGCAGCTTCACGTCAAGCGTGCTTTCGATCGCGCGCCGGATGTCGCATTGCTGGCGTGACATGACGCGCTCCACCTCGTTGATCTTGGCATCTACAAGGTAACGATACCAAAGACCCTGCAGGAAGTGGAAAGCCGTACCCGCCTTGCCATCCAGGAAGCCAAGCGCCAAGACATACCTGAAGAAGAAGTACATGAAGGCGCGTGCGCCCGTTGGTAGGCGTCCGTAGACTTGTTGCTTGAGCAGGCGCTTGAACCCCAGAGTCTTGGACTCTGCAGGTTCGGATCCTATTGTTGCGGGACGCAGAAAGTGGTACTTGAGGTTCAGTTGTTCGATGGCTTCCAGGCTGGCGTATCGATTGTGCTTGGCCGTCCACCAACTGAGTGAGCGCAGGCTGTGATCGTACAAGGTGCCGGGTAGGGTTGCCGTTAGGCCTTCAACCTGGACATGTTCGTCCATCAGGCGTTCAATACAGCGTCCTTTTCCCCGTCGGAACAGGCGCAGGATGTACACCGGGTAGACCATCCCGTGGCGAATGTCTCTTCCCTGGAAGATCAGTCGACGCTTGATATAGAGCCCATCAACGACGGCTTTTGGCAATTGTGTCCGGATGGACTCCACCAGTGTTTCATCGAGATATTCGTCAGCGTCAACGCGCAGTACCCAGTCTGAATCTGCAGGGATCTGGCCCAGGCCCCAATTCAATTGGCTGGCGTGGGTACTGAACGGATGCTGGAGAACCATTGCACCGCATGCTGTGGCCAGCTCTACGGTTTTGTCAGTCGAGAAGCTGTCGATCACCAGAACATGAGGTGTCACCTGAAGAATGCTGGCAATACAGCGTTCTATGTGCATTTCCTCGTTGTGGCTGAGAACAATGGCGGTGAGTTTCATAGTGTGCCGCCGAGGTCAACGGATTTCGAAGGGTGGGCGCAGCCCGATCTCGCGTTGCGACGGACCCGCCACCACGGACCACGGGGCCACGGAACGCACCACAGTAGACCTGGCGCCAACCACGGCTCCTTCGCCGACGGTGACGCCGGGACCGATGAAAACGTCGGCAGTCACCCAGGCGTGTGCACCAACCACGATGGGGGCAGCGACGAGGGGGAATGCTTGCGAGCGAAAATCGTGTGTCGCGGTGCACAGGTAGCTGTACTGGCTCACGATCGCATGTGCTTCTAGCGTCACTGGTGCCACACAGTAGCAATCGACGTGAGGTGCCAGACAGCTGTGGCGTTTCATGGTGAGATTCCATGGCGCCCAGACCCGCACCGAGGGATATGGGTGAGCACCCGCCTCAATATGGGCACCAAAACAGCGCAGCAGGCAACGGCGCCAGCCATGCATGAAGGTAGGGGTGGGGCGATACAGCAGGCTCCATGTGAGTTGCCAGATCATGCGTCGGATCTTGTTGCCGAACGTGATCCTGAACTCCTTCAGCGTCTCGTTAGCCACCGGTCAACTCCAGGTAATGTTCATTCATTCTTCTGGCCAGTATCAGCGGGTCAAAATCTTCCTTCATCCAGATTCGACCACACGCGCCCATTCGTTCTGCGTCATTGGCTGATGTGCTCATGGCGGACCGAATGGCCTCCGCCAAGCGCGAGGCCTCCGGTTGCACAATCCATCCACACCCTTTCTGGGGGATGGAGAGCCACGGTGTTCTGTTGGTTGTGATGACAGGCAAACCATGCGCTAAGGCTTCCACGACCACCATACCAAAGTTCTCGGAGAATGAAGGCAGCACCAGCACATGGCTTTCTAAGAGCAACGTCTGCTTGTCGACCCCATACAGTGGCCCGTCAAAGCTGACGCTGTCACCAACATTCAATTGAGCCACTTCGTCCCGTAGTTGCTGCAAATATGCAGGGTCACAAGGACCTACTAACCGAAGGTGCCATCCAGCTTGCTTGGCCAGTTGCCATGCCTTAATCAGCATGCTGATACCTTTAATGGGGCTCAGCCGCCCAAGGTAAATCACATCCTGGCGCCGTGGCCTATCCCGTGGTGGAATTTGAGGCAATGAGATACCTATTGGAACCTGGATCAAATTGGCGCTTGGCAATTGCCTGGCAACAGATTGCGCCTCAATGTTGGAGGTCACATGCAGGGCGGCGGCCTTTTGCAGTCGCCGCTTTTCGTACAACAACCAAGCAAGGCGCTTCTTCAGCGACGCGTATGCCATGGCTTGTGGTTGCAACATGCCATGAGGTGAGACGATATATCGGCAGTCCAGTTGTCGCGCCACTGTAGATGTAGCGAGATTACTGGGAAGCCACAGACCATGATCGTGAACGATCACGCTATGCCCATTAGCTTGCAGCTTTGAAAGCGTGTTTGCAAGTATTTGGCCGAAGGCAGCATATTGAGCCCACGGCGCGGCAGGTCTTGCTACAGGGACGAGATGCGAGCGATCTTTCTCAGACAGGTGTGAAATCTGCTCGCGAGTGGTGCCTGGCTCGTCAAAGTAGATACAGACAGAAGATAGCCCTGCATTGGCACGATCTTGCAAGTAGCCACGGATGACCGGTGTCACACCACTGTTCGGCGTCAAACTGGCGACGGTGTGAACGACGGTGACAGCCTCAGCGGACATGACGGTTCCGTAGCAGATGGCGGGTGTATTGCAGCATGCCGAGGTAATCCCAATCGCCGCGCACGATGGCCTCGAAGTCCTCGATCATCAACTCTGGGCGAATGTCGATGCGTTCAATGGCCTTGCTCTGGCGCAAGGGGTAGGAAATGGCGCCATGGATGCACGAGAACGCGTGTCGCATTTCCAGCGAAGCCATTTCATCAAGCATGCGTTGATTGAAATGGCCCCATGTAAAGGCAACAGTGTCAGGCGATTGCCCTGTATGCATCTCGATAGTTGCCTTGCAGCGTGTGAGGTTGGCCCTGAACTCCTCGATGGTGATGGCAGTGCCATCGAGATGCTTCCAGCCATGACACCCGACACCCATCCATGGTGGATAAGCGCATCCACCTGTTGCCATGTCAAAAAGGACTCTTGGGGATAGTGGCCTTGTTCGGTCAGTGATGCTTGAGGCACTGACATGTCAATCATGCCGGATGTCAAAAATACCGTAGGTTGGAAGCCAAACGCTTGGAGTACTGGTAGTGCCACCTGGTGCAGCGTGGCGTAGCCATCGTCAAATGTGATCGCCACACGCAAGTCGCCTGTATTGGTCTGGTTGAGCAGCGTGTCCAGGTTCACAACTTTGGCATGGGCGCTTAGCCAGGCCATTTGTTGTTCAAAATCTGCTGTTCTGGTAGACAAAGGGCCACCACCGATGGAGTGGTAGAGCAGCACGATGTCTCTGCATCCAGTAGTAGCTTTGCGCCATCCCCAGAGTTGACCAAGACCGCGCTTAAGTAGAAGATGACGTGTGCTCATATCGTTCACGAGGGCGACCGCTTCATGGACACGTGACCAATCGATGGGCGGTTTGCACGGCTTCAATGAAGCGGTCAACCATCATCTCTGTACTGAAGCGCGTCTGTACAGTGTGCAGTGCTGCTGCACCCATGGCCTTGACAACTTTCTCTGAAGACAGCAAATGTTGCAGGCAATCAGCCAGCGCTTCAGCGTTGTCCCGCGGATAGACGGCTCCATTGATGCCGGGCTTCAAAGCTGCGATCTCAGGGTTGTGCTGGCGCATCTGGTCATGTGTGACAACGGGTAGCCCGTAGTTGAACGCATGCAACAACGACAGACCAATGGCGCCTGGGTAGACGAAGAGTCTCGCTGTAAGAAACCAGGGTGCCAACTGACGCTCGTCATGGATCTCTCCGAGCCAGATGACGGTTTTTTCCAGCCCCAGTTGAATTGCTTGCCCGCGCAGGACCGATTCAAGCGGGCCCTTGCCGACGATGGCGAGCCGGACCTGAGGGACAATGTGTCTGAGCTTGGTTAGCGCATCAAACAGCACATGCAGTTCGGCCTTGGCCGTCAAACGGCCACAAAACAACAGTAAGGGGGCGTCCTGCCCCAGCCCTTGCTCCTGCTTGAAGCCAGTCAGTCGCTCCATTGGCCACTCAGCCAGAGCCTGCTTGATATCGTCCGTTCCAATAGTGTTGTTGGCAGCGAAGACGCGGTCCGGTGCAAAGCCGTTTTCAATAAATTGAGTTCTTTCCTCATCGGTATAAAGAAACAGGACATCGCCCAGACGCCATAGAGCATGACGAATCCTGGCTGAGAGCGCGCGCGAGGATGAACTCCAGCCGTGACCTTGGATGATGACGCCAATCCCTTTGAGCCGAGCTCGGACAATGAGCGGGAAGATGTTTAGAAAGCGAGGATTACCGGCGACAAAAAGCACGTCACCTAGACCGAACCCTTTGAGTGAAAGCCCCTTCTGCCAGTAAAGTGTGTTGGTTCGAAAGGCGATCAAACCTCTGTCCAGATCGCAGTTCACGTTCGGTAGCGTGCGACTGGGTACGCTGTCGGGGCCTCCCGGGATTTTGGCTGAGGCTTGGATGAACAACTGGCCATCCAGCCTATCCGCCACTCCCCTGAAGAACGCCGCACGATAGTGCGGGACCGTGGGTTGAACGACCAGGACTTTCAAGCGGCCTCCGCGCGCTGACTGAATTTTGATGCGATGGGGTCGAGCGCCAGCACGAGCCCACAGCCTGCAATCAGGCTGAAAACAAAATAATTGAATTCATGGCGCCATGATGCAAATCCAAGCAGAAAGCCAAAGCGCACGACATCGTCCCGATGCAGCACGGCAATGAAGCGGTTCGCAGAAAGAACCAGAAGCATGATGGCTGCCAGAGCGATGGGGGCATACCATCCGAAATTAGCCCAGAACTCACCGAGAAGCAGGCTGTTGAGCGACAGCCCTTCGTAGCCGGAGATCTCTGGCCCCAACCGGATGCCCAGGCCCTCTGGCTTGTCGGGCCACATGTCGCGAGGAATGAAGAGACTCAGAGGCTTGATCAGCACCGTTGCACCGTCGAGCAGATCATGCGCATGCCCGTAGGCATCAAAGAGGTACTGAAACACTGCTGTGTTGGCAGCCTCGAAGAAATACCAGATGAAGCGGCCGTTCAGCGTGCCAAAGTCAAAGTTCTTGTAGACATATATCGCAGCGCTGGTGATACCGCTGAACCCGCCAAACTCGCTCCACAGGACGCCCCGAAAGGCCGGGTACATCGACAAAAACAAAATGGTCGGAATACTGAGTGCTATCGCGGGCAAGAAAAGCCTTCGCATGGGATAGGCACCGGAGAAAATCACGGTGACAGCGAGGTACAGCGCTGCGATCCGATTACCTGTGAGGAAAATATCGACGAATGTGTACGCGACAAGGTAGTAGATGGCCGGTCTGAAATGGCCCAGTGTCAAAATACCCAGCGCGAAGATATATGTCCGCAAAACAAGGAGGAGCACCGACAGCAAGTTGGGTAAGAGTCCGTCTGTGGTTGAGGAATCTGCCCAATGTTTCCCTTCGTTTTTGCCGCTGGCCAGAAAAGTCATTACGGCAACAGTGATAGCGATCCAAAAATAGAACTTGAACCGTCCCGTGTCAGCGTGTCCAGGTGTCTCTGCCGGCGGTCGGGCGAGCGCGTAGAGCACCAGAGGAAGGACGCACAGGGCTGTATACAGTGCAATGTCCAATCTCTCCCCAGTGAACAGATCGATTGGCAAACCTTCGGCTTCAATGGGTCCGGCCACGACCGTTAGCAGGCTTGGCAAAAGGAAAAAATACAGCGCACCGAGGACAAACCCGTCGTGGGCCGAGAACTGACGGCTTTTCCATGCCTGTGCCAATGCATGACAGCAGATGATCGTCAGCAGCAAGTAGATTAGATGTGCCATGACTATCTTTTGGCCATCGTGAACTCGACGACATTGATCAGCGATCGCAGTGCCGCACAGACGGCCAGAATCGCGAAAACATGAATATCAGTGTAGAGGGTGGTGGCAGCCAAAATGCTTGCCAACAGCAGGTAGGTCAGGTTGGACAGCAATATGGGCCCTGTCCTGCCGTGATGAATGGAAATGACTGTACACCACTGCAGGATCACCGCGCCGGCCGCCGCCACCGTGGCGTATAAATTCCAATTGTGTGCCCACTGGTGCTGAAAGCTCTGGCGAACAAAGGAAAGCAAGAGCTCCACCGGGACGGTCAGACACAAACACAAGGCAAAGACGCCAAGCAGCAGTACCCACAATGCCTTGTGGTTACGCCGGTGCTGGATGTCGAGCAATCTCGGAATGAGGCTCTTGCCATAGTGCTGGAACACATTGCCCATGATGAACACGATAGCGCCCACGAAGGACGAGAACAGCAACATCTGCGGTATCTGCGCACTTGTCTTAGAAGACAAATTCAGACCATAAACCATGGCAGAAGGGGTCGCGATGATCGGAATGCTGGCGATCAAAGTGCCAAGCCGTATTCGGCATTCTTGCGCCAGCACGACCAGCCGGGCAAGCCATGATAGGTCTGGCGGCGCAATGTCTCGCAGCATCAGGTAGGCAGCGATATTGACGACCAGAGTCGGCGCGGAAGCGTACATGGCGGCACGAACTGGCTCGGCATGGTGCGCGATGGCCAGCGCGTATCCGCAAAAAAAAAGCGCTTGGCCACCATAGAACAAGATGGCTCGCCAAGGTTTGTCCAGAGCGGTGGCCATGGTGAACGTAAGTTCGGGCAATGCCAGTGCCAGCGCCGCGACAATTGTTGGTAGAACTTGTTGGTTCGTACCACCCCAGATCACCATACACCCTGCAGCCAGCACCCATGCGCCCAGAAGAAGTCTGAACTGAGTGTCACATGACTGCAAATCGGTCTGAGCTTTTTTCGCCTGTTGGGCGAGATAGTATTGATATGCGTTCAGGCTGAACAGTGCACTTAAGCCGTTGGCGTTGGCCAGCAAGGTTGCGTGTGGTGACGCATAGTCGACCGCTTGTTGATTCAGCATGCCGAGCAGGTACATGTAAACCAGTCGGCTGCCTCCGTTGCTGATGAGTTGGAGCAGGAATCCCATTTCAGCAACGCGAGATGTCTAGCGTTTCAATGGGCATATAGCGCTCGATGTCGAAATCCCTGTTGACAAAGGCATGGCTGTTGCCCAGATAGGCGGCCCACAAAGAGAAAGACGATCTGGAAGTAACGATGGTGCCATGCCCTGACATCTTCATGAGTGAATGGAGAGCGTCTGGCGACTGATCGATTTCGTTGGGCTTGAGTGCCTTCAACAAAGAGGGGGGCAATTCACTTGAATCCGTGAAGACACGTACCTTGCCCGATGGGCTTCGTTGTCTGGCCAGCTCCGTGGCTAGGACATACCATTCGTCCTCAATGATGAAATTCATCGTGCCTTGAGCGGCCATCGGATTGGTGGATGCGGCGAAGTCTCCTCGCCGTATGTGAACGGCGATATCTTCCTCGTGGATTTTGCTCAGGGCTTGCTGTAGCCTTTGCGATTGGCGGTATCTTTGGATCAGACTGCGTCGGAAGTCGGCACGAAGTGCTGGCGAGAGTTCATGAAAGTGTCGACCCAGGCCTTCATAGATTCGGAGTTGCCGTTCATCTTTGCCGGTGTGTAGCAACCACAATGCTCGGGCGTGATGCATGACTTCTTTGGCGGTTCTTGCTTGAAAGATGTCGCCATAAGCGCGTGCATCTGGCTCTCTTCGCATCAGCGGTCCGGGTTTGAGTTGCAGGAATTGTGGGAAAACAAGCAGCCCACCCTGCAGTTGCCGAGCCTGATACGCGCGATAGAGCGGAAAAAGCAGATTGCCGAGGCCTGAACCCCGCAGACGGAAGAACACGAAGTCGGCGCGGCTCAAGACAGGGAAATGCAAAAGCGGACGGGTTATTTCCTTCATGAAGAAACGCAAAGCTCAAAAAAGAGACAGGCCCGAAGGCCTGCGCTCGTGTTATCAAATGCAAGAAGTGATCAGCTGGACCTTATATCTGAGCAGAGTTGTTGAATGTGTTGTTAGTACCTGATCCTCCACTCTCAGCCTCCAGCGGTGTTGTTCGATAGACATACATATAGGCCAGCACGAATAACAGGAGCCCGAAAGCAGCCGCGCTGCTATTGCCTGGAAAGTAGACCGCGTACAGCTGACAAGCTGTCACCATGGCCCAGATGTACATCGTTGCCAATCCATGGTGCAGCCAAGTTGGCAGCCCACGGAAGTGAATGGATCTCGAAATGGACCGATAAAGTCGGTGATGCAAGTGACCGGAGTCTGCTGAACTGCTACTCACACGACTGATCATGTGTCGACGATACATGGAGAACAAGGTTTCCCATACGGGGTAAAAGCAAGTTAGCAGCACGGACCAGGTCGAAACTCGAGGGTTGCGCATGAGCAGCAAAACGGCACACTCGGCAAGCCAGAAACCAACCAGGTATGCACCGCCATCACCGAGGAAGATCCGACCGAAAGGGAAATTCAGTATTAGAAAGCCGACCAGGGCCGCGACACCCCATAAGCATAGCTTGATCACGATGACATCCCCGGCTTGCCAGGCGATGGTTGCCAAGCCTGTCAACATAATGGCTACACAGCCGGACGCAAGGCCGTTCAGTCCGTCGATGATATTGATGGCATTGGTCAACCCGCCGACGGCAAAGCAAGTAAAGATCACAGAGATTGGCCAAATCCCGATGAGGACATCAAGCCCTGGGCTGTCAAGTCGGGTCAGTTGGGCATTGAGTGCGTAGGTTGCACAGGCCGCCGATACAAAGGACGCAAACAAGCGAGTCCGTACGGAAACCTTCTTGGTCAGATCTTCAAGCAGGCCGGCGACGAAAACAGGTGCCGCGCAATAGAGCATCTGAAAAGAAAGAGGGTATGTCTTGCTGCCCAGCGCAAATCCGATTGCTATTCCAAGGCTCAGGCCGATGACAAGGCCTATGCCCCCTACACGAGGAACTGGTGCGTGATGTATTTTCTGAGTGCCATGCAGGTCATGGTCCAGCGAGTGTTTGCCGTGCCACCGTTGAGTCATGATCAGCAACGCGCATGCGACAAAACTGCTCCCCAAAACACATGCCAACACCCAAGTGAGGATTGTTGTTGTCATGTTTGTGTCCTGTTTTATTTCTTGGTTGAACCCGAGACGATTTTTGACGAATTGTGCCTGTGTAACCCGGATGTTGCCAGAGCCTTTGGTTTAGGTCGCCACGCGGCTTGGAAGGTCGCAGTGCATGGCACCTCATTGTTGAACAAGCCGACCATTCTGGAAGATTCTCCATGCTTGCTGCATCGCAGCATGGGACCATCGTAGTGCCTTTGGCCCATGATGCAAGCGATGAGCGCCGTGTGCGTTGTGGCTTTTTGGTCTCATGCTTCCGTTTAGGCTGTTCGCTGAGCTGTGCCTGGTGCGTTCGTATCAGTTGCCAGGATCGTCCTGCAAGTCCTCTGTTGTCGGTTTGGCTTCCACCCGATACTGCTCACTCGCCCAAGCCCCCAGATCAATCGCCTTGCACCCTTTGCTGCAAAAAGGTCTGTATGGGTTGTCGGTACTGTACAGATGCATCTCCCCGCAGGAGGGGCATCGTACCTCCAGTCGCTTGCTCCTGGTAGATGGTGAGGATGGTGCCGTGGTCATAGGTCTGCTCAGACGACTTGCGCCATCTTCAGTCAGGCGCAAAGCGTGAGTTCAAACCCAGCATCAAGATCTGACGCAATCTTGAGCTTGCCCTCACTATCCGGCCGCATCAGGCGGATCGACACCATCAGCCGGTTGGCGCTGATTTCGGGAATCAACCCCAGTGCCGGATCGATGCGCAGGCGCAGCAGCAGGAAGCTGCGGCTTTCCTTGATGCTCTGCTGGTATTGCCCGCAAGGTGCAGCCACCATGTGGGGGTGCCCAGCGTCGCGCAGCAGACCGAGCATCAAATTGAGTGCTTCGGCCAGCGGAGTCAGTGTGCTGACCCACTGTTGCAGGTCCGCCTGACGCTTGCTCGCAGGCTCCTGCTGCCAGGCGTAATAAGACGGCAGGTCAAACTCGCAAGTGCCGCCCGGAATGCTGATGCGGCTGCGGATGCTCATCAGCCAGTCGTTGGAAGACAACGACTGGCCCGCCTTGCCCGGCAACTGGTTGAGGCCGTTGTAGGCGCGCTCGATGCGCGAGAGCACATCGTCGAGCAGGCTCTCCTGGATGGCGGGGTTGCCACGGTAGCCCTGGAACTGGATCTTGTAGCGGTCCAGGTCGCGCAGGAGGTCACTTTTGAGATCGGCGCGTGAGGCCACGTCCATGATCTCGAAGATGGTGGACAAGGCGTAGTGGTGGTCCACCGGGGCCTCGCGCCACATCAGGGTGCCCAGCCGGTTGAAGAGGTGTTCCAACCGCAGCATCGTGCGGATGCTTTCGCCGAAAGGGTATTCGTAGAGGATCAATGCGCCACCTGAAAATGCAGTTCAAACGCGATCAGGCGCCATTGTTCCACAGACGCCAGACCTTCTCGACCTCGGCACGCAACTCCGGCAGGCTCAAACCCTCGTTGAGGATGACCTGATCGGCCAAGGCAAGCCTGATGTGGCGCTGGGCCTGCTTGGCCAGCACCTTCTCGATGGCTTCGCGTGGCCAGCCTGAACGCACCATCACACGCGCGATCTGCGTCTCGGGTTCGGTGTCGACGACCAGGACGCGGTCGACCTTGTCCTTCCAACGGCGCCCGGATTCAGCCAGCAGGGGCACGTCGTAGATGATGTGCTGATCTGGGCGGGCCAAGGCGGCCTGGGCGTCGGCATGCTGGCCGATCAGCGGGTGAAGGATGCCTTCGAGCCTGGCCATGGCGCCCGGGTCGGCGAAGGCGAGTTCACGCATGCGGGCGCGGTCCATGGCGCCGGACGCGTCGATCATGTCCGGCCCGAAGTGTTGGGCAATGGCGTCAATGGCCGCGCCGCCGGGCGCTGTCAGTGAGCGCGAGATGGCGTCGGTATCGACCAGGTGAGCGCCCAGGTCTACCAACATCTGGCCGACGGTGGACTTGCCACTGCCGATGCCACCGGTCAGGCCGATGGTGAGGCGACGGCCCGGCGTAGTGGCGCTCAGGCCCAGCCCAGCCATTGCAGCACGTGCTGGGAGCCGGCCAACGTGACCACCAGGCCCGCGCCCGCCAGGAAGGGGCCGTAAGGCACATAGACGCCTTCACGCAACTGCCCGGTCAGCTTCATGCCGATGCCGATGACCGCGCCGATGACGGAGGAGGCCAACACAATGGGCAGGATCATGGGCCAGCCCAACCAGGCGCCCAGCGCGGCCAGCAGCTTGAAGTCGCCATAACCCATGCCCTCTTTGCCGGTGGTCAGCTTGAACAGCCAGTAGACCGACCACAGGGACAGGTAGCCGGCCACCGTGCCCCAGAGTGCGTCTTTGAGTGGCAGGTTCCAGCCCATGGCGGCCACGATCAGGCCTGCCCACATGAGCGGCAAGGTGAGGTCGTCGGGCAGCAGGGTGGTATCCCAGTCGATGAGGGCGGCGGCCACCAGCACGGCCACGAAGCCGCACCACAGCAGGGTCGTGGGCTGGGCACCGAAGCGCCAGCCGCACGCGGCGAACAAGGCACCCGTGGCCAGCTCGACCAGGGGGTAGCGCACGGAGATACGAGTGCCACAGCCCGAGCACTTACCGCGCAGTACCAGCCAGCTGAGGAGCGGGATGTTCTCGTACCAGCGAATGGCGTGACCGCATTTGGGGCACCGCGATGCCGGCTTGGACAGGGACAGCGGTACGCCCTCGCCGCTGTCCTGTGGTTCGGGCAGTTCCAGCATGGCGCGCGCGTCGGATTGCCATTGGCGCTCCAGCATCTGCGGCAGGCGGTGGATCACCACGTTGAGGAAGCTGCCCACACACAAACCCAGGACGGCCAAGCCCCAGGGCGTGAGGACGATGTCGGTGAGAACCGGCAGGAAGTCGTCGGTCATGAGGCGATGAGGGGACTTGGGCGCTTAAACCCGCTTAAACCACTTGGCCGAGCTTGAAGATGGGCAGGTACATGGAGACCACGATGCCGCCGATGATCGTACCCAGAATCACGATGATGAAGGGCTCCATCAGGCTGGAGAGCGCCTTGACGGCCTCGTCCACTTCTTCTTCATAGAAGTCGGCGGCCTTGCCCAGCATCTGGTCCAGCGAGCCGGACTCTTCACCGATGGCGCCCATCTGCAGCACCATCACCGGGAAGAGGTTGGTCGATTGCATGGCCGTGGTCAGGCTCGTACCGGTCGACACATCCTTTTGGATTTGCTCGGTGGCTTCGGCGAACACGGCGTTGCCGGCGGCGCCCCCGACGGAGTCCAGTGCTTCAACCAATGGCACGCCGGCCGCGAACATGGTGGACAGGGTGCGCGTCCAGCGGGCTACTGCCGACTTGAAAAGGAGGTCGCCGAAGACCGGCATCTTCAGCAACAGCCTGTCCATGCGCTTTTGCATGGGCTCTGAACGTTTCCAGGTCTGGAAGAAGAAATAGAGCCCGCCGCCGATGGAGCCAAAGATCGCCCACCAGTATTTGACGAAGATTTCCGACATGGCCATCACGAACAAGGTCGGTGCGGGCAAATCGGCGCCAAAAGAAGTGAATACTTCCTTGAAGGCCGGGATCACGAAGATCATGATGACCGCGACCACCACGAAGGCCACGACCAGCACGGCCACAGGGTATGTCAGTGCGGATTTGATTTTCTGCTTGATGGCGATCGTTTTTTCCTGATAGGTGGCCAGGCGATCAAGCAGCGTTTCCAAAATACCTGCGGCTTCGCCTGCCTCCACCAAATTGCAGTAGAGCGCGTCGAAGTACAAAGGGTGCTTGCGAAACGCAGCGGACAGGCTGGTGCCGGTTTCCACGTCACCACGAATGTCATTGAGCAGCTTGGTGACGCGCGGATTGGTGGACCCGCGGGCCACGATGTCAAACGACTGCAGCAGCGGCACACCCGCTTTCATCATCGTGGCCAATTGCCGCGTGAAGATCGCGATGTCCTTGCCCTTGATGGAGCTGCCGCCACTGACCCGGCGCTTCTTGACCTTCTGGACCAGGATGCCCTGGCGGCGCAGGGTTGCGCCCACCATGGCCTCGCCACCGGCACGCATTTCGCCGCGCACGATCTTGCCGTTGCGGTCCTTGCCTTCCCATTCGTAGACGAATTCTTGTGGTTTGTTGGCTGCTGCCGTGGCCATGTGACAAAACTCCGTGTCGATGTGACGCTGTTGGCTTATTCGTTGGTCACCGCGATGACTTCCTCAAGCGAGGTGTGGCCCAGTTTGACTTTGACCAAACCCGATTCGCGCAAGTCTCGCACGCCTTCGCGCTTGGCCTGGGCCGCAATATCCATGGCCGTACCCTGGCTGAGAATGATGCGTTGTATTTCTTCACTGATGGGCATGACTTGGTAAATGCCCACCCGGCCTTTGTAACCGTTGTTGCAAGCTGAGCAACCAATTGCTTTATATGGTTTCCAGCGGCCGTCGAGTTCGGCTTCCTTGAACCCGGCGCGGAGCATGGCTTCCCGAGGGTAATCGGCCGGCGCTTTGCAGTTTTCGCATAAACGCCGGGCCAGGCGCTGCGCCGTGATCAAAATGACGCTGGAGGCGATATTGAAAGGCGCCACGCCCATGTTCATCAAGCGGGTCAGCGTGGTCGGGGCGTCGTTGGTGTGCAGGGTGGACATCACCATGTGACCGGTCTGGGCGGCCTTGATGGCGATATCGGCGGTTTCCAGGTCGCGGATTTCGCCCACCATGATCACGTCTGGATCCTGGCGCAGGAAGGCTTTCAGCGCCGTGGCGAAGTTCATCCCCGCCTTGTCGTTGACGTTGACCTGGTTGATGCCGGGCAGGTTGATTTCGGCCGGGTCTTCCACCGTCGAGATGTTCACGCCGGGTTGGTTGAGGATGTTCAGGCAGGTGTAGAGAGAGACGGTCTTGCCCGAGCCCGTTGGGCCGGTGACGAGCACCATGCCATAGGGTCGCTGAATGCAGGCCATCAACCGCTCTTTTTCCTCCAGCTCGTAGCCCAGCGCCTCGATACCCAGCTTGGCGCTGGATGGGTCCAGGATCCGGATCACGATCTTTTCGCCAAACAGCGTCGGCAGGGTGCTGACCCGGAAATCGATGGCCTTGTTGCCGAATTTCAGTTTCATGCGGCCGTCTTGCGGCACGCGCTTTTCAGCAATATCCAGTTTGGAAATCACCTTGATGCGGGAAGCCAGCTTGTCCTTGATGGCAACGGGCGGCTGGGTGATTTCGCGCAATTCACCGTCGACACGGAAGCGGACGCGGTAGTGGTATTCGTAGGGCTCGAAGTGCAGGTCGGATGCGCGGGCATTGATGGCATCGATCAGCATTTTTTGCAGAAAGCGCACCACGGGGGCGTCTTCCACGTCCGATGCGCCGGTGTCAGCCTCAGGTGCCGGGGAAGCGTCGTCCGTGACGTCGAATTCAAAATCGGACGAAGCCAGTGCGCTCAACTGGTCTTCCGCGGAGGCGGTCAGGCCCTCCAGCAATTTGCTGAGCTTGTCATGTTCGACGATGACCCACTCGGGCGTGAGCTGGGTGGCGAACTTGATCCGCTCGATGGCCTCCTGATCGGTGGGGTCGGCACCGGCTACAAAGAGGCGGTTGCCCCGCTTGGACAGCACCAGCACCTGATACTGAGCGGACAGTTTGTTGTCTATGATGCCCTTGGGCAGGCGCTGCACGTCCACGGCCGACAGGTCCATGACGGGTACAGCCAGCGCCTTGGATAGCGTGTGGGCCAGGTCATCGGGGTTGATGGCGCCACTGGTGACCAATGTGGTCACGAAACTGCGCTTTTGCTCCTTCGCGGTGCGGGTGATGGTCTCGGCAGCCTTGGCATCCAGCTTGCCGGCATTGACCAGCACGCGGGCCACGCCAGAAAGGGATCCAGGAGCATCTGCCAGGGTTGGGTCAGCCATGTAAATTCACTGCGAGAGCGGCAATTCTTGAATATCAAAGGTAAATCATTACCTATTCAAGAGAAACTGTAAACCGTATTAATGCCCGGTTAGGCGGGCCAAATCGGCGCAAATAAGGGTTTCCGGTTAATGGGCAGACTGGATCTTGACCATGCCGGCATAGATGCCGCCCTCGGCCATGAGTTCCGCATGGGTGCCTTGCTCGGCCACCTTGCCTTCGGACATCACGTAGATGCGGTCGGCATTGCGGATGGTGCTCAGGCGGTGGGCAATGAGGATCAGGGTCTTGCTGCCGCGCAGATCCTCGATGGAGCGTTGCACGACGGCCTCGGATTCGGAGTCGAGCGCGGAGGTGGCTTCATCGAAGATCCAGATTTCGGCGTCACGGTACAGCGCGCGGGCAATCGCCAGGCGCTGCCGCTGACCACCCGAGAGCTTGCTGCCATTGGTGCCGATGGCGGCGTCCATGCCGCCGGGCATGGTCTGTACATGGTCCCAAAGGTTGGCGGCGCGCAGGCAGCGCTCGACCTTGTCGCGGTCGACGCCGGCGGGGCTGGCGTAGGCGATGTTCTGGGCGACTGAGCCCTCGAAAAGCACGATGTCTTGGGAGACGACGGCGAAATGGCGACGCAGGCTGGCGAGCTTCAGGGTGTCGATGGGGATGCCGTCTAGCGTGATCTGGCCAGATATGGGCGATACAAACCGCAGGAGCGCGCTGACAACCGTGCTTTTGCCGGCCCCGGAGGGCCCTACCAGGGCAACGGTCTGGCCTGCTTTGATGTTCAATGTCAGCTGATCCAGCGCGGGCATATTCGCGCCTTCATAGTGGATGCAGGCTTTGTCGAAAGCGATATGGCCTTCACAAGTGGGCAGAGCGCCCGTTCCATCATCCTTTTCCGGGGGGGCATTCATCAACTCGAACGCGCCCTTGAGGATGATGAACGAGCCTGCCACAGGGGTGTATATGTCCGTGAGGTGGCGCATGGGTGAGATGGTCATCAGCAAAGCTGTGATGAACGATACGAATTCGCCGATGGTCGAGGCACCCTTGCTGGCCTGCCAGATCGCCAGAGTCAAGATGATCGAGACGCCAATGGCCGCCAGCACCTGCGTGATGGGTGTGACCAGGGCGCTCGTCGCCACCTGCTTCATGGTCATCCGGCGCAGATGGTTGGCGTCGTCGTCAAACCGACGCAGCTCGAAATCCATGGCGTCAAAGGTTCGCACGACGCGCCAGGCCCGAGCGTTGTCATCCACGGTGGCGATCAGCTTCTGCTGTGCATGGTACTGAGCTTCACCCACCATGCTCAGTCTCTTGCGGATCAACTTGACACTGACTGCCAGCAGTGGCATTGAGACGAAGGCGATGAGGGTCAACTGCGCGTTCAGGTAGATCAAGTAGGCCACCAGGAACATCAGCGTGGAGGCGTCGCGGATGATGGTGATCAGCGAGCTGCCAAGCGAGCCGGATGCCACCTGTGGGTCATTGATGACTTTGCCCACCGCAATACCGGGGCCAATCATGGTGAACAGTTTTGCGTCGGCTTGCACCAGGGCACGCATCAGATCTCGACGCAGGTCCAACACGATGAGTGACGTCGCGGAACTCATCAGATAGGTGCCTGCGAAGTTGAATGTGCCTCGAATGACGAACAGGCCAATCACAACCAGGGGGACGGACCAGAGGGGGTATTTCAGTCCGTCTTTGAAACCCGAGTCGATCAGCTTCTTGAACAGCGCGGGAACCAGCGGCTCCACAGCTGAGCTGATCAAGAAGAACACAACTGCGGCAAGCAACATGCGCCACCTGGGACGGACGTATTTCAACAGTCGTTGCGTGGTGTCATCGTCGGCCATGAGGGGGGAGGGTGAGCCTTGTGAAAATCGAGCCTGCGATTGTCGCATCGCTATTCGGTGCTCATGCCGGCAAGTGATCGAGAAGGTGGCGCAGCGCGTGCTGGACATCGGGCAGCGACGGTATCTGGCCTTTGCCGCCCAGACTGGCAACCGGCCCTGAGCCCATCAGACCGGCAAGGCCGGGTTCATGGTCGCAATAGATGCCGATGGTGGGGCGGCCGTGTGCTGCAGCCAAGTGGCTCATGCCCGTATCAAGACCAATGACCACCTGGGATTGCGCCAGCGTATCTGCGGCCTGGGCTACGCTCAAGAATGGGGGCACAACGCCATCGATCGCCTGGGCAATGCCTTGGGCCAGCTTGTGCTCTTCTGGGCTGCCCCACATCACGGCGACTTGCCAGCCCCTTTGACGCAACGCCTGGCCCAATGCAGTCCAGGAACTTTGCGGCCAGAGCTTCTCTGGGCGGCTGGCGCAAGGAATCAATGTGGCAAATGGCTGTGTGCCTGGGGTCCAGGCTTGAGAGGATGCCCGCAATCCGAAGTCGGGTGGCGTGTTCGGCAGTGGATAGCCCAGCAGTTTGGAGGCCAGCTGCCTGCATCGGTCGACGGCATGCAGATCGCGGGATACGTGTGCCCTGCGGGAGTAGAACAGCGATGCCAGGGGTTCCCGGATGCTGTGCCAGTCGTAGCCTGCGCGCGGGCCTCGCGCCATGCAGGCAAACGCGGCGCTTTTGAGCAGACCTTGCATGTCGATGATGAGGTCGTAGGGGTCTCGTCTCATCTCTGCTCGCCAGGCCTTGAGTGCCTCCCGGGTTTCGGGAGCGCGCAGGTTGCGTCGCCATTTGCGCCACTGCAGGGCAATGACGCGGCGCACGGCGTGATGTTGTTCGGGCATGGCGGCAAAGCCGCGCTCGACGAGCCAGTCGATTTCAATGCCGGGCATGGCCTCAGCCATGTCGCTGATCGCGGGTAACGCGTGAACCACATCACCCATGGAGCTCGTCTTGACGATCAGGACCCGCATCAGCGATTGGCGCTTTGTTCAGCGACAAGCACCGGATTGAATCGAGGGTCGTTGTACATCTTGAATTGGCGATAGACCTTGAAATAGGCACGTCCTGCCTGCGTGTCGGCAATCAAGGTGTCGAGACAGTCGGCGAGATCCTGGCGTTGCGTCAGCAGGCGTTCGAGCTTGATCTGGCTGCTGGCCCTGTGGCTTTCATCCACGTCTGTTCGCATGGTCTGAGCACGCATTGCGTGAATTTTCAGGGCCATGATCGACATGCGGTCGATGATGCTGCCCGCAGTTTCGCTGTTGAGGCGAGCGCCAGCAGGTACCTTGGACGCTGGCGCATCAGACCGCGCGGCTTGTGCGTCAACCAGCCCCAACTCCGTCAAGAGTATTTCATCGACTCTTTCCGTTGCGTCGTTTCTGGCCTGGTTGAATCTGTCAATGGCTCTTTTGTTCTGGGTGATTTCGGTATCACTGACCTGTGTGCGCCGCGCCAGATCTTCTTCGGCCCACAGCTTGCTGTTGAAGAAATGATTGGTGCCGATCCACAGCCACAAGAGTGATGCCCGGTTGCTCGGTTGGGCTTCAACGGGCTCGGCCACCGGCGGGCCGCCTGCGGCTTCCAGTGTGGTGTCGTGAAGGCGGCTTATCTGCTCGCCCAGGTTGCTCAGCGTGTGCATCAGGCACGTTCCTCGTCGTTTCGCTTGACTTGCGCAAGCGCGCAATTATGCAACTGGGAGTCTCCGCCGTCGCAAGTGCCAGTGGACCGGGTTAGCGTATGCCTCGCAGGCGAAGTCGCAGTTTCTTGAAGGTTCGTTTTGCGCCTCTGTAGTTTTGTAGAGTCAGCTCCTCGTTGGATGGCAGATGAAAACGGGCTCGCAGGTGGCTGGGTACGAGGGCAATTTCCCGGCGTGCTGGGTCATCCAGGCGAGCGGGGTCTTGTGTCAACAAGAATTTATCGCAGTAGGAATTGAACAAGCGCTCGATTTTGAGTTCGTACTGCAAACCCATGGCTCCATCCTGTTCCCTTCCATAGAAGCTGTTGGCACCATGAACACGGTAACCGATGGTCAGAGAAGGGAGGTAGCATTTAGATGCACCGACAATGGCTGAGCCATAGATAAAGATATCGTCGGCCCGGGTCCGCCAGTCGTCAGCAAATGGATAAGGCAGGAGTTGCTGGAATAAGGCGCCCGTCAGGCTGATGCACGATGTCGGACTGCCTGTCCATGTTCTTCTTGCTCGCGCGGTGTGGCTGGAAATACGCCAATTGAAATCGGGGTACGAACTTGTCCTCAACGCTGTTCTTGGCGGGCTCGCGGGGGAGGCAAAATGGGTTGGTTCGCAAAAATAAAGGTCGGCACTGATGACTTGATGTTTTGGCATCAGCAAGGAGAGGTAGTCCGTTGGGAGGACGTCGTCTGCGTCAAGAAAGCAAACAAAATCAGTCGGATCAATCAAGTTGGCAACGGCATTAAAGCAAGACAACTGCCCACCATTCTCTTTGAATATCGTTTTTATATTTTTATATTTGGGCAGTAGAGCAGAGATGATTGGTCGGGAGTGGTCTGTTGATCCGTCGTCAATGATGTAAATGGTGTCGAAAGAATATGTTTGCTCTACGGCAGACATAATGCATTCCTCTATATATGTTGCATAGTTGTAATTGTTGATGACGCAAACCGTTCTCATGACATTTTGGCGTGAAGGTTACCTAGGGAACAGATCCTAGCATTGCCTCATGACGCGGCAGGCAAGGTGCGTACTCTCTTCTATTCTGGCGGGTCGTGGCCTGCAGGTGTGGTAGCCTCTAGCCCGCATCTTTTTGGGAGTGATCGTGAAAGTTCTAGTGACAGGTGGGGCAGGTTTTCTGGGGTCACATCTGTGTGATCGTCTGGTGGCCGCCGGCCATGAAGTGCTCTGTGTGGATAACTACTTCACAGGCAGTCGCCGCAATATTGCCCATCTGCTGACGCACCCCATGTTCGAGATCATCCGGCACGATGTGACCTTCCCGCTCTACGTCGAAACGGATCGGATTTTCAATCTGGCCTGCCCTGCCAGCCCCGTTCACTACCAGTTCGACCCAGTCCAGACAACCAAGACCAGCGTGCATGGTGCGATCAATATGTTGGGGCTGGCCAAGCGTGTCAGGGCGCGCATCTTGCAAGCGTCGACCAGTGAGGTCTATGGTGATCCCGAGGTGCACCCTCAACCGGAGAGCTATTGGGGGCAGGTCAATCCGATCGGCATTCGCAGTTGCTATGACGAGGGCAAGCGTTGTGCGGAAACGCTGTTCTTTGACTACCACCGTCAGCACAATCTGGATATCAAGGTTATGCGCATTTTCAATACCTATGGTCCACGCATGCACCCGCATGATGGCAGAGTCGTCAGCAACTTTATCGTGCAGGCGTTGAAAGGTGATGACATCACGATCTACGGTGATGGTTTGCAAACCCGCAGTTTTTGCTATGTGGATGACTTGATAGAGGGTATGCTGCGTTTAATGGAAACGGAGTCTGGTTTTACCGGTCCAGTGAATATTGGTAATCCGGGTGAATTCACCATGCTCGAATTGGCCGAGAGGGTTTTGAAGTTGACGGGAAGTCACTCCAAATTGGTATTCAAGCCGCTGCCCAGCGATGATCCACGGCAGCGTCAGCCTGATATTGCTCTGGCGAAAGAAAAACTGGGATGGGAACCTAAGGTGTCTCTGCACGACGGGTTGGAGCGAACGATCCATTACTTCAAGACGGTTTTGTCCGCCTGATGCAGGATACATTTGAAAAATTCCGTTCTTTTCTTGGTATTTAACCGAGCTGACACAACCGCGCAGGTTTTCGAAGCCATTCGGCAAGCCCGTCCACCGCGGTTGTATGTGGCGGCCGATGGGGCGAGGGAAGGCCGGCCTGGCGAGGATGCGCTTTGCGAGGAGACCCGTCGCGTGGCCACCCAGGTGGATTGGCCATGTGAGGTGCGGACGCTGTTTCGTGACCGCAATCTGGGTTGCAAGGCCGCAGTTTCCAGTGCGATCACCTGGTTCTTCGAGCATGAAGAGCAGGGTGTGATACTGGAGGACGATTGCCTGCCGGCTCCGGTGTTTTTTGCCTATTGCGACGAGTTGCTGGAGAAATACCGCGACGATGAGCGCGTCACGTGCATCAGCGGTGACAACTTTCTGCCAGATTCGGTCCGGCAGCAGCTGACAGATTCGTATTACTTTTCTGTTTTCAATCACATCTGGGGATGGGCGTCCTGGCGTCGTGCATGGCAAGGCTATGACGTGAACATGAGCGACTGGAGCCTGCAGCGAGGTAAGGCCATCCTCAAGCGTGTATTCCCGGACAATCCGCCTTTGAGGCGCATCTGGCTGGGTACCCTGGATCGGGTGGCACGAGGTGAGATCAACACATGGGACTACCAATGGGTCTATCACTGCTGGCGAGCCGGTGGCCTGACCTGCCTGCCATCGGTCAACCTCATCTCCAACATCGGGTTCGATGAGCGCGCCACCCATACCGTGGATGGCAATAACCAACTGGCGGCGTTGCCGACGCAGTCGCTGGCCATGCCCTTGAAGCATCCTGTGGAAGTACGTCAGAACCATCGGGCCGACAAGTGGTCGGGCCATCATCTCTTTCCGGTGGCCCGCTACACGCTGCGACGTGTGCTCGGCCGTCGTATCAAGGTTTTTCTGGGATTGCGTCAAGAAGCATGAGTGCCGCTAACAGCCTGACTTGCCGGGTATGTGCAGACCAAGCCAGATTTCTCTGGCGAGCCGCGCCGTTGGGGCATCAAGTTGGCTATTACGAGTGCGGGTCATGCGGCTATATCCAGACGGAGCAGCCGTTCTGGCTGGATGAAGCCTATGCGTCTCCCATTAACCTGACGGATACAGGCATTCTCGGGCGAAACAAGGATTGCATGGAGCGTGTGCTGATCACGCTGTGGTTGCTCAAGGCTCGGCAGGGGCGCGTGATCGACCTGGCTGGCGGATTCGGCATCCTGGTTCGCATGTTGCGAGACGTGGGCGTCGATGCCCGGTGGTCGGACAAATACGCCCAGAATCTGGTCGCCAAAGGATTCGAGGACGATGGTGGCCATGCCGTTCTGGCGACTTCGTTTGAGTCATTCGAGCATTTCATCGACCCAGTGCAGGAGATGTCTGCCATGCTGTCCCGGGCTGACTCTTTGCTTATCTCAACTCAATTGGCGCCTGTGCCAACGCCTCCGCCATCAGCATGGTGGTACTACGGGCTCGAGCATGGTCAGCATATCGGCTTCTTTCGACGCCAGACGCTCGAGTACCTGGCGTCGCGATTGAATGTACGCGTGTTGTCGGACGGGGAGTCTTTTCACTTGTTTACGCGCTCGTCCTTGAGCGAGTATTTCTGGCTGCAAGCCTTGAAGCGCCGCAAGCGTTGCTTCAAGTGGGCGAGGCGTGGGCTGGCGTCACTGACCTGGTCTGATCATGAGGCGCTCAAGTTGCGCCAGATCTGAAAGGGTCAGGCCTGCCAGGTGACATAGTCACCGGTGGTCGAACCGTGCTTGAATATGGTCGGATCCGCGTGAGCGCAGAAGATTTGACCATCTGCCGGCTCGTTCAGCATGAAGAGCTTGTTCATCATCCAGTCGACCCCCATGAGGCGAACCCAGGGGCGGCGAATGAGCGTGCGCATGAACAGTCTCGCCAGTTCCCGGTTGATCAGGTAGGCGCAGGCCGTGTTCGTGGTTGGGCGGATGTAGTAGCGAAAGTGCTCGTCTCGGCCTGACTCCAGTTTGGAAATGGCCAGATCCTCGAGTCGGCAGCCACCGGCCAGATCCACGTAGATCTGCTGTTGCGCTGGAAGTTGATCAAGACGTTCCAGCAGCTCACGCAAGCTGCGCGCGCTTGTTTCGCGAAAGACGACGTCATCTTCAAACACCAGCAGATACAAGAGGCCTGACTCCAGGAATTGTTGCCACATACGGATGTGTTTGTCGGAAACGATCGTCTCGATATGGCTGTTGCGCATCCAGCGCTTGGCGGCCTCCCGGGGTGGGGCGTATTTCTTGAGCGCGTTCTTGATGAAGACACGCAACGCCCTGATACCGGACTTGATCTTGAGACCACGGTAGCGTGACCACGCCCTGTCCTGAGCGAAGTAGGCATAGTCGCGGGCGAGGGCCATCCACAAGCTGTGTGGTTCGACGGGCGGCTGCTCGCTGGCTTCAAGTCGGATGACGGGGCGTGTCGACGAAAGGGTCGCGATCAGGGTGGCCACTTCGGGGAAGAGATATTGGTTACGCTCGTTGTTGCGGTTGTGAACCAAACCAATCGCGAGGCCTGATGCTGCTGTGGATGCGGGTGGGGGCAAAAAGGCAGACGTTGACATCGTGATCCTCGGGGCCTCAGCGCTTGAGATGCGCTTTGATGGCGTTTCTGATGACTTTGCTGGTGCGCTTGTTGCGCGTGTGGATGGTGAGGCCGGTGTTGATCAGCCGAGGATTGATGAAGATGCGGTGGCCTGCATCCACCATGTGTTGATGGTGTGGCACGTGTTCGCATGTCTCATTGCCCAGGTTATCGTGCGAGCGGTAGCCGCCTGAAAGGAAGGCTTGGCGGGTGTAGATGGCAAGGCCGCCAAAGGCCGAAGTGACGGCGATGGGTGGGCTGTGAAGGGGGATGCGGACCTGTCGGCTGTAAACAGCGATATCCCGTGCCGTTTCATGGCCGAAGATGGGCTCCAACATAGCCAGCTGCTGGAGACAGTCATTGGGGCACCAGTCCGGATGACGCAAAGCCCAGATGTCGTAGTAGTGGCCATCCTGGTTGGCAGTGAGCGCACCCCACGCCTCATGGATCTCGAAGCAGCTCCCAATGGCTTCGGCGTTGAGCAGGTTGTTCATGCCATCCAGATCGGCCACGATCACGTAGTCGACATCGGCGTAGGCAGGGTTGTCGCGGACCTCGCCGAGATAGGCATTGCGACAGTGCGCCATGCGAGCGCTCCGCGCCGGGAGGGTTTCGCTTAGCCGCCCCAATGATCGGAATTGGATGCGCGAATCCTGCCGGACCATGGCCGCCAATGTGGCCAGCGTGCCGTCGGTGGAGTCGCTTTCGATGACCAGCACATGGACTTCTTGGAAGCCAGCGGCTGCAGTCATCAGTCGTGCGATGTCGCTCTTGATGGTCTTCTCGCCATTGCGGATCAGGCCCGCGATCAGAACCTTGGCCTCGGACTGGGCGCGACGAATGTGTGGGGGAGTCGGCATGAGCGAGAGGCCTTAACGGATCATGGTCTTGAGTTCGGGTGTCAACGCTGGTTTGCGCGCCGGATCAAAAGGCTTGTAGAGCCACCCCGACAGCCAGCACATCAATTGGAACAGCCTTTTGTCGAGTGAAACCGCGCGCTTGTCGAGTCTGGGGTTGGCCGAGAAGCGGCCGCCAGCAGACAACGGCAGCCTCGAGTGCAGGCCCAGCCGCGTTACCTCGCCGTGGATATAGTCCGGATCGAAGGTGTTGGGGTAGCTGCCATGGCTGTCGTTCCCCACTTTGATGGTATTGACCTGAATAAAGGAGCGCCAATAGTGCTTGCGGATCAGCTTCTGGTTGATCACGCAGGGGTACCACCATGAAACCTGGTCGTATCGGGACACGTAGGGGCTGCCGCCGAGGTGGTCGCGCAGGATGCGGGCATCGAAGCACTGGAACTGCTCGTCGGAGTCGTAGGCCAGCACCCAGCTTGGCGGCTTGGCACCCAGCTTCTTGGTGAAGCGCTCGGTCTTGGGAACGCGCGGCACGGCCACGGCTGGCCTGAGCCTGGATACGGTGTGCTCGAACGAGTCGAGCTCGGCGGCCGTTGTGAGCGCATCGCCGTCCATGAAGACGATGTAGTCGACATCGGCCATCTGCATGGCCTGGTGGCACAAGGCCCGGCGTCCTTCAGACCAACTGGACTTGGGCAGATAGCTTGACCCGTCGCGCCGCGCATCCCAGGTCAGGCTCAGCAGCGTGCGGCCTGCAAAGATGGCATGCAGCTTGTCAATGTCTGTGACACGACCTTGAGCGAGATAGCAAAACCGCTTTATGCGCTGTTGTCCTTCTTCAATCCCTTGCATGTGTAAGTCCGTCAAGCCTGAACCGCACCAATCTGCCCGCAGAAGGCGGGGTACTTGATCAGGTGTTGCCGCACTTCTGGCGGGAAGTGATTCAGTGTCACCATCTTGGACGCGATGGGTCTGTCGAAAAGATCCTGGCCTTTGCCCATGCGGTCGGCAATGCGATCTTGGGTGTTGAACTTCTCGTTGTTGAATTCCTGGTGCGAGAAGGCGCTGATCTTATTGGCGATCTGCTCCGGCGTCATGAAGTAGGAGAAATGGTAGCCGCCATGCGCGATCTTGGGCAGGCGCTTGCGCTTGGTGCGGATGCGTTGGGGCGTGTAGCGCGCAAAGCTCTCGCAGGAGGTGATGATGGACCCCAGGCAAGGTTCGTCGCGCAGGTTGGCAGCGCTGTAGAAGAACTCCTCTTGCCGGAAGATGTGCGGGATCTTGCTCACCAGCCATTGGCGCCACGCTGAATGGCGAATGCGCTCGATGGCGCCGGGGGCCGGGATCTCATCGACATCGCTGGCAATGGCCAGGTCCGTGGGAGCGAAGGCCTTGAGCGCTTCGGCAATGGCATTGCGTTGGGCGTACTCGATCTTCCAGAAATCGGTGCTGCGGTCGCATCGCTCGGGCTTGTGCGAAAAGTCCATGCCACTGGTGTCGATGCGGGCGATGTGGTGCGTGAGCTTGTCGGCAAAGGGCTTGAAGCGGTCGCGGTTGGCCGCGAAATGCGAGCTCTTGGGCTGACCCGAGAACGTATGGTCTGCCTCTACCACGATGAAGTGATCGACATAAGGCGCCAGGATGTTCAGGCGCATCTCCAGCATGTCGAGCTCGTTGAAAAAGCAAAACGCGTCGATGATTTTCATGGTGAGTCAAAAGGCCAGTCGGGCCCACAGACGGAGATCAGCCAGGTTCAGAGGCTTGACCTGCCGGCGCAGGCGCAAGGCCTGGCGGGCCAGAGGCTTCATTTTCCGTCGGATCAGGTGTTTGACGAAGCCGCGCGCTTCCACGCTGCCAAAAAGGCTAGCAGGTGCATGTGCCAGGAAGGCGCTGAGCTCGGTTTCGCTGAGCAGTTGCCCCATGTTGGACAGGCCATGGAAGCCGAAGCTGGAGGGTGTTTGCCGCTGGCGCTCGAAGGCAAAGCGGTGGGCAAGCGACTCGTCGGCGAAGCGGATGTCCCAGCGCCGCTCCAGCAGCGTGCGATAGGTCCGGGCGATGCAGACATCCTCCGGGTGATGGGGCTGGATATCGTTATGGGCCAGCGCGTCCAGCAGTTTGGCGGAGCGCAGCGAGAAGCCGCCATTGCCCACCCGGTGGGCATCCTTGTACTGAGGCCAGACGGCGCCGATGTAGTCCATGTTGAGGAAGTCATCGCGCCACATGGCCGGGTCCAGCACATAGCCATCCCATTGCACGATCAGCATGTGGGAGGTGGCCAGGTAGGGGCGCATGCCCTTGAGCAGAAAGTGCGAGTAGGCCTCGATGGAGGTGATGCTGTCGAGCTCGATGACGCGGATGGAGGCGGGCACGTGCTTCAGGCCATGGCCCGGGCGCGTGAACAGCAGGGCCGCGCCAAACTCGGCCTTCTCCATGCACAGCAACATGGCGTCAAGCGCCAGCTCGGGCAGGCGGGTATCGACGCAGCAAAGCGTGACCTGAGGCAGGCGCAGCATGGTGGTCATCCGGCCGTTCCCAGGTAGAGCTGGATGTACTGTGCTGCCGCCCTGGGCCAGGTGTAGTGCAGGGCCTGGTTGCGAACGCGCTCGCTTTGGCCTGTGCCGGCCTGTGCGTGCAAGGCCAGGCGCTCTTCAACGACATGGCGCATGGCCAAGGGCGTGAAGTCCTCCCAATAGGCCGCGCCTTCGCCACAGATCTCGGGCAGGCAGGTGCGGCGCGCCACGATCACGGGCTTGCCAAAGAACATGGCCTCGATGGGCGGCAGGCCGAAGCCTTCCATGAGCGATGGGAACAGAAAGGCGGTGCAGTGGGCGTACAGCCAGGCCTTCTGGGCTTCGCTGACGTCGAGCACGAAGCGCACGTTGGTGAGCCCCAGGTGGTGAACGCGCGCCTGATGGGCCTTGACTTCGGGACCGTCCGGGCCGACCAGCACCAGCCTGCATTCGGGCCAGATGGCGGCCATGTCGATGAGCGCGCCCACATTCTTGGAGGGTGACATGCGGCTGATGTGCAGCATGAAGTCTTCGCCTTGCAGGGACTCGACTGGCGTTCGTGGGGCTGATGTCAGGTCGGCGGCACCGTTGTGGATGACGGTGGCAGCGGGGGCCCAGGGCAGATGCTGGCGGAGGTCGTCGGCGGTGTAGCGGCTGATGGCCACAAGCTGGTCCGCGCGGCGCAGATGCCGGGTCAGTCGCATGTTCTGCCACCAGAGGCTCAGGCCCTGTTTGGCATACACGTGGTTCAGATCATGCACGGTGATGATGTTGCGTCGGCTGTTGGCCGGAGGCCTGTAGCGCATGTGCTGGTGCAGCCCATGCCACACATCGAGATCGACCGGGAAGCGGTGGCGCAAGCGCATGTTCTCGTTCAGCTCGTGGTACTCGACACCATCGCCAAACGTGCCATGCCATTGGCGCGGCAGGATGAAATGAAAACGCCAGCCATGCCGGGCTTCGAGTTCCCGGGCCTGGTTGCTGAACTGCATGGCCAATTGGCGCGACACCTCGGCCAGCCCTTCATTGAAGTGCTTGATGTGGCCGAACTGCAGGGCAATGTGGCGCTGGGCGGTCATGGCGGCGTGGCGAGTTCGATGGCCTGACGCACGGCGGCCAGTTCGGGCCAGCCCTCATCGGGACGAAGGATGGTGACGCCATCACCTTGCGCCCACCACATCGGCGCGGCATCGGGGCCGAGCACGCTGACGACCCGCCCGCCCGCTGCGGCAGCCAGGTGCCCGGGCCCGGTGTCGTTGGACACTGTGCAGGCCGCCTGCTGGCTCAGTGCAGCGTATGCACCCAGGCCCACACCGGTCAAGATCTGGGCGCTGGGATAGTCGGCTTGGGCCTGAGCTTCTTCACCGGGGCCAGGGCACAGCACGACTTGTCTGCCTTGCGCGATCAGCTGGCGCACCAGCTCGGGAAAAGCCGGCCACAGTTTCTTGCCCGTGGTGTCGGCCGCGCCTGAGAACGGGCACAGGATGATGAAGCCTGGCCTCAGGCCATGTTCGCTGATGAGCTTTGCGGCTTGCGCCTGGTGTGTGGCTGATGGCTTCAAGCCCAGATTGCGTGGTCGTGCTTGCTGCACGCTCGCGAAGTCGCTGCCGATGCGCCAGTAGTTGTCGGCCGCATGCAGGCCAGGCTGATAGGCCACGCCATGGCTGAGCAGCAGGCCGCGGCCTTCCTTGATGTAGCCAATGGGCTTGAGCCCGGCCAGGCGCGCCTCCAGCGCACTGGAAAACGAGCTGGTCAGCAGCACGATGTTGGGGCGCTTCAAGAAGGCCGGATGGACCTTGCCGAGTTGCGTCCGCAGCGAGCGCAGTTGCCGGATGGCGTCGGCGCGCTTGGCTGGGCGCACATGCACCTGCCAGCCATGTCCTTCAAACAGGTCGATGGTCCAACGCTTGCCGATGAGGTGCAGCTCAAAGCCCTGTTCTGCCAGCATGGTCAAGGTGGGCAGCGACAGCACGGCTTCGCCCACCCAGTTGCACAGTCTGACGATCAAAGGGCCTTGCTGCGGGTGCTTCATGCGGCATCGACCTTCTGCATGACGTCGTCCATGGTGGGCCACTGGCGATTCGGGCCCTGCGCAATGCGGTTCTGAGGGCCCCATGGGCGCCATTGTTCGGGCTTGGTCGGGCCCAGCACACTGAGCACGGGCGTGCCCACCGCTGCGGCCATGTGCGCCGGCCCCGTGTCATTGGAGATGACCAGGCCGGCGCGCTTGAGCAGGCCGAGGTAGATGTCCAGTTTGACGCCGGGCAGGCAGATGGCGGCTGGGTGCTCGTCTCGCGCAATGGCTTCTTCGCCTGGGCCGGGGCAGGTCACGATCTGCCGGTCATGGCGCGCGGCGAGTTGCGCGGTGAGGTGCGCGAACTCGGGCCAACGTTTGTCTTGGCCGTCCACGTCGCCTGCGGCATAGGGCACGATGCAGACGAAACCGGGCTGGATGCCATGAGCGGCCATCAGGGCGTCGGCGGCTTGCTGCGCGGCAGGCGCAACCTGCAGGTCGATGCGATCAGGCGGTGGCGAGGCCGTGCCGGTGAGCTTGCAGGCCAGCTCCCAGAAGCCTTCCAGCGCATGGGCTGGCGGGCTCGGGTGTGCGGCGTGCCAGGCCTGGCTGAGCAGCAGGCGTCTGCCGTCTCGTACAAAGCCCGCGGGCTTGAGGCCGGCCCAACGTGGTTCGAATGCGCTGGAAAAGGAGTTGGGCATGAGCAAGGTGTTCACGCGGTCGCCAAACCCGGGATCCACACTCAGGCATTGCTGTTTGAGTTCGCGCAACTGGGCCACGCGCTCGCCAAGCTTGCCTGCCCGTGACGTGATGGGCCAGCCATGTGCACCCAACAGAGCCTTTGCCCAGCCTTTGCCATAGAGGTGGGGCTCATAGCCGTGAGACTGCAGCAATTGCAGGGCGGGCAGACCCAATACAACGTCGCCAACCATATTGCAGAGCCGAACGATCAAGGGGCCACGCGGCAGGGATGGATTGGACTGACTTGGCGTGGGCATCAGGCGAATTCTGCCAGCTGGATGCAATAAAAAACCCCGCAAAGCGAGCTGTGCGGGGTTCAGTATTTTGGTGGCCAAGGGCGGAATCGAACCACCGACACGCGGATTTTCAATCCGCTGCTCTACCAACTGAGCTACTTGGCCATTTCTTGCACTGAAAACTGCGGTTGCAGCAATCAGTGAAGACCTAGACTATAACATCAATTTGCGGCCGTTTTCTTGCTACGACCCAAATCGACGCCCAGCTGTTTGAGCTTGCGGTAGAGGTGGGTGCGCTCCAGGCCGGTCTTCTCGGCCACGCGGGTCATGCTGCCGCCTTCGCGAGCGAGGTGGAACTCAAAGTAGGCGCGCTCGAAATCATCGCGGGCTTCGCGCAGCGGGCGGTCCAGCTCGAAGCTTTGTTCGTGCGAGGGGCCGCTGGGCGCGTGGCCATTCATGGCCGGTGCCTGCTGCATCGAACCATAGGTGATGGGGCTGGTGTGATGGTGGTGGGCGTCGCCACCGACCAGTTCGCTGCGCACAGGCGAAACCACGTTGTTCATGCTCGCATAGGACGATGCGGCCGTGATCGGCGTGACAGTGGCCAGGTGCACGGGAGGCGTCGGGGTGGCGGCGCGTGGTGCAGGTTTGGTCAAGCCCTGTTCAACGGCACGCAGCAGTTTCTGCATGGTGATGGGCTTTTCGAGGAAGGCCTGCGCGCCGAACTTGGTGGCTTCGACAGCCGTGTCGATGGTGCCGTGTCCGGACATCATGATCACCGGCATGGTCAGTTGACCGCTGGCCGACCACTCCTTGAGCAGGGTGACGCCATCGACATCAGGCATCCAGATGTCGAGCAAGACCAGATCGGGCTTGCACTGCTCTCGCAGGATACGCGCCTTGGCGGCGCTTTCAGCAACTTCGACCGCGTGGCCTTCGTCGCTCAGGATTTCCGACAGCAGGGCACGGATGCCCAGTTCGTCGTCAACAACAAGAATGGTTGCCATGAATTTCTTTAACCCCCAGGTGGGAATGATGACCAGTGTCACCCAACTTGGGCATATTTTGATGTCAGCTTTGAAAATGATAACGAAACTTGAGCGCCTCTCACAGTATGGGCTTGTGAGGGATACCCTAGTTCGAGCGATCTTTGGGGCGATGCATCGTCTTGAAACTCGAGATTGCGCAGTCTCACGAGCGCACCGTGTTCATCGGCGATCTTCTTGACGACGGCCAGACCAAGGCCTGTGCCTTTGGCTTTGGTGGTGAGATAGGGCTCGAAGGCGCGCTTGAGGATCTTGTCCGGGAAGCCTGGCCCGTTGTCTCGCACGGCCAGGCGGACAGCGCGGATGCTGCCATCGTCCTTCAATGGCGCATCGGTGCGGATCAGAACGCGAGGCTGGCCATCGACGGGTGGGTGCTCGGTGACGGCATCAAGCGCGTTCTGCACGAGGTTGTGCACGACCTGGCGCAACAGCGTGGCATCGCCCAGGATCCAGGGCAGGCCTTCGCGCAAGTCGACTTGCAGCGTGCCTCGTTCGAGCTCATGGCCATACAAGGCCAGCACGTCGGTGACCAGCTCGTTGATGTCGATGGGTATCAGTCTCGCGGTGGGCAGGCGCGCGAAGTCGCGGAACTCGTTGATCAGGGTCTTGAGTGCCTGCACCTGCGTGACGATGGTGTTGACCGAGCGTGTTAGTAATTGGCGTGAGGGTTCGTCGAGCTTGTCTTCGAGCTTGATCTGCATGCGCTCGGCCGACAGCTGGATGGGCGTCAGCGGGTTCTTGATCTCGTGGGCCACGCGCCGCGCCACTTCGCTCCAGGCTTCGGCGCGTTGGGCGGACACGACCTCGGTGAGGTCATCGAACACGATGAGGCGCTCATTGGGCGGCAGCTCCGCACCACGCACGAGCAAGGTCAAGGGCTCGGGGTTGCTGGGCAGGCTGAGGTCATAGGACTCCTGCCATTGCTGGCGCTCACCGGGTGTGGGGTCGTTGGCATAGAGGTCAAAGCGCTGGCGGATGTTCTCGGCGAAGCCTTCGAGGCCGTTCACATCGGATAGGAAGCGGCCTTTGTAGACCGACAGGGGCAGGCGCAGGATGCGTGTGGCGCCGGGGTTGACCATGTCGATGCGGCCCGAGGCGTCGAACACGATCACGCCGGCGGTGAGGTTGTCGAGGATGGTCTGCAAGTGGGCGCGGGCGCTGTCGAGTTCCTGCACGCTGCGTTCGGCGAGCATGCGGGCATCGGCCAGTTGCTGGGTCATGGCGGCGAAGGAGCGGGTCAGGCCGCCGAGTTCGTCGGTCGTGGCGAAGATGGCCTTGGGCCGCAGGTCACCACGGGCCACTTCGCCTACGCCTTCGGCCAGCAGCAGCAGCGGTCGGGCCAGTTGTTGGCCAAGCAACGCGGCGAGCAGGAAGGCACCGAAGACGGCCAGCACGAGCGCCAGGGTGAGCGTGCCGATGTACATGCGCTTGAGGCCCACGCGGCCCAGCGAGCGCTGCTGGTACTCGCGGTAGGCGGTCTGCACGTCCAATGCGTTGCGCACCAGTTCGGGTTGCAGTTTTTGCGTGACCAGCAGATAGCGACCGCGTGCGGTCAGGCTGAAGCTGTGGTCGGGCATCCAGGCCAGGGCCAGCACGCGTGCGGATGTGGCCGGGGTGCTGCTGTCGCGGGGGCGCCTGGCGGGCTTGTCAGCTTGCTCGTCGGGGCGGTCGTCCAGGCCTTCGACCAGGGCCATCACCCCTTTGCTGCGGGCTTCCTGGCGCCAGCTGGTCGGCAGTCTTTCCGAGGCCAGGATGCGTGAGGCATCACCGCCGGCCGTGAGCTCGATCTGGCCGTTGTCGTTGAGCACGGTCACGGCCTGTGCGCCCAGTTGCTCGCGCAGGCGCTCCAGTTCAAGCACGCCGGTGGCGGGCGCGGGGCCGGGCTCGATGAAGTTGGTGCTGGGCTGGGGCGTGTTCAGCCGGTCGGCGGCCAGCCTGGTCTTGCTGGACAGGTCGGTGGTGAGGTTGTCCAGCGTGCTGCGCCCGAGGTTCAGGCCGGCTTCCAGAGCGCCTTCCACGCGGACATCGAACCAGGTCTCGATGCTGCGTGAGACGAACTGGTAGGACACCATGTAGATCAGCAGACCGGGTACCAGGCCGACCAGGCCGAAGATGCCGGCGAGCTTGAGCAGCAGCTTGCTGCCGAACTTGCGGGCGCGCAGGCGCAGTGCGAGTCGCCCCACGGCGATCAGGATGACGAGGATCAGGATGGTCGCCAGGGCCACGTTGGCCCACAGCAGCCATTGGTAGTGGCGTTCGTAGCGTTCGCTGTTCTGCGTCGCGAAGACCAGCAGGAAGGTCAGGATCAGGCCGGCACCCGCCATGGCGGCGCTGGCGACGATCCAGGCCCAGCGGTTGGCTTTGATGGTGCTCATTCAGCGCGATGGCTGCACGGCCACCCTGCGTTGGACGTCCAGGCTACCGGTGGTCAGGCCACCCAGCCCGCCCAGTCCGATCTGCAAGGGGCGTGGCAACTCGTCGGTATCCAGCCTGAAGCTGAAGTCGACATAGTGGTCCGGCTCATCACCTGCGGGAATGGTGTCGGCAATGCGCCAGCGATCGGTGCGTCGCAGGGCGTCGAGGGCGTCGGGCAGGCTGTTGTAGTGACGGCTGAGGTCGTCCAGGCTCAGGCGCCAGCGGCGTGTCAGGGGCTGGTAGGCCAGGCGCCAGCGGCGGGTGGCGCTGCCGCGTGATTGGTCTGTCCAGTACCAGCGGCTGCGAAACACCTCGGCTTCGGCCACGAACACCACGGCCACGCCCTTGCTCAAGGCTTGTTCCAGGTCCTTGGGGAGATCAAGCCGCACGCTGTAGCTCAGCAGCAGGCCTTCGTCACTGCGTTGCACCGAGAGCCGGTCGAGTTCCAGGCTGTGGTGGGTGGGGATGTTGTCGGCATGCGCGAGCCGCCCTGCCGGCGCCAAGGTGGCAGCGAGCAAGGCTGAGGCACTGCATCGGAGCAGTTCTCGGCGGCGCATCAAGGACATCACGCACCTTGGGTGGTTTTGGACAGCAAGGCGTAGAAAAAGCCATCGCCACGGTTGTGTCGGGCGGGGTCAAGGTATTCGACCACAGGCAGCAGGTGGCCGGGCGCGGGCCGGGCCTGGGCGTCTGGCGTGCGTTGCAAAAACGCGTCGATGCGGTCCTGGCCCTCTGTTTTGAAAACGGAGCAGGTGCAGTAAAGCAGGTGACCACCAGGCTTGAGCAGGGGCCACAGGGCCTGGAGGATGGCGTCTTGCGTGCGGGCCAGGGCGTCGATGTCGGACTCGCGACGCAGCCAGCGCACATCGGGGTGGCGGCGCACGATGCCCGAGGCGCTGCAAGGGGCGTCCAGCAGGATGGCATCGAAGGGCTGGCCGTCCCACCAGGTATCGGGCTGGCTGGCGTCGGCGGCGATGGTGCGGGCCTTCAGACCCAGGCGGGACAAGGTCTCGGTGACGCGGGTCAGGCGCTGCGGGTCGGCATCCAGCGCGGTCACGTCGAGGTCGGCCAGCTCCAGCAGGTGGGCGGTCTTGCCACCGGGGGCCGCGCAGGCGTCGAGCACGCGGGCGCCTGCAGGCAGGGGCTTTGCGCCAGCATGGATCAGCAGGGGCGCGGCGATCTGGGCGGCGGCGTCCTGCACGGACACGTCACCTTGCTCGAAGCCGGGCAGCTTGGCCACGGGGACGCCGTATGGCAGGGCGATGGGATCGGGCTGGCTGGGTGAAGGGGGGTATGCGTTGGTGTCAGGCTGAGCCTGCGCAAGGTCCGCATCCAACAGGTCAGTTTCGACCAGGCGCTGACGATAAGCCGCCGCCGTGCCATGGCGCTGGTTGACGCGCAAGGTCATGGGCGGCTGCTCCTGGTTGGCCATGAGGATGGCTTGCCAGTGCTCGGGCCAGTCTTTCTTGAGCCGTTTGATCCACCAGGCCGGGTGGTTGAAGCTGGCGACCGGGTCGCTCTCCAGTGAGGCCAGCAGCTCGGTGCGTTCACGCAGGAAGCGCCGCAGCACGGCGTTGACCAGGCCGCTGGCAGGTTTGGCGCGGCGCTTGGCCGCTTCCACGGCTTGATCGACCAGGGTGTGCTCGTTGTACTCGGTGCCGCAGGCCAGGGCCAGGGCGCTTTGCAGCAGGGCGTCCACCCAGGGCGGCGGCGTCTTGGGGACGAGCTTGTGCCGCAGGGCGCGGGCCAGGCCCAGTCGGCGCAGAACGGTAAAAGACAAGGCCTGCACGCCGGGGCGCTCGTGCGGTGGGCGCTCGGCCAGCACGTCGGTGAGCGAGTGCCCTTGGCTGACGGCCGCCACGGCATCGGCACAGCCGCTCAGCAGTTGCCACAGCGGCAGGCTGCCTGGGGTGTTGGCTGGGGACGAGGTGGGAGGG
>Ga0194137_10000053_pt1 | contig 67407 bp, 57 predicted proteins | sample TARM_MetaG_T3_14_FD_134025 | JGI IMG/M metagenome (GOLD analysis project Ga0194137, IMG submission 134025) | Freshwater microbial communities from Pennsylvania, USA, analyzing microbe dynamics in response to fracking - TARM_MetaG_T3_14 (version 2) | ecosystem: Environmental > Aquatic >...
GCGGCAGGCCTGCCGCAGCGCTTGCCTGCAGCCCAGTCAGGCAGTGCGCCCGGCGTCAAAGACCCCACGTTGATTCTCTGAGCTTCCCTACAATGCCGGACCGTGCCCGCGTGACAGCCCGTCACGCCCTTTGTCTGCATTGTTGTGATGAGCTCCGTTCACGCCCACGCTTCTTTCGATTCGCCCGCCGTCCCGGCTTCAGGCCTGGATGACCGCCATCTGGCCTGGGCCGTGCTGCTGGCGCATCTCGTGCTGTGGACGCTCGTGCCCTGGCTCGTGTCACGCAACCTGCCGCTGGACGTGGTCGAGGCCCTGGCCTGGGGGCGCGAATGGCAATGGGGCTACTACAAGCACCCACCGCTGTCGGGCTGGGTGGCGGAGCTGGCCCGCTTCGGCCCGACGAACCTGAGTCTCTTTGCACTGTCCCAGCTCATGGTCACGCTGGGCCTGCTGGCCACCTGGCTGCTGGGGCGCGACCTGCTGGGCACACGCCTGGCCACGCTGGCTTTGATGGCCACGGAAGGCATCCACTACTTCAACCTGTCGAGCACCGAGTTCAATGCCAATGTGGTGATGTTCCCCTTCTGGGCCTGGGCCACGCTGTGTGCCTGGCGCGCCATCCGCACGGGGCATGTGGCCTGGTGGATCGGGCTGGGGCTGTGCAGCGGCCTGGGAACCTTGGGCAAGTATGTGTTCCTGCTGCTGCCGGGCAGCGTCTTCCTCTACACGCTCCTCAACCTGCAAGCCAGGCAGGCATGGCGCAGCGCAGGCCCATGGGCAGCCGTGCTGGTCTTCGCACTGATCGTCGCGCCACATGTGCAATGGGCGCTACAGCACGACTGGGCCACCTTGCAATACGCCATAGGGCGTGGCCACAGCGACGAACTCGCGCAGCAAGGCAGCTGGGGACTGGAGTTCATGAACTTCGTGCTGGCCCAGACCCTGACCTTGTTGCCCGCCTGGGGCTTGTTGCGCACGCTGGGCCCTGCACAAACCGTGGCACGCCCCGCCCATGAGCGCTGGCTGCTGGCCGCCATGGGCCTGGGCCCGCTGCTGCTCATCATGCTGGCGGCCTCGCTGGCACAAGCCAAGATGCTGCACATGTGGGCATCGCCCTTCTTCATCTGCGCCGCGCCCTTGTACCTGGCCTGGCGCCGGCCCGATGCCTCACGCTTGCATGTGCGCCGCTTCACATGGGCCTGGGTGCTGTGGACGCTGTTGCCACTGTCGCTCTTCGTGAGCATGGCCTTGCTCGGCCCGCAGAAAAAGCACAGGCTCGACCGCACCAGCTACCCGGGAGTCGAGATCGCACAGGCGCTGACCCGGCAATGGCATGCACAGACCGGGCAGACACTGGCCATCGTGGCCGGTGAAGAGTTCGTGGCCGGCACCGTGGCGCACTACAGCGCCGACCGGCCTTCGGTCTTCTACGATGCAGACTTCCGCGAATCACTCTGGCTGACACCCAGGCGGGTCGAACAAAAAGGCGCGCTGTTCGTGTGGCCCATCGGGCGAGGCGATGTGGCACCCGCTGATCTGCCGCTGGACAGCCAGGCCCAGGTGGCGCCCCTGCTGGCGCGCTATCCGCAGCTGCAGGTCAAACCCACCTTGCTGGTGCAGACCACCTGGATGGGCAAGCCTTACACGGTCGCGGTGGCGTGGGCGGTGTTGCCGCCTTCACCGACAGGCCATGCGCTCGTGCATTGAGACAGCACGCCATCACACTGGTCAATGCGCCGCCGTGCAGTTCGGCGTGTTCCCATTGTTGTCATCTGAACGGCAAGAAACAACACCATGGCGCTTGCGCTCCACGTAGTTCATGCCGCCAGACGAGGCGTTGTCCGGACAAGAGGCCGCTGAGCCATTGCAGGCCACGGCGTCGATCATGTAGAGGTAGAGCGTCAAGTCCGTACCGTTGGTGTCTTGCCCCTCCTTGAAGGCCGTGCTCTGACTGGTGCAGGTCACTGTGACCTTGAAGCCCATCGTGCTCGTGAGGTCGATCGTCTGGCTGCTGCCATTACACCCGCCTTGAATCCAGCTCCCACGAAGCGCCTGGTACATGCCCCACTCGACACCGGCATTGGCCGCCTGAAAGGCCCGCGCGCCAGCGATGTCCTGAGCCGAGCTGACCTGCTGCGTCCAGCTCAGGCGCGTCACGGCTGCGGCCAGCGAGGCCAGCAACACCAACACAACGATGGCCGCCACCATGCCGATGCCACGTTGTGCACTTGGGTTGATCTTGTAGAGGCACTTCATGTGAGTGAGCTTCATGGCACGTTCATCACATGGGCACCGACGGCCATGTGCGCGGTTTCACTGTTGCGGGCGATCTCCAGATCCATCCAGAGAAAGCCGCTTTGCTGCGTGGCACCTTGATTGGGGTCGTAGATGAAGGAGCAGGACTTCACCTTGGTCGCCAAGGCCGTGGCCCCTGTCGTGGAGGGGCAGGACGTCGGGTAAGCCGCGTTGAAGGTACGCACCAGGCGGTACAAGGTACCCTTGCCGTCGCCATTGCTGTTGAGCGTGCCGTCCGCACCCGAGCAGATGTAGAACACGGACTGCTCGCTGTTGGACACGGTCTGGAAGCGCCCGAAGCTGTAGCCAGGCGAGACCTGCAAGGACGAGATCGTCAGGCGCTGATAGCCTTGTGTCGACAAGGGCGAGGTCGACACCGCTGAGATGGCCGCGCGGTTGTTGCCCGCATACACATCGTTGCCATTCTGGTTGTTGATCACCACCCAGTCACCCACGGAAGGCGTGGTCGACATGATGGACAAGACATCAAACACGGTGGTGGCCTGAGAAGGGTCCACCCAGGCCGAGCAGGTACCGCCCCCAGATTGAGCCGTGCACCCGCCACTGTCGTTCGCGGCATCTGGGCCCATGCGGTAGCGCCCACCGGACACCACGGGCACCAGCTCGAAGCACTGATTGGACGGCACACGCAGCGAGTTGGGCACGGCCCGGCGCACATCGCGCAGCATGCGGCGCAAAGACGTGTCAGCCTGATCCGACATGTTGGCCCGCAGACTGGTATTGGTGTAGGCATCGATGGTCGGCTTGATGAAAGCCGATACCGTGGCTGCCACGATGGCCCCCACCACGATGACCGTGATCAGTTCGACGAGCGAGAAGCCCCGTTGGGATGGATTGCGAGCCGTCTTCATCATGATGCGTAGTTCGTCCGCCACCCCTTGAGCACCACGCTATCGCTGCCACGGGTGACCGTCACGGTGATCAACGCCGCTGCGGTGATGCCGCTCAACGTCGATGTCGCAACGGTCACACTCAAGGAGTACCCATTCAGTGCAGAAATCGTCGTGCCATCGATATTGCAGATTTGATTGCTGACGCTGTAGCCGTTGTAGTCCCAGATGTCGTTGAAAGTGTTGCGTGCGCAGCTGTTGTTCGGAGCGGAATTGGCTGCGACCGTGTAGGGCTTGAGCTGGATCTCCTCCATGAACTCTTCGGCCAGCACCAGCATCTGCTTGCGTGCAACCGGGTCGGCACTCTTGCCCACACTGCGGTTGAAGGCCGACATCACCCCGGTCAGGCCCACGCCGATGATCACGATGGCCACCACCGTTTCGACCAGGGTGAAGCCGCGCTGAGCGCGTTTACTCAACATAGCCCGTGTCCCCATAGACGGTGATGTTGCTGGCCCCGCTCATCGAGATCGTGCGGGTGGTGGTGGTGGTGCCCGCGCCATCGGAGGTCACGCGGCCATCGGGCTGAAAATAGATGGTGCCGGCCGGAGATACCGTCGTACCGGCGCTGCTGTTGTTGGCCGTGGCGAAAATGCTGTTGCCCGTTGGGCCGTTGATCGTGGCGGTGCAGGTGCTGGCTGGGTTGACGGCAGCAGACGTGATCGACACCGTGGTGGCCGTGACGGTCACGCAGGTCAGGCGCCGCCGAGCCACGGCGCCCTTCTGGGCAAAACGCAGTGCCCCTTGCAACTCGTCGTGCCAGGCGTCATCCCGCCCGCCCAGTGCCGCCATGAGGTTGGGCAAGGCATAGGCTGCCAGGATTCCGCCGATGATCATCACGATGATGAGTTCGACCATGGTGAAGCCGGCTTGTCCATGCCGCTTCGAGGATGAGCGATCAGTAGATATCACGGCTGAAAACTGTCTTCGTGGATTCGGGTTTGTAGACACCGAAGGTAGCCCGCGCACTGGGGTCGCGGTCATAGGTGAGCACACCGGAGCAGCTGTTGCTGCTACCGTTCTGGGCGCGCAGCCAGCTCAAAGATGCGGCGGTGCTGGCAGGATGGCTGCTCAGGCAGGATTGGTCGGTGGTGGTCGTGCCGAGGTTGAAGGCGAAATCCACGCTGCCCGTCGCCGTGGGACTGGGAGCACTGAGTGTCAAGGAGCCATTGCCACTGCCGATCGAGACAACCGAGGCCGTGGTGGTCCAGCCGGCCGTGGCCGCGCCTTTGTAGTCCAGGTAGTTCGTCAGCACCACCGAGGCAGCCGGCACGCTGGTGCAGCTGTCCGAGCTGTTGACCACCCAGGCCTTGCCGTTCCAGTATTGGGCTTGCACAGGCACGCTCAATGAGGACTTCTCTGAACCGAATGCATTGGACACATTGAGCCGCCCGCTGCGCAAGGTGACCGAGCCCTGCGTACCCGAGGCAGACGACACGCCGCTGGTGTCGACGGCCTGCATGGTCACCAGGGAAGTAGGTGAAGTCAGCTTGTTGGTGAAGGTGAAGGTCGGTGTGGTGCTGGATGCCACCCCTGCTCCGAAGCTGGAGGCCGACACCGATGTGCCTGCAGTCAGGCTGCCCAGGCCGGCCCCCGCGCCCGTGGCCGACAGGGTCACTGCTTTCGCGTAGTTGGGCGAGGTATTGGCCGTGCCGTCGTAGTTGTAGGTCGTCGCATTCAAGGCATTGCGTGCCGTGATCTGCACGGTGTAAGGCTGGCCGCTGTAGGTGAAGCTTGAGCAGCCTTGGGTCACAGCCGTATCGAAATGATGCGGAATGAAGGGGCCCACCGCGCCGGCAGCGCCGGTCGTACCTGTCACCGTCGTGCCCGTGCCCAGGTAGCTGCCGCTGACCAGCGTGGCCGTCAGGTCGCCAAGGCCCACCTCGGTCCATTTCAGATCGCTGAGCGTCACTGCGCCGCTGCTGAAGCTGCTTGACGAGATATAGGGGGACCCGCCGGTGCCTGTGCCCGTGAAGGTACCCGCCACCGCCGCCGTGCCGGTGGGCTTGGCCTTGGCCCAGCTGATGCGCACGTAGTCGGTGGTCACCGCTGTTTCCTTGCCGAAATTGGGCACGGCATTGCCCGAGCTGTTCTTGGCCGTCACGGTGGCCGAGAAGGTGCTGCCAGCCACCGGCGCCGCCGTGATGCCGCTGAACGCGAACGAGGCCGGGCTGGCAATGAAACTGGAGCTGCCCGTCATGCTCAAACCAGCGTCGGTGCCTGAACCCGTGTAGGTGCCCGTCAGGTTCATCTGCCCCACGTCGGCATACTGCACGGTGGTCGTGGCGACACCGCTGGCATTGAAGCTCAGGCTCACCGCGCGGCCTGTGCCGTCACACGCCGCCGCCGTGCTGTTGCTGGCGTTGAGCGCCGAACCGCCCACCCGCACCGGCAGCGTCCCCGTGGTCGGGTTGGTGTAGGTGCACTTGAAGGTCACGTTCTTGCTGACGCTGGCAAAGGCTGGCGTGCACACCGTGGCGTTGTTGCTCGACTGCACCGCGCTGACCGTCACGCTCTGCGACGCATCAGACAGGTGGTTGGGCACCGTGAAGTACAGGGCCGAGCTGACCATGCTGACCGCACACGACCCACCCGATGTGGCCGCAGCCCCCATGCCGCAATACACCGATGGCGACCCGAAGGGCGTCACCGACAAACCAGACAGCGCGGCCGTGGCCGTGCCCACCGTGGTGAGCGCAGCCGAGATCGTGGTGCTGGAACTGCCGTTGCTGATGGTGAAGCCTTGACCAGAAGGGTAGTTCGCCGTCACACCCGACACCGTCAGGGTGCCGGTGAGGCCGGTGGTGTAGAGCGTCGAGCAGGCGGCGTTGCCGCAAGCTTTGACGGTGTAGGTCACCGGGGTGCAGGTCACATTGGTGCTGCTGCCCGTGGTGAGTTCGACATGATCGAGCGTCTGGTTGGAGGTGTAGCCGCAGCTGTTGCCGCTGGCCGCCGCCCCGCCCATGCCGCAATAGACCGAGGGCGAGCCCGATGGCGCCGGCGACACGCCGCTGAGGCTGACCGTGGCCGTGCCTGCCGATGTGGGTGTGACACTCACCGTGGTGGTGGCGCTGCCCGCGCCGATGCTGAAGGCCTGGCTGGCAGATGGCGTCACGGTCACGCCCGAGATGGTGAAGGTGCCCGTCACACCCGAGGTGTAGGTGGTCGAGCAGGCCGCGTCGGCGCAGGCCTTGATCGTGTAGGTCACCGCCGAGTTCATGCTGCCCGACGATGAGACCGTGGTGACCTCCAGGTGGTGCAGGCCCAGTACCGTGATCGTGCAGGCATTGCCGCTGGCCGCCGCCACCCCGATGCCGCAATACACCGAGGGTGAGCCCGTCGGCGTGATGCTGGGTGCGGACAGCGCCACCGTCGCCGTGCCCGATGGGGTGATGCTGGCAGACAAGGTTGTGCTCGAACTTCGTGCGCCAATGGAGTAGGTCTGCCCTGCCGGGTAGGTGGGCGTCATCCCCGAGCCCGTCAGCGACAAGGTCCCGGTCATCCCCGTGGTGAACAAGGTGCTGCACGCCGCATCGGCACAGGATTTGACAGTGAAGGTGATGGTCCCTCCCGCAGCAGCCGAGTTACTGGCCGTGGTCACCTCCAGGTGGTGCGGCGCCACAGTGGGGTCCACGTAGATCAGGTTGTCCACGTACATGTCCTGGCTCAGAGGGAAGCCCAGGAAGCCGCAGCCATCGCATCGATTGTTGTAAAAGGTGACCGAGGTGATCTTGATCCCTGTCGCAGGGAGATAGGTCAGGTACACCGTGTCTAGCTGGTTGCAACCGAATAGGCACAGAGTCAGCAGGTTGAAGAGGTCCGTCAAGAAGTTGCTGGGTACATAAGCACCCAGGCAAGTCGAGTTCGACGAGGTGTCGCAGCTGTAGAGCGTCTGCGAGGTGCCGTCGCTGAAGTTGAACGTCACATAGGCGCCGTTCTGGTCCTTGAGGCCCAGGTACCAATCGAAGGCGACATAGCTGGTGCCGCCGTTGGCGAAGGTGACGGTCAGCGAGGAGGCCGTGCCCGACGTACCCGATGAAATCTTGACGTGCTTGCCGGACATGCCCGTTGCGCCAGTGGTGTCGGTCTGCGTGAACGAGGCACCGCTGGCGGTCGACGTGCTGAAAGTCAAGCGGCCAGCCGTCTGCTCTGTCGTCAGCGTGTTGTTGGCAGCGGCTGAAACGGGTGTGCCGGTGCTGAAGTCGATGGTCCGCTCGTTCGCGTACGAGGTCGGCGAGTTGAAGCCCGCATCGCTGCTGGTATAGGCGTTCCAGCCGGCCTCCACATGGCTCCACGGCCCCACGGCCATGAGCAGGGCGAACGCAAGTCCCCTCAGCCAGGCAGTCACCTTGGCGCCGAGTACGGTGCGTTCAAGGGCGCGCCCAACCCTAGTCTGCGTCGCGGCCATGTGGTCACCTCACGCCAGTGCCCCGCCAACCGGTTCAGCGGGTATTCAGATTGTGGAATTTCTGTGATTCATAAAAGCTCGAAACAAACCGGGGAATGCACCTCAGTAAACGCCACCTCGGCGGCGTCGGTTCAATACAGCTCTCTCGAATAAACAGCCTTTTTGGTTTCAGGTTGGTAGACGCCGAAAGTGGCCCGCGCACTCGGGTCGCGGTCATAGGTGCTCACGCCAGCGCAGCCGTTGGCGCTGCCGTTCTGGGCACGCAACCAGCTCAGGTTGGCCGCCGTGCTGGCTGGGTGGCTGGCCAGGCAGGATTGGTCGGTGGTGGTGGCGCCCAGGTTGAAGGCGAAGTCCACGCTGCCCGTGCTCGATGGGCTGGGCGCGCCCAGGCTCAGGGTGCCGTTGCCGCTGCTGATGGTGACGGCCGATGGGGTGGTCGTCCAGCCTGCTGTGGCGGCACCTTTGGAGTCCATGTAATTGCTCAGGGCCACCGAGGCCGCCGGCACGCTGGTGCAGCTGTCAGATGCGTTCAGTACCCAGGCCTTGCCGTTCCAGTACTGGGCCTGCACGGGCACGCTCAGCACCGATTTCTCGGAGCCGAAGGCATTGGAGATCTTGAGCCGGCCGCTGCGCAGCGGGACCGAGCCTTCCACCACCGGCGAGCCGGCACTGGAGGTCACGCTACCGGCCGTCTCCTGGGCGTGGATGGTGATGCTGGTGGGTGTCGTCAGCTTGTTCGTGAAGGCAAAGGTGGGCGTCGTCAACGAAGCCACGCCCGCGCCGAAGCTGGTCAGGGCCACGGATGTACCTGCCGTCAGGGAGCCTGAACCGGCCCCCGCGCCCGTGGCCGACAGCGTCACCGCCTTGGCATAGTTGGGCGAGGTGTTGGCCGAACCATCGTAGTTGTAGGTGGTGGTGTTGCCCGCGTTGCGCGCCGTGATCTGCACCGTGAAGGGCTGGCCGCTGTAGCTGAAGCTCGAACAACCCTGCGTGATCACGGTATCGAAGTGATGCGGCACGAAGGGCCCCACCGCGCCGGCGGCGCCTGTCGTGCCGGTCACCGTCGTGCCCGAGCCCAGGTAGCTGCCGCTGACCAGCCAGGCCGACAGGTCACCCAAGCCCACCTCCGTCCAGTTGAGGTTGCTCAAGGTCACCGCCCCGTTGCTGAAGCTGCTCGACGACAGGGTGGGCGAGGTCGATGTGCCCGTGCCCGTGAAGGTGCCCGCCACCGAGGCCGTGCCCGTGGGCTTGGCCTTGGCCCAGCTGATGCGCACGTAGTCGGTGGTGACCGCCGTTTCCTTGCCGAAGTTGGGCACGGCATTGCCCGAGCTGTTCTTGGCCGTGAGCGTGGCCGCGAAGTTGCTGCCCGCCACGGGCGAGGCCGTGATGCTGCTGAACGCGAACGACGCCGGGCTGGCGATGAAACTGTCGCTGCCCGTCATGCTCAGGCCTGCGTCCGTGCCGGAGCCGGCGTAGGTGGCCGTCAAGCTCATCTGCCCCACGTCGGCGTATTGCACTGTGGTAGTGGCCACGCCACTGACGTTGAAGCTCAGGCTCACCGTACCACCCGTGCCATCACACGCCGCCGCCGTGCTGTTGCTGGCGTTGAGCGCCGTGCCGCCCACGCGCACAGGCAGCGTCCCCGTGGTTGGGTTGCTGTAACTGCATTTGAAGGTCACGTTCTTGCTCACGCTGGCAAAGGCCGGCGTGCACGCGGTGGCGTTGTTGCTTGACTGCACCGCGCTGACCGTCACCGTCTGCGACGCATCGGATAAGTGGTTGGGCACATTGAAAAGCAGCCCCGAATTGGCCAGGTTGATCGTGCAGCTGCCGCCACTGGCAGGCGTGCTGCCGTTCATGCCGCAGTAGACGGATGGCGAGCCTGTGGGCGTGGCCGACAAGCCGCTCAAGGTGGCGGCGGTGAGTGAGCCAACCGTGGTCGCGTGAACCGATACCGTGGTGCTCGACGAGCCGTTGGGGATGCTGAAGGCCGCGCCGGAAGGGTAGTTGACCGTCATGCCCGAGCCCGTCACCGACAGCGTGCCGCTCAGCCCTGCGGTGTAGGGCGACGCACAGGCGGCGTCGGAACAGGCCGTCAAAGTGTAGGTCCTTGGGGTACATGTCAAGCCATCGCTGGCCGCGATGTTCACGTGGTGCAGGGGCACGGTCACCGTCATATTGCATGAGTTGCCACTGGCCGCCGCCACGCCGATGCCGCAGAACACCTTGGGCGTGTTGCTGGGCGTTGGGGTATACGTGGGCACACTCATGGTCGCCGTGCCAGCGGTGGTCGGCGTGACCGTGACATCCACATAGTTGGTGGGCCCGGCCGGGATGCTCCACGCTGCGGTGTAGGTGGCCGACACGCCCGACACCCCGATGGTGCCGCTGACGCCGGTGATGTATGGCGTCGAACAGGCGGCATCGCCACAGGCCTTGATACGGAAGGTCGTGGCCGCATTGGCCGATACGCTGCTCGACACCGTGGTCAGCTCCAGATGGTGAGGCACGACCGCCCCATCGACATAGCTGATGTTGTCGACATACCAGTCCTGCGAGGTGTTCGTGGACAACAAGCCGCAGCCGCCGCAGTTGTAGAGCTTGAACTGCATGGAGTTGACCTTCACGCCGTTGTCGGGTGTGTACTGCACGTAGATGGGATACCAGGTGATGGCGTCACCGAACAGCCACCCAAACAGAAAGTTGAGCAGAGAAGTCAGCCAGTTCGGGTCATCCACATACATGCCGATGCACTGGCTGTTGCTTGACGAGGTGCAGTTCTTGAGCACCTTGGTGCTGCCGTCCGAAAGCGTCAGGGTCAGGATCTCGGTGTTCTCGCTGTTGAACTGGGCGCGCCACATCAGGCCCACATAAGGCGTGGGGTTGGCAAAGTTGACGGTGACGGTGCTGGGGTTGCCCGTGGTGCCCGAGGAAATGTCCATCGCATTGCCTGAAAAGCCGCTCGCCGACACCGAGCCGGTGTAGCTGATCGAACCTCCAGATGTCAGGAACTGCGCCGCACCGGCTGCGCTCGAGTAGGTCAAGCGGCCAGCCGTCTGTTCGCTCGCCAGCGTGCGCGTGCTGAAATCAATGGTGTACTGGTTGGCGCCAGGGGCTGGCGGCGAGTACACGCCACTGGTGTAGACGTAATACCCGGCTATCGCATCGCCAATGCCTGCCACCACACAAAGCAACAGCACCAGCTTGAAGAAGCCGCTCACGATGCGGGTCTTGTTCATGAAAGTACCTTCCGCAAAGGGGATCTGTTTGTCCATCCCCAATCGTTTACATATTGCAACAGCTGATGGGCAGCAGGAAAAACAAAGGCCGCAAAAGCAGAACTAATCCTGCATTTGCGGCCCTCTTGAGGAGATTAAAGACCAGCTGAGATGCCCGTGAACGTAGACGAAGCATTGCTGGTGCCATTCGTCGCCGTCAAGGTGCAATTGGCCGTGACGCCATTGGCCCCTGCCGCGCCAGAGCCAATGGCCCCGGCCGTGATGGCATAGGTGGTGCTGCTGTTGGTGGGCAGCACGCCGCCGGCCAGCAGCGAGGCCGCCTGATTGCAGTTGGAGATCGCGATGCATTTGTTGGCCGTGACCACATGGTTGGTCGCGGAGCAACCACCATAGTTGACGGTCATGGCACTGGACAACTGAGACGCTACACCATCGGACGCTGCAGCAATCGAGTCCGAACGCAGATCGAGGAACTTGGGCAAGGCGGTGGCCGCCAGGATGCCCAGGATCACGATGACCACGATCAGCTCGATCATGGTGAAGCCCCGCTGTTGAGTGCAACGCGAGTCAGGCATAGGCATCAGGCCAAGCCTCAGTTGCCCGCCGCCACGCCCGTGAAGGTCGAGGTGAGGCTGGTGCTGCCGTTGGTTCCCGTCAAGGTGCAATTGGCGGTGGCACCGTTGGTGGTGGTCAAGGTGGCGGCGGCCACCGAGAAGGTGGTCGAGCCATTCGTCGGGAAGGCACCGCCTGTCAACAGCGTGGCAGCCTGGCTGCAGTTGTTGATGGTGATGCACTTGTTGGCTGTGGCCACGTTGTTGGCGGCTTGACAGCCCACGTAGTTCACCGACATGGCGCTGCCCAGCTGGCCGGCCATGCCGTCGGTAGCGGACTGAACCGCATCTCCGCGCAGGTCCACGAACTTGGGCAAGGCGGTGGCCGCCAGGATGCCCAGGATCACGATGACCACGATCAACTCGATCATGGTGAAACCCGTTTGACGACGCTTCATGGCGATCACCTCACATACTGCTGTCAGGCTATCGCAGTGGGCATCCATTGGACACCCGCCACGCTCAGTTCAGCATCAGTTACCAGCCGCCACACCCGTGAAGGTCGACGTCTTGGACGTGGAACCGTTCGTACCCGTCAACGTACAGTTGGCGGTCGAACCGTTGACGGTGGTCAACGTGGCAGCAGTCACCGCGAAGGTGGTCGAGCCGTTGGTCGGGAAGGCGCCACCGGTCAACAGCGTGGCAGCCTGGCTGCAGTTGTTGATGGTGATGCACTTGTTGGCCGTGGCCACGTTGTTGGCGGCTTGACAGCCCGCGTAGTTCACCGACATGGCGCTGGCCAACTGACCAGCCATGCCGTCAGTGGCAGACTGCACCGCATCGCTGCGCAGGTCGACGAACTTCGGCAGCGCGGTGGCGGCCAAAATACCCAGGATCACAATGACCACGATCAGTTCGATCATGGTGAAGCCGGCTTGATTGCGTTTCATAAAAGACCTCTTTCTGTGTACGGGCCGGGCCCCGTGCGTGCATCCCGGCTTGAATAAAAATGCACGTTTGATCCACATTTCGACTGGCCTGAGCGCAACTTGAGTTTCTGTTACAAATCGACCAATCACCCCATGACGACATGGTGCGTCAAGTGAATTCCAGACAAACACGCAAAACGAGCCGAAACCGGAACTAGTTCTCACGTTTGAAGCAGGAAAACACCGACTCCAGCAGGTATCAGTGCTTCATGGCCGCGCCGCCCATGTTCCACATCGGCAGGAACACACCCAGCGCCAGCACCAGCACCAAGCCACCCATGAACACGATGAGGATGGGTTCGATCTGCTGCGACAAGGTCTTGAGCAGGTACTGCACATCCTCGCTGTACAGCTCCCCGACCTCGTCCAGCAGCTCGTCGACCATGCCGGTTTCCTCACCGATGGCCAGCATCTGCAAGACCATGGGCGTGAACACCCCGGTGCCCGCGGCGGCATGCGCCAGGGTCTCTCCACGCATCACGTGCTCGCGCATCGAATCGATCTGCTGAGTCAGGTAGGCGTTGTCTGCTGTCTGGGCCACGCCGATCAGGGCGCGCTCCAGTGGCACGCCGCTGCGCAGCGACAAGGAAAAGGCCCGGGTGAAGCGCGCCAGGGAGGCCTTGGTCACGATCGGGCCCACGATGGGCATGCGCAAGAGCGCGCGGTCCCAGATGGGCTTGCCCTGTGGCGACTGGATCCATTTGCGCCAGAGCATGAAGGCCGCGACGATGGCACAGAGCAAGGACCAGCCATGTTCGATGGTGAAGGCCGAGGTCGCCATCAGGATTTTGGTAGGCAAGGGCAGCTCGGCGCCCAGGCCCTTGAACACCCCCGCAAACGCCGGGATCACCATCACATTGATCACCGCCATGGCAACGGCCATGGCCATCACCACGAAGCTCGGGTAGCGCAGCGCGGACTTGACCTGCTGGCGCATGAACAGCTCGAACTCCATGTGCTCGGCCAGACGCAGGAAGATCTCTTCGAGCCGCCCCGAAGACTCACCCACCCGAACCATGGACACATAGAAGCCATCGAAGATCTTGGGATGCTGGGCCATGGCGGTGGACAGCTCCACACCGCCTTCCAGTGCGCGACGCAGGTCCTGCAGCACGCCCTTGAGCGTCGGGTTCTGCGCGGTTTCCTGCAAGCCCGCCAGCGCACGCAAGATGGGCACGCCCGCCTTGAACAAGGTGTAGAGCTGCTTGGAAAACAGCATCACATCCATGGGCTTGACCTTGGGCTGCATGAAGTCCGGCATCTTGACCGGTGCACTGGCCCCGCTGCCCGTCGCCGCAGCCTGAGGCCCATCCGGCTTGATGACGAGCGGCACCAGGCCCTTGGCCTGCAGGTCGCTGGCCAGTGCCCCTGCCGATGCGGCTTCCTGGGTCCCCTGGACATTGCCGTGGGGCCCTTTGGCAACGAAGGTGAAACGGCTCATTCATCCACCTCGACACTGACCCGCATGGCCTCGTCCACCGTCGTGCGGCCTTCGACCACGAGACGGGCCGCATCGCGCAGCAGCGTGTGGCCGGCCATGTGATGGCGCGCGGCCTTGGCGAACACGCCGGGCTCGGGCTGGTTGAGTGCGTCGATCAGCGGCAGGTTCATCTCCAGGAACTCGTACACACCGGTACGGCCCTTGAAGCCCGAATGGTTGCACTCGGGGCAGCCCTTGCCGAACTTGAAGGTGGCGTTGTCTGCATCAGCGCCGAGCTGGCCACGCAGCCAGACCAGCTCCTGCGGCGTGGGCTCGTGCGCCACGGCACAGGCCTGGCACAAGGTGCGCACCAGGCGCTGCGCCACCACCAGTTGCAGCGACAGCGCCACCATCCAGCGGGGCACGCCCATGTCGATCAGGCGCGCGGGGGTCGAGGCCGCATCGTTGGTGTGCAGCGTGGACAGCACCAAGTGGCCCGTCATGGCGGCACGCAGGCCGATCTCGGCCGTGGCCTTGTCCCGGATTTCGCCCACGAGAATCACGTCCGGGTCCTGACGCAGCGCAGCGCGCAGCACACGGTCGAAGCCCAGGTCGATCTTCTCCATCACCTGCACCTGATTGAGGCCGGGCAGGCGGTATTCCACGGGGTCTTCCACCGTGATGATCTTGCGCTCGGTGCTGTTGAGCGCATTGAGCGCGCCGTACAGCGTCGTGGTCTTGCCCGAACCCGTCGGGCCGGTGACCAGGATGATGCCGCTGGGCTTGTCGATGGCCTTGCGCAAGGCGGTGAGCATGCGCGGCGGCATCTTCATCTTCTCCAGGTCCAGCATGCCGGTGCTCTGGCTGAGCAAGCGCATCACCACCGACTCGCCGTACTGTGCTGGCATCGTCGAGATCCGGATGTCGACTGTGCCGTCCTTGAGGCGCACGGCGAAGCGGCCGTCCTGAGGCAGGCGCTTTTCCGAGATGTCCAGGCCCGACATCAGCTTGAGGCGCAAGGCCACGGCCGATGCGATCTTGGGGTCGGCCTCGGTCTGCACATGCAGCACGCCGTCGATGCGAAAGCGGATGCGCAGTTGCTTTTCCTGTGGCTCGATGTGGATGTCCGATGCGCGCAAACGCAGCGCCTGCTCGAACACCGAGTACAGCAGCCGCACCACGGGCGCGTCTTCATTGCTGGTGGAGTCCACGCCCAGCAGGTCGCCCAGGTCCGATTCGGCGCCGGCCAGCTCGGTGGTCAGCTCGCGTGCCAGCCCCTCGATCTCTTCGGTGCTGTGATACACACGGTCGAGCGCGGCATTGAGATGCGTCTCGGTGATGACGGCCAGGTCCACGCTGCGCTTGAGCAGGCGGCCGATCTCGTCGAAGGCATAGATATCGGTCGGGTCGGCCATGCCCACCATCAGGCCGCTGGGTGGATCGTCCAGCACGATGGCGTGCATGCGGCGTGCATGCGCTTCAGGCAGCAACTGGGCCAGCTCAGGCCGCAAAGGAAAGTGCGCCAGGTCGATGTAGGGCGCGCGCAGCTGACGCGCCACCGCCTTGGCGATCTGTGCTTCGGTGATCCAGCCGTGGTCGATCAACACCTGGCCAAGCTTGCGGCCACTGCCGCGCTGTTCACCCAGCGCCTGGTTCAGCTGGTCTTCGGTGATCAGCTTGTCCTGGACAAGCAGGTCACCCAGGCGGAATTTTTGCGGCCGAGACATGGTGCGGACCCTTTGGCTTTAATTGGACGCGGTTTCCTGATCGAGCAGCGATGCCGCCGGTACAGCCGCATTCGCACCCGTGCCGTCTTCGTTGAGCACGGTTGGCTTGATCAGGATGACCAGCTCTCGCTTGCTGCTGCTCGTGGTCTTGTAGCGGAACAGGCCGCCCACCACAGGTGCCTCGCTCAGACCTGGCAGGCCCGCCACGCCATTGGAGCCGGACTGCTGCATCAGGCCACCAATGGCCACGATCTGGCCATCACGCACACGCACCATGGAATCGGTCTCGTTGATGGCCACGGCCACGCCCGGCACCTGATAGGTACCCGAGTCGCCCAGTTGCAGCGACAGGTTCTTGGTCGTGGCCACGCTGATGGCCGGGTGCACATGCAGCATCACCGTGCCGTTTTCGTCGATCTGCGGCGTCACGTCCAGCGAGATGCCGCTGAAGTAGGTCTTGGTGCCCACCGTCGGCGAGTTCACGGTCGTGTTGTTGACCACCGAGACGTTGTTGGTCACCGAAGTCACGAAGGTGTCGTCGCTGCCCACCTTGAGCACGGCCTTCTGGTTGTTGAGCGCGGCGATGCGCGGGCTGGACAGCACCTGCACATTGCCCTGCGTTTCCAGGAAAGACAGCAGCGCGGCGAAGTTGGGCGTCTGAATGGCCAGACCATAGAAGCCCTTGCCGGTCGTGGTCGAGGTCACGCCCGTACCGGTGGTGTAGGAGACATTGCTGTTGCTCAACGCGCTGCCACTGAGGGTGGTGCCCGGTGCCACGTTGATCAGGCCAATGCGGCCGCCATCCATGCCTTGTGAGCGGAAGGCACCCCAGTTGATGCCGGATTCAGAGCCCTTGGACAGTTGCACATCGACAATCTTGGCCTCCAGCATGACCTGACGCTCGATGGTGACCTGCACCGCGCGCAGGTAGTCGGTCACCTGGCGCAACTCGGCCGGAGAGGCCTTGACCAGGATGACGCCCGCCCCCGGGTTCATCGTCACGCTGCGGCCATCCTTGTTGCCCACCATCGAAGTCAGCGAATCGCTCACGTCTTTCCAGAAGTCGGAGTCCGAGGTGGTGCGCACCGACGAGGTCAGCGAGGCGCCCCCGCTGCCACTGTAGCTACTCGTGCTGGTCCCCGTACTCGTTGTGCTGCTGGAGCCATTGTTGGCACCCGACGCCGTGGCCTGCGCTGCCGAAGCGATGCTCAACTCGGACGAACCCGAGCGACGCCCCGGCAGGTAGTTGATGCGGTAGAGCCGAGTCTGCACCGCGTTGGAGTAGATGAAGACCCGGTTGCCCGTGATGCGGTAGTCATAGCCATACATCTCGCGCAGCGTGTCAAGCGCCTCGCTCATCGTGGTGTTGCGCAGCGTCAGGCTCACCGTGCCAGACAAGTCGGGCGGCACGAGGATGTTGTAGTTGCTGCCTGCGCCCAGTTGCGCAAAGACCTGCGCAGCCGGTGCGCCGCGCACGGCGATGTCAAAGCGGGTTTCAGCCTGCTTGCCCCCCAGGACGGCCGACGAAGACCGAACACCCGCATCCGCCACGGCCTGACGGGGCCCGAGGTTCATGCTCATGCTCATGCCACCGGCCAGGGCGACGGACTCCCCTCCATTGCTTTGAGCGTCGATGTTGGCGGCATGCACCAGCCCCCATCCACTCACTCCCAAGCCAAGCAGCAGTGCGCGTTGGATTGTCTGCAAGGACTTCATTTTCTTTCCTTTCGTCCGCGCTTGGCGGCACGGCCTGCTTTGGCCTGACTCTGCTCGATCGCATCGGGAAGCAACAGCCTGCGCATCCCTTGAGGGCCTTTGAGCTCCACCGCGTCCTGCGTGATGCTCACCACCGTCATGTCTTTCACCTTGTCCCCCACATGCACCACGTCTTCACCGACCACGGCCACGCCGATGCCCGTGTACAGGTCGATCCGGATGGCGCTGACGCGCAAGGTTTGCGCTTGCGGCGCAGATGCTGCGCTGGCGCTCGATGCAGGCGCCGAAGCCGCTGAAGCCAGGGCCTCTGCGGCCACCGGCGCCGAGCTCGCGTGGGCCCCACTGGCCGGACCAGCCCCCAAAGTCGACTGGCGCGCCAACACACTGGCTGGTGGCCGGGTGGGGTCGCCCAAACCGCGCAGATCCGGTTCGGCCCCGCCCGCCATGAAGGGGCTGCACAGGAGCAGGCCGATCAGGGCAATCACGGTGGTCGTTGTGCCGCGTCTCATGGCGAGATCTCCAGGGCATCGCGATCCGGGCTGAAGGTGTGGACCTGCAAGGTCAGGATCACCAGGCCACGGTCATTGGTCTTGAGCGTCAGGCCATCCCACAAGAGCTTGCGGGGCAAGGCCTCGATGCTGCGCAGCCAAGTCAGCACTTCAAGGAAGCTGCCTGCCACCGCCACCTCCATGCTCTGGCGATAGAGCATGGTCTGCGACAGCGCCACGCCGGGAATGGGCGCGAACTTCACGTCCTCGGGCGGCATGGTGCGGATGGCCTGCAGTTGCAGGCGGCCGTTCTGGGCCAGTAAACCTTCCAGGAGGCTGCGCATCTCGCGCGCCGGAATCAGCATGGCCTGCTGCTGTGCCAGCGCCTGCTTGCTGCGCTCGATGCGCTCCTTGATGCGCATGATCTCCTGCCTGGCCTCCACTTCCTGCAAGGCCATGTCCTGCTTGCGGCGCTGGGTCTCGGCCACCAGGGCATCTCGGGCCGCGTTGGCCATCTTGTTGCGTTTGGACGCCTGCCCGAACTCCTGCATGGACGGCGTCACCAGCATGGAGTCGAGGAGGAAATAGATGAAGGCCACCAACGCCACGATGATCAGCCTGCGCTCATTGAGCAGACGGCTGTCGAACATGCGGCGGCCTTGTCGCCAGCGTGTCTGGACCAGCGGAACCAGGGAACGAGCCAGAGAACTCATTTCTTCTGGGCCTCCTTGTTATCGGGCAGCTTGCCCACGGCACGCAATGCGGCTTCACGCGTGGTGGTGTCCCCCACGTCGTGGCGCAGGCCCTTGAGGGTGAATTGCACGATGTCGTTGGACGATGCGTCATCGGACGACTCGACCGAGACCATCTCCATCTGCGCAAAACGGCGCCCCTTGAAGCGCTCTTCCTGCGCCAGCTTTTGCAAGTAGTTCGGCAGAGCCGACACATTGTTGGTGCGCCCGGTCAGCACGATGTCACGGCCATCGCCACGCACGCTCAAGCCGGTGAGCCAGACACCGGCATAGGTCTGGCGGCCCAGGGCCATCAGGTAGTCGGAGTAGCCTTGCGAGGCCCAGGCCATGCTGCCCTGTAGCGCATCTTGCACCTGGCGCTGCTGAGCCTCTTTCTGACGCAGCGACTCCAGCTCCTTCACCGTGGGTGAAGGCGGATTGGCGGCGGCCGCAATGCGCAGGGTATTGATCTCTTGTTCGGTCTGCTTGGCTTGCATGTTGTAGGCACCGGCCACTGCCTGCAGGCCCAGCCCGGCTGCCGTGGCCACGGCCAGCACGCCACCGCCCACCCGCACGCCCAGTACCGCGCCCCAGGGAGGCGACTGACCCAGCACGCTGTTGGGGTCGAGCAGTTGCAGCTGCACACGCTCGGCGAAATTGGGATGCGCGCGCAGCAAGGCGCCCAGCAGGCACAGCTCGCTGAAAGTCACGCCCTGGCTCATGTCCACGCCCTGCTCGGTGAGCTTGTCCAGGTCGAACCAGGCGCTCAGATCCAGGGGCTGCAAGGGCACGTAGATCAGCTCGGACAGCATCTCCAGCGCCTCGGGGCCACAACCGGGCGGCAAGGCCACCGTCAGGCCAGAGAGGTTGACCTGGCTGTGCATGCGCTCGAAGGTGTCCACCGTGCGCAGGATTTCCAGCGCAGCCCGGCTGAGCGCGGCGCCACGCACTTCTTCGTCACCCGTCACGGCCGACAGCGTCACCTCGATGTGGCGGGCCATCAGCAGCTCGCCCTTGCAGGTGATGACCAGCATGCCGTGGTCTTCACCGAACACCATCAGGGCATGGGCCTTGTCGTCGGTTTCGGACAAGGCGCTCAGATTGCGCAGGGCGATCTCGGGCACGTCCAGCGCGGTCCAGCCCAGGCCCAGGTCATCGGCCGCCAGCTCGACCTCCGTGTAGTCGGCACGCGGCACCAGGAAGGTCATCACGGCGCTGTTGCTGCGCAGGGTGCTTTGCGGCACCTCCAGCACGTCCAGCACAGCGTCATCGACGGGGAAGTCCACCTGCTCCTTGAGGTGCCAGCGCATGGCGTCGCGCCAGTCCTGGCGGGGCACATCGGGGGTGTCGGTGGCCAGCATGCGGTAGTGCAAGCGGTTGAGCACGCCGATCAGCGAGCAGCCCTTGAGCTTCTTGGCCGCCTGCAGGGCGCGCAAACCGGCTGCCACACCTTCAGCCTGAGCGCGCCAGACCCATTGGACGCAGGGACGGCCCTCGGCCGTGTACGCCACCTGCGTGGCATACACAGTCGATCCATCCTGGATCATCGCGACCCATTGCGAACCATCATGTGACTGGCGTCGAAAAAACATTCCGCACTCCGAGACTCTTACATCGGAATGCTGACAGAAGGGATTCCACGAGGTGGAAGGAATAGAAGCCGGATCGTGTCGTATTTCTCGCAAGCCCACACCCGAGATCGCCGACCGTGGCCGAATCAGCCCGGCATGCTCAGCTCAGCAGGCGAGCGGGGTCGGCGTCCAGCTTGGCCAGCGCTTCACGCGTGGCGCGGGTGGTCAAAGGCTCGTCCTCGATGGGCACGAGCAGGCCAGCCTGCAGGAAGGCTGCCAGGCGATGCAGTTGGAACAGCACGCCGCGCCCGCTGGGGGCCACGAACAGGATCAGTTGCTTTTGCAGCCCCTGCCAGGCCAGTTGCACCGATTCGACCCGGCCGCGGTAGTCCAGCTTGAACCAGACCCCCACGCGCAGGTCACGCGCCCAACCGAGCATGGCCGGCGTCGGCATCGTGCCGCCTTCTGCAACGATTTCCAGGTTATCGCTCTCATGTCCAGACAGATCACGCAAAGTCTGCTCGTCGAGCTCGACCTCGCCGATGTCCGGCAACACATCGTCCAGGGCATCGAGCCGGTCGGTGACGGCCTTGAGGTGCGCCGCCGACAAGGCCGCCGAACGCGCCGAGAAGGCTGCCGCCAGGGCCGTGTTCAGCGACTGGATGTGCTCGTCCTGCTTCTCCACTGACAAGCCGGCCTGGGCCATGCCCTCGCGCACCGCCTTGAGCAGCGGCGGCAGGCGCATCAGCACATCGGCCCGCTCCTCGCGGGAGGTCTTGGCGCTGGCCGACCAGATCAGGTCGGCCGCCGCCTTCTTGAGCGCGCGCGTTTCGTCGCTGGACTGGCTGGTCAGCACGGCGCTGTGGCCCAGCACGTCGGCCCAGACCTTGAAGAGGAACTCGCGCACACCCTCGTGCACCGGCACGCCTTCGAGCATCTTGCGCAACTCGATCGTGTACTGGATGGCGAAGGTCTCGCGCTGCTCCACCTGCTGCGCCAGCGAAACGCCTTTGCGGCTGGCTTCGTTGTGCTCGCGGAAGTAGCTCTCCAGGAAGCGCTCGAACTCGGTGAGCACGGTCTGGAACACGCGCCGGCCGGTGTCCGGGTAGGCCTCCACCACCTGCACCACGCGCTTGATTTCACGGTGCAGGGCATCGTCGTGCTCCTGCTTGCCGCCCACGAAGCCCATCACGCAGCCCCCCATGCGGTCGATCAGCACGCGCGCGGGGTGGCTGGTGGTGGCAAAGAAGTCGGGCTCGCTGACGGCCACGCGCAACACCGGCATCTGCAAACGCGCGAACCAGACGCGGATCGTGGCGGGCAGGCGCTCTTCCTGCAAGATGGACTGGAACAGCAGGGCCACGATCTCGATGGTGGCCCGCTCGACCGGCGTGGCCGCCGCCTTTTTCAGGGCCTGCTTGCTCTGTTGTAGGTCTTGCAACAGGGCTGCGGGCGTGCTGACGGGCTGCCCCGGGCGCTCATCGGTATGGCGACGCACCACCTGGTCCACGGCCTGCATGGCCTGGCCCAGGGATGCGCTGAGCGCCAACGGCGCCTGCACCGGCGCGGTGGGGGCAAAGCCCGGCACCTGGCGCGCCACGACCTGGTTGAGCTTGCCGAGCACAACCTGCTGCTGTTGCAGGGCGGCTGCGCGCATGCCGGGCGTTTGTGTCAGCCCCTGCGTTTCGTCATAGGCCTGGCCCAGTGGTTGCAAGCCACTGTTGCCAAATGCCGCCATGGGCGCACCGCCGGGTCTGGCACTCAGACCGCTGCCCGCCATACCGCCAGAACCTGCTCCCGCACGCCCTCCTACAGGGGCACCCGATCCGGCCAACGCGCCCGGCGAGGTCGTCACGCGGGCTTGCACCCCGCTGTCACGCGCACGCCGGATGAAGGGTCGCAGGTCGATCTCAGGTCGCACACCGTGGTCCAGCAAAACACGATTGGCGTGGTGATAGGACTCCTGCGCCCAATGTGACACCTCGTTTTGCAACACCGTCTGCAAGGTGGACCAGTGCTGGAGCGTCAAGCCCGACGTCAACCAAGCCTCCACCACCACCTTGGCCAGCCACTGAGGTCCCAGTACATCCACCTGGCCATGGCTGCTGTCGACCTGTCCACCCACGGCTTGCAGGCGGGCGTTGAGGTCGGTGTATTCCTGGCCCGTCAGGTCCGAGACGGCCTGCGCCAGACGCGAGGCATTGAGGTCGCGGTCCATGTCGCTGTCATCGACCAGCGTCAGGGGGATGTCGACCCTGGGCCCGCCATGGTCGGATGAGCGCGCGCCAGTCGGGCGGCCCGTGCGCAGGTCACGCAAGGCATCGTGCACGCGCTTGTCGATCTCGGCTTGCCAGGCCGCCGTGGCCCTGGGCAAGTCCAGCACCAGATCCTGGCGGCGCAGGCGCAAGGCCGGATCGGCAGACTGGCTGGCCAGCACCTTCGCTCCGTCCAGAGAAGCCTGCACCAGGGCACCCACGCCCTTGGCAAGCGACTCCAGGAAGCTGACGCGGGCCGTCAGGGCCAGCGCGCGGTGAGAACCAACGGTCATGTGTGCGGCAGCAGGTTGATCTGATTGTCCAACTGACTACTGCCGAAGACTCTACACCACGGCACCAGCGTGCGGATCGTTGGGATCGAGGTCTTTTTTCGTGGTTTTAATCAGATCCTCTCGTTTAACGCCCAGCCACATCGCGATGGCTGCGGCCACGAAGACCGACGAGTAGATACCGAACAAGATGCCGATGGTCAGCGCCAGGGCGAAGTAGTGCAGCGTGGGCCCGCCAAAGATCAGCATGGCCAGCACCATCATTTCGGTACAGCCGTGGGTGATGATCGTGCGGCTCATGGTGCTCGTGATCGCGTGGTCGATCACCTGCGGCGTATCGAGCTTGCGCATGCGGCGGAAGGTCTCACGGATCCGGTCGAAGATCACCACCGATTCGTTCACCGAGTAGCCCAGCACCGCGAGCACCGCCGCCAGCACCGACAGCGAGAACTCCCACTGGAAGAAGGCGAAGAAGCCCAGGATGATGACCACATCGTGCAGGTTGGCCACGATGGCCGCGATCGAGAACTTCCACTCGAAGCGCAAGGCCAGGTAGATCATGATGCCGATGACGGTCACCGCCAGCGCCAAGGCACCGTCATGGGCCAGCTCATCGCCCACCTGCGGACCGACGAACTCGCTGCGCTGCAGGTTCACGGGCTTGACGCTGCCTGCCTGGCAGACCTGGGCCGGGCCCTTGTCGGCGTCCTGCACGGCAACCTGGCCACCTTCGGCCTGGCACAGCGCACCAAACACCTGGTTGACCACCTCGCCTTGCTTCATGCCGGCGCGCAGAGGGATGCGGATCAGCACATCACGCGAAGAGCCGAAGTTCTGAACCTGCACCTCACCGAAGTTGAGCTTCTCGATGGCCGAGCGCGCCTTGACGATGTCGGCACTCTGCGCGTACTGCACCTCGATCAGCGAGCCACCGGTGAACTCGATGGACAGGTGCAGGCCACGCGTCACCAGGAAGAAGACGGCCGCCGCGAAGGTCAGGAAGGAGATCGCGTTGAAGACCAACGCGTGGCGCATGAAGGGGATGTCGCGCTTGATGCGGAAAAATTCCATGTTCTTGTCTCCCGATTAAGGCTGGGCTTTCCAGACCTGCCCGATGGACACGCTCTTGAGCTTCTTCTGGCGGCCATACCAGAGGTTGACCAGCCCGCGCGAGAAGAACACGGCCGAGAACATCGAGGTCAGGATGCCCAGGCAGTGCACCACGGCAAAGCCCTTGACCGGACCGGAGCCGAAGGCCAGCAGCGACAGACCGGCGATCAGCGTGGTCACGTTCGAATCCAGAATCGTGGCCCAGGCATGCTCGTAACCGGCGGCAATGGCCGACTGCGGCGCCGAGCCATTGCGCAGCTCTTCGCGCACCCGCTCGTTGATCAGCACGTTGGAGTCAATGGCCATGCCCAGCGTCAGGGCGATGGCCGCGATGCCGGGCAGTGTCAAAGTGGCCTGCAGCATGGACAGCACGGCGATCAGCAGCAGCAGGTTGACCGACAGCGCGATGGTGGAGAACACGCCGAACAGCATGTAGTACAGCACCATGAACACGGTGATGGCCGCAAAGCCGTAGATCAGGCTGTTGAAGCCCTGCGAGATGTTCTCGGCACCCAGGCTGGGGCCGACGGTGCGCTCTTCGATGATCTCCATCGGTGCAGCCAGCGAACCGGCGCGCAGCAGCAGCGCGGTGTCATTGGCCTCTTCGGTGCTCATGCGACCCGAGATCTGCACGCGGCCGCCACCGATCTCGCCACGGATCACCGGCGCGGTCACGACCTCGCCCTTGCCCTTTTCGAACAAGAGAATGGCCATGCGCTTGCCCACGTTCTCGCGGGTGATGTCACGGAAGATGCGGGCGCCACGGGCGTCCAGCGTCAGGTGCACCGCGGCTTCGTGGTTCTCATCGAAACCAGCTTGGGCATCGGTCAGGTTGTCACCCGTCAGGATGACCTGGCGCTTGACGATGACGGGCAGGCCGCCGCGCTCTTGATAGCGCTCGTCACCGAAAGGCACGGCGCCGGCACCGCTCATGGCGGCCTGCGCCTCGGTGCTGTCGTCCACCATGCGCACTTCCAGCGTGGCAGTGCGGCCGATGATGTCCTTGGCCTTGGCGGTGTCCTGCACGCCGGGCAGCTGCACGACCACACGGTCGAGGCCCTGCTGCTGGATCACGGGCTCGGCCACGCCCAGCTCATTGATCCGGTTGTGCAGCGTGGTGATGTTCTGCTTGATCGCCTGTTCCTGGATGGCGCGCTCGGACTTGGGCGTGAGCCTGCCGACCAGGGTCACGTCGCCGGAGTCGTCGGTGCCGTCAGACCAGACCAGGTCCAGCAGGCTGTCATTGAGCACGGGGCGCGCCGCCTTGCGACCGGCCTCGTCACGGAAACGCACGATCACGGACTGGCCATCGCGACGGATGCCACTGTGGCGGATGTCCTTGTCGCGCAGCAGGGTGCGCATGTCACCGCTGAGGCTTTCGAGCTTCTGGGTGAGCGCGGCCTTCATGTCCACCTGCATCAGGAAGTGCACGCCACCGCGCAGGTCCAGGCCCAGGTACATGGGCTGGGCATGCAGGGCACGCAACCACGAGGGCGAGCGCGACAACAGGTTCAGCGCCACGATGTAGTGCGGGTCGGTCGCGTCGGGGTTGAAGGCCTTGGCGATGAGGTCACGCGCCTTGAGCTGCGTGTCGGTGTCCTTGAAGCGAGCCCGCACAGAGCTGCCGTCGAACTCCACGAAGTCGGCTGCCACGCCCGCATCCTTCAAGGCGGACTCCACCTTGCCCACGGACTCGGCGTTGAGCTTGACCGTGGCCTTGCCGCTGGAGAGCTGCACGGCCGGTGCTTCACCGAAGAAATTGGGCAGGGTGTAGATCAGGCCGATGAACAAGGCCACGGCAATGATCAGGTATTTCCACCAGGCATAGCGGTTCATGAGGTTCCCTCGACGGTGACGCGCGTGCGGTCTTCTCGTTATTTACTTGTAGCTGCCCTTGGGCAGAACCTGGACGATGGCCACGCGCTGCAGCTGCAGCTCCACGCCGTTGGCCACTTCCACGCTGACAAAGGTTTCACCAATCTTGGTGATCTTGCCGATCACGCCACCCTGGGTGACCACCTCGTCGCCCTTGGCCAGCGCATCGAGCATGGTCTTGGTCTCTTTCTGGCGCTTCATCTGCGGGCGGATCATGACGAAGTACAGGACCACGAACATGAGCACCAGCGGCAGGAAACTCATCAGGCCACCCTGGGCACCGGCAGCAGGCGCGGCGGCTTGGGCATAGGCTTCGGAAATAAACACGGCTAGATTCCTTCAAACAAAGGGCCGAGGCGCCTCACGCAAGCGCACAGGATCCACAGGGGATCATCAGGTGCACGGGTGACTGGCGCGCCGGCCAAAACCCGCTGATTGTATGCGGCGGGCGTGACGCCTCTCAGAACGCTTTCACAACACGTACTTGACCAGCGGATGCGCCGTCAGCCCGCGGTAGATGTTGTCGAGCTGCTCGCGGCTGGTGGCCGTGACGGTGATGGTCAGCCCCAGGTAGTTGCCGCTGCTGCTGGGGCGGCGCTGGATGGTGTCCACGTCGAATGCAGGATCGTGCTGCACGACGATGGCCACCACCGCCTCGACGAAGGCCTCCTGGTGCGCACCCATCACCTTGATGGGAAAGGCGCTCGGGTACTCGATCAGCGACTGCTCGGGCGGGATGTAAGGGTTGACGGGGGTGTGATCTGGCTGACTCATGTCGGCCTCCTTCTACTGGCGATATCCAACGCAAATGGCTTGTTTATTTGATGCCCAGGCGCACGGCGTCCCACAGGCGCCCCAGCCAGCCGGCACTGGGCACGGCCTCCAGGGTCTGCAAGGGCACGGTCTGCCAGGGCTGTGTGCCCACGGTCACGGTCAGCGTGCCCACGGTCTGCCCCTGAGCCAGGGGGGCGAGCAGGGGGTCATTGCGCGTCAGGCTCGTCTGGATGGCGCCGGCCTGGCCGCGTGGCACCACCACGATCACCGGGGTTGAACGCCCCAGGCGCACTGTGCCGGACTGGCCCTTCCAGACCTGGGCGGTGGTCACACTCTGGTTGGCATCGAACAGCTTGACCACGTCGAATGCACTGTAGCCCCAGTTGAGCAGCTTTTGGCTCTCATTGGCACGTGTTTCGGGCGACACCGCCCCCAGCACCACGCTCAGCAGGCGCCGCTGGCTGCCCTGCACGTTGCGGTGCGCCGTCGCGATCAATCCGTAGCCCGCAGCCTCGGTATAGCCCGTCATCAGGCCGTCCACGGTGGGATCGCGGTGCAGCAGCAGGTTGCGGCTGAGCTGGCGGTAGCCGTTGTAGCTGAATTCCTTGAGGCCGAAGTAATTCAGGGCCTGCGGGTAGTCGGTGATCAGGCGCGCCGCGATGATGGACAGCTCGCGCGCCGTGCTGACATGCCCCCGCGTGCTCAGGCCCTCGGGGTTGGCAAAGTGCGTGGCCTTGAGCCCGAAGACCTGGGCCTGGCGGTTCATCATCTCGACAAAGGCCTCGACCGAGCCGGCCACGCCTTCGGCCAGCGCCACCGTGGCGTCATTGCCGTTCTGCACGGCCATGCCCTTGATCAGGTCCTCGACCTTGACCCGGCTGTTGACGTCCAGGAAGGAGCGCGACACCCCGTTCATGCCGGTGCGCCAGGCGCGCTCCGAGATCGTCAGCTCCTTGGTGAGGCTGAGCTTGCCGCTTTGGAGGGCCTGGAACACCAGGTAGCCCGTCATCAGCTTGGTCAAGGAGGCGGGCTCCACCGGCACATCGGCATTGCGCGCGGCCAAGGTCTGGTGCGAGCTCATGTCCTGCAGGATGACGGCGCGCGCGGCCACTTCGGGGGCCAGGGGCATGGCGGCGGCAGGTTGAGCGAAGAGATCCAGGCCTGCTGGCGCGGCGGCATTCGTGGCCGCCCTGACCTCAGGGGCAGCGGGCAGGCTCAGCCCCAGCGCCAAGGCGGCCACAAGCAGAGGGCTTTGCAAAAGGGGGCGGCAGCGGTTCACGTCGTCAGGCATGAAAAAACGGTCGAGAGCGGTCGAAAACGGTCAATCCAAATCCAATAGGTGGGCGCGGAGCGGCAAAACACAAGAAACGCCGGCCGGCTTTCTGTGAACGACGCGCTCACTGTCTGGCCGATGCCACTTGGTCGGCCTGGAGATGCCGCAGCACGATCTCGCGCAAGCGGGCCAGTTGCCCATGGTAGAAGTGCCCGGTCCCCGGTACAACCGTGACCGGCAGGGCCTGTGGCCGAGCCCAGTCGAGGATGCTGTCCAGTGGCACAACATCGTCCTGCTCGCCCTCCACCACCAGGGTGTGAGGCGGCACCTGAGGCACCTCGAAACGCGACACGGCCGGGCTGATCAGCACCAACTGCGAGGGCACCTGCACGGCAGGCTGGTTGGCCGCCGTCTGTGCCAGCCGCGCATAGACCTGCGCCGCCACATAGCCGCCGAAAGAAAAGCCCGCCAAGGCGACGGGCAAGCCGCGCATGGCCGGGTCAGCCTGATGGTGACCCAGCACGGCCATCATGTCCATGGCCTCGCCGCGGCCCTCGTCCCAGCTCGACTCGGACTGGCCCACGCCCCGGAAATTGAAGCGCACCGCCCGCCAGCCCGCCAGCACAAAGGCGCGAACCAGGGTGTGCACGACCTTGTTGTCCATCGTGCCGCCCATCAGGGGATGCGGGTGGGCGATCACCGCCAGCCCGCGCGGCGGCGTGGCCGGGTCTTCAAGCACCACTTCGATCAGGCCGGCCGGCCCGTCGATGGTGCTGGAGCTGGGGCGTCCGAGCATGGCGCCTGCGCTCAACGACCGACGTCCGCCGGCAGCACGAGGCGCTCGACCACCTCGCCCTTGATCAGGTGCTTGTCCACGATCTCGTCGATGTCGGCCTTGTCGACAAAGGTGTACCAGGTGCCCTCGGGGTAGACCACGGCCACGGGCCCGCCCGCACAGCGGTCCAGGCAACCCGCCTTGTTCACACGCACCTTGCCCACGCCAGCCTGGCCGGCATCCTTGATGCGGGCCTTGCAGTGGTCGAAGCCTTCCTTGGCTGCATGGTCGGCGCAGCAGGCCTCGCCATTGAGGCGCTGGTTCAGGCAGAAGAAGATGTGGCGCTGGTAGTAACTCATGAGGGCATTCTAGGTTGTCCGCCATGGGCGTCCGGATAGTGGGTTTCTCGGCCGAGCAGCCGCCCGATGAGCCAGATCAAGGCCACAAAAGGCCACAGCAGACCAAACCAGCGCGACAAGCCATGGAAGCGGATGAAGCGCCCGTTTTCCCATTCCTGCAAGGTCTGGGCATAGTAGGGGTCGACCGGCGCCAGGTGGATGAGCCCGATCAAGGCCAGCACCACCAGCACGCCCAGCGCCGCACACGTCTTGCGCGAACGCCCGACCAGCCCCGCCGCCCCCAGTGCGCCCAGCAGCAAACCAAAGGAGGCCGGCACGGTGAGCCAGCTGAATGCATGCGTGGGCCCGAAATTCAGCGCGGTGGAAAACGCCGTGGCCCCGATGGCCAGCAACACCAGGCCCGACAGCAAGGTCAGACGCAAGGTTCGCGGGCGCGCCACCGCGCAAGCCACGCACATGGGCGCCAGCAGGCCCGCCGTGGTGGTCAGCGCCTCGACGAGGGGGCGCCACTCCGAGGCCACCACGGCCGAGTGAAAGGAGGCCCACATCGTCAACGGGTCAGCCGGCAGCAGCCAAGCCTGCAGGGGGGTATCCTGCGTCCACTCCACCAGCGTCAGCCGCACGCGCGGCAGCAACTGACCCTGCCCCAGCGGCAGGGGCGGCGGAAACAGGAGGCCCAGTGGCCACATCGACAACAGCGCCAGACCGTGCCCAGCCTGGGGAATGAACCAACGCTCGCGCAGGTGATGCCACGCCTCGACCAGCCCGAGCGCGTGCAAGGTCAAGGCAGCCAGCGCCCCCCAGGCCATGCCGAGGGTGTTGAGCATCCAGTCGGTGATCGAGGGCACCCGCGAGGGGATGGTGTACTGGGTCAGCTCGATCACGTACGACATGGCCGAGCCCGCCAGCACCGTCAGCAGCGCCGCCACGACAGGCCCGCGCCCACTGCGCAAATGGGCCAGGCACATGATCAGGCCGAAGGGCAGGTAGCCCAGGATGTTGGCCACCAGGTCATTGGCCACCTCGAAGCCCAGCTTGGGCAGCACCCAGCTGAAAACCTGGCTTTCCGGCCAACGCCAGCCCGTCCAGGGGTGCAGCGAGGCGTAGACGATCAAGGCGGCCGCCACCCAGGTCAGCGGCCAGGCGGAACTGCGGTGCAGGGACATGGGGCCCGCTCAGCTCAGACGCGTCAGCCGACGGCCGGCTTGAGCACCACGAGGAACACGATGGCAGCGAACAGCAGCACCGACACCTCGTTGAACACGCGGAACCAGCGGTGGCTGCGGCGATTGTGCAGGGCCTCGAATTCCCGCAGGATCTTGCGGCACATGTGGTGGTAGCCCACCGCCCCTATGACCAGGATCAACTTGAAGTGCAGCCAGATTTGCCCGCCCCCTTTGCCCATGCCAAAGTACAGCCACAGCGTCAGACCGAAAGCCAGCGCCGGCACCATCAGCAGGCTGCTGAAGCGATAGAGCTTGCGCGCCATGAGCAGCAGGCGCTCCCGCTCTGCGTGGCTGTCGCCAGGCACCGTGGCCAGGTTGACGAACAGGCGCGGCAGATAGAACAGGCCGGCGAACCAACTGGCCACGAAGATGATGTGCAGGGCCTTGACCCACAGATAGGCGTTGCTCATGGGGCGATTATGAACAGCAGCCAAGCCCGCATCGGGTCTCAGATTGCAAATGATGGCAAAAGCACCCGACAGACGCGAACAGCGAGAAACAGCCCGTAGAAAAAAAAGAGCCCCGGCACGAGCCGGGGCTTTGAAGCCTTAACGCTGTCATCACGGTAAGGCACCTGCTCAGGGAGGAAAAGCAGGGAATGAGGCCTTGCGGCGTATCATTCAAGATCGATTATAGAGGGGATCGCGTGGCATGTCTCTAAAACATGTCCGGAAAAGCAGATTTTTAAGGTGTTTTTTTGCGCGCTTTGCATTCCTTCACAGATTTTTAACCTTCGATGCCGATGAGCTTTTCGCAGCACTTTCCCCATCACCGCCCCCGTCGCCTACGCAAGGATGAGTTCTCCCGCCGCCTTGTAAGGGAGCACTCACTCTCATCTTATGACTTGATTTATCCCGTCTTCGTGCTTGATCAGGACGATGGCACACAGGCCGTTCCCTCGATGCCGGGCGTCGAGCGACTGGGGCGTGGCGCGCTCTATCGAGCGGCCGAACACTGCCTGGAGCTGGGGGTGCCCGTGCTGGCACTTTTTCCGGTCATCGACACCCGTCTGAAAAACCCCGAAGGGCAAGAGGCCTTGAACCCTGAGGGCCTGGTGCCCCGCACCGTGCGCGAGCTCAAGCGGCGCTTTCCGGAACTGGGCGTGATGACCGATGTCGCGCTCGACCCCTACACCAGCCACGGCCAGGACGGCCTGCTTGACCCGAATCCCGAGGCAGGCGGCTACATCCTCAATGACGAGACCGTGGCCGTGCTGACCCGCCAGGCCCTGGTCCAGGCCGAAGCCGGCGTGGACATCGTCGCCCCCAGCGACATGATGGACGGCCGCATCGGCGCCATCCGCAACGCCCTCGAATCACAAGGCCTGATCCACACCAAGATCATGGCCTACAGCGCCAAGTACGCCAGCGCCTTCTACGGCCCCTTCCGCGATGCCGTGGGCTCGGCCGCCAACCTGGGCAAGAGCAACAAGAAGGTCTACCAGATGGACCCGGCCAACAGCGACGAGGCCTTGCGCGAAGTCGCCATGGACATTGCCGAGGGCGCCGACATGGTCATGGTCAAGCCTGGCATGCCGTATCTGGACATCGTGCGGCGCGTGAAGGACGAGTTCAAGGTGCCAACCTTCGCCTACCAGGTCAGCGGCGAGTACGCGATGATCAAGGCCGCCGCGCAAAACGGCTGGCTGGACCACGACGCAACCATGATGGAAGCCCTGCTGGCTTTCAAGCGCGCCGGTGCCGACGGCGTGCTCACCTACTTCGCGCTGGAGGCCGCTGCCAAGCTGCGCGGCTGAGCCTGCTGCCGGTCACGGTAAGCTCTCGGGTGGAGTCCCGGAGCCCCAGGTGCGCTTTTTCCTCATCAACGACAACTTCATCGAACTGCCCGGCTGGCCCGAGGTCTTGCCCTCGCATGGCTTTCTGTGGGTCACGACCAGCCGGCGCGTCTTCGAGGTGCAGTTGCCCGAGGTGCAACGCCACCTGCAACGCCTGGCCGGCGGCACCCTGGTCGACCTGCATGTGGCCGACCTGCTCAACCCGCAACTGCCTTCGCAGTACGACTACACCTCCTGGTACGACCTGCTGGTGTTCCGCCGCCTGGCCGCAGGTCATGGCACCCAGCGTCTGTTCCTGGACGAGGAGCGCGGCACGGCATCGAGCGCGCGCCAGGCCATGGCCGCTATCGACACCAGCCCCGTGGGCTTTGCCCTGTTCGACCGCGTGCTGCTGACCGTGCACCCGGCCGACTGCTCGGTGCGCGACTTCTTCGAGGCCCGCCTAAGCCAGATGATCCCGCACCCGCCCCGCCAGGATGGCCGAATGGAGGCCCAGGACGTGGCCGTGCTGGCGCAAGGCCCCAGCTATGCCAGTGCGGCCGCCCAAGCCGACCTGCACACATCGAACCACCAAGATGCGCAGACGGACGACAACGCGCTGCCGCCGCCGTCGGCCATGGAAACGGGCGGCGAGGCAGCTGGCGGGCCTCGTCATGAAGGACGCGGCAGCACTTCGCGCCTGCCACCCAACCCGGCCGACCTGATGCTGCGCATCGTCAACCACATGGTCGACAGCTACCTGGACCTGCGTCGCCTGCTGACCAAGCAGTTCGGCTACCTGCAACAGGAGTTGCTGAGCAACCGCAACCAGTTCACCAACTGGCAGGCCCTGCTGGACTCGCGCAACACCCTGCACATGCTGGAAGACACCTGCGAGGACCAGCGCAGCGCCGTGCAGGAATGGATCGACGCGCTGGAGGAGTGGCCCATCCCTGGCGAGCCCCAGGCCGCACGCGAGCGCGAGCTGCTGCGCGTGCGCTCACGTGACGTGCAGGAGCACATTGAGCGCGTGCTCGGCCATGTGCGCCGGTTGGAGAGCTCGGCCGAAAGTGCCGTGCAGATGCACTTCTCGGCGCAAGGCAGCCGCACCAACGACATCATGCGCACGCTCACGGTGCTGACCGCCGTCTTCCTGCCGCTCAACCTGATCACCGGCATCTTCGGCATGAACTTCGATGCCCTCCCCTTGATCCATGCCAAGACGGGCTTCTGGGTGGCGTGCGGGTTGATGGCGCTGGTGGTCGTCGGCCTGGTGTGGTGGTTCAGGCGCCAGCGCTATCTCGATGATTGAAGCGGCTTATGCCTGGCGCCGCATCACCTCGCGCGCCAGGCACAGGTCTTCCCACGCCAGGGCCTTGTCGGCCGGGTTGCGCAGCAAATAGGCGGGGTGGTAGGTGACGATCAATGGCACGCCCGCCAGATCGTGCACCCGCCCACGCAGGCGGCCGATGGCCTCGGTCGACTTCAGCAGGGACTGCACGGCAAAGCGCCCCATCGCCACGATGACCTTGGGCTGCACCAGCGCGACCTGGCGCAGCAGGTAGGGCTCGCACTGCGCCACTTCCTGCGGCTGCGGGTTGCGGTTGGCGGGCGGACGGCACTTGAGTACGTTGGCGATGAAAACCTGGCGGCTGGCTTCGTCTTCGGCACGGGTCAGGTCAACGGCAGCCAGCATGCGGTCGAGCAACTGGCCAGCGCGGCCCACGAAGGGGCGGCCCTGCTTGTCTTCCTGCTCGCCCGGGGCCTCGCCCACCAGCATCCATTGGGCATGCTCATTGCCCACACCGAAGACCGGCTGGGTGCGGCTCTGGCACAGGCCGCATGCCTGGCAACCAGCCACGGCTTCGCGCAGGGCGGGCCAGTCCATGGTCTCGATACCGGCGGGCCTGGGGCCCAGGGTGACCTCGATGGGTTTGGCGCCCGCAGAATTGGCGGGGCTCGGCGACGTCGTGGCGCGGGGCGGGGGGCGGCTTGCGCCTGCTGTGGCAGGTAACGACTCACGGGTAGCTTGCAGGATGGCCTCGTCCACCACCGTTGCGATGCGGCGCGGGCCTGCAGGCTCGGGGCTGGATGCCATGGTGGTAGACACCACCGCAGCAGCAGCAGCAGCGACGGGTGATGGGGCCTGCGCAGCAGGCTCTTCGACAGGCCAGAAAGGGGGGATGCCCATCTCGCGCAGCATGGCGCGTTGGCGCTCAGTCCAGCGCATGAGCGGCTCCCGAGGTCGACAAGTCAATGTCGCGCTTCATCACGAGCGCATCTTCCCGGCCCTGGGCCGCCGGGTAGTAGTTCTTGCGCAGCCCCACCTCGACGAAACCCTCGCGCAGGTAGAGGCCTCGCGCCGACACATTGCTGGGGCGCACCTCCAGCCACAGGAGCTGGGCCTGGCGCTGGCGACAGCGCTCGTACAAGACTGCCAGCAGATCGCGTGCGATGCCCTGCCCATGCAGCTCACAGGCCACGGCGATGTTGAGCAGGTGTACCTCGTCGACGCCATCCATGGCCACGCAGACAGCGATGATGCGGCCCGTATCGACCTCGCAGCGCACACGCACCCAGTAGCCCGCCCGCATCGATGAACGGTAGTTGTCGTCGCTCCAGGCATGCAAAGGATGCAGGCAGGCATCGCGCTCCATGGCCATCACGACCGGGATGTCGGCCTCGGTCATGGGACGGTCGATGAAGCGGGTCTGCAAGATCGGCATGGTGGCGAAAGAAGCGAAGAACGGATCATGCCCGAACTCGGGGCTGTCACGCGCTGACAACGCCCCCAGGTGCGGCATCCTTGGCCACTTTGGCCGCCATACGCTCGACCGTGGTCTGCGCCACTTTGTCGCGCACATACAGCGGCAGGGCCAGGGCGGCATCCAGGGTCTCGCCGCGTTGCCAGGCGCGCAAGGCCAGTGAAGCCAGCGCGGCGCCAGAGGGCTGAGCCGGCCCTTCATCGGCGCTCGACCCCACCCCCAATTCGCGGGCCTTCAGCCACGCCAGTTGATCGGGATAGGCACGCGCCGCATTGCCAGCCCATCGCAGTGCGACCGCCTGCGCAGCGCCTTCTGGAGCCCAGCGCCTGGCCGGCTCGTCCAGCGCCCACAGCTCGGCCGGGTGGCTCACTTGCCAATCTGAGCCATCCCAGCGGAACGCGCCGACATACAGCTCGTCCATGCGCGCGTCCTGCAAGATCCAGATCGTGTCACCCGCCGACCAGGCCAATGGATCTGCCAGGCGGGTGCATTCGGCCACGGCCATCAAGGTGTCGAGGGCGATCACGGGCCGGTTGAGGGCCAGGGCGAGCCCCTGCGTGACCGAGCAGGCGGTGCGCAAGCCGGTGAAAGCGCCCGGCCCCCGGCCAAACGCGATGGCATCCAGATCGGCCCAGGTTCGAGCGGCCTGGCTCAGCAAGCCACCCAAGGCCGGCAGCAGGCTGGACGAGGCCTGCGCGCCGCCCGGCAGATCCAGCGTATGGACCGTGTCACCCAGGCTCAAGGCGGCGTGGATGCGGTCGGTGGCGGTGTCGAGCGCCAGCAAGATGGGCGCAGCGGAAGCAGGCAGGGACATGGGCGGGAGTTTAGGGCAAGGCCATCAGAAGGCCATCACAAGGCATTGAGGCTTCTATGATCGATGCCATGAGCCGCATCACCACGTTCCAGTCCGTCAAGCCCATTCAGTTCAAGCGCGCCTTCAGCGCCCTCAGCGTGCACGTTCTCACCGCTTTTTGCATGCTGGCATGGCCGACCTTGCCCGCGCAGGCCGCGCCCCCAGCCCCCCCGCCATTGCCGCCGCAGGTCGCCCAGGCCTTGCAGGCAGCGGGCGTGCCCCTGGATGCCGTCTCGCTGCTGGTGCTGCCAGCCGAGGGTGGCCCCGCCCGACTAGATCATGAAGGGCAGGCGTCCCGCCAGGTCGCGTCCGTCATGAAGCTGTTCACGACGGGGGCCGCGTTGAACCTGCTGGGGCCGGCCTTCACCTGGCACACCGATGTCGCCCTGGGTGGCCCGCTCAAGTCCAATGGCCGGCTGGACGGGCCGCTGTATGTGCGGGCCAGTGGCGACCCCAGCCTGGTGCTGGAGGATGTAGAGCTGATGATGCGCCGCTGGCGTGGCGCCGGCCTCAAGGACATCCACGGCGACCTGCTCATCGACCGGCGCGTGTTCGACGTGCCGCCGCACGACCCGGCCGCCTTCGATGGACAAGGCCTCAAGCCCTACAACGCCGGGCCCGATGCCCTGCTGCTCAACCACCAGGCCTTGACCCTGCGCTTCGTGCCAGATGCCGCGCGACCGGGCCAGGTAAGGGTGAGCATGGAACCGGAACTGGAAGGCGTGCGGCTGGATGCCCGCGTCAAGCTGCAGCCGGGAGGTGCTTGCGGCGACTGGCGCGAGGCCCTTGACCTGGACATGCAGCCCGCAGCCGGCTGGAAGCAGCATGCGGTGCGCCCCTGGCGCATCACCCTCAAAGGCCCTTACCCTGCCGCTTGCGGTGCGCGCGACTGGCCCCTGCTGTGGCAAGGCGATGGCACGGGCGACCACGCCACGCGCCTGTTGCAAGCCACCTGGCAACACCTGGGCGGACACCTGAATGGCCATGTCGCAGCCGGCGACTGGCCCGATGGCGCCACGGTCTGGCAAAGCTGGGCTTCGCCGCCCTTGGGGCAGGTGGTGCGCGACATCAACAAGTTCAGCAACAACGTGATGGCCCGCCAGTTGTTCCTGACCATGGCCGCCAATGCTGCGTCGGCCTCTGGCCCAGCCACCTTGGACAAAGCGCGCGAGGCGGTGACCCAGCAGGTGCTCAATGCCACGCGCAACACCACCGGGCGATCGCCATGCGAAGGCACGGCGCTGGTGCTGGACAACGGCTCGGGCCTGTCGCGCGCAGAGCGCAGCAGCGCAGCCTGCCTGGGGCGCTGGCTGCAAAGCATGTGGGCCAGCCCGACCATGCCGGAGTTCATCGCCTCGCTGCCCATCACAGGCGTGGATGGCACCACCAAAAAGCTCGCCAGCGTGGCCGGGCGTGCCCACATCAAGACCGGCTCGCTCGATGGCGTGGTGGCGCAGGCCGGCTATGTGGAAGGAGACTCAGGCCACCGTTGGGTGGTGGTGGGGGTGATCAACCACCCGCAGGCCGAGACGGCGCGCCCCGCGTTGGAGGCGCTGATCGGCTGGACGATGCGGGACCGCGCCGGTCTTAGCTCAGGTCAGAACTGATTGGCTGCGCGGTTGTAGGCGGTGGAGCCGATCTGGACGTGGCCGGCGGGGGCGAAGTGCCTGTCATCGGCCCAGATGTAGGTGGACACGGAAGCGTTGGTGGCCAAGTTATCGCTGGTGCAATACAAGACGCCATTCGCCGGCTTATCAGAGGTCACGGGTGAAGGCATCTGATTCGAGTACTGCACGGTCTTGGTCGAATCACATGCCGGTGTGGTGTACACATAAGACGAAGAGCGCGTATTGGGATCGGTGATGTACGACGTATTGACCCCCGCAACTTTGCGCCCGTCATTGTAGTTACGTGCAACGTTCTCGATATAGAACGTGTTATTAAATGCTGCGGTCAAATTACTCAGCAAAGTGCTGGTGCCATCGGTCGTCGCGAGCGGAGATTGCCCCAAATCAGGAGTCAAAGCCACGATCACCTTGGCGCCACTGTTGAAGATCACGCCCACGGCTCGAGCAAGTTGTGCTGCTCGACTCTTCAGTTCCGTTATGGCTTGATCCTCCGTCATTGTCGGGGGCGAGCCATGTACTGCGTTGTAGAGATCGATGATATCGTTCTGACCGCCCATGATCGTCACCAACACGCCATCACCCAATTCACCTTGGTGCGCAGCCACCTGCGCAACGATTTCCGCAACATGTGCGCCATTGGCTGCATAACTGACGGCACCCGATCCAGAGTCACAACTGTTTGGAAAATTAAAACCAAACGCCATAGCCACATACTTGACCCAGTTGTTAGATGCCGAGCACAAATAGCCGCGCTTCCAAGTGCGTTGCAAGATGTTGCTAGAGTTGTTCTGCTCTGAGCCCTTCTCGAACACCGTCACCACGCTCGGGTAGTTGATCGCCGGAGCCGCGTTTCCAATATCCAAAACAAAGCCATTGACTTCTGCTGGACTGGTATCGGCCACAAAAGTAGCGCCATTGTCTGTGGTGCAGGCCGCTGGTGGAGTGGTACCACTATGGGCGCACACAAACGGCCCGTCAGTGACCACCACGGAATTCACGGAATAGGCCAAGCCCTTGATTGGCTGCGCCGCACCATTGGCGTCTGGCAAATAAATATCCGCAAACGCACTGTTCTCATCCCCAAACGACACCATCCGGCTGGGCGCGTAATCCTTCGCCCGGCTGCCGCCGCCACACCCCGCCAGGGCCATGGCGGAACAAGCCAGAACCACCAGGCCGAGTCGGCGCAAGGATGCGGGCATCACGGAAGGGACAAAGCGAAACATGGGATCTCCGGCTAACGGTCGTCGGTCAGGACGTTCTATTTTCAACTCAAGGCGCCCAAGCATAGCGGGGCATGGGGGCGCCGCAGAGTCTGCCACGTAAAGTAAGGCAATCACGCGGCCCTGGCTTATTTGGTGTTCGGTTTTTTCAGGATGCCGCCGCACGGTTGAGCCGGTCGCGCACGCCGTCCCAGGCCGCATCGTTCGGCGGGGTCTCCACCCAGATCAGCTCGACCCCGGTGGCGTCCAGCTCGCGCAGGTCGGCGAACAGGTCGTGCGCGGCGGTGACCGCATCACCCGGCATGGACAGGTGGACGATGCCGCGGTGCTTGGGGCGCCAGGCCCACAGGCTGCGCGAGTACACGGCGATGCGCGGGCCTTGTGTGGCGTCGCTGAGCAGGGCGGCGGTCAGCTCGGGCTCGATGACGTCCAGCGCGGCGTTGAGTTGCGCATCCTCCATCAGTCGGAGCTTGGCGCGCGGCGCGTAGTGCGACATCAGCGTGCCCGAGGCCTTGGGCGCGGCCGGGTCCGGCGCCTCGGGGCGGGACCACTGCACGGGCTCGCCCGCCACAGCCTCGATCTCGGCCAGCTTGAGGCGCCCAGGTCGCAGCAGCACCGGGTGGCCGCGCGAGCAGTCGATGATGGTGGACTCGATGCCCACATCGCACGGGCCGCCTTGCAGCACCCAGACTTCGTCGAGCCCTTCGCCCTGGCCTTCGAACTCTTCGACCACGTGCTCGGCCCGCGTAGGGCTGATGCGGCCAAAGCGGTTGGCGCTCGGCGCGGCCACGCCCATGACGTCGCGCAGGGCGCAGGCTTCCAGCAGCGCGCGGGCCACGGGGTGGTCGGGGCAGCGCAGGCCGATGGTGTCATGCCCGCCAGCCGCGGCCGCGGCCATCTCGGGGTTGCGCGGCACGATCACGGTCAGGGGGCCGGGCCAGAAGGCTTCGGTCAGGCGCTGGGCCACGGGCGGGAAGGCCGAGACAAAAGCCAGCGCTGCCGCCTGGTTGGGCACGTGCACGATCAAGGGGTGGTCGGCGGGGCGGCCTTTGGCCGCGAAAATGCGGGCCACGGCGGCATCGTCATCGGCACGGGCACCCAGACCGTAGACGGTCTCGGTGGGCAGGGCCAGCAAGCCGCCGTCGGCCAGGCGCTGCGCGGCCTGGTCGATGGCGTCGGGCTCTTGGTCTGGGTCAAGCAGGCGCATGTGGTCGCTCGGGTTGGGCTTTCAGAAAGACGCGATGCCCAGGATGGCTGCGGCCTTGAGCGCCACCTGGCGCGCAGCCTCGGCGGTGTCGCCCGTCACCGTCAAGTGGCCCATCTTGCGGCCCTTGCGGGCCTCGGTCTTGCCGTACAGGTGCAGGTGCGTGCCCGAAAGCTTGAGCACGGCGGCCCAATCTGGTTCTTGTTGCGCAGCCGTACCTTGATCTGCGCCATTCGGGAACCACAGGTCGCCCAGCAGGTTGAGCATGAAGCAGGGGCTGTGCAGCACAGGCTCGACCAGGGGCAGCCCGGTCATGCAGCGCACTTGCAGCTCGAACTGCGAGACATCGCAGGCATCAATGGTGTGGTGGCCGGAGTTGTGCGGGCGCGGCGCCATCTCGTTGGCCACGATGCGGCCGTCCTGCAGCACGAAGAACTCGACGCACAGCACGCCGACGTAGTTCATGCTGGAGGCGATCTTGTGCGCCCAGGCATAGGCCTGCTGCGATACGGCTTCGGTCACATGGGGGGACGGCACCGTGGTCACGGCCAGGATGCCGTCGCGGTGCAGGTTCTCTTGCAGCGGGAAGTGCACGACCTGGTCATCGCGACCACGCGCGACGATGACGCTGACCTCGTAGGCCAGAGGCAGCATCTTTTCGAGCACGCAGCCCACGCGCTGGAGTTCGGCCCAGGCTGCAGCCAGCTCTTCACGGGTCTTGACGCGGATCTGGCCTTTGCCGTCGTAGCCCATGCGCGCGGTCTTGAGGATACCGGGCAGCAAGTCTTCGCCGACGGCGGCCAGTTGCTCGGGCGTTTCGATGAGGGTGTGCGGTGCACAGGCCACGCCGCACGCCACGAAATGGGCCTTCTCGCGGGCACGGTCCTGGCAGATGGCCACGGCGCTGCCGGCGGGCGACACGGGCCGCGTTTCGGCCAGCTTGTCCAGCGCCTGGGCCGGCACGTTCTCGAATTCGGTGGTGATGGCGGCCGAAACTTGCGCCAGCTCGGCCAGGCCGGCCGGGTCGGTGTAGCCGGTCTGAATCAGGTGGTGGGACACGAGGCCGGCGGGGCTGGTCGGGTCAGCATCGAGCACGGCCGTGCTGTAGCCCATGGCCTGCGCGGCGTGCACGAACATGCGGCCCAGCTGGCCACCGCCCATCACACCCAGCGTGGCGCCGGGCAGGATCACATCGCTCATGCCTTGCTTCCTTCTGCATCCGGTTCTGCACCCGGCATCGTCAGGTCCTGCGTCATGGCGCGGGCCACTTCGGTCTGGCGGGCACGGAAGGCCTCGAGCTTGGCGCGCAAGGCCCCATCGACGTTGGCCAGCATGGCACCGCGAACAGCGCGGCATTGCCGGCGCCGGCCGTGCCAATGGCAAAGGTGGCCACGGGAATGCCCTTGGGCATCTGCACGATGGAGTGCAGCGAATCGACGCCTTGCAGATGGCGGGACGGCACGGGCACGCCCAGCACCGGTACCGTGGTCTTGGCCGCCAGCATGCCCGGCAGGTGGGCCGCACCGCCCGCACCGGCGATGATGGCCACCAGGCCACGGTCGGTTGCGGATTCTGCATAGCGGAACATGTCATCGGGCATGCGGTGTGCCGACACAACCTGGGCCTCGAAAGGTACGCCGAACTCGGTCAGAATGTCGGCGGCGTGGCGCATGACGTCCCAGTCGCTGCTGGAGCCCATGACGACCCCCACCTTCACACCCGCTTTCACGTTGTTCACGCCCGTCGCCACTCCAGTTGCGTCACTCACGGCTCGATCCTCATTTCGCCACGTCAAACCCGCGATTTTAGGCGCTGGCCCGTCGGCCGCCCACACTTATCCTCGCCAGATCTGCCCAACATGATCGACATCACGATAGAAAACTTCGAATCCGACCTGATCGCCGCCTCGATGCAGGTGCCTGTGCTGCTCGACATCTGGGCCGAGTGGTGCGGCCCCTGCAAGGCCCTGGGGCCGGTGCTGGAGCGCCTGGAGGCCGAGTACCAAGGCCGCTTCATCCTGGCCAAGTGCAATGCCGACGAGCAGCCCGAAATCTCCGGCCAGCTCTCGCAGATGTTCGGCGTGCGCTCCATCCCGTTTTGCGTGCTGTTCGTCGGCGGCCAGCCCGTGGACGGTTTCGTGGGCGCCCTGCCGCCAGAGAAGATCCGCGAGTTCCTGGACAAGCATGTGCCCGGCGAAGGTGAGATCGCTGCCGAAGACGAAGCCGCCGAGGCCGGGGAGCTGGCCGACGCGGGCGACACCGACTCGGCTCTGGCCAAGCTGGAAGACGCCATTGCCAAGGACCCGAACAACGACGAGGCCCGCTACGACCTGATCAAGCTGCTGCTGGCCGAAGGCCAGGTGGAAGCGGCCAAGCACATCTTCCTGCCGGTCGCGGGGCGCGCCACGGGGCCGGTGCCCGAAGCCCGTCCGCTGGCTTTCAGCCGCTACATCGCCGCCGTGCAGGCTGCCCGCGAAGGCCCCTCGCCGGCCGACTTGCAAGAAGCCATTGCCGCCAACAAGCGTGACTTTGCCGCGCGCTTCGCGCTGGCCCAGCTGTTCTGGGCCGCCAGCCAGCCCACCGCCGCCATGGACGAACTGCTGGAAATCATCATGCGCGACAAGAGCTGGAACGAAGAGCTGGCGCGCAAGACCTATGTGGCCATCCTCGAAGTGCTGACCAAGCCGCAGCCCAAGCCCGTGGCCGGCAAACCCGTGGCGGGGGCACCTGGCGCGCAAGACAAGCCCAAGCTGGAGATCTCGGGCAAGGTCGAAGTGGCCGGGCACGATCCGCTGATCGACCAGTACCGCCGCAAGCTGAGCATGGCGCTGTTCTGATCTCTGATCCTTCACGATGATCCACACCGAGCGCGTCACCCTGCCCGCCAGTGGCCAAGAGCAGCCTTTCCTGAGCTGCCGCGTGGCCGGCCAGCCTGGTGCGCCGCTGCTGCTCTTCCTGCACGGCTTTCCCGAAGCCAATTTCGTGTGGGACGAGATGCTGGCGCGTTTCGGTGACCGCTACCGCTGTGTGGCACCGAACCTGCGCGGCTACCCCGGCTCGTACGCCCCGGCCGACGCCCGCGCCTACCGTGCCAATGTCGTGCTGGGGGATCTGGCCGCGCTGATCCAGCAGCAAGCGGCCACGCCCGATACCCCTGCGGCAGCCGTGATCGCCCACGACTGGGGCGGCGCCCTGGCCTGGGGCCTGGCGGCCGTGGCACCGCAGCTCATGCAGCGCCTGGTCATCCTCAACGCACCGCACCCGGGCCAGTTTCTCAAGGCCCTGCGTGACGACCCGGCCCAGCAAGCAGCCAGCAGCTACATGAACCTGCTGCGTCAACCCGGCATCGAACCTCAACTGGCAGCCAACGATTTCGAGCAGATGTGGCCCTTCTTCGAGCGCTTCGGTGGCGCCAGCTGGCTCACCCCGGCCCTGCGCGATCAATACCGGCAGGCCTGGTCGGCCACACCCGAGCCGATCGCTGGCAGCGACACGGCTAGGTCTGCCCTCACCGGCCCGCTCAACTACTACCGCGCCTCGCCCCTGCATCCGCCCACGTCGCCGTCAGACACCATCAACACGCTGCAACTGCCGGATGCGCTGCTCTACATCAAGCTGCCCACCCACGTGATCTGGGGCGAAGCCGACACGGCCTTGCCGCCCAGCCTGCTCGATGGACTGAATCATTACGTGCCCGATCTGCACCTCACCCGCCTGCCCAAGGCCACCCACTGGCTGGTGCACGAGGCCCCCGACGCCGTGGCCCAGGCCATCGAGCGCGCCCTGCTGCCCTCTTGAGCCCTCATCAACATGACGACAAACGCCTCGCCCCTGATCTCCGCCGCTGAACTCGCACAAGCTTTGCGGCAGTCGCAAAGGCAAGGGGATCAGGACTGGCTCGTCATCGACTGCCGCTTCAACCTGGCCAACACGCAAGCCGGCGAGGCAGCCTATGCACAAGGCCACATCGCAGGGGCCCTGTATGCCCACCTGGACCGGGATCTCTCTAGCCCCAAGACCGGCCGCAACGGCCGCCACCCCATGCCATCGCCCGAAGCCTTCGAGCGCACAGCACGGGCCTGGGGCATCCAGCCTGGCACGCGTGTAGTGGCCTATGACGATGCCGGCGGCATGTTCGCCGCTCGCCTGTGGTGGCTGCTGCGCTGGGCGGGCTTCGAGGCCGTGCAGGTGCTCGATGGCGGCTGGCAGGCCTGGCTGGCCATTCAAGGCGCGGTGGACACGGCCATGCCGGCACGCACGGCCAGCGCGTTCAAGGCACAGCCTCGCGCCGACTGGGTTCTGAGCGCCAACGAGGTCCTCGCGCAACTGAGCCAGAGCGGCCAACAACTGCTGATCGACGCCCGCGCGCCTGACCGCTTTCGCGGCGAGAACGAAACCATGGACCCGGTGGGCGGCCACATCCCCGGCGCGCGCAACCGCTTCTTCCAGCACAACCTGCAGGCCGATGGGCGCTTCAAGCCTGCCGAACAGCTCAAGGCCGAGTTCGACGTCGTGCTGGCTGGCGCGCCGCTTCAAACGGTGGTCCACCAGTGCGGCTCTGGCGTGACGGCCTGCCACAACCTGCTGGCCATGGCCCAGGCCGGCCTGCCCGCCACGCGCCTGTATGCGGGCTCGTGGAGCGAGTGGTGCGCCGACCCTGCGCGCCCCATCGAGCACTAAAGAGCGCTGAAAACCGTGTCGCCGTCCGTCGCCGCTGAACGGTCAAGCTCGGCCGACGAACGGTCACACGCCTGACAAGCGGTGTGAACAGCTGCTCGCAACAACTCGTAAACGGTCGCTAAAGCGTCGGATTTCTCACGGTTATCCGACCTTCCTTCCCCAGGGCGTCTGCCCAGAATTCCTGACGCAAGGACATCATGTCCTCAAGAGAAGGGGTTTTGGGTATGCATGCTTCCACCATCAACACAAGGCTGCGGTCACCGGCGCACGGGTTCACGCTCATCGAAGTGATGATTGTGGTGGCCATCGTTGCCATCCTGTCCGCTGTCGCGTATCCGGCTTATCAGGACTACATCGTCCGGGGCAAGATCCCCCAGGCGACCAACAACCTGGCCACACTGCAGACCAAGATGGAGCAGTACTTCCAGGATCAGCGCACCTACCTCAACGGTACGGACTGCGGCGGGGCGCTCAAGGCCAATATGCCATCGAACAGTTACTTCACATTCACCTGTGCGGCGGCTGACTCAACCCACTACACACTCACCGCCACAGGTGCCGGACAAATGGCCGGGTTCACCTATACGGTCGATCAAGATGGCAACCGCGCCACCACCATCGGCTCTCCCGCGCCAAGCGGCTGGACATCCAACACCACATGCTGGGTGACCAAGAAGGGGGGCACATGCTGAACCGCCCCTTCAGGCCCGCCCGCGGCGTCACCTTGATCGAACTGATGGTCGGCCTGACCATCTTGGCGTTCCTGCTCGTATCAGGGGCACCCTCCTTGGCAGACTGGATCCGCAACAACCAGATCCGCAGTGCCGCCGAGTCCATCATGACGGGCCTGCATCAGGCGCGGGCCGAAGCCGTCAAACGCAATACGCCGGTGCGCTTTCAGCTGACCTCCACGTTGGGCAGTGACTGCACCCTGTCCGCATCCGGCCAGAACTGGGTGGTGAACCTGAACTCGGGCAACTCGCCCGCAGGTAAATGCGGCGTCAACACCTCTGATGCGGCCGACCCATATCTGCTGCAAAAGTCAGTGGCCGCGAACAGCGCAGGCGTCTCCATCGCCCTGAGCTCTTCCTCCGCAGGCGCGGCACCGGTGGTCACCTTCAATGGCCTGGGCCAGCAAGCCGGCACGATCGCCACCTACACCATCGACATTCAAAACACGAATGGCGATTGCCGGACCTCCACCGGTACGGGCTCCTACCGCTGCCTGCGCGTTGTGGTGACCCCCGCCGGCCAGGCACGACTGTGTGACCCCAGCATCACCAGCGGTAGCGGCAACAAGACACAAGCCATGGCTTGCCCATCATGAACAAGCGCACTCACCACCACCGTCATCGTCAAGCTGGCGTGATGCTGCTGGAGGCCCTCGTGGCCATCCTCATCTTTTCGCTGGGTGTACTGTCCATCATCCAGTTGCAAGCCGTCTCGATCAAACAAGCCTCAAGCGCAGAGTATCGCTCCACTGCAGCTCTGCTGGCCAATGACCTGATCAGCCGCATGTGGGCCAGCGACAAGACCGCCACCACCCTGCAAACCACCTTCGCCAGCCCCTCCGGCACGGGCTATACGCAGTGGTTGAGCTCTGTCCAGAACTCGGGCCTGCCCAACGTCACGGCCAAGCTGCAGTTTGCGAATGGGGTCACGGCCAACGTCAGTCAGGCGACCATCACGATCACCTGGAAAGCACCGGGCGACACAGACTCCCACAACTACACCGCCGTCGCGCAGTTCAGATAAGGGAGTGATGCGATGAAAGCCTCAACCCGACGTTTCTCAAACGGCTTCAGCCTCATCGAAATCATGGTGGGCCTGGCCATCGGCATGGCCGCCGTCGTGATCATGATGCAGATGCTGTCCAACTCCGATGCCAGCAAGCGGATCGCGGCCGGCGGCAGCGATGCACAGATGAATGGCAACCTCGCGCTCTACTCTCTGGAACGTGACATCCAGGCTTCTGGCTACGGCATCAGCGCTTTCAACATCCTGGGCTGCAACGTCACCTACAAGACCAGCACAGACAAGGTCAACGTGACGGTCCCGCTGGCACCGGCCACGATCAACCCCCTCATCAGCACCGTGCCCGCTGGGGACTCGGGCACCGACACGATCCTGGTGGTGTATGGCAGCTCCAGCGGCTCATCCGAAGGTGATGCGCTGATTGCCAACTCCTCGTCCGGTTCCTATCAGGTCACGACAGGCACCTCGTTCAACATCAACGACATCCTGATCGCCCAGACCTCGGTTCGGCCCACTACCTGCAACCTGACCACGGACATGGTCACCAACGTGGGCGCGTCAACGGTTTCCGTGAACCCTGGCGTCAGCGGTCTGCCCGTGGGCAGCATCATCTACAACCTGGGCCCCACACCCGTTGTGCACGCCTATGCGGTACGCAATGGCAACCTGACGATGTGTGACTACACCGCCTACGACTGCAGCAACAGCAGCTACACATCGAACAACAACGTCTGGGTGCCCATCGCCGCCAATATCGTGGCCATGCGCGCCCAGTATGGCCGGGACACGACCAATCCGTCATCGACCATGACGGGCGTCGTCAGCACATATGACCAGACCACGCCGGCCAGCTCGGCTGACAAGAGTGGCTGGACGCCCTATTGCAGCTGGGCCCGTACCTTGTCGATGCGCCTGGCCCTGGTGGCACGCAGCTCGTCTACCCAAAGCGGCGCCTACGACAAGTCCACGCCAACGATCATGGCACCGACCTGGTCTGGTAGTACGGCGACAACAAGCACCACGCCCACCAATCCCACAGCCGTGACTTTCGATCTGAGCACCAACAACTCGGATTGGCAGAGCTACCGCTACAAGACCCTGGAAACCACCGTGCCACTGCGCAATGCGATCTGGCAAGGCGGGCAAGCCACCTATCAAGGAGGTTCAGGATGCTGACCTCATTTGCCCACAAGTCCAAGCGGCCCATGCCGCGCGCAGGCCGCCAAGACGGCATCGTTTTGTTGATGGCCATCATCGTGCTGGTCGCCATGACCCTTGGTGCCCTGGCCTTGACCCGTGCTGTCTACACGACCAACGCCCTGGCAGGCAACCTGGCCTTCCAGCAGGCCGCCACCCACTCGGCCGATGCCGGTATCGAAGCGGCCGTGGCCTGGCTCGAAGCCAACAACGGCCTGGCCTCGTCCTCCACGGCCAACCTGTGTGACGCGGCTGTGGGTAGCACCGCATTGACCTGCGACCAGAGCGCGCAGGGCTATATCGCCCACCGGCAAGACCCCACAGGCTCTCAAAGCTGGTCGGACTTCTGGACCAGCAACCTGGTTGCTGGCGGCTATGTCAAGACCGTGAGCACCGGCAACTCCGGCAATGCCGATACGGCCGGCAACACGGTTTCCTATGTGATCCAACGCATGTGCAGCGGCGCAGGCGACGCCCAAAACACCAGCAACGACTGCTCTGTGTCACCCAATGCCTCCAGCAGCACCTGTGCGGGTGGCAGCTCCTGCGACGCAGGACACGAGGGCTTGAACTCGACCAGCCAGGTTTACTACCGCATCACAGTCAGGGTTGTCGGTCCTCGCAACACGCAGAGCTTTGTCCAGTCCATGGTTGCGCTGTAAAGCAACCGGAGATGCATCATGTCTCATTCCACGCTCCGAACCGCCCGCCACACACGCCTGTTGGGCTGTGCGCTCGTCCTGGCCACGCTGACGCACCCTGCGCCCGCAGCCTTGACAGACCTGGCCACCGCTCCGCTTGAGACCTCGACCTCCTCCCTGGTCAAACCCAACATCTTCTATGTGCTGGACGACTCCGGCTCGATGGCCTGGGACTTCCTGCCCGACTGGGCCAACAGCTCGACCGACTCGCTCGCCCGCAACGCCGGCTACAACGGGATCTATTACGACCCCTCCATCACCTACACACCACCACTGAAATACGACGGCTCCAGCTACCCCAGCATGACCTCGGCGAACACATCGACATGGTCCGCCGTCCCCTTCGATGGCTTCAACGTGATGACGCCGTCGAACATGCCCAACACGGGTACCAACAACCTGTTCACATCGTCTTCATCGGGCACCACGCAAAACCTCGTTGGCAACGCCTATTACTACACGTTCATTCCCGGTGAGTACTGCACTGCGCTCAACCTCAAGACCTGTACAACGGCCACTACGTCGAGTGCCGCCTACCCTTATCCGGCCATGCTGAGATGGTGTGCGGACTCCGCCCGCACGAACTGCCGCGCCACCCGCATCGAAACAGCTCCCACCGGTGGCTCGACCTACACCTATGCCCGCTATCCCGGCATGACCTCGCCCTCGGTACCAGGCAGCAACACCAAGGTGACCATCACCTCGACCAACACCAGCTACCCTTACCCAGGCACAACCACAAAAGCCAACACCCGCAGCGACTGCGCCGGCACCACCTGTACCTATGCGGAGGAGATGACCAACTTCGCCAACTGGTGGGCGTACTACCGCACCCGCATGCAGATGGCCAAGTCGGCCGCCTCACTGGCCTTCTCGGTGCTGGATTCGTCCAAGCGCGTAGGCTACATGAGCATCAACAACAACACGGGCTCCGATTTCCTGGGCGTCTCCGACTTCACATCGGGTTCGACCGGCCAGAAGCAGCAGTGGTATGCCAAGTTCATTGCAGCCAAGCCCAACAACAGCACGCCTTTGCGCGTGGCCCTGTCCACCGCGGGCCGCTATTTCGCGGGCAAGCTCACCAAGGTGAACAACCAGACGGCGGTTGACCCCATGCAGTACGCCTGTCAGCGCAACTACACGATCCTCTCGACGGACGGTTACTGGAACGAATCGAGCAACCCGACGCAGATCGACGGCAGCACCGCCATCGGCGACCAAGACGGCGCCAGCTCAGTCAACCGCCCACAATTCGATGGCAACGCCGTGTCCAACACGTTGGCTGACGTGGCGCAGTACTACTACATGACGGACATCCGCGACTCGGCCTACAGCAACACCAATGGCGTGCTGGGCACCGATGTCGCCAGCAACAACGTGGCCGACAAGCAACAGCGCATGTACACCTCGACCATCGGCCTGGGCGCTTCGGGCTACATGCTGTTCCAGTCGAACTACGCCACGGCCAAGTCGGGCGATTTCTACGACGTCAAGCAAGGCACCAGCACCAGCACGACCACCGCCAGCAATGGCACCTGCACCTGGCAGACCTCGGGCGCCTGCAACTGGCCCAAGGCCGTCAGCAACACCCAGACCACCATCGACGACCTGTGGCACGCCGCCGTCAACGGTCGTGGCTCCTATTACTCCGCCGCCAACCCCGCTGACTTGAAGACCGGCCTGGCCAACTTCATCCAGTCGGTGAACGCTGCCACCTCCGACGCCTCGGCTGCCACCACCAGCAACCCGAACGTCTCCAATGGCGATAACTTCGTGTTCAAGTCGACCTTTCGCTCCAGCGATTGGTATGGCGAGATGGCGCGCTACACCATCGACGTGACCACAGGCGCACTGTCCAGCTACCCCGACTGGTCCGAGTCGGGCGAGGTCTACGCCAACAGCACCACCAAGACCACGCCCCTGCTGGACAACCTGACCTGGAGTTCACGCAACCTCTACACCTATGATCCCAGCGCCAGCACACCGCTGCTGCCCTTCGTCTGGACGTCCATGAGCACAACCATGCAGGCCAACTTCAAGATGGCCGCCATCGGTAGTCTGTCTCAGATGTGTGCCTCGGGATCGACCTGCCTGGACAGCGGCAGTCAGGTTGACAGCAGCACGGCAGGCAACACCACCGGCGCGGGCGGCATCAACCTGGTCAACTTCCTGCGCGGCGACCGCAGCAATGAAGGCCCCGACAACAGCACCTACTACCGTCAGCGCACCCATGTCCTGGGCGACATCGTGGATTCGCAGGCGGTCTATGTCAAAGCGCCTCAGTTCAACTATGCGGATGCGGGATACGCAGACTTCCGCAACAGCAACTCCGCCCGCCAGCCCATGCTGTACGTGGGCGCCAACGATGGCATGCTGCATGCATTCAAGGCCGACACCGGCGCGGAAGCCTGGGCCTATATCCCCTCGATGATCTTGCCCAAGCTCTACAAGCTGGCCGACAAGAACTACGCCGCAAACCATTCGTTCTACATCAACGCCACGCCACGCCAGGGCGATGTCTATTACGACGGCAGCTGGCACACCATTCTGGTCAGCGGCCTGGGTAATGGCGGACGCGGCTACTTCGCGCTGGACATCAGCAACCCGCTGACCCCCAAGGTGCTCTGGGAGTTCACCTATGACACCAGCAAGGGCACCGGCTACACCACCGACGCCGACCTCGGCTACACCTATGGCGCCCCCATCATCACCAAGATCTCCGATGGCACATGGGTGGCGATCGTGACATCGGGCTACAACAACGTGTCGCCGGGCAGCGGACATGGCATCGTCTGGGTGCTCAACGCCAAGACCGGCGCCGTCATCAGCAAGATCGACACAGGCATGGGCAGCAACAGCAGCGGCAGCACAGTTGCCGGATGCAGCGCGGCGCCCTGCCCTGCTGGCCTGGCCAAGATCAGTGCCTACGTGGACCTGGGTAACAGCAACAACCTGTCCAAGCGCATCTATGGTGGCGACTTACTTGGCAATGTCTGGCGCATCGACATCAGCGCCCTCACCGCTTCCGGTGGCAGCGCACCCGTGCAGCTGCTGGCCACATTGGCCGACGCCAGCGGCACCCGCCAGCCTGTGACAGCCCGCCCCGAAGTGGGCAATGTGTCCGGCACCACGGTCGTCTTCGTGGGAACCGGCTCCTACCTGGGCGTGTCAGATGTGTCCACCACGGGCGTGCAGACGATCTACGGTATCAAGGACCCCTTGACCACCGCCAGCGGCTCGTCGGGCCTCTATGGCAGCCCTCGATCCAACACCTGCAGCAGTTCCATCAAAACAAACTGCTTCATCAAGCAGGTGCTGCAAGACAACAGCAACATCCGTACAGCTACCAGCACCGTCAGCTACAGCGTAGACCTGACCACCATGAATGGCTGGTATGCCGACCTGCCCGAATCAGGTGAGCGCATGAACACGGACCCGGACCTGCAACTGGGCACGCTGGCCTTCACTTCCAACATCCCCAGTTCATCCAGCGCTTGCAGTGTAGGTGGCTCCAGCTTCATCAACTTCCTGGACTACCGCACCGGTTCCACCGTGTCCGGTGCCACGCAGGTTGGCCAGTTGTTGACCAACGGCACGACAACGGCCCTGGCCACAGCCCCCACGCTCGTGAGGCTGCCCAACGGCAAGGTGATCACCATCACCAACCTGTCGGACGGCTCCACTGTGACCAGCAATACGCCCATCAAGTCGCAAAACCAGGTGACACGCCGCATCTCCTGGCGCGAGCTGATCATCACCAACTGAGCACCGACGAAGCCCTTGTCACCTCGACAGGGCTTCGTCCAGCACCTCCAGCCAGTGCTTGACCGGCGTGTTGGTGCCGGCCTGCAGGTGCACGATACAGCCGATATTGGCACTGGCGATCAACTGAGGCTCGGTGGCCTGCAAGGCCTTGAGCTTGAGGTCGCGCAACTGCTTGGACAACTCAGGCTGCAAGACGCTGTAGGCCCCACCGGCACCGCAGCACTGGTGGCTGTCTTGCATGGCCAGCTTGACCTCGAAGCCCAGCTCGCGCAGACCTGATTCGATCGGGCCCGGCTTGGCCGCGCTGCTGAGCTTTTGCGCATGGCTGAGGCTGCATGGGGGGTGGAAGGTCACCGCCCCCAGGCCCGTCTGCACCTTCTTGGCCAGCTTGCGCTTGAGCTGGGGCATCCAGCCGGCCAGCATCTCGCCCGGGTCACGCGCCATCGCCGCCACACGACTGGCCTTGTCGGCATAGGCCGGGTCGTCGGCCAGCAAGCTGCCGTAGTCTTTGACCCAGGCCCCACAACCCGAAGCATTGATCAGCAAGGCCTCCACGGGCGTGGGTGATTCGATGTAAGGCCACCAGGCGTCGATGTTGCGCCGTGCGCGGTCCTTGGCGCCCTCCAGGTCCCCCAGATGCCCTTGCACCGCACCACAGCAGGTCGATGAAGACGCCACAACCGCGCGGATACCGATGGCATCCAGCACGCGGGCCGTGGACGCATCGATGTGCGGGCGCAGGCCCGGCTGCACGCAGCCCTTGAGCAGCAGCATGCGCCTTGCATGCAGGCTCTTGCGCGGGTCGGGCCAGGCCGGTGCGGCCATGGGGGGCCTCGCAGGCACATGCTCGCGCAAGGCCGCTGGCAACAAGGGCCGCACGGCCTGCCCCAGCTTCAAGGCAGGCGCAAACCAAGGTGAAGGCATCAAGGTCATCAACCCCTTGCGCAGCAGGCGCTCACGCCAGGGACGCTCGACCTGGGCATCCACCACGGGCTGACCCACCGCCAGCAGCTCGTGGTACTGCACACCCGATGGGCAGGTGCTTTCGCAATGACGGCAACCGATGCAGTGGTCCAGATGCGTCTGCGTGGTCCGTGTGGGGGCTTGCCCTTCGAACACCTGCTTCATCAGGTAGATGCGGCCACGCGGCCCATCGAGCTCATTGCCGGTGACCCGGTAGGTCGGGCAGGTTGCATTGCAAAAGCCGCAATGCACGCATTGCCGCAGCACCTCCTGGGCCTTGCGGCCTTCGGGTGTGGATTGGTGTTCGGGTGCGAGCTGAGTCTGCATGATCGATCAGGTAGAACGACGGGGCCACAGGCGACCGGTGTCGAACACACCTTGTGGGTCGAAGGCTTTTTGCACCTGCGCATGCAGGCGTTGCTGAACGGGTGACCAGGCACCCGGTGCCACCAGGGTTGTGGCTTGTGTGGTGACAAAGGCCTGGGCATGCCCACCGGCCTTGCCCACGGCCTCGTGAATGGCCGCAGCCGGCGCGGGCGTGCACACCCAGCGCAAGCCACCCCACCACTCTGCCAGCATCTCGCCGTGCAGGCCCAGCGGCGCCGTGGTGGGCGGCACGGCAATGCGCCAGAGGGTCACGCCATGCTGGCCCGCTTGTGCCACGGCCTGGCGGGCCCGCGCAAAGAATTCATCGCTTTGGTCACGCACGCCTTGCCAGAAGCCTTCGGCCACAGGCGGAGCCAGCAGTTCGCCATGGCGTTCGCGGTACATGCCTTGCACCGCGCTGGCCACGGCCGCACGCGCGCCACGCAGGCGCACCAGCAAGGTGCCGTCCCACCAAGCCGAGGCATCGATGGGCAAAGGCTGCGCTGCCCACTTGTTGATCTGTGCCAGCGCCTCCGCCTCGTCCGCCTCGAAGCGCATCGTGGCCGACACCATGGGCTGGGGCATGACCTTGAGCGTCACGTCCACGATCACGCCCAGGGTGCCCATGGAGCCAGCCATCAGGCGGGAGAGGTCGAAGCCGGCCACATTCTTCATCACCGCGCCGCCAAAGCGCAGCAACTCGCCACGGCCCGTGAGCACGGTACAGCCCAGCACGTGGTCCCGCACCGCGCCGCGCGACACGCGCCCCGGCCCGCTGATGCCGCTGGCCACCACACCGCCGATGGTGGACTCGCTGCTCTGGGTGGCCACGAAGGCATAGCGTGGCGGCTCGAAGGCCAGATGCTGCCCTTTGCCTTCGAGGACGGCCTCCACCTCATGCAGGGGCGTGCCGGCCCGCACCCGCATGACCAGCTCACTGGGCTCGTAAGATTCGATGCCCTGCCAGAGCCGGGTGTCCAGCAGCTCTCCGCGTGAGGTGTCGCCCAGATGGTCCTTGCTGCCCCCGCCACGCACGCGCAGGCTCACGCCCCGCTGTGCCGCGTCCTGGATCTGCTGGGCCCATTGCGCCAGTGGGCCGGCCGCCGACAGCTGTTCGGCTTGCGCGTTCGCGTCTTGTTCCGCCATGATGGCGGCAAGCATAAGGCAAGGTGTGGTCTCCCGCGCACCGCCCCCTTACAGTCCCTAGGCCCCCTCACCGACTGCCGTCCATGAAAGTTGCAGCATTGCAAATGGTGTCCACCCCCCGCGTGGACGAGAACCTGGCCCAGGCCCGCGATCTCATTGCCCAGGCCGCCCGGGCCGGCGCCGAGTTGGTGGCCCTGCCCGAGTACTTCTGCCTCATGGGCTTGCACGACAGGGACAAACTGGCCATCTCCGAGCCGCTGGCCGATGCGCTGTCGCCCGGGCGCTCGCTCAACCCCATGCAGCACATGCTGGCCGAGGCCGCGCGTGAACACGGCGTGTGGCTCATCGGCGGCACACTGCCCATCCGCAGCCACGAGGCCGAGCGCGTCTTCAACACCGTGCTGGTGTTCAACCCCAGGGGCGAGCGTGTCGCCCGCTACGACAAGATCCACCTCTTTTGCTTTGACGATGGCCAGCGCCGCTACGACGAGGCCGCCTCGCTCACCCCTGGACGCCTGCCCGTGTCATTCGAGATGCGCGACGAGGCCGGCGAGAACTGGCACATCGGCCTGAGCGTGTGCTACGACCTGCGCTTTCCCGAGCTGTTTCGCGCCATGGGCGCCAGCAAAGCGCTGGACCTGATCGTCCTACCCGCCGCCTTCACCGACACCACCGGCAAGGCCCACTGGGAGCTGCTGCTGCGCGCCCGTGCCGTCGAGAACCTCTGCCATGTGCTGGCCCCGGCCCAAGGTGGCCTGCATGAAAACGGCCGGCGCACATTCGGGCATTCGATGGCGATCGAACCATGGGGGGGCGTGCTGGCGGTACAGCCTGAAGGACCAGGCGTGGTGCTGGCCGAGCTGAGCAAGGCCAATCAGGCCAAGGTGCGCATGCAGTTGCCCGCCTTGACGCACCGCGTGCTGACCTAGTCCCTATCTATTGCGTATTGAGCAAAGGCGCCGTCATTCCGGCAACTCGGACCACTCCGCGATCACCGTGTTGGACTCCATCCCACGCATGCCGCCGGGGTTGTAAAGGTCCAGCGCATGGGTCTGGCGGCCTTCACGGAAGTGCTTGCGATCGAAGAGCTTGAGCTGGGCTTCCATCGGCAGGTCGGTGATGCACAACACATTGCGGCGAATGAGCGCGTCGATCACGTCTTCCAGCACGCGCAGGAAGCTGGCGTCCAGCGTGGCGAACTGCTGATACTCCGAATCCACGCCCATGAACAGCCGCACCTCGGGGTGATCCTCGGGCAGGGTTTGCGCCCCGACCACTGGATCACGGTGCAGACTGCTGATCTGGCCGGTGGCGTCGCGCAATACGTAGAACATGGTGACCTCGTCGACGAGCTGGAAGCTGATGTCGGATATATCGACCTGCGTCACGCATTCTTGAGTACAGCGCACGGTTCAGGGCGCAATGCCCCTGTTTTGCGCAAGGCAAAAAAAGCCGCCGGACGAACCGGCGGCAATGAAGAGACGCCATCACACCAACAAATCCGGCGTCACAGGAGAGAGCAGACCACGCTGGATGTGTTGCAAGAGCCAGGCCAGGCCCTTGCCGGACTTGTCTCTCACAGTGTCAGCAGGTACTGCACCAGATTGGCCACGTCGGTGCTCGATTTGGCACACCAAGGGTGCGGGGCAGCCGGCAGGCCGATCGGGCCCGGGGCGCCCATCTCGGGGCCGAACTCCTTGCGCAGCTTCTGGTAGTCCCAGTAGTAGTTGTTGGCGTCGAAGCTTGGCACGGTGAAGTACTTGTGCCGCTCAACGAACAGGTTGCGCGCCGGCGAGGTGGTGTCGAAGATATTGGCCTGCTTGGCCTTGGGCACGCGGAACACATCGCCCTTGCGGTTCAGATCAGGCGCGGGCGTCGGTTGATCGGCCGTGCCCGGCGCAGGCCGAACGGGTGCATGCAGGGTGTAGTACTGGTTGTACAGCGCTGTGCCTTCCGTGCAGCGATCGGGGTTGACCAGGTCTTCGAGGTTGCGCACGTGGCCATCGCTGAGCAGGCCGCGCGAGCTCACCCAATACAGGTTGCGCAGATAGGTGGCGCGGATCGACTGGCGCTTGATCTGGAAGTCCGTCGGCGCAAAGAAGCGGCCGACCTGGTTGAGCGGGATCATGCGCTCGTTGGTGTTGGCGCCCACCTTGTCCGCGTGGCAGCTGGCGCAGTTCTGATCGAAGCTCAGCTTGCCCAAGGCTACGGCGCCCGTCACACCGGCATAGCTTTTCCAGCCGCTTTGCACGAAGCTGCCTTCGCTGGTGCTCGCGCTGCCGGTCTGTGCAAGCTTGCCGCTGGACTTGAGCCAGCGGTAGAGGCCCACATTGCGCAGATCGTCATCGTTCTCGTCGAGCGTCGACATATAGGCCGTCAAGGCCTTGAGCGATGTGGCATCCATCGAGCCCATCGCCCCATCGGGCTCCTGGGCATGGATGTAGGAGCCCTCGAAGCCCACGTACGACTCGGTGTGCGACAAGGCACGCCGGATCGGCAGGTGGAAGGTCACGTTCGGGATGGCGATCGGCGAGAACAGGTAGTCGTTGTCGTACAGCGTGCCTTCGCCGGCCGTGCGGGTGATGGTGGCTTCGGCCGCGCCAGCTGGCATGTGGTAGATCAGCGCGGTCTTGTCCACCGTCTTGGTGCCCGGCATCCAGCTGGGGCCCGGCTCGCTGCCCACGATGTAGGAGAAGGTCGCTGTGGTCTGGCCGGTCTTGTCGCCCAGCACCGCCCACTTCATGCTCCAACCCGGGTTGGGCAGACCAGGAAAGACCTTGGCCACCGTGCTGCTGCCCTTGCTGTAGCTGATGCGGTAGCCGTGGCAAGACGCACAGTTGAAACCTGCCCAGGCGCCCTTGCCCAGCAAGGGGTGGTTGGACTCGGCCTTGCGGTAGCCCACCCAGCCGGTCGAGCTGGTGTTGCCTTCGGTCAGTTGAGGGCCGATGGCCAGCAGGCCCGGCGTCGGGTTGAGCTGCGGATAGGGCTTGAAGTAGACGTCCAGATAGGCCTCGGACGGGACCTCGCTGCTGACGACCTTGTAGGCACCGAACAGGGCTTGCGGATCCGCCGCCAGGCGTGTGTAGGGGTCGGTGGTCTTGTAGCTGAGGATCTTGTCCCAGTCCAGGTTCTTGAACTTGTGGCTCAGGCCCAGGTTGTAGTCGTAAGACCAGAACATCTGGCGGCCCAGCGTCACCATGGCGACAAAGCTGGGGTTGCTCACGCTCACATCGATCGGCGTGATGGCCTTGCTGTCTTCCGACAAGGTCGACACCACATCGCAATTCGGGTTGGCGGGCGCAGGCACACGGTAGACCTGCGCGTCGATCACGTTGTGCGGCCCGCTGTGGATCAGCGAGTTGAGGTAGCCCGTGCGCTTTTGCACCTGCAGCTTCAAGGGCCCTTTGCTCGCATGCGGCGGCACACGGAACTGCACCTGCGTGTCGGACCAGGCCAGCACATCCTTGGGCCAGCTGCTGCGCAGCACGCCGGTTTCGTAGTTGGCCGTCGAGATGAGGTCAAGCTTCTGCTCATACATCACCAGATCGGTCTCCAGCACGCGGGCATTGCCGATCATGATCTTGCTGAAGTCGATGTCGGGGCCCTGACCAAAGCCGCTGCCCCTGAGCGTAACCGTGTCGCCGGGCCTGAGCACGGGTGTGGGGTTGCTGGCGCCTGCCGTCCACACCAATGCGCCATTGACCAGCACCTGCGAGACCACGGGCGTGCCGAAGTTCTGGGCCGATGCGGCGCGCTGCATCTCGCGTGTGGCATTGAAGCTGCACACGCTTTCCTGATCAGGAAAGGCCGGGGCCGCCTGGGCAGACACCCATTGCACAGCCAAGGCCACCGCGCCCATCACGGGCACCCATGCCGGCCTGGATGCGGCCGGCCATGAACTCATCTGTCTGGACATGATCTACTCCTCGAACTTGCTTGCTCCATGAACGATGGCGCCATGGTGGACAAGGCAGGGGGCCGGCCATGTCAGTGCAACGACAAATCAGGGAAAGACCTCAGCAAGCCGATGAACACGGGCTTTCAACACGGTCGCTCACCACAGACCTTCAAGCGGCACGAGGTGTCATGAAGCCGGCGCGCTCCATCATGGTCAGCTCCGTCGGCGCCAAGGCCGCGGCCTCGACCAGGGCACGCGTGTCGATCACGTCGATCACGCCATAAGACAGGCGGATGATGCCGCGCTCTTCAAGGGCGCGCAGCAACTGGTTCACGGTCTGACGGGACAAGGCCACCATCATGCCCAGTTGGGTCTGCTTGATGGTCAGGCGACACCGCCCCACCTCGCCACCGGTGACCGCGCAATAGGCCAGCCACACCAGCCTGCGCGCCAAGCGCTCGGCCGGCTGCACGATGGCCAGATCCTCCAGCGCGATGAAGGCCATGCGCACCTTGAAGGCCATGAGCACGCCGAAGTGGCGCCACCAGCGGGGCTGCTCTTCGAGCATGGCATCGAGCGACGCCAGCGGCACGAAAAGCAAGGTGGTCGCGCCTTCCGCCACGGCATCGTGCGTGCGCGAGAGGCGGTCGAACAGCGCGATCTCGCCGAACCACATGGGCGGCTCGACCAGGGACAGCATGGCCTCGCGCCCCTCACGCGTCACACCCGAGATGTGCAGGCTGCCTTCCAGCACCGCATACAAGCCGTCAACGGGCTCGCCGCGAAGGAAGAGGGCTTCGCCATCGCGCAAGGTGTTGATGAACCCACGCGCCATCAAGGCCTCGGCAAGGTCTGCCGGCACTTGAGAGAACCAGATGTCGCCGCGCAGCAGATTGCGCTGCGCTGCCGTCAATGTCGCCATGGCCCTCATGATGCGGATGGCCGCCCCTTGAGCGTGTCAGCATCCCGACAATCGAGGGAAAGACCTCAAGCGCCCCGCCCAGGCAGCAATCATGCAGCGCTCAGGCAGGGTCGGGCGAGCGCCCTTTGGGCCCCGCACCCTGCAGCTGGCTGAGGATGCGCTTTTCAGTGGACGACACGCTGGCCAGGTCCATCAAGCGCGCACGGTCCAGCACCTCGATACGGCCATAGGCCACGCGCAGCACGCCCTGGTCCTGCAGGGACTGCAAGACCTGGTTGGTGGTCTGGCGAGACAGCGAGAGCATCAGGCCCAGCTGTGTCTGGCTGATGGGCACCACGCAAGGCCCCTCATTGGGTGTCAAAGCCGAAGCCTCGACCAGCCACACCAGGCGGCGCGCCAGGCGGATCTCGGCGGGCAGCAGGGCCAGATCTTCCATGCTGATGAAGGTCAGGCGAAGGCGCAAGGCCATCAGCACGCCCAGCTCGCGCCAGTAATGCGGCGAGCGTGCCAACAGCGTCAGCAGGTCGGCCTGGGGCACGTGCAGCAGCTTGACGCCCCCTTCGGCCACGGCGTTGTGCGTGCGTGGCAGGCGGTCGAACAAGGCGATCTCGCCGAACCAGCTGGGCGCATCCACCAGCGAGAGGATGGCCTCCTTGCCGGCCTCGGTCACGCCCGACACGCGCAGCGTGCCTTCGAGCATGGCGTACAGGCCATCGGGTGCATCGCCACGAAAGAAGAGGTGCTCACCGTGTTGCAGGCGGCGGGGCGTGGCCAGGTTCAGCAGGTCCTGCTCGAAGTCCTTGGGCACGCTGCCGAACCAGGGATCGGCGCGCAGCAGGGCCAGCACCTGCGGCGTAATCCATTCACGCATGCACAGGCCTTTCAGTGAGCCACATCAGCAAGACACCAGGCAAGATCACAGTTGACCATAGGAATGCAGCCCCGAGAGGAACATGTTCACACCCAGGAAGGCGAACGTCGTGACCACCAGGCCCACCAGGGCCCACCAGGCCGCGAAGGTGCCGCGCAGGCCCTTCATCAGGCGCATGTGCAGCCAGGCTGCATAGTTGAGCCAGACGATCAAGGCCCAGGTCTCCTTGGGGTCCCAGCTCCAGTAGCCGCCCCAGGCCTCGGCCGCCCAGAGGGCACCGAGGATGGTGGCGATGGTGAAGAAGGCAAAGCCCACGGCGATGGCCTTGTACATCACGTCATCGGCCACTTCGGGCGAAGGGGTGCGCGTGTTGATCCAGTCACGCGCCAGGATCACCAGCACGAAAAACACGACCAGACCGCCCACCATGCGACCGGCCTTGACCACGGCCGCCAGGTTGTCAGGTGTCAAGCCGCCAAAGAGCCCGAAGCCCAGCAGCGGCAGGGCGATGAACACCACGGGGATGCCCACCAGGCCCTTCCACAAAGCCGCCGGCTCGGCCGTCTTGAGCAGGTAGGCCAGCGCCACCATGGCCGACATCGCGAACGTACCGTAGCCCACGAAGTTGGCGGGCACGTGGATCTTCATCCACCAGCTTTGCAAGGCCGGCACCAGGGGCTGGATCTCGCTGGCCCCGCGCACCAGGGCATACCACAGCAGAAAGCCCACGGCGGCACTCACCACCAGCATCACGAATGCGCCCAGCGAACCCAGCGACTGGCCCATGCGCGCGAAGCGGTCTTCGTAGTAGAGCCAGAAGGTCGTGGTCAGCCATGAGAAGAGCACGAAGACTTCGTAGAGGTTGCTGACCGGGATGTGGCCGATGTCGGGCCCGATCTGGTGGCTCTCGAACCAGCGCACCAGCGTGCCGGTCAGGGCCATGAAAACACCCGCCCATGCGATGCGCGAGCCCAACCGCGCACCCGTGTCGCTGCGCAGCACCACGCTGCCCCAGTAGAACAGCGTGCTCATGAAGAACAGCATGCTCATCCACAAGATGGCGCTCTGGCTGGACAGGAAGTATTTGAGCCAGAAGACCTGGTCGGCCTTGGAGAGGTCGGCGCCGTAGTCGTCCGTGGCGCGCATGTAGAGCGTGATGGCCGCCCAGGTGGCCAGTCCGCTCAGCACCAGCAGCAAACGCAGCGGGCGCCAGAACCAGCCCAGGCCGATCAGGCTGGGAATCGCGGCTGCCAGGATGCCCTTTTCGTAGATGTCCATGGCCTGGCCGAAGCGCATGAAGCCCCAGCCGCCCACGGCCACGACCAGCACGGCGTACAGCCAGTCGGTCCAGGGGCGCTGCGCCGGCGACGGCACAGTCAGCGTGGTGCTGTTGGAGGGGGAGGTGCTGCTCATCTCATGCATCCTTGCTCATCACATCTTCATTCGGCCTTGTCGGCATGGTGCCCCAAAACCGCGTCGCGCAGGCGGTCGAATTCCCTATCCGCATCCAGTGTCTGACGTGTCGATGACAGCGCCATGCTGACCCTGGTGCCGCCCTGGCTATCGCCCTGCAGCCAGACCCACACGCGGCGCTCGCGGATGTAGAGCATCGCGAACACCCCGATGATCAGCAGCATGCAGCCCAGATAGACCACATTGCGGCCCGGTGTGCGCGTGACCTGGAAGACGCTGGCCTGGCGCTGTTCGAAGCCGTCGAGCGTCAGGACCATGGGCACAGGGTAGAACATCGAGTCCGAGATCGACAGCACCGCCGCCGTCATGAAATTGCGCGCAGCCTCCTGCTCAAGCGGCTGAGGCGGCAAGCCGGCGCGCTCGCGGCTGATGTTCCACAGCTCGAACATGGCGCCATTGAGGATGCGGATCAAGGTGGACGAAGTGTGCTCGCGCTGCTCGGGCGGCACCACCTGCTCGATGAAGTCCGACAAGGCCTGCAGCCCGCCATTGAGTGCGCCCTCGGGCTGGCCATCCCCTGCTGGCGATTTCAAGCGCACCGAGCCCGAGAACAGATCCAGCGAACGCTGCGCCGACGTGGCCAGTTGCTGCTGCAACTCGGGCTTGTCTGCCGGCGCGGCGGATTCGCCAAAGCGCTTGGCCGCCTCGGCCCGCGCAGCCGGGTCATTGAGGGCCTGGCGCAGGCGCATCCACCCCTGCAGGCTCATGTTCTCATCGGCCGGCACGCGCAGGTAACGAAAGACCTCATTGGGGTTGTCACGCACGCCCAACAGGAACAATGTCTGGCCGTCAATCTGCACGGGCGCCATGTAGTTCTGGAACTCGCGCGCCTGGCCGGCCGCATCGCGCAACTTATAGGTCACCGAGGGGCCGATGTTGACCAGCTTCTTCTCGCCCGGCGCCTTCGCCCCTGAACCCAGGTGCTTGCTCAGCTCGCTCAGGTTGACGCCGCGCACATCGTTGCCACCACCACTTGCTGCCGCCTTCTCATCGGACTTGCGCTGCGCTGCAGACAGGTCTTCCACGTTGATCACGCGCAGGCCGGTCACCTCCAGGCGCAGGCTGGCCGCCGTCTGCCCACCAGCCGTCGTGCCCGTGAGCTGGCGAGGCTCGCCGCCCACCACGCCGTCGATCAGGTCGACCCCCTCATCGCGCGAGCCGGTCAGGTTGTGCGGCCGCAGGTGCACGACCGAGCCACCATCTTCGAAGCTGGACTGGAAGATGGTGACGCCTTCATAGGTGACCGGGTGGTTGACCTCCACCGTGAAGGGCTTGTCCAGCTTGTGCTTGGCATCGTGGATGACGATCTCGCTGGCAAAGCGCTTGGGCATGCCTGTGTTGTAGTAGTCGACGATGAACTTCTTGAGCTCGATGTCGAAGGGCAGTGGCTGCACCAGCATGCCCTGATCCAGGCCGATCACCGCCGTGTTGCTGCGCTGGCCCTCGGGCACGAAGAGCTGGGCGCGGTAGGCAGGGTTGTTCTCGCTCAGGCGGCTGTTGGCGGTCTCCATGCCGCCCTTGAAAGGCTTGAGGTCCTGCAACCAGGCCTGCGTCTTGACGATCAGGTCGCCATCGAACAGGCCGCCCAGGCACACCAGCACGACCGCCGAGTGCGCCGCGATGTAACCCAGCTTGTTGGCCGCACCCAGCCGGGCCGCGATCATGAAGCCGGCTTCACCGTTGGCGGAGGCCTGGCGCTGCTGCGTCTTGACCGACCAGCCCTGCACCGCCAGCAAGTGCCCCACGTGCTCACGCACCACGTCCAGCGGCTGGCTGAGCGTGCCCGAGGCCTTGTGCGGAAAGGCCTGCAGCGCCTTCTCGCGGATGTACTCCTTGTGCGTGCGCCAGTCCACCAGGATCTTGGGCGCATTGCGCGCGATGCACAGGCTGGTCGACACCACCAAAAAGGCCAGGATCACCAGGAACCAGTAGGTGCCGTAGATGCGGTAGAGGCCCATCGCACCGAAAACCTCGGCCCAGAACGGCCCGAACTGGTCGACATAGTTGACGAAGGGCTCGCCCTGCTTGACCACGGTGCCGATGGCCGACGCAATGCAGATCACCGTCAGCAGGGTGATGGCAAAGCGCATGGACGACAGCAGCTCTGTGAGCTCGCGCCCGGGCGAACGGCTCGGGTGGCGCGGCGCCGGGGCGCTGGAGGGGTCGACTGCAAGGCTCATGGATTCCGATCGGGTACGGGGGGACTATAGCGAGGGCCGGCGCCCGACAACGTCGTGTGGACGACCTGTGCCGGTGGTGGAAACGCTAGGACACCTGGCCCACACCACTACAAAGCGAAAGGCGGGACACCCTGCCAAGAGCCTCCCGCCTCGTTCGTTCTGACACTCGTTCAGGCACCTGCGGCATGCCGTACTGCCCGGCCTACCGACGCCACGCTCACCGCAGACCGGCGATGTAGTCGGACAGGGCGTCGATTTCCTTGTCGCTCAGGTTGGCCGCGATGCTGCTCATCTGCGGGTTGTTGGTGCGATCACCCTGGCGGAAAGCCGTCAGCTGGGCCTTGACGTAATCGCTGTGCTGGCCAGCCAGACGCGGGTATTGCGCGGGGATGCCGGCACCGTTGGGAGCGTGGCAGCCTGCACAGGCCGGCACGCTTTTCTTGGCGATGCCACCGCGGTAGATCTTCTCGCCCGAGGCCACCAGCTCGGGGTTCTTGGCAAAGCCGGGTTTGGCCTTCTTGGTGGCATAAAACGCCGCCACATTGCGCATGTCTTCAGGCGAGAGCGCTGCCGCCATGCCGTTCATGACGGCGTTCTTGCGCTTGCCTTCCTTGAACTCGGTCAGTTGCTTGACCAGGTACTCCGGATGCTGCCCCTGCAGGATCGGGTAGGTCGGCATGCCGCGCGAACCGTCCGCCACGTGGCAGGCTGCGCACACGGTCGTGGCCTTGGCCTCACCGGCTGCCAGATCGGGCTTGGCCGCTGCTTTGGTTTCCGAGCTGTGGGCCACGCCGGACAGGGCCAGCGACACTGCGGCAAGGGCGATCAGGTTCAAAAAGCGCTTCATGACGTAGTTGGACGGGTTGATGAAGGGTTGATCGCGATGGCGCCAAACAGGGCCAAGGAAGGTCGATCAAGGCGGGTAATCGGGGGATTTTACAATGCACCATGGTTTCACCAAATTCGCCTAGATCAAAGCGGCCGCCGGCTCGTTCTCCAAAAGACAACGCTCCCGCCGTCATCCCTCCCAGCGACCCGGCCAAGGCAGCGCTCGCCTGGGCCCATTCGGCGCGCTTTTTCACCACCGCCGCGCAACTGAACCAACTCCCCGTCACCGAGCTGCCCGAAGTGGCCTTCGTGGGCCGCTCCAACGCGGGCAAGTCCACGGCCATCAACACCCTGGCCCAGCAGCGCCAGCTGGCCTTCGCCTCCAAGACACCGGGGCGCACCCAGCACATCAACCTGTTCCACGTGGGCCCCAAGGCCGCGCCCAACCAGGTCTGGACCGACCTGCCCGGCTACGGCTACGCCGCTGTGGAGCGCACCGCCAAGCTGCGCTGGCAGGAAGTGATGGCCGACTACCTCGCCCTGCGCCGCAACCTGAAGGCCGTGGTCCAGATGGTCGATTCGCGCCACGGTTTCACCGACCTGGACCGGCAGTTGCTGGACTTCGTCACCCCGCGCGTGCGAAACGGCGAGGTCAAGCTGCTGGTGCTGCTGACCAAGGCCGACAAGCTCAACCGCAAGGAGGGCGCGGAGTCCCTGCGCCAGGCCCAGGCGGTGCTGGGCGAGATCGCCACCGACGAGGCCGACATCGGCATCGCACTTTTTTCATCCCTCAAAAAAATCGGGGTGTCTGACGCGGCGATGACCATCCAGGGCTGGGCCGCCTCCGCCGAACTCGCGCAAACCCTGGCTGCGGCACACGCCCCAGGCACGGACCCGGCCCCTGACTCGGGACATCCCTGAATCAAAGCCCCTCCACCCGCACCAGAAATGGGTGACAGCCCCCGCTGGGTGCGTAGAATCATTCCAGCTTGTGGCATGGTTCTCGCTTCGCGGGAAAGGCCTGTCAAACTTTATTCAGCTTGATCGACACGGGAGTTTGTTTGTATGTCCACCAAGTTTGCCGCCGCCGCCCTGCTCGCCCTGTGTGCCAGCAGCGCCATGGCCATCACCTATCCTGACAGCGTCACGGTTCCGCTGGTGCCCGTCCCTGACGACGTGGACCCGACCATCTCGTTCGCCACGGTCCCGACCCGCGAATTGAATGCCGTCCAGGACTTCAACGACTACTACACCTTCCACATCAGCAGCCTGAGCGATGTGAGCCTGAGCTTCATCTCCGACCCTCACTACAGCACCAAGGGCGTGCTGCTGAAGGAAGCCGTGTTCGACCTGCTCAAGGTGGGCGGCCCCAATGACTTCATGGGTACCGGCGTCGCCACGGGCACCAATCAAGCCACTTTCGCGTTTGAGAAGCTGCTGCCTGGTGACTACAAGGTCACGCTGTTGGGTCATTCGATCGGCAAGTCAGGCGGCAACTACTACGGCAACCTGAGCGTCACTGCGGCCGTGCCCGAACCCGAAGTGCTGGCCCTGGTGCTGGCCGGCGTGGGCGTGGTGGGTGTCATGGCGCGCCGCAAGGCCAAGTGACCACGCTGTCAGTTCACTGACACAGAAAAGGCGTCCATCTGGACGCCTTTTGTTTTGGGCGCCTTCCTTCAGACGCCTGCTGCCTTTTGCCTCACTGCCCGGTCAGGCGGGTCAGCGCTTCCTGGTACTTGGCCGCCGTCTTGTCGATCACATCCTGGGGCAGCGCAGGCGAAGGCGCGGTCTTGTCCCAGGGCTGGCCATTGACGGTGGCCTGCTCCAGCCAGTCGCGCACGAATTGCTTGTCGTAGCTGGGCGGGTTGGCGCCTTGCTTGAAGGCGGCTTCATAGCCCTCGATGGGCCAGAAACGCGAGGAGTCGGGGGTGAGCACCTCGTCCATCACGGTCAAGGTGCCGTGCTCGTCCAGGCCGAACTCGAACTTGGTGTCGGCGATGATGATGCCCTTGGTCAGGGCGTAGTCGGCGGCCTTCTTGTAGAGCGCAATCGCGAGATCGCGCACCTTCACGGCCATGTCGACACCGATGATCTCGCTCATCTTGTCGAACGAGATGTTCTCGTCGTGGTCGCCCACGTCGGCCTTGGTGGCGGGCGTGAAGATGGGCTCGGGCAGCTTGCTGGCGTTCTTCAGGCCGGCCGGCAGCTTGACGCCGCAGACCTCGCCATTGTGCTGATATTCCTTCCAGCCGCTGCCAGCAAGGTAGCCACGCACCACGGCCTCGACGGGCAGGGGCTTGAGCTTCTTGACCAGCATGGCGCGGCCTTCAACCTGGGCACGCTCCTCGGGCTTGACGGCGCTGACGGGGTCTTCGCCGGTCAGGTGGTTAGGGGCGACGTCCTTGAGCAGCTCGAACCAGAACAGCGCCATCTTGGTCAGCAAGGCGCCCTTGCCGGGAATGGGCTCGCCCATGATGACGTCGAAAGCGCTGATGCGGTCGGAGGCCACCATCAGGATGCGGTCGTTGCCGACGGCGTAGTTGTCGCGCACCTTGCCGCGGGCGAGCAACGGCAGGGAGGTCAAGGCGGAGGTGTGCAGGGCAGAGGTCATGGTGGTTCGGGCGCCGAAATCGTCTCGTCAAACCGACATTGTGCCGCCAGAGCGCGCTGCCACGGCCAAGAGGCCGTGCAAGGCCGTCTCGATGCGGGTGATGTCCAGCGGCTTGGTCCAGTAGTCGTCAAAGCCGGCCTCCAGGGCGCGGCGCACGTCCTCGGGCATGGCGTCGGCCGATACCGCCACCACCGGCTGCCCGCACCAGCCAGGCTGCTCCCTGAGCGCGTGCAACAGGCTGATGCCATCGGTGTCGGGCAGGTGCATGTCCAGTAGCAAGACATCGGGCCATGGGCCCTCGGCCACCGCCGCCAGCACCTTGTCGCCACGGTCGGCCAACTGCAGGGCAAAGCCCGCCAGGCTCTCGAATACCGAACTCATGAGCAGGGCGTTGATGGCGTTGTCTTCCACGTACAGCACCTGCTTGACCGGCTGTGCCATCACCCTGTCCGACGCCGGGGTCGCGCTGGCATCGACGCCCTGATCCTGTTCCCGCCCCGCCTGCGAGGACATGGCCGCCAGGTTCACGACAAAGCAGGTGCCCTGCCCCACCTGGCTGCGCACGGTGAGCTGCCCGCCCATGAGATCGACCAGCCCCCGCGTGATCACCAGCCCCAAACCC
>Ga0194137_10000054_pt1 | contig 67038 bp, 57 predicted proteins | sample TARM_MetaG_T3_14_FD_134025 | JGI IMG/M metagenome (GOLD analysis project Ga0194137, IMG submission 134025) | Freshwater microbial communities from Pennsylvania, USA, analyzing microbe dynamics in response to fracking - TARM_MetaG_T3_14 (version 2) | ecosystem: Environmental > Aquatic >...
CTCAAGGCCTCCAGGCTGCTGCCGTCCAGATCAGGCGATTCCTCCAAGCTCAGGATCAGGCAACGGGTTGCGGGATGCTGCCGCAAGGCCTCGCGCACCTGTGTCATCAGATTCTCCACATTCCCGAAAAACAGAGGTGCTTCGGGCCTGACGACGAGCAGGCCCTCTTCCGCCTTGGCCTTGGGCGACAAGGACAGGTCAATGAAGTCATGGCCGCCGTCCAGCCGCCCCAGTACCGCAATGCGAGCCCGCGCCAGGCCACGCAAGGTCATGAACAGGCTCATGCCGATGGAAACGAGCAAGCCGTCCAGCACCCCCAGCCACAAGACGGCCGCCACCGCCAGCAGGGCCACGAAGCGGTCGCGCTGCCAGACGAAATAGGGCTTGAAGGCGCGTGGGTCCAGCATGTGGCTCACGGCATGGATGACGATGGCGCTGAGCACGGGCTCCGGCATGTCGGCCACCACGGGCAGCAAACTGAAGGCCACCACCGCGAGCACCAGCAGCGCCGCCACGCCTGCCCACCGCGAAGAGGCCCCGGCAGACTCGTTGGCCGCACTGGCCGAGTAACCCGCGCCCACCGGCATGCCATGCAGGACGCTGCTCAGCACATTGGCCACGCCCAACGCCAGCAGATCGCGGTTGGGTTGAACCTCATCCCCGTGGCGCAAGGCCAACGTGCGGATGGACCCATACGACTCCGCGTACAGGATGAGCACCATCGCCACGGCCACTTCCCCCAGGCGCAGCCATTGCTCGCGCGCCAGCTGCGGCCATGCCGGCTGATTGAGGTGCAACTCGATCACGCCAACGCGGGCCACGCCCATCTCACCCAGATGCAGATGGTGTTGCGCGGCCATGCCCAGCAGCATGACCACCAGGGCACCGGGCCAGTTGGGGCCCAGGCGCCCCAGCACATACAAGCCAGCCAATGCACTGCCACCCACGATCATGCTGGGCCCGTGCCAATGCGCCACGCCGGAGGTCAAGTCCAGCAGCACGCTGTAGGCGTCGTGGTTGTCTGCTGCCACGCCCAGCAACCTGGGCAACTGCTTGAGGATGATGATCAGCGCCAGGCCAAAAGCAAAACCCCGCAGCACGGGCTTGGAGATGAAGGCCGACACCGCCCCCACCTTGGCCATGGCCCCGGCCAGGAAGAGCAGGCCGGTCAGCAGCACCAGGCCTGCCGCCAACTCCATGCGCATCAGCGTATTGAGCCCGGCCAGTGCCCCTGTGGCTGCCAGCAGCACCGCCGCCGAGGAAGACGTGGCCGACACGATGGCGAAGCGGCTGCTGCCCAGCAGCGCATAGCTCAGCAAGCCCGCGAACAAGGCCAGCACGCCGGCCTGCGGCGGCATGTTGCCGATGCCCGCGTAGGCCACGGCCTCGGGCAGCAGCAAGCCCGCTACCGACAGCCCGGCCAGCCCGTCACGCCAGCTTGGTTTGGTCCACTGCACCGAAGACTCACTCCCCTTGCATCAAGGAGTCCAGCGTCAGCTCGAAGGCGCCTCCGAAAGTGTCCAGGAAGTAGCGCACTTCGGGCAGCATGTGCTGATCGATCTTGGCGCGCACCTGGGCCGCAGCCTGCTCGAACTCGGTGTTGCCGTAGCGCAGCTCGGCGCGGCACTTGAGCCAGGCTGCCAGGCGGTCGGCGGCCTTCACCAGCTTGGCCTCCTCATCTGGCCATTCGTGGTGGTCCATGGCGGCTTTGAGCGCCGGCCGCACCACTGGCGGCAGCAGGCGCAGCATTTCCTCGCACACTTCGCCTTCCAGGTTGGCCGTGGCATGGCGCATGGCGGGAGAGTACTTCACGGGCGTGGGCAGGTCGCCCGTGATGGCTTCGGTCGCATCATGGAACAAGGCCCGCGTGGCCACGGCATTCGGGTCGACGGGCTTGCCCAGGACGTCGCGGGCGATGACGGCCAGCGCGTGCGCCAGCACAGCGACCTCCCAGCTGTGCTGGGCCACATCCTCCTCGACGGCATTGCGCATCAGGCCCCATCGCTTGATGAAGCGCAGGCGCGACAGATGGGCGTAAAAAGGACTGTGGGGCATGGCGGATTGAGGCATAAACGGGGAGCGCTTTGAGAGACCGAGGCGAACACGCCAGGCACCCATCTTCTCGCAAAATGCGAGTAAAGCCACCCAGCGCACGCGGCGCAGTCCCGCATTTGCAACCCCGGCACCATCGGCCACGCCAAGCAGACCCTCATGAGCATGCCAGACGACCTCGGGAAGTATCTGATCATCGCGATCCTCGCCACGATGGCCGTGCTGGCCTGGCGCGCCTGGCAGATCAAGCAGCGCAGCCCCAACTGGCCCTATGTGGAAGGCGAGATGCTGGAAGCACGCGCCCGTGCCCACAACGAAACCGGCGACCAGCGCGGCACCCCGACGCACCACTGGTTCACTGAGGTCCGCTACCGCTATACGGTCAATGGTCAGACCTACACCGGCAACCGCCTGCGTGCCTTCGGCTTGAACCACTTCGACGAGCAGCAGGCCTTGCAGGAGATCGCGCCGTTCCAACCCGGCACCAAGGTCAAGGTCTATTACGACCCGGCCGACCCGTCGTCGAGCGTGCTCATACCAGGCTGAGCAGGGAGGCGACCTGCGCATTCCTCACGGTGGCCAGGGATTTTGGATCACCTTCGCTTGCATACCCTAGTGGGTATAAATATACTCCCCACCGTATATGGATGAGGAGCATGTTTCATGGCCAGTTTCCACGGCACGGCGGCCCTGCTGATGACCGCCTTGACGGCAGCCCTGATGGGCGCCTTGCTGCCTGCCCAAGCTGAAAGCGGCAAGCTGCTGGTGCCTACGTTGAAGGTGCAGGCGGCCACCATCGCGCAATCGCAAGGCGCGGCGCTGGAATGGGATGGCGTGATCCAGGCCGTACGCCAAAGCACCGTGGCTGCGCAGGTGCCAGGCAACATCACCGCCTTGCTGGTCAAGGCTGGAGACAAGGTGAAAGCCGGCCAGCCACTGGCCCGTGTGGACGAGCGCGACACCCAGGCCGCGTTGGCCCGCAGCCAGGCCGAGCTTGCTCAGGCCGACGCGCAGCTCACCAACGCCCGCCTGCAATGGCAGCGCAGCCTGGCGCTCAAGGCCCAGGGCTTCATCAGCGACGCCGCACTGGACAGCGCACAGGCCCAGTGGCGTGCCGCCCAGGCGACCGTGGATGCAAGCCAAGCCGCACGCAATCAGGCCGTCCTGGCCAGAGGTTTTGCCACCGTGGTCGCGCCCTTCGATGGCCAGGTGCTGTCTACCCAGGCCGATGTGGGCGATCTCGCCACGCCGGGTCGCCCCATCCTCACCCTGTATGCCCCCCAGGCCATGCGCGCCGTGGTGCAGGTGCCCGCCTCGCAGGCTGAGCGCGTGCGCACGGCCACCGTGGCCGAGGTGCTTTTGCTCACTTGGTCATCGCCCACTAACAATACGGCCAGCCCTCAATGGGTGCGTGCGCGGCAAGTGACCGCCCTGCCCGCCACCGACCCGGTGGCGCAGACCGTCGAGTGGCGGCTCGACCTGCCAGGCACCCAGGCCTTGCCGGGGCAGACCGTGCGGGTGCGCTTTACAGGCGTGGCCGCCAAATCTGGTCTGCAAGCTGGTCTGCGCGACGTCAGGACCAATGGTGTCGACGTGCCTGCCCCTGCGCTGCTACGGCGTGGCGAATTGACTGCTGTGTACGTGGTTCGCGGGAGCCGGTTCATGCTGCAGGCTGTGCGTGTGGCCTCCGCCAATGAGGCCGCCAGCACCGTGACCGTGCTCAGCGGCCTGCGTGCAGGCGAGCTCATCGCCACCGACGCCCTGAAAGCTGGCCTGGCCAACGCCAGCCCGGTGAAGCCATGAGCAGCACGCCCACCTCTCCCTCAACCGATACCTCGGCCATGGGCGTCTCCGGGCGCTTGGCCAGAGCCTTCCAGCGCAACGCGATCACGCCCTTGCTGGCCCTGGTGGCCATGTTGCTGGGCCTGTTTGCCGTGCTGGTCACGCCGCGCGAGGAAGAGCCGCAGATCAACGTCACCATGGCCAATGTGCTGGTGCCCTTCCCTGGCGCCTCCAGTACCGACGTGCAGAACATGGTCGCCCGGCCAGCCGAACAGGTGCTCAGCCAGATCGCCGACATCGAGCACACCTCCTCCGTGTCGCGCCCGGGCATGGCCATGCTGACCGTGCAGTTCAAGGTGGGTGTGCCCCGCACCGATGCGCTGGTGCGTTTGTACGACGTGCTCAATGCCAACCAGGACTGGCTGCCGCGCAACCTTGGCGCCTTGCCTCCCATCGTCAAGCCCAAGGGCATCGACGACGTGCCCGTGCTGGCGGTGACCTTGTGGAGCAAGCAGAGCGAGTCCGCGTTGGTGCTGGAACGCGTGGCGCGCAGCCTCGAGGCCGACATCAAACGTGTGCCCGGCACCCGTGAGGTGAAAACCATCGGTGGACCAGGCCAGGCCGTGATGGTCACGCTGGAGCCCAGCCGTCTGCGCGAACGCGGCGTGGACATCGCCTCGCTGCAACAAGCCCTTGGCGCAGCCAACCTGAGCCTGCCGTCTGGTGCCGTGCTGTCGCCGCAAACCGGGTCGACCTCGCCCGGCAACAGCCAGATGCTCAGCATCGAGACGGGCGAGTTCCTGCGTTCGGCCGATGACGTGGGCGACCTGGTGGTCGGTGTGCAGCAAGGCAAGCCGGTTTACCTGCGCGAAGTGGCCAAGGTCGAATGGGGTGCGCAGCAGGCATCCAAGTACGTGTGGTTCACGCCGGGTGCTGGTCTGAATGACACGTCGCTGGCTGGCCGTGCCTTTCCAGCTGTCACCCTGACCGTCACCAAGAAGCCCGGCCAGAATGCGGTGGACGTGGCCAAGGCCGTCCGCCATCGCCTCGATGAATTGCGCAACACGGTGCTGCCTGCCGATGTCGAGATGCGCATCACGCGGGACTATGGCGAAACTGCCGAAGAAAAGGCCAACAAGCTGATCCAGAAGTTGGCCTTCGCCACGGGCTCAGTCATCTTGCTGGTGGGCCTGACGTTGGGCCGTCGCGAAGCGGCGATCGTTGGCGCGGCGGTGATCCTCACCTTGACGACCACGCTCTTCGCGTCATGGGCCTGGGGCTTCACGCTCAACCGCGTGTCCCTGTTCGCGCTGATCTTCTCCATCGGCATCCTGGTGGACGATGCCATCGTGGTGGTGGAGAACATCCACCGCCATCAGCAGCTCAGCCCTGGCAAGCCCCTGGCCGAGATCATCCCGCTGGCTGTGGACGAAGTGGGCGGCCCCACTATCCTCGCCACCTTGACCGTGATCGCCGCGCTGCTGCCCATGGCCTTCGTCAGCGGCCTGATGGGCCCATACATGAGCCCCATCCCCATCAATGCCAGCCTTGGCATGGCCATATCGCTGGGCATCGCCTTCACAGTGACGCCCTGGCTGGCCCATCGGCTCATGAAGCAGCCAGCTGCCCACGCCGCACCCGACTCAAGCAGCAAGTTGCAAGGCCTGTTCGGCCGTGTGCTCATGCCCCTGCTGGTCCATCGTCGTCGGCGCTGGGCCATGGGGCTGGGCATCGTGGCCGCGATGATGCTGTCCGTGGGGCTGGCCACCGTGCCCTCGTCGGGCCTGGGCGTCGTGCTCAAGATGCTGCCCTTTGACAACAAAAGCGAGTTCCAGGTCGTGCTGGACATGCCCGCAGGCACGCCGCTGGAAGACACGGCTGCCGCCCTGCAGGACATGGGCGCCTTTCTGGCCAGGCAGCCCGAGGTGCTGGACCTGCAAGGCTACGCGGGCACGGCCTCGCCCATCACCTTCAACGGGCTGGTGCGCCAATACGATCTGCGCGCCGACGCAGAACAGGGCGATCTGCAAGTCAAGCTGGTGGACAAGCACCATCGCCATGAGCAGAGCCACGCCATCGCGCAACGCCTGCGCATCGAGCTGGAGCACATCGCGGCCCGCCACGGCGCACGCATCAAGGTGGTGGAGGTACCGCCTGGCCCGCCCGTGATGTCGCCGCTGGTGGCCGAGATCTATGGCCCCGACGAAGCCGGCCGCATGCAACTGGCGCAGCGCGTGGCCCAGGCCTTTGGGCACACCGCCGACATCGTGGGCATCGACACGAGCCTCAAGGCCGATGCACCGCGCGCTTTCCTGCGCGTGCAGCGCCAGCGCGCGGCATCCCTGGGCATCTCCGTGGCAACGGTGGCGCAGGCGGTGCAGGCGGCCTTGTCTGGCAACGACCCGGCCTACCTGCATGACGGCCAGGCCAAGTACCCCGTACCCGTGCGCATCCAGTTGCCGCTCGAATCCCAGATCGGGCTGGACAAGCTGCTGACCCTGCCGCTGCGTGCGGCCAATGGTCAACTGGTGCCGCTGTCCGAGCTGGTCCGCATCGAGCACGGCGTGATCGACAAACCGCTCTTCACCAAGGACATGCTGCCCGTGAGCTTTGTATACGGCGACATGGCCGGCCGCCTGGACTCGCCCCTTTATGGCCTCTTCGCGATCCGGGGCAAGCTGGCGCAGGCCGCCCTGCCCGGCACCGGCGACATCGATGAATACTGGATCCGCCAGCCCTCTGACCCATACCGGGCCTATGCCCTCAAATGGGATGGCGAATGGCAGATCACGTATGAGACCTTCCGTGACATGGGCGCGGCCTATGGTGTGGGCCTCATCCTGATCTACCTGCTGGTGGTGGCGCAGTTCAAGTCCTACCGTACGCCGCTGATCATCATGGCGCCCATCCCGCTGACCATCATCGGCGTGATGCCCGGGCATGCCTTGCTGAGCGCGCAGTTCACAGCCACCTCCATGATCGGCATGATCGCGCTGGCCGGCATCATCGTGCGCAACTCCATCTTGCTGGTGGACTTCATCGAGCTGCAAGTCGCGCGGGGAGTGGCCTTCAAGCAAGCCGTGGTGCAGTCGGCCGCTGTGCGCGCGCAACCCATTGCCTTGACCGGCATTGCCGCCATGGTGGGCGCCTTCTTCATCCTGGACGACCCCATCTTCAATGGCCTGGCCGTCTCGCTAATCTTCGGCATCATGGTGTCCACCTTGCTCACGCTGGTGGTGATCCCGGTGCTGTACTACGCCGCATATCGGCCCACGTACGAACATCAACATGAGCCGAATTGAAGGCTCACATCGCGCGTCAAGCGCTAGAAAGGACCCTTCCATGACCACCGAACGCATGATCCGCATCATCGCCGGCCTGTTCATCATGAGCTCGCTGGCATTGGGCGTCGAAGGCAGCCCGCTTTTCGTATCGAAATGGGCCCTCGCCTTCACGGCCTTCTTGGGCGCGAACCTGTTTCAATTCGGATTGACCAATTTTTGCCCGATGGCTATCCTGCTGCGCAAAATGGGCTTGCGGGATTGTGCACAATGAGTGCCCAAGCTGCGCTCCCCGCGGCACACTCACCGGACGATTGCACCATGGCCGCCCTGGACAACGAGAAAAGCCGCACCGATATTCTCAACCGCCTCAAGCGCGCGGAAGGCCAGTTGCGCGGTATCCAGCGCATGATCGAGGAAGGTGAAGGCTGCCTGCCGATTGCCACGCAGATGGCGGCCGTGCGCAAGGCGCTGGACAGCACCTATGTGCGCATGACCGTGTGCTTCATGGAGCAGCAGCTGCAAACCAGGCTGGGTGCCGACATCACTGGCAAGGATGCCGCGGCCATGAGCGAGATGTTCGATGAAATCGAGACCCTGCTGGGCAAGATCCGTTAAGCCTGACCCGGTTTGACAGCGGCCTGGCGACTAGCCCAGACCCAGAGCGCAGCCCCCACCAGAATCATCGGCAGACTGAGCCATTGGCCCATGCTCAGGCCCAGACTCAGGAACCCCAGGAAGTTGTCCGGCTCGCGGGTGAACTCCACCGTGAAGCGCGCCAGGCCATAACCCATGATGAACAAGGCCGTGGCCTGACCGGTTCGGCGCGGCTTGCTCGTGAACAGCCACATCACGGTGAAGAGCAACAGCCCTTCTGCCGCAAACTCATAGAGCTGAGAAGGATGACGTGGCAGGCCATCTTGGGCACGAGGAAACACCATGGCCCACGGGGCATCGGGTGAAGTCACACGCCCCCACAGCTCGCCATTGATGAAGTTGCCGATGCGCCCGGCCGCCAGCCCCAGCGGCACCAGCGGCACGACGAAATCGAACAGGCGCAGAAACGGCACCTTGTAGCGACGCGAGAACAACCAGCCCGCAACGACCACGCCCAAGAAGCCGCCATGAAAGGACATCCCGCCCTGGCCCAGCTTCAAGGCATCCAGCGGGTGCCCCAGGTAGAACAGGGGCTTGTAGAACAGCACATAGCCCAGGCGCCCACCGATGACCACACCCAGCGCGCCATAGAAGAGGAACTTGTCAACCTGCGGCTCCTCGATCGGTGCCAGACCCTGGCGCACCCGAAGGCGCCCCAGGATCAGGAACAGCACAAAGCCCAGCAGGTACATCAGCCCATACCAGTGGAACCGCAGCGGCCCGATGGTCAAGGCGACCGGGTCGAACTGGGGGTGTACCAACATGGCTGAAACGGCCTCGGAACGCGAGGTTTACTTGAACAGCTTGCGGATGTGCTGCCAGGTGCGCAGCACAAACCCCGACTGCTCGACCGGCTGCAAAGCCACCAGGTTCTGCTCGCCATAGGGCTTGCCATCGACCGTGGCCACCACCTTGCCCAGCACCGCGCCTTGCGCGATCGGTGCCTTGATCTCGGGGTTGAGCTGCACGGTGGTGCGCACCTGCGAAGCCTGGCCGCGCGGCACCATCAGGTTCCAGTCGGCCGTCACACCAGCGGCCACCGTATCAGCCTTGCCGAACTGCACGGGCGCCGTTGCCACGGTGGCATTGGCGCTCAGGGCCTTGGCCTTCTCGAAGGAGCTGAAGCCCCAGTTGAACAGCGCACGGGTCTGGTCGGCGCGGTCCTGCATGCTGTTGGCGCCCATGACGACCGAGATCAGACGCATGCCATTGCGCTTGGACGACGCCGTCAGGCAATAGCCGGCCGCTTCGGTGTGCCCCGTCTTGAGGCCGTCCACCGTCGGGTCGGTGTAAAGCAAGGCATTGCGGTTGCCCTGCTTGATGCCATTGAACTTGAACTCCTTCTCGGCGTAGATCGGATAGTAGTCCGAGCTGTCGCGGATGATGGCGCGGGCCAGCAAGGCCAGGTCGCGCGCGGAGGCCAGGTGCGTGGGCGCGGGCAGGCCCGTGGCATTGTCGAAGTGCGTGTGGCTCATGCCCAGGCGCTTGGCCTCGGCGTTCATGGTCTGAGCGAACGCCTCCTCAGAGCCGCCCAGGTGCTCGGCCATGGCCTTGGAGGAATCGTTGCCCGATTGCACGATGATGCCGCGCAGCATGTCCATCACCGAGGCCGAGCTGTTCAGCGGCAGGTACATGCAGGACTCGGTGCTGGAGCCTCGGCACCAGGCATTGAGGCTGACACGGACCTGGTCGGTGGGCTTGAGGCGGCCGGACTTCAGCGACTGCTCGACGATGTAGCTGGTCATCATCTTCGTGAGCGACGCCGGCGGCAGTGGCTGGTCCGGGTTGGACGATGCCAGGATCTGGCCGGTGTCGAACTCCATCAGCACGAAGGCCTTGTTGGCCAGCGCGGGCGGCGGCGAGATCTCGACGGCGGCGCTGGTGGCGGCCCAGCTCAGGCAGGCGCCCCCGAGGACCAGGATGGATGCAAGACGGCGGTGTTGTTGGCGGTATTGTTGTGTGAGCGTCATGGGCATAGCGGTGAAGACGGCCTGGCTGGCCGGCGCACCGCATTATCCGCCCGTCTGTGCCTGAGGTCGGCGCAAGACCTTGTTGCCTGTTTGTAAACGCCTTTTCAACTCACCCAAGCACCGTCAAGCGCCCGCATTGGGCAAAGGGTGGACAGGCGGAATCGTGGCGGCCATCAGTTGCAATCGGCCGGTGATGACGCCCCGCAGCGTGCTCATGGCATCCGCGATGGCCTGCAGCTTGGTGGCCGGCCCCTGGACCAGCACCACCTCCAGCATCTGCTTGTCCATGAGGTGCACATGCAGCGAGCTGATGACCTCGTCGATGTGGTTGCATTGCAGGTCGGAGAGCTGCTTTTGCAGGCCCCGCACCGAGCGGTCATACAACAGCGTGATCGTGCCCATCATGACCTGCTCGCCCAACTGGCGCTTGTGCTCCAGCAACTGGTCGTTGATCATGGCGCTGATGGCTTGCGAGCGGCTTTCAAAGCCACGTCGCGCCACCATCACGTCCAGCTCCTGCAAGAGGTCTTCCGGCATCGAGATGCTGATGCGGGTCACCGGGCTGCATGGGCGCCCCTCCCCGGGGTTCAAGAGTGCGTCGTCCATGGCTTTTCTTAGAACATGTGGCTGTAGCGTTCGGTTTCCCACTGGCTGATGGACAGGTGGTACGCCTCCCACTCCTGGGTCTTGTAGGTGATGAATTCATCGCGCAGCGCTTTGCCCAGTGTGCGCTCCACCAGCGGGTCGGCGGCAAAAGCCTGGACGGCCTCCTGCAGGGTCTGCGGCAGGAACTCGATGCCACGCGCCTTGCGCTGTGCGTCGGTCAACTCGTAGAGATTGTCCTCGTTGGGCTCACCCGGGTTCAGGCCTTCACGGATACCTTCCAGGCCCGCAGCGAGCGCCAGCGCCGCCGCCAGATAAGGGTTTACCGCACCATCGGCATTGCGTGACTCGCAGCGCCCGCCACCGGCCGGGATGCGCACCGAGTTGGTCCGGTTGTTCGAGCCATAGGAGTTGAACACCGGGGCCCACGAGAAATAGCTCATGGCCCCACGCCGTACCAGTCGCTTGTAGCTGTTGACAGTGGGCGCAAACACCGCGCACAAGGCACGGCCGTGCTTGAGGATACCGGCCACGAACTGATAGCCCAGTGGCGTGAGGCCAATGCCGCGCGGGTCTTCCTTGGGGTCGCAGGCAAACAGGTTCTTGCCGGTCTTGAGGTCATAGAGCGACATATTGAAGTGCGCCCCATTGCCCGTCTTGTTGGCAAAGGGCTTGGGCATCATGGTGGCCAACAAGCCCTCTTCTTCGGCGTAGTGCTTGGCCATCATGCGAAAGAAGGTCAGGCGGTCGCAGGTGGTGAGCGCATCGGCATAGTTGAAGTCGAACTCGAACTGGCCGTTGGCGTCCTCGTGGTCGAAGGAGTAGAGATCCCAGCCCAGCTCGTTGATGCAGGTGGCGACCTTGTCCAGCCAGCTGAAGTTGTCGATGAAGCCCTTGACGTCGTAGCAGGGCTTGACCAGCTTGTCATCGGCATGAGGCACAGCCAGCGTGCCGTCGGCTTCCTTCTTGAGCAGGAAGATCTCGCACTCGATGCCCAGGTTCATGCCAAAGCCCATCTTCGCGGCCTCGGCCATCACGTTCTGCAGGGCCACGCGGGTGCTCAAGGGATAGGGCTCGCCCTTGAAGTGGTTGTCTGCCGGCATCCAGGCGATCTTAGGTTCCCAGGGCAGTTGAACGATGTGGCGCATATCGGGCACCGAGGTCAACTCGTCTTCATTTGGCGCCTGGCCCAGGCCATCGAGTGCGTAGCCGGTGTAGCGCTCCGAGCCCGCCGCCATCTGCGGCAGGTGGTCGATGGGCACGACCTTGGCCTTCTGAACCCCGTGGATATCGACATAGGCGCCGATGCAGTACTTCACGCCTTTGGCCTTGAGCGACTGCTGGATGTCCAGGACTTCTTGCTTCGAGGAATGCATACCGAAAACTCCATTGACAAAAAAGAACCGCTGGTGTCATCAGCCCACGCGGTCGAAATACGAATGCGCCAGCGGTGGCTGCTGCCTCAAGCCCCTTTGGATCAGGGCGCTGAGGTCTTCCACCATCCAGTCAAAGCCCTGCTGGCCCTTGGCAACCGTGGCCCTGCTCGGGAAGCCCGTCACCCCATTGAGGCTGGTGCGGTTGACCGGGTGCGCGAAGACCTGGCCTTCGGTGCGATCAGGATCATCGGCCTCATGCAGCTTTTCCATGCGGACCATGTGCGGCGACAGGGCCAGCATCAAGGCGGTCTCGGCATCGTTGGCGTGCCAGTCATCGGCGTCCGCAAAATGAAATTGCCTCACGCGCTCGCTGATCTGCGGCGAGTTGATCACGGCCACCATGAGGTCATCGTGCTCGGCGCGCAGCATCTCCAATGCACAGCGCAAGGGGGCTGCGTTGGTCACATGCGTGTTGACGATGAACAGGCGCTTCACGCCGCTGTGATAGGCCCCATCGCCGATCTGCTTGACCAGCTCGATCAGGGTGATGGGCTGAACGGGGATCGTGCCCGGCCAGCGCCGACTGTGCCCCAATGAGCAGCCATAAGGCAGCGCGGGCAGCATGGGCACACCGGTTCGCTCAGCCACGGCCTTGCACAGCTTGTCGGCGATCTCGGTGTCCATGCCACAGCCCATGTGCGGGCCATGCTGCTCGGTCGCTCCAACGGGCAGGATGGCCGCATGCGCCACGGCGGCCAGCTTGTCGGGCAACTCGCACCAGGTGATGTCAGACCATTGCATGGCGCACCTCACTCCACGTTGTCGCTCACATCGGTCATGCGGATGACCTGGGGCATGACGTCGTCGTCCTCGCTGTGCGCGGACTCAGCCTGCGGCGGATGGATCAAGGCCTCGAGCCGGGCCTTGGTCGCCTGGAATTCGGGGCTGGTGAGATGCATGGCAGAACGTGGACGCGGCACCGGCACCTCGATGAGTTCCTGCACCGAGCCCGGATGCGCCTTCAGCACCAGAATGCGGTCGGCCAGGAAGATGGCCTCATCCAGATCGTGGGTGATGAACAGGATGGTGATATCGATGTTCTTCCAGATCTCCAGCAAGTGGTTCTGCATCTTGGCACGGGTCTGGGCATCCAGGGCTCCGAAGGGTTCGTCCATCAAAAGGATGCGCGGCTGGTTGGCCAGCGCGCGCGCAATGGCCACGCGTTGCTTCATGCCCCCCGAGAGCTGGTGCGGATAGTGATCGGCGAACTTGCTCAAGCCCACCAGTTCCAGCCATTGACGTGCCTGGGCCTCGGCCTCGGTGCGGCCGGTGTCGTTGACCTCCAGCCCGAACATCACGTTCTTCTTGACGGTCAGCCAGGGGAACAAGGTGTAGCCCTGGAAGACCATGCCCCGGTCACGGCAAGGCCCTTGAACGGGCTCGCCATCCAGCAGCACCTGCCCAGATGAGTAGGACTCCAGCCCAGCCAGGATGCGGATCAAGGTGGACTTGCCGCAGCCCGATGGCCCGATCACGCACACGAACTCACGGCGGTGCGTCTTGAAGTTGATGTCCTCCAGCGCGGTGACCGGCCCCTGGTGCGACTCATAGGTCTTGCCCAGGCCTTTGACCTCCAGCACGACCTCGCGCTGCTTGAGCCGATCGAAACGCTCGCGCACGGAGTCGGACTGGTCCAGATAGGAAACGGTGGTCGTCATGTTCATGTCCACAAGCTCCAGTCGATGCTCACTGCTTGCCCGCAGATCGGTCCCATGGGAAGAGGCGTCTGCCCAGCCAGGCCAGGGTCAGGTCGATGCCCAGGCCGATGATCCCGATCATGGCGATCGCGGCGTACACATTCTCGAAGTGCTGGTAGCGTGCCTGCTGCGTGATGAAGAAGGTGATGCCGGAACTCGTGCCGATCAATTCGGCCACGATCAGGTAGGTCCAGGCCCAGCCCAGCAGCACGCGCTGATCTCGATAAAGGTCCGGCAGGATACCCGGCACCACCACGCGAGAGATCAGGCGCCAGCGCTTGGTGCCCAGCGTCATCGCCGCTTCGAGCAAGGCGAAGTCCAACTTGCGAGTGGTGTTGGAGATCACCAGCACCTGCTGGAAGAAGGTACCGATCACGATGATGGCGATCTTGGGTCCATCGTGGATACCCAGGATGGCCACCGCCAGTGCACCAAATGCTGGTGCAGGCAGATAGCGGAAGAACTCGATGAAGGGCTCGTTCAGGCGCGCGATGGCGCTGTAGGTGCCGCACACGATGCCCAATGGCACCCCGATCAGCGACGACAGCACAAAGCCCCAGAAGATCACCTGCATGCTTTGCCAAAGGCTCTCGTGCAGCCACGGTGCGTCCTTCTGCTCGGGCGGCGTGGTGAAGGCTGTGTAGAAAGCCTTGAGCACCTCATGCGGTGCGGGCAGGTAGACCGGGTTGGCCGGCTCGCCCATGGGCAAGGCTTTACCCGCCTCCTTCATGGCTTGCGACTCGTCGCGGAACACGTCCTTGTCCACACGCATGCCGACCTGGAAGTAGTCGACATCGCCAGGCTGCGTGATGAGCACCTGCGGATGCCACACGAAGGGCAGGTAACTCACCGCGCACCACAGCATCAGCGGCAGCACGAAGGACCCGATGCCCAGCATCAGCCGGCGCTGGGGCGTCAAGGCCGCGCGCACGGCAAACCAACCGGTCTGACCCATGATTACTTGACGGCTGCGTTGGTCAGGCTGGGATCGATGTAGGCGTCGATCTTCTGCGGCTCTTTGTAGACCGCGTTCTTGACGTTGAAGTCATCGGCGATCTTCGACGAGCCGTAGAGCGACTTGAAGCCATCGGCCTTGACCAGCACCTTCTTGCCCTCGCTCAGGGACAGCAGCTTGGTCCCCTTGAGGAAGTGCAGATAGGCGTCGGCCGGCACCCCCACGCGGGCTGACATGATCTTCACGGCATCGGGCTGGGTCTTGGGATCCTGGATATAGCTCACGACCTTGTCCCAGACCAGCACCACCTTCTGCCATTCGGCCTTGTGGGCGGCCAGGCTCGCGGGGCTCACAGCCAGCACGTCGTAGATCAGGCCGGGCTCATCGGCAGACGTGACCAGCGGCTTGGCGCCAGGCGCGCCCTTGATGGCCTGGCCGGCGATCGGTTGCCAGGCCCCCACGGCTGCGACGTCACCTGAGGCCAGCACCTGAGGCATCTCGTTGGTCTTGGCGTTGACCAGGGTGACATCGGTCTCCTTGATGCCGGCCTTCTTCAAACCATTGAGCAGCAGAAGGTGCTCGACCAGGCCAACCTCCACAGCCACCTTCTTGCCCTTGAGGTCCTTGAGCGACTTGATGCCGGGCTTGCCGATGATCATGTCGTTGCCGTTGGAGTAGTCGGTCAGCATGATCATCACGCCCTTGCCACCGGCCGCCCCGGTCACCCGGGTGTCGCCGTTGGTCATGGTCACGGCATCGATCTTGCCCGCAGAGAAGGCGTCCATCGAAGCGGAGTAGTCGAACCACTCGAACTTCACGTCCACACCGGCCTGCTTGAACCAGCCCTTGTCGATGGCCACCTGCCAAGCCACCCAGCCCGGCCAGTCGCTGTAGCCGATTTTCAGAGGCTCGGCGGACCATCCCGCCTGCGTGCCCACCAAGGTGGCGGTCAAGGCCAGGGCCTGGAAACCGCCGATCAAACGCTTTGCTGCTGACTTAGAGATCATCATGGCGCCCATTCACGTTATTACGGGTTGAACAAACAGTAATACCGACAGGGTTTAAGCAGCTTGTGTGCCAGGCGAAATCCGGGTGCAGGTACGGTTTGGGTGCATTTCATGATCAGGCTGACAGCACCTGCGCGCGCTGGTGCGCTAAACCAGTGCGCAGCCCTGCCCGGTCGTGTTGCCCCAAGGTGCAGTTGCGTGGCCAAGCCCACCCGCCAGATCCGGCAGAATCAATGCAGCGATACCGCCAGAAGTTAAGGACGCCTTCATGTCAGATCAGATCGTCACCGTGAGCCTGGACCAGCAGCAGGACTACCAATTCCGCGTCAGCTTCGGCGACCCCATGCCGCCCCTGCTCGCCGACGAGCCGCCCCCGCTGGGCCAAAGTCAAGGCCCCTCCCCGGTGCAACTGCTGGCGGCCGCCGTGGGCAACTGCCTGTCAGACTCGCTGTTGTTCGCGCTGCGCAAGTTCAAGCAGACACCGGAACCGCTGCGCACCGAGGTCAGCGCCACGGTGGGGCGCAATGAGGAGGGGCGCTTTCGGGTTCAGGCCATCGAGGCCAGGCTGCAACTGGGCGTGCCGGCGGCCAAGCTGGAGCACCTGGACCGGGTCCTGGAAACCTTCGAGTCCTATTGCACGGTCACGCAGAGTGTGGGCAGGGGTATTCCTGTCACCGTGCATGTGCGTGATGCGGATGGCGTCGTCCTGAAATAAGCAAGGCAGGCCATGCAGCGAGACTTGCCTACCGCCCTGCCCCAGGACGACCCGCAACGCGCGGTCCTGCACAACGAGGTACACGCGCGCCCACCGGCCCGCATCCGCCTGCCGGCACTCGTGGTGTATGTGGCCGTGCTCAACGAGGGCGTCAGCCGCGAGCAGGAGTGGCAGCACCTGCGCCAGTTGCCCGATCAGCAAGATCTGCAGCTGGAGCAGCTCCAGGCCAATTTTGTGCGGCTGCGCTTTGCCAATCACACGCTCAAGTGGGAACGCCACACCGAGTTCACGCGTTACTCCATCGTGCAGGCCTTGCCCGAGCACGCGCTTGAAACCGGCGACGAGGCCGAGCTGATGCGCGCCTTCGTGGTGGACCCGGCCTGGTTGTCGCGCATCCCCGGTCGCACGGTGGCGGCCATCACCATGGCCATGGTTCATGGCGATGTGGATGACCCGGCCGCCATGCGCGCCCAGGCCGAGCCCTGGTTCGATGGCCGCGAGACCGTCGCCTCGCTCATGGGCATACGCCGCTCCTGCGCCATCACCGACTTCCACCTGCGCGACAGCGGCTTCGAGCGCCTGCTGGTGATCTCGCCTGCCAATACCTCCGAGCTGCGAGCTGGGCGGCTTTCACAGCGCCTGCTGGAACTCGAAACCTACCGGCTCATGGCCTTGCGCGGCCTGCCCATCGCCAAGGAACTCGGCCCCACGCTCACCGCATGCGAAGAGCAACTGGCCGCCATCACGGCCCTGATGGAAAGCAAGGAGGTGTCCGACCAGGACTTGCTGACCCAGCTCATCGGCCTGGCGGCACGGGTCGAGCGGGCCACGGCCAAGCACATGTACCGCTTCTCGGCCACGCGCGCCTACGACAGCCTGGTCACACAGCGCATCGAACAGTTGCGCGAGGTCGCCATCCCGGGCACACAGATGGTCGGCGAATTCCTGCTCAAGCGCCTGTCACCGGCCATGGCCACGGTACAGGCCACCGCGCAGCGCCTGGGGTCGCTGTCGCAGCGCATCGAGCGGGCCAGCGCCTTGCTGCGCACCCGCGTGGACATTGCCACCGAAGCCCAGAACCAGCAACTGCTTGAAAAGCTCACCCGTGGCCAGGAGCTGCAACTCAGGCTGCAAAGCACGGTGGAAGGACTGTCGATTGCCGCGATCTCGTATTACGTGATCAGCCTGATCCTTTATGGCGGCAAGGCGGCCAAAGCTGCCGGTGCCCCCATCAACCCCGAGATGCTGGCCGGCGCCCTCATCCCGCTGGTGCTGGCCCTGATCTGGTGGGGCACGCGCCAGATCCACAAGAAGATATACGCAAGCTGAACCAGTTTGGTCAGTCCCAGCGCCAGGACCAGATGAAGTCCACGGCATTGTCATCACCAGCCTGAGCCCGCACCGTGAAGCGCTTGGCCAGCTTGTAGATGAGCTGCCAGTTGCCGCTCGTGGCATTGAGGTTGCGCTCATAGCCCACGTACCAGTATTTGGACACCTGCTTGCCCAGGTTCACCACGGTATCGCGGGCCGTGGTCGTGGCGTTTTCAGACTGCCGCACAGACAGCTCGTCCAGGCCCAGCATGGTCACCAGGTTGTCTGAAGGCGAGCTGTTCTCACCTGACAGCAGCGCCACCGCCGCGCTTTGCAACAGGCCAATGTCCGCACCGCCCAAGCCGGTCGGCGCACGGCCCAGCACCAGCCAGGAGAGCTTTTCCGTCTCGGACAAGGCCGGGTCAGAATACAGCCGGATGCGTGGGTCTTGCGCGGTGCCGGTGATGTTGACGCCCACTTTCACATCGCTGTCGGCGGCCGAGGGTGATTGAGGCCGCATGGCCAGGATGTCCAGGCGCGGGTTCTCGACCGGGCCTGTGAAGGCCACGTCGCCCCGCTCGATCACGAGCTTTTGCCCATAGGCCGCGAAGGTGCCGTTCTCGACATGCACGGTGCCGTTGACAGCAGGCCGGTTCGATGGGTTTGTCACCTTCAACTTGCCCGCCAGGAAGGCGTCCAGCCCCTTGCCTCGCAGCTTGAGCCTGTGCCCCAGGTCCAGGCTCAGGTTGGCGTTGAGCTTTCGCTTGGGTCCCGCGCTGCCACTACCGGCATCCGCCTGCTCCTCGGCGTCTTGTCCTGGGCGGTTGATCACGTTGACGTCATCGCCCACCGTCGGGGCGTCGGAACGTGTGATGTCGATCAGGCCTTCATCGACCTGGACCTGGCCCGTGACGTCGATGCCCTCCTGATCGAAGCGGGCCTGTGCATCGCCGCTGATGACCGCGCGCCGGTCGACCCGCTGCAACAAGGCAAAGCGCTCGGCCTTGACCGTGAGCTGCGCCTGCGGCGACGCACCCAGTGTGGCCTGCCCTTTCGCACTGATTCGCCCGCCTTGAGCGCCACCTTGGGCCACCAACTCGGTGAGCTTGATGTGCTCGCCCTCCAGGTCCAGCTGCAGGCGCCCATCGGTCAGGTTGACACCCATCAGCGCCTGCCCCAACCCCAGGTTCTGGCCTCTGACCATGCCGCGATACTGTGGCGCACCCAACGTGCCGCCCACCTCGGCCTTGGCCTGCAACTGCCCCGTGAGGCGCCAACCCGCCGGCACCCACGTCCCCCAGGGGCGCAGGTTGGCGATCTGCAAGTCCAGCTCACCCGACAAGGGATCAGCCGGCGCAGGCAACTGGCCGGCCGACGCCGCATGCACCACTTGCCGGCCCTTGAGCACGCCCAGCACCCGCCCCTCGAACTGCTCGCTCAAGGACCAGACGCCGTCTCGCGCCTGCAGGGCCACACGTGCCTCGCGGATGCCCAGTCTTTGCTCGCTGTTGCCCTGGATCGTCGGCTCGCTCAAGGTGATGTCGCCAGACTGCCGGGCCACGAAAGCGTCCACCACCCAGGGCTGGCGCAGGCTGTGCTTCAACTGCACGCCGCCCGTGACCATGAGGTCGCCACCCCAACCTGCCTGCGGTTGCCACGAGGTCATCAGGGCCGGCAGGTTCAAGGGGTCCAGCTCCAGGGCGATGTCCACCTCGCCCATCGCGTCAGCCTGGCCGGCCAGCGTTCGCCAGCTCAGGCGGCGCAGATGCAGCCCGGCCCCCATCACGTTCAAGGCGGCGGCGCCTTCAAGCTGCACGGCGCGTGCGTCGGCCCCTTCATGCCAGCTGATGCCAAAGGGCTGTGCTTGCAGCAGTTGACGCGGGCTCGCGCCGCCCATGGCGATCAGCAGTTCACTCACCTGCCCTTGCCAGGTCGAGGCCTGCGCCTGCCAGCCGCCCTGCAAGGCCGCTCCCACATGGAAGGCCGACACCTTGCCACCACTGCCCTCGTGCGTCACGTCCGCCGAAAGGCGCGACTGGTGCTGCCCCAGGCTGCCTGTGACCTGCCACCGGGCCTTGTCAAGCATCACGTGGGCCATTTGCCACTGGCTGACATCCACCTGCACCTTCAGCGGCGCGTTGACGGACAAGCCCTCCACCGCCCAGCTCGCCTGCGCCGCGGCCAAGCCCGTGGTCATGCCCCCTGAGCTCACCCATTGCAGCTTGCTGACCGACACCTGGCCGTCCGTGCTCAAGGCCGGCCACACTCCCCGCCCCTTGAACGAGGCCTCGATGACGCCCGACACCTGCCGCACACCCAGCAAGGGGGCCATGGGCTGAAGATCCGCCAACGCAGGGGCATGCACGGCCCCCTGCCAATGGGCGTCCTGGCCCCACTTGGGCTGCCCCTGCGGCCCCGGATGCCAAGGCAGATCGGCCGTGGCCTGCACGGTGTTGCCGCCTGCGTGCATGTCCAGCTTCAGCGACATGACCGCGCGGTTGTTCGGTGACAGCCACTGCGCCTGGCCCGACAAGGGCACGCCGGCCAGCCAGCTTGGCGCCAGATCCAGCGCGGCTTGCCCACGCCAGTTGGCGTCCAGCGCCACGTCCACCTGCCCGGTCAACAGGTTGCGGCCGTTCACACCCGTGGGCCAGGGCAGCCACACCTGCGGATCAAACGCATTGACCTTCAGGCGACCGCTCACACGCCATGCCACAGGCTCCGCCGCTGACCCCCAACGCAGTGCCGCATTGCTCAGATCAGCCTGGGCGCTCTCGGCCTTGAGACCCAAGGCAGCCACATCGAACTGCCCTGGGGCATAGCGGCCATTCAGCGTCAAGGACACGGGCACATCGGGCTTGTTCATCAACTTGACCATGGACGAGCCCGCCGCCACAGGCACCGCCAGGTAGCTGCGCCCATACCAGCCTTTGACATCCGCCTGCACCAGCGAGCGCAGATTGGCCCAGGCCGAAGCCCGCCCTTTGTCCTCGCTGGCCCAATCCGGTTTGAGCAGCAGGCTTCCCTGCAATTGCAAAGGCGGCGCCAGGTGATGCAGGCTCTGCGGCTCCAGCCCGGTCCAGTTGGCCTTCAAGACGCGCTGGCCACCCCAGCCACCTTGCACGGCGAGCTGGCCGTCGTCATGGCGCCCCGTTGACGGCAACAGCAACGAGACATCCAGCTCCCCCTGGCGACCGATCTGGGCCAACTGGCCAGCGGCACGTGCGGCCGGCAGCACCACGTGGCCACGCACCTGCCGAACAGGCAGGCGCTGCTCGTCCCAGGCACCGGCCAGCTCATTGCGCAGGTCCACCCGCAAGCGCATGTCCTGCTTGGCAGCAGGCAGCAGCTCAAGCCGACCTTGCAGACGCGTTTGCGGCAAGTCGGCCAGGATCTCGTTCAGGTTCAAAGCCTGCGCGCTGGCCTGAAGCCGTGGCAGCGGCCACGCGGCAAAGGGCGCCACCTCGGCATCCAGCGCCAGGCTTTGCGCCGCCCGTGGCGCCTGCTGCCAACTCAGCTGTGCCTGCACCTTCAATTGAGACAAGGGCCCTTGCGCATGCAAAGCCACGCGCCCGCCCGGCTGCTGATCAGATGCAGACGACACAGCTGAGGACAACACCTGCGCGGCTTGCAGATTCAAGGCAAGTGGCAGCCCACGCCCCAAGCCCAACTGCCCTTCGCCTTGCGCCGACCAGCCCTGCCAGGTCAGGCTCTTGAGCAGCAGACGATGCTGACCCTGCCCTTTGGCGTCCGGCTGCTGCAAGGACACCGCCGCGTCCATCGCCTGAAATGGCGCACCCCACAAGCTGCTGTCGGCCTCAGCCACTTGCACCCGCTGCACACGAACAGCCAGTGGCAAGTTCAAATCAGGTGGTGCCGTGGAGGGCGTGCTCACCGGATTGCCCACCCACACCAGTTCCAGCTTGCGCGCCTTCAGCAAGGCCATCTCCAGCCCGATGTGCCAGGCTGCGGTTGGCGCCAAAGTTAGCCGTGCTCCTTGCCACGCCGGCTCGACCAGGGTGAGCCGCCCACCTCTGGGCAAGCCCACATCCACGCGCGCCGCCCGGAAATCTCCCAGCAAGGCTCCTTGCGGCGACACCACGGTCACGCCCGGCAACAAGGGCAAGGCATGCTCGGTGAAGGCCTCGTTGTGCAACAGCGCCCATACCGCGCCCACCGCCAGCAAGGCCAGGGCCAGCAAGGCCGCCAACATGCGTGTCAGCCGACCCATGAGCTTACCCAGGAGCGTGCCCCGCTGCGTCACAGGCTGATCCCCACGCTGAAGTGCATGCGCCAGCGCTGCACCTCGTTGCCATAGGCGATGTCCAGCCGCAAAGGCCCGACAGGACTGCGCCAGCGCACACCAAAGCCGTAGCCAACCTTCGGTTGCAGGTCGCCAAAGCGGTCGGCCGCATCGCCCGCATCCACGAACACGGCGCCCCACAGACTGGGCAGTTTGCTGGACAGGGGATGCGCCAATTCGATGCTGCCCGTGGACATGGCCCGTCCGCCCACCGTCACCCCATCCTTGTCGATGCCCAATGAACGGTAGGCATAGCCGCGCACGGAGTCATCGCCGCCGGCACGGAACAAGAGCGTATCGGGCACGCTGACCTGATCGCGCGCGAACACCTGCCCCACCTCGCCCCGCGCCGTGGCGTACCAGTGCATCCACAAGGGCTGATACCAGGTCAGACGGGCATAGCCCCTGCTGAAATAGCCCGGGTCTTCGGAGGCCGAGTAGGTGCGCCCACCCGTGAGCTGCAGCATGCTCGTGGAGCCCTTGGTGGGCAGCACCTGGCTGTCCACATCGCGGAAGATCCACTGCGCCGTGCCGCTGGCCGCCGAGGCGTTGGACACCACATTGCCCGAAGACGATCGCACCTCGGCGCGCTGGAACTCCAGGTAATCGGTCCGCTCCAGCCGCTCGCCTTCGCGCAGCTGACCAACGCGCAGGTACTGGCTGGTGGTCACGGCGTTGTCGCTGTCGACCAGATAAGAAGCCTGCATCGAGATCAGGCCCCGGCGGTTGCCAGGCCAGGGGTGCGAGGTCAGGTCCAGTTGCCCGCTGGACTCCAGTCGGCCCAGTTGCAACTTGGTCTTGCTCTGCCAGTCCAGGCCGAAGATGTTGCGGTGCAAATGCTCGCCAAACACGCGCGGCCCGGTGTTGCTGCTGATGCCCACGCCTGTGGTGGCCGTCTGCATCTGCAGCTCATGCACCTGCACCAGCACAGGTGCCGCACCGGCCTGGGTCGGGTCCAGATCAGTGTTGACGAACACCGAATCGAACATATTGAGCTTCTGGATGCGCTCCTGCCAGTCCAGCAGGCGCTTCTCGCTGTAGGGCTCGCCCTTGTGGAAAGGCGCCACGTTCACGATGGCCGATGCCGGCTGGCGGTTGAGCCCCTCCACGCGGATGTCGCCGAAAATGAAGCCCGGCCCAGAGTCCGCCACCAGAAAGAGCTTGGCCGTGTGCTTCTCGGCGTCCACCGTCACCGAGGTGCCACTCCAGGTCGCGGTGGGGTAGCCATCGGCACGCATCCGTGCCAGCGCCGCGCTCTTGGCCGACGACCAATCGGCCTGCCTGAACACCTGGCCTTCGGGCAAGCCCCAGCCGCTCTCCAGCTTGTCCAGCAGAGCCTGCGCCAAAGGATCGGCATTGGACAAGCGCGTGTCGAACTCGCCTTCGAAGACGAACTGGACCTTGCTGATCACCGTTTGCGGACCTGGGTCGACCTGGATGCGCACCACCACAGGCCGGTTGGCCACTTCGTCGCTGACGCTGGTGACGATGTTGGCGTTGAAGTAGCCCTGGGCCTCCAGCAGCGCACGTGCCTGCTCCGGCGCAGAGATGACCAGACGCCGCAACTCGCTGCGACGGATGCCCAGGCTCTGGTCCTTGCTGGACTCCTCCTGAAAACGCGCCAGATCCAGGTAGGTGTGCAGCAGCTTGTCCAGCGGACTGGGCGCCTCGATGTTCAACTGCCAGGCCACCGGCTTGCTGCGGTCCACCGCATTGCCACCTGGCTTATCGGGTTCTGCTGTGGCAGCAGACTCGGTGTCAGCCGGTTCGGGAGCCGCTTCAGCCTGTGACGCCGGTGACGCAGGCACGGCCTGAGCCCAAGTCGCCTCCATCATCAGATAGCAGACGAGCACGCCCAGCAAGAGCGCCAGCCTCTTCCCGCCCCCCCCTGCGATGCCCTTGAGCACTCGTACCGTCATTGATTACTTGCTGAGCAGCCGCATGGCCCCTTCCAGGCCTTGCAGGGTCATGGGGAACATGCGCCCGCCCATCAACTGCTGCATGATCGACACGCTCTGGCGATAGTTCCACACGCCTTGCGGCTCGGGGTTGATCCACACGAAATTGGGGAAGGCATGGGTCAGGCGGCCGACCCACTCGGCACCCGGCTCCTCGTTGTTGTACTCGACGCTGCCACCGGGCTGCAGGATCTCATAGGGGCTCATGGTGGCATCGCCCACGAAGATCAGCTTGTAGTCCTTGTTGTACTTGCGGATGATGTCCCAGGTGGGGATCTTCTCCGTGTAACGGCGATGGTTGTTGCGCCACATGTAGTCGTAGACACAGTTGTGGAAGTAGTAGAACTCCAGGTGCTTGAACTCGGACTTGGCCGCCGAGAACATCTCCTCGACACGGTGCACATGGTCGTCCATGGTGCCGCCCACGTCCATGAGCAGCAGCACTTTCACCGTGTTGTGGCGCTCGGGCACCATCTTGATGTCCAGCATGCCCGCGTTGGCCGCCGTCGCATGGATGGTGTTGTCCAGATCCAGCTCTTCGGCGGCACCTTGTCGCGCAAATTTCCGTAGTCGCCGCAGGGCTACCTTGATATTTCGGGTTCCCAACTCCACCGTATCGTCGTAGTCTTTGAACTCGCGCTTGTCCCACACCTTCACGGCACTGCGGTTGCGAGAACGGTCCTGCCCAATGCGGATGCCTTCGGGGTTGTAGCCATGCGCGCCGAAAGGCGAGGTGCCGCCCGTGCCGATCCACTTGTTGCCGCCTTCGTGGCGCTCCTTCTGCTCTTGCAGCAGTTCCTTGAGCCGGTCCATGAGCTTGTCCCAGCCCATGGCCTCGATCTTGGCCCGCTCCTCGGGACTGAGCTCGCGCTCGAAATGCTTGCGCAGCCATTCGAGAGGTATGTCACGGGTCAGATCGATGCCCCCGTCCACCCCCCTGAAATAGGCGGAAAACGCCCGGTCAAATTTATCGAAATGCGCTTCATTCTTCACCAACGTCATCTTGGCTAGGTGATAGAACTCATCCACCGACGGTCCGATCACGTCATTCTTGATGGCATCCAGCAAATTGAGGTACTCAGGAATGGTGACCGGCAACCGGGCTGAGCGCAAAGCGAAGAAAAAGTCGATGAGCATAGAAACCGTCCTGCGAATCAAACTGTATTTTGGCTCGGGACTGCCGAAAACGTCTTGTCCCTTGCCGTTTTCGTGCCGATCTTTGAGGTTGTAACCGGTTTATCACGTTGCAGTAGAGATGGAACCCCGCCATTCCCTGTTGGCCTTCGTCCTCCTGACCCATTGCCTGACCACGGTGATGTGGTGGGTGGCGGGCTCGTGGTTGGGGCTTTCACGCAAGGCAGCACGCCACTGGATGATGGCCAGCCTGGCCAACGGCCTGGCCCTGGCCCTGCCCGTCCTGCCGGAATTCGGCACCCCGATCCAACGGGCCGCTCTCTCGGGCACCTTGGTGGTGCTGGGGGCCGTGTCCCTGCGCCGTGGCCTGCAGTTCTTCCTGAAGATCCGCCTGACCGATGTCGCCCACACCATCATGGTCATGGGCATGGCCCTGTTCCAGATCACGGTCTATCTGCGAGGCGGATGGTACGAGGCCAGCCTGGGAGCAAGCTGCCTGGGCATGTGCTGGGTACTGGGCCGCACGGCACGCGAAACCTTCACGCCCTTGCGCACCGAGTTCAACCCGGTCACGGCCTGGATGCACTCGACCATGTTGACCTTGGGGGTGCTGGTGTTTGGTGTGGCCGCCATGACCTGCCTTACTCCGCAGTTGCATTGGCCCTGGGCGAGCTGGTCGCAAGACGTCTCGCAGTTCGCCCTGGTGTTCTCCAGCGTGGCGATGTCCATCCTGGCGAGCTTCGTGCTCGGCTACATCGTGGTGATGCGCCTGGTGCGCCGGCTGGAGCACCTCTCGCACCATGATGCGCTCACGGGCCTGCTCAACCGCCGCGCCATCGAGTACCTGCTGGACCGCGAAGACCAGCGCCTGCAACGCTTCGGCGACCCCTACACCGTGCTGCTGGTGGACATCGACCACTTCAAGCGCATCAACGACCGCCTGGGCCATGCCGCCGGCGACGCCGTGCTGTGCGCCGTGTCACGCACCCTGCAAGCCAAGGCCCGTGAGGTAGACCGCGTGGCGCGCTACGGTGGCGAGGAATTCTGCATCCTGCTGCCGCACACGCTCCACGATGGTGCCATCCAGGCTGCCGAACGCCTGCGCGAGGCCATCAACCTGATCAACATCCCCTGGGGTGACGAGCACATCTCGGTGAGCATCAGCACGGGCCTGGCCTGTGCGGGCACGCCTGGCGAGTCACTGCAGTCGCTGCTCAAGCGCGCCGATGAGGCGCTCTACCAGGCCAAGGCCGAGGGTCGCAACCGCGTCGTGCTCGCCGCCGACCGGTCCAAGCACAGCATGCAGGCCTGAATCTGACCGCGCGGCCACGTTTTAGCGGTTGTGGCGAGCCATGTAGACCAGCTTCTCGAACAGGCTGAGATCCTGTTCGTTCTTGAGCAGCGCTCCCACCAGCGGCGGCACGCTGACCTTCTCGTCCTTGCTCTGCAGCGCCTCGACGGGGATGTCTTCAGCCACCAGCAGCTTGAGCCAGTCGATCAGCTCGGAGGTGCTGGGCTTCTTCTTCAGGCCGGGCAGGTTGCGCACCTCGTAGAAGTGGCGCATGGCGGCGGCCAGCAGATCCTGCTTGATGTGCGGGAAGTGCACGTCCACGATCTGCTTCATCACCGTTGCATCCGGGAAGCGGATGTAGTGGAAGAAGCAGCGGCGCAGAAAGGCGTCGGGCAGTTCCTTCTCGTTGTTCGAGGTGATGATCACCATCGGGCGGTGCCTGGCCTTGATCAGCTGGCGCGTCTCGTAGACGTAGAACTCCATGCGATCGAGTTCGCGCAGCAGGTCGTTGGGAAACTCGATGTCGGCCTTGTCGATTTCGTCGATCAAAAGGGCCACGGGCTGGTCTGCCTCGAAAGCCTGCCACAGCACACCCTTGACGATGTAGTTGTGGATGTCCTTGACCTTTTCTTCGCCCAATTGGCTGTCACGCAGGCGGCTGACTGCGTCGTATTCGTAGAGACCTTGTTGCGCCTTGGTGGTGGACTTGATGTGCCATTGCAGCAGCGGCATGCCCAGCGCCTCGGACACCTGTTCGGCCAGCATCGTCTTGCCTGTACCCGGTTCGCCCTTCACAAGCAAGGGGCGCTGTAGCTTCAAAGCCGCATTCACGGCCAGTTTCAGGTCGTCTGTGGCGACATATTGATCAGTACCTTGGAATTTCATGCGATAACTCAGGCGGGTTGTTCCTGTGTTCCAGTATAGGCTGCGCTTTAATAATGGGCGCACGCTCGTGTTTTTTCACCTGCCGGTTATTTTCCCCTGCCAGAAACATGAAAACACAGACTCGCATGTTCCAACAGTTGGGCCTCCTGGCTTTTGCAGGCCTCATCGCGTCAAGCGCCCTGGCACAGGACAGCAAGCCCGGTGATCCGGCTGCCGCCAAGTCCAAGATCGCCATGTGCATCGGCTGCCACGGCATCATCGGCTACCAGGCCAGCTTCCCCGAGATCCACAAGGTGCCGATGATCTCAGGCCAGAACGCCAAGTACATCGCCTCGGCGTTGACGGCCTACCGCAAGGGCGAGCGCAAGCATCCCACCATGAAGGGCATTGCCGCGCCGCTGAGCGACCAGGACATCGCCGACATCGCCGCCTTCTACGAAGCCAACGGCAAGGATCTGCCGCAGCGCCCAGGCAAGGGCGGCGCGCCCAGCCCCGAGGTGCAGGCCCTGCTGACCAAGGGCAATTGCGCGGCCTGCCACGGGGAAGGCCTCAACAAGCCGATCGACCCGTCCTATCCCAAGCTGGCTGGTCAACATTCGGACTATCTGTATGTGGCACTGAAGGCGTATCAGACCACGGGCAACCCGAACATCGGCCGCAGCAACCCCATCATGGGTGCACAGGCCAAGCTGTTCACCTTGACCGAGCTGAAGTTGCTGGCCAACTTTATTGGCGGCCTGCCATCTGACTTGAAGACGGTCCCTCAGCCCAAGTTCAAGAAGTGAGCGCCTCACGCGGCCCCAAACCGCGTCACCCCACACCGTCGACCGCCCGCTGAAACCTGACCAGGTTCAGCGGGTTTGTTCATTCAGGCGTGGTCCACCAGCAGATTGCCCTGCTGCAGGAGCTTGGCGATGATCTGCTGATCGGTGGCCACAGAGCTCAAGCCCAGATCCAGGCGCAAGTTGACCGACTCCAGCACGATGAGCTGAGACTGAGTCCCGGAGCCCGCCACGGTAGGGTCCATGTCACCGGTCGGCGCGATCTGGATGACCGTGTTCCCGCCCGACGTGTCGAAATGCAGGAAGTGATCCAGGTTGCCGGTGCCACCGACGGTGTTCTCGCCTTGCAGCAGGTCTCGCAGGTCTAGCACATCGCCTCCGGCCGAAGGCGCATGCGCATCGAAGTCCTTGACCGTGTCGACGGCACGGTCCGCTGGCGCGCCCGAGCTGCCCCTGTCGCTGAAGTGCCAGGCAAAGACGTCAGAGCCTGAACCACCATAGAGCACATCGTTGCCCTGCCCGCCCACGATCAGATCGTCGCCTGCATCGCCATGCAGCTCATCGTTACCCGCGTTGCCAAAGACCTGATCGTTGCCCTCGCCGCCGTGGATGACGTCGTCACCAGCGCGGCCCATCAGCAGGTCTGAAGTCGTGGTGCCAGTCAGCGTTTCTCCCGCAGGCGTTCCCACGATCACATGGGCATGGTCGATGCTGATGTCAACCGTCGAAGTCGAGGTTTGCAGATCGGCGTTGATCAGACTGAAGGTGATGGTTTCAGTGGCCGCGCCATCTGGCAGTTGAGCTGGTGCGGCATAGCTGTACTCACCCGTGCTCATGTCCAGGGTGAACTGACCACCCAGGTTGGTGTGCAAGGTGAGCAAGGGATGAGCGGCATCGTAGGCATGGGTCACGCCGTCCACCGTGATGCTGGCCACGTGGTCGTAGGCGCTGCCGGCCTGCCCCAGTGCGCCGCCCGCAGAGAGGTTACCTTGCACGAAATCATTGGTCGTGCCGCTGAGCACGCCATTGAGCTGGTTGAAGTCGGACACCACCACGCCATCGGTGTCGGCGCCCGCCTGCCCGTCATACGCGATGCCATCCAGGTAAGTCTTGGATACATCGCCACCCATGCCGATGGCATAGCTCTTGATGGCGTGGTCGTCCACGAAATGCAGCCACTGTTCGAGCTGGGCATCGCTCAGGCGTCCCTCGCGGGGAACCGTCTGACCCTCAATGGGGACCGTTGGCACGCCATCCGACAGGAAGTAAGCCACGTTCTGGGCGTTGTCCAGCCGGCCATCGGTGGTGTCGTAAGCCGACTCAAGGGCCGCCAGGGCGCGGTTGTAGAACGTGCCGCCATCGCCGGTCTGGTCCATGGCCGCCAGCAGGGCTTTGGCATCCTTCACACTCAACCAGGTGTCGCCCAGCGTGCCAGCCTCCGTGGAGAAGGTGACCAGACGCACAGCCACATCGCCGATCTGGTCATAGCGGTCGAGCAAGTTCTCGATGGACTGCACTGCCGCTTGCAGACGGGTCAGGCCATTGATGCCGCTGTCGGCGTTCATGCTGCCAGAGGTGTCCAGCACGATCATCAGGTTGGTGTCCGTGGCGGAGACCGAAGCGTGCACCGCGTCGACAGGCGGGAGATCGTTGTCGATGATGGCCGTCTGGTTGGCATGGGTCAGGTTGACCGTATCGCCACTGACCACGGTCGCCTGCAGCTTGATGTATTCGGTGCTTTCTGGTTGGGTATCGTCGATGGTCGCGACGCGAACATGCAACTGCGTCTGGCCGGCGGCGAAGGTCAGCTCGCCCGTCGCGGGCAGCGGCGCCCACGAACCATCGGCAAGCTGGTACTCCAGCTGGGTCGAGGTATCCACACCGACCGTTGCGCTTTCGTTCTCAGGCGTATTCGGGTCATCTACGCCGTCCGCCAGAGCCAGCTTCACCGTTACCGGCATGGCCGAAGGATGCGTCAGCACCACATTGAAGCCAACCGGGTCACCTTCGACGGCAGGTTCACCGTTGAGCACCAGCATATAGGGCTTGCTGGCGTCATCAGTGATGGTGCCGGTCATTGTCGCGGTCGTATGTACATCGTCATACGGCGTCGCCACGCTCAGTTGGAGATCGCGTGGGCCCTGGTAGATTTCATCGGCCGTGGTCGCGATGTGCACGACGATGTCGGTGCCCGGTGGTGTGAAAGCAGGCACCGTGAAGCTGATGTTGCCGTTGGCATCGGCCGTCGCGGGCAAGGCCGGACCATCGCCGAGCGAAATCGTGATAGCTCCGGTATCGGTGCCGATGACGGCAGGATGGTCGCCAGAGCCGGTGAGCTTGATCGTCAAGGGCGTATCGGTCGTGCTGTCGTGGCTGAGCTTGAAGTGAAAATCCAGCGATCCGCCTTCGGCTGTCTGCGTCTGGCCCGTTGTGGCGATGGCATGCGGCCGGTCGTCATCGGGCGTCACGCCCGCAGGTACGCTGCCTTTGCCATCGTCACGGATGACGGCCGTGCCCACGTCTGTGCCCAGGCTCGCATTGACTGGGGCCGACAGTCTCACGGTGAAGGTCTCGGCTCCCTCATAGCGGTCGTCATTGACGATGTCGACCGAGATGGTCTTGCTCGTTTCGCCGGGTTGAAAAGTCACGGTGCCGGACTTGGCCACGAAGTCAGCTCCTGCTACAGCCGTGCCGGGCTGCGTCGCGTACGAGACGGTCACAGCTTGGGTTGAAGCCTTGTCCAGCGTGACCGTGAAGGTGGCCGAGCCCGCCCCTTCGTTCGTGACGATCACATCGCTGCCGATGCTGGCCTTGGCCAAGGGTTCCGCTGTGGTCGTCGATGAGGTCGTGGCCAATTGGCGAGGATCCACCGCCTGATTGACAGGAATGCTTGGCGTGGCCTGCGCCGTCGAGAACACAAAAGACTGAGGCCCCACGGCCTCGGCGATCCGGTCCACGCGCAGACCAGGCTGAAGCCCCCCGTCCGCACCACCTGTGATACCTGCTGCAGGCACGTCCTCGGGGTTCTGGCCTTCGATGCCGGCAATCGCCTTGTTCACCGATTCGGGCGCCGCTTCGGCCTTGAGCAACACCGCAGGATGGCCCTTGGCGGGCGAGATTTCGACGATGCCGTCGTCGTCCGTGATGATGTGTTCGCCGCCCCTGACCTTGTCGCCCACCTGAACCGGCTTGAGCGAACCATTGGGCAGACGGATGAAGGCACTGCCCCAGACGGAGGTGACTGTCCCGGCGGACATGGCGAGGATAGGCATGAGGCACCCGAGATGGCGGATTACAACACCTGGAGTCTAGGGCCAACCAGGCTGCGCTTAACCGGGCATTGCCCCCCTGTGTGGATGGCAAACGTCACACATCGACCACACAGTTCGTGACGGATTTCACACCTCGCGGACGGCCTCAGCGGGTTGCCCGCATCTGCAACCGGTCGATGTAGGCCTCGCCGTCAAAGGGCTTGCCCGAACGCTGGGCATCCCACACCATCTCGCCCAGGGCCTCCATGGCGACGTGGTGCGCCTCGTGCAGCGAGTTCAGGCGGCGTGCCAGCAAGGCCACCGCCTGCTTGACGCCACGGGGCTGGTCGATGCTGACCTGCTCGGTGATCGACAGGTGCATGGACAGGTGCAAGAAGGGGTTGGTGCGCCCCTCCTCCACGGTGTACTGACGCACGATGGCCGCATCGACATCGGCCAGGTCGTCGTGGTACTCGGAATGCTGGGTGATCCAGTCGCAGGCCTGCGCCTCCAGCGGCGTCAAGGGCTGACCAGCCAGGCTCTTGGCCCAGGCTTCGCAAAAGAAGCGGCGAACTTGCTCCTGGCTGGGTGCGAACATGGTGGATCAGCCCTTGGTCAGACGCCCAGCAGTTCGACATCGAACATCAGCGTGGCATTGGGCGGGATCACGCCGCCGGCACCACGGGCGCCGTAGCCCAACTGGGGCGGGATCACCAGGGTGCGCGAGCCGCCCACCTTCATGCCTTGCACGCCTTCGTCCCAGCCGCGGATCACATGGCCAGCACCCAGCGGGAATTCGAAGGGGTCGTTGCGGTCCTTGCTGGAATCGAACTTGGCACCCTTGACGCCGCCTTCGTACAGCCAGCCGGTGTAGTGCACGGTCACGTAGGCACCAGCCTTGGCAACGTCGCCGGCGCCTTCGACGGTGTCTTCGTATTGCAGGCCGGAGGCGGTGGTGATGACGGGCATGGCGAGTCCTTTCAGCGGGGAAATGAGGTCAAGGGAATGGGGAGGCCAGAGTCTAACTGCTGACGAGTCCGTCGATCACGGTAGGCATGGCTTGCCGCATGGTCTCGACAAAGCGCTTCAGGCGCGAGGGATAAAAGCGTGCGTAGGGATAAGCGATGTAGACCGGCAGCGGTGCCGCCCGCCACGAAGGCGCCAGGTGCACCAAGCGCCCCTGAGCCAGGTCTTCGGACAGGAGCCAGGACGAGGCGACGCACACGCCGAGCCCGGCCAGGGCCGCGCTGCGCATGGCATAGAGGCTGTCGGTGGCAAAGCGCGGCTGGATCGCGATGGTGTGGCGCTCTCCCGTTTGCGTGTGCGTGAGCACAAGCTCGTTGCGGTAGTAGGTCTGCAGCGCCAGCCAGGGCAAAGAGGCCAAAGCCTCGACCTCGTCCGACGAGGACACCAAGGCCGCCACTTCTGGCGCGGCCACCACGATGCGTGGCACTTCTGACAGCTTGATGGCGACCACGGCAGGATCGGTCGGTTCACCCACCACCAGGCCGCAGTCGATGCCTGCCGCGATGAAGTCCCTGACATCGTCGCGCAGCAGCCATTCGACCCGGATGCCGGCGTGCTCGTGCATGAAGGCCGCCAGCGGCTTGACGAACTTTTCCTGCCCGAAGGCATGCGGCACCACCACGCGCAACATGCCTTGGGGCTCCTCCTGGGCGCCCTTGGCATCCGCTTCGAACGAGGCCCAATTGGCCAGCAAGTCCTTTGCACGCTCAAAGCAGCGCTCGCCATCGGTGGTCAGGCGCATCACGTGGGTGGTGCGCTGCAACAGGCGCACGCCCAAGGCGCGCTCCAAGGCCTGAAGACGCCGGCTGATGGTGGGCTGGGTGGCATGCATCTGCGCCGCGGCTGCGGACAGGCTGCCGGCCTCGACGATGCGCACGAAGGTTTCCAGCAGTTGCAGCCGGTCGCCGGAGCCATTGAGACCCATGACGGGGCCAGTGACAGGATCAATATGCGGCTTGCTCATACGCAAAGCGTATATCAAATGTGCAGGCGCGGCCACTACCCCGGCCCCGCCTCCTTCTGGACAATCGGTTTCAAGCCATTCAACCCGGATTTCAACCATGAGCAACATACACCAACCGGATAACACCAGCCACACGGGCCTGCGCCTGCAACTGGTCCTGCTGCTGGCCAGCGGCGCAGGTCTCGCCGTGGCCTCGCTCTACTACAGCCAGCCCATGCTGGGCGTGTTGGGCGCAGACATCGGTGCGTCCGCACGGGAGGTCGGCCTGATGCCCACGCTGACTCAACTGGGCTACGCGCTGGGCATCCTGTTTCTGGCGCCACTGGGCGACAGGCTGGACCGCCGCCTCATCATCCTGCTGAAAGCCGCCGCCTTGACCGCAGCCCTGCTGCTGGCCGCGGCTTCACCGTCCATCCACGTCTTGCTGATCGCCAGCCTGGCCATTGGCATCACAGCGACCATGGCCCAGGATATCGTGCCGGCCGCCGCCACGATGGCACCGGAGGCCCACCGAGGCAAGGTGGTCGGCACCGTGATGACGGGCTTGCTGCTGGGCATCTTGTTGTCACGTGTGGTGAGCGGGCTGGTCGCCGAAGCCTTTGGCTGGCGGACCATGTTCGTGATCGCCGCCATCAGCATCGCCGCCATTGGTGTGGCGGCTTGGCGTGGGCTGCCGCGTTTTCCAGCCACGACGCAACTGGCATACGGCGCCTTGCTGGGCTCATTGCTCGACCTGCTGCGACGTCACAGTGCGCTCCGGCGCGCCGCGCTGGCGCAAGGCCTGCTGTCAGTCGGCTTCAGCGCCTTCTGGTCGACCTTGGCCGTGATGCTGCATGGTGAGCCCTTCCATATGGGCAGCGCGGCGGCGGGCATGTTCGGGCTGGCCGGCGCAGCAGGCGCGCTGGCCGCTCCGATGGCCGGGCGACTGGCTGATCGCCGTGGGCCAGAGTTGGTCACCCGCCTGGGCTCGGGCCTGGTCATGCTGTCCTTTGCGGCCATGTCACTCGCCCCGCTGGTGAGCCCGACCGCCCAGTTGTGCTTGCTTGTGGCCTGCGCCATCGGCTTCGATCTGGGCGTGCAAGCCACCTTGATCGCCCACCAGACCATCGTGTATGGCATCGACCCCGCCGCACGCAGCCGCCTCAATGCCGTGCTCTTCGTCGGCATGTTCGTGGGCATGGCCGCAGGCGCCGTCTCGGGCAGCCTGCTGCTGGCCGCTTGGGGATGGACCGCGGTGACCCTGCTGGCCACCGCCATGGGCCTGGCCGCCCTGCTCGTGCGGCTGTGGCCCTCTGGCCCGGTCAGATCGACATCAACTGCCGAACCCCATCGGCTTCCATGCTGACACCCCTGCCCCGCTGGATGATCTCGCCACGCTCCATCACCAGGTACTGGTCGGCCAGCTCGGCAGCGAAGTCGTAGAACTGCTCGACCAGCACCACGGCCATCTTCTGGCCATTGAGCCCTTCGTCGGCCAGCTTGCGGATGGCGCGGCCGATGTCCTTGATGATGCTGGGCTGGATACCTTCAGTGGGCTCGTCCAGGATCAGGAGCTTGGGCCCAGCAGCCAGCGCGCGGGCAATGGCCAGTTGCTGTTGCTGGCCACCTGAGAGGTCGCCGCCACGGCGTTGCAGCATCTGCTTGAGCACGGGGAAGAGCTCGAACAACTGCTCGGGCACGGGTGTGCTGCCCGGCTTGCTGGCCAGGCCCATCTGCAGGTTCTCGGCCACGGTCAGGCGCCCGAAGATTTCGCGGCCCTGGGGTACATAGCCCAGCCCCATGCGCACGCGCTCGTAGGGCTTGAACTTGTCGATCACCTGGCCGCCCAGCTTGATCGCCCCGGACTTGATCGGCACCAGACCCATCAGGCTCTTGAGCAGCGTGGTCTTGCCCACGCCATTGCGCCCCAGGATCACGGTGACCTCACCGACCTTGGCTTCAAAGTCCAGGCCACGCAGGATGTGCGAGCCTCCGTAGTACTGGTTGACGGCTTCTACATTCAACATCTGTCTTATCCCTCAACGGCCTAAGTAAACCTCGACCACCTTCTCGTTCGACTGCACATCGGCCAGCTTGCCTTCGGCCAGCACTGAGCCTTCGTGCAGCACGGTCACACGCTTGCGATCGGCATTGGCCCCGCGCGTGGTCAGCTCGTTGATGAACTTCATGTCGTGCTCGACCACCACCAGCGAGTGCGCGCCTTCCAGCGAGAGAAAGAGCTCAGCCGTGCGCTCGGTTTCTTCATCGGTCATGCCGGCCACGGGCTCGTCGAGCAGGAGCAGCTTGGGGTCTTGCATCAGCAGCATGCCGATCTCCAGCCATTGCTTTTGGCCGTGCGACAGCAAGCCTGCCGTCCGCTGTGCCTGATCCTTCAAGTGGATGAGCTTGAGCATCTCGCCAATGCGATCGAGCTGTTCGCTCTTGAGGCGGAAGAACACCGAGGCCCGCGCACGGCGGTCTGCCTTGAGGGCCAGCTCCAGGTTCTCGAATACGCTGAGCTGCTCGAACACCGTGGGCTTTTGGAACTTGCGCCCAATGCCGATCTGGGCGATCTCGTTTTCGCGTCGGGCCAGCAGGTCGATGGTGGAGCCGAAATAGGCCGTGCCCGCATCGGGCCTGGTCTTGCCCGTGATCACGTCCATCATCGTGGTTTTGCCCGCACCGTTGGGGCCGATGATGCAGCGCATCTCACCCACGGCGATGTTCAGGCACAGCTTGTTGAGTGCCTTGAAGCCATCGAAGCTCACGGAGATGTCGTCGAGGTAGAGGATCGAGCCGTGCGTCACATCCAGCTGGTCGGGCTCGACCACCCGGCCATAAGAGGCCGCACGCCCGCCCGACTCGCCGGCGTTGTTGGGGTGCTGATGCTTGTGCAGCGCTTCGGCGCCGGCTTCCAACAGTTCAGGTGTCATGCTTTCACCTCGGCGTTCTTGTTGAGCAGCTTCTTGACGCCGCCGACGATGCCATCAGGCAGGAACAGGGTCACCAGGATGAACAGTGCCCCCAGGAAGTACAGCCAGAACTCGGGGAAGGCCACCGTGAACCAGCTCTTGGCGCCATTGACGAAGAAGGCACCGATGATCGGGCCGATCAGCGTGGCACGGCCACCCACGGCCGCCCAGATCGCGATCTCGATGCCCGAGGCCGGCGACATCTCGCTGGGGTTGATGATGCCCACCTGCGGCACATACAGCGCACCGGCAATGCCGCACATCACGGCCGACAGCGTCCAGATGGCCAGCTTGTAAGCCAGCGGGTTGTAGCCGCAGAACATGACGCGGCTCTCGGCATCGCGGATTGCCTGCAGCACGCGGCCGAACTTGGTGTTCACCAACCAGCGGGCCATCAGGTAAAAGCCAATGAGGGTGAGACCCGTGAGCACGAACAGCACCATGCGGGTGGACGGCTGCGCAATGGGAATGCCCATGATGCGCTTGAAGTCCGTGAAGCCGTTGTTGCCGCCGAAGCCCGTTTCATTGCGGAAGAACAGCAGCATGGCCGCGAAGGTCATGGCCTGGGTGATGATGGAGAAGTACACGCCCTTGATGCGTGAGCGGAAGGCGAAGAAGCCGAACACGAAAGCCAGCAGCCCCGGCACCAGCACCACCAGGATGGCCTGGCCGATGAAGGACTCGCTCCACATCCAGTGCCAGGGCACCTGCTTCCAGTCCAGGAAGACCATGAAGTCGGGCAGATCGCTGTGGTAGCTGCCGTCACGGCCGATCTGGCGCATCAGGTACATGCCCATGGCGTAGCCACCCAGCGCGAAGAACAGGCCATGGCCCAGCGACAGGATGCCGGTGTAGCCCCAGATCAAGTCCATGGCCAGCGCACAGATGGCATAGCACATGATCTTGCCGATCAGGGCCAGGGCGTAGTCGGACAGGTGAAACGCCGAGTCCGGCGAGACCAGCAGGTTCAGCACGGGCGCCAACACGAGCACCGCGACCACGGCGGCAGCCACGGCTGTCCACCCTTTGGAGCCCAGCGCACTGCGTGGCACGGTCAATGCCGGCGTCGGCGGCATGTTGAGAACAGAACTTATCGACATGGTGTTCATCACTTCAGCAATAGCAAGCAATCCAAGCAGAGCACAGACCACAACCCTGCGGCAGCCACGGATCCGGCTCTGCCGGGCCGTCGGCTGCGCCCCCTCGAGGGGGCACGCGAAGCGTGTAGGGGGTGGGTCAAACCTCTCGGCCCTTCATGGCGAACAGGCCTTGCGGACGCTTCTGGATGAAGATGACCACGATGACCAGCACCATGATCTTGGCCAGCACGGCGCCCGCCCATCCTTCGAGGAATTTGTTGATCAAGCCCAGGCCCAATGCGGCATAGACAGTGCCGGCGATCTGCCCGACTCCACCCAGCACCACGACCATGAAGGAGTCGACGATGTAGCTCTGGCCAAGGTCAGGCCCCACATTGCCGATCTGCGAAAGCGCGCAGCCCGCCAGGCCGGCAATGCCTGCACCCAGCGAGAAAGCCATGGTGTCGACCCGCGCCGTGTTGACGCCCATGCATGACGCCATCGGGCGGTTCTGGGTAACGCTGCGCACGAACAGGCCCATGCGGGTCTTGGCGATCAGCAGGGTCATGCCCAGCAGCACCAAGGCGGCAAACGCGATGATGACCAGGCGGTTGTAGGGCAAGGTCAGGTTGGTGAGTACATCGAAGCCACCGGACATCCACGAAGGGTTCTCCACCTGCACGTTCTGCGCACCGAACAGGCTGCGCACGCCCTGCATCAGCATCAGGCTCACGCCCCAGGAGGCCAGCAGTGTTTCGAGCGGTCGGCCATAGAGGAAGCGGAACACGCCCCGCTCCAGTACGGCACCCACCAGTGCCGCAGCCAGGAAGGAAGCGGGCACCGCAGGCACGATGTACCAGTCGAACGCCCCCGGGAAATGGTTGCGGAAGACGTTCTGGACCACATACGTGGCATAGGCGCCGATCATCATCAGCTCGCCATGGGCCATGTTGATCACGCCCATCAGACCATAGGTGATGGCCAGCCCCAGGGCCGCCAACAGCAGGATCGAGCCCAGGCTCACCCCCGTGAACAGCACACCGGCGTACTCGCCCCAGGCCAGCTTGCGGTTGACCTTGTCGAGCGCGGCTTGCAGCGCCCCCTTCACGGCGGCGTCGGTTTCGGCACTGTCGGCCATGCGCTCCATCAGGAGTGCCCGCGCTTCAGGGCTGGCATCGCTGCCCAGTGATTGCGCGGCCTCGATACGCGTGGCAGGCGCTTGGGCCATCAGCATGGCCTTGGCACGCACGGTCTTGAGCTGCGCCTTGAGTTTGGGATCGGTCTCGTTGGCCAGCGCTTTGTCGATCACACCCAGCTTGGACTCATCGGCTGCCTTGGACAGCGCATCCACGGCCTCTGCCCGCTCCGCCACATCCTTGGAGGCCAGCTTGCCTGCCGCCAAGGCCGCGTCGATCTCACTGCTCATGCGGTTGTTGTTGACGACGTCTTCGGCGCCATCGGGCAGCTTGGCCGGCTCGCCGGTCGCGGCGTCCTTCACTTCGTCGCCATTGACGATGTAGGCCTTGTTGCCCGCGACCTTCACGGTGTCGCCTGCCAACGCCTCCAGGAATGCCGGCAAAGCCGGATCGCCCTTGGCTACCAGCTTCTGCAAGGCCGCAATGCGGGCGTCGTTGTCGCCTGCGGAAATCGAGTAGGCCTCCTCGGCCGTCAGCGCGTGGGCCTGATGCGCACCCAGCGCAAAGCTCAGCCCCAGTGTCAGCAAGGTGGCCTTCAAGGCCCGCCTCAGATGTGTGCTCACAGACATGTCCTGTTTCGGCAATGCGCAGAAAAAAAAGCGCCCCGTTGGTGACCCCAACGGGGCGAACCGCTCTGCTTCATGGTTCACCCCGTCAGGCCTACCGGCAGGCAGGCTGCGAGGACGGGCACTCGCTGGTTCAACTGATCACTTGGTGTCAGGCTCGTCCTTCTTCTTGTCGTTGCCCTCGATATAGGGACTCCAGGGTTGAGCCTTGACCGGGCCAGGGGTCTTCCACACCACCTTGAACTGGCCATCGGCCTTGACTTCGCCGATGAACACGGGCTTGTGCAGGTGGTGGTTTTTCTCGTCCATCGTGGACACAAAGCCACCCGGGGCCTTGAAGGTCTGACCACCCATGGCCGCGATCACCTTGTCGGTATCCGTCGAACCGGCCTTCTTGACGGCCTGGGCCCACATGTTGATGCCGATGTAGGTGGCTTCCATCGGGTCATTGGTCAGAGGCTTGTCCTTGTGACCGGCGATGTTGTGGGCCTTGGCATAGGCCGACCACTTCTTGATGAACTCGTCGTTGGTCGGGTTCTTGACGGACATGAAGTAGTTCCAGGCGGCCAGGTGGCCGACCAGAGGCTTGGTGTCCACGCCGCGCAGCTCTTCTTCACCCACCGAGAAGGCCACCACGGGCACGTCCTTGGCCTTCAGGCCTTGGTTGCCGAGTTCCTTGTAGAAAGGCACGTTGGAGTCGCCGTTGATGGTGGAGACCACGGCCGTCTTCTTGCCTTCAGAAGCGAACTTCTTGATCTTGGCGATGATGGTCTGGTAGTCGGAGTGACCGAAGGGGGTGTACTCCTCCATGATGTCCTCTTCCTTCACACCCTTGGACTTCAGGAAGGCGCGCAGGATCTTGTTGGTCGTGCGCGGGTACACATAGTCTGTGCCCAGCAGCACGAAGCGCTTGGCCGAACCGCCGTCCTTGCTCATCAGGTATTCCACGGCGGGAATGGCCTGCTGGTTGGGTGCGGCACCGGTGTAGAACACGTTCTTCTCGAGTTCTTCACCTTCGTACTGCACGGGGTAGAACAGCAAGCCGTTGTTTTCCTTGAAGACGGGGAGCACAGACTTGCGCGACACCGAGGTCCAGCAACCGAACACGACGGCCACTTTGTCCTGGGTCAGCAGTTGCTTGGCCTTTTCTGCAAACAGAGGCCAGTTGGATGCGGGGTCGACCACCACGGGCTCCAGCTTCTTGCCCAGCAGGCCGCCCTTGGCGTTGATCTCGTCGATGGTCATCAAGACGGTGTCCTTCAACACGGTCTCTGAGATGGCCATGGTGCCCGACAGCGAGTGCAGCACGCCCACTTTGATGGTGTCGGCGGCTTGCGCCATGGTGCTGAAAGCCAGACCGGCGACGCCCAGGGCGACGGCAGTCAACGATTGGACGGCGCTGCGACGGGAAATGCTCATGTGGATTCGCTCCTTTGAAGCGGTGGGTTTGTGAACGCTTGACTCTTTGCTTGTCACGGCTCTTGGGGCGGCTTTGGAGGCCGTTTTCAGATCCGATGCGTTCAGTGTGCCCAGGGGGCTTGCAGAGCGAAATACGCCACATGGCGTATCGTGTGGCGTACAGGTGAGGGACGAAGGCCGCGTGCGGCAGTTCGTCAGCGCCTCAACCCAAGATCCCTGTTGGTGCCCGATCTGGCTGTGTCCTTGGCTTCAGGCGCCGTGCCGAACAGGCGGTCACCCAGGCCCATGGACACCCCCCACCAGTAGTTTTCGTTACGGAAGTGGTGCCAGCGGTGCTCCAGCACGCGGCGCTCGTAGTACTTCAGCGGCGGACACCAACTGATGTGAGTCAGGTAGTGCACCCACTCGTAGTGCAGGCCCAGCAGCAGGTAGATCAGGCTGAAGGTCAACAGCTCATTGCGCCAGGACGGCGCGACACCGTAGACCACCGCCAGAGACACCAGAACCAGGAAGTGCACATGGCGCGGCACGAACACCCAGGTCAGGTTCCAGGGGTCGGCATGGTGGCGCCGGTGCGTCTTGGGCAGGTAGAAATCCACCGTGAAACCCAGCACCTTGCGCGGCTTGTAGTGCAGCATGAACACGTGGATCAGCCATTCGTTGACCGGAAAGAGCGCCCACACGCCCAGCGCGATCGCCAGGTCACGCCAGCTCCAAGCGCCCCCCTGCCAGCGCAATGCCCCCAAGCCCGCCAGCACACCCAGCAGGATCAGCGGACTAGGGTGTGCACAGAACACCTTGAACGCCTCGGCTGCAGTGCGAGGTGAATCGGCCGGTGGCCTCATGGGGTTGCGGTTCACGGTGTCTTCAGCCGTGGGCATGACCGTGTCGGTGACGCGAAGTGCGGACATGGAGGCGCTCCCTAAGATTCAGATATGTTGTGAGATCGGGCTGCTGCAAATACGGCGTCCAGCGCTTGCCTGCCCAGGTCCACGTGGGCACGGGCGGCCGCGCGCGCGGCATCGGCGTCCGATTGCCGCACCGCGACCAGAATGGCTCGGAGGTTGACGATGTCCTGGAACTCGCGCGCCATCACATAGGTCATCTGCTCCCAGGCCTTGTGATAGCTCCGACGCATGGTGTTGAAGGCCAGTTGGTAGGCGATGTTGTCGCTGGCGGCGGCCAGCATCTGCCAGAAGTGCATTGCGCCGACTTGCAGTGCAGGCAGATCGTGCAGGCTGCTCTCCATCACGGCCAGCACCGGCTCCAGCTTGCTGGCCAGCTCGGCGCCGCCCAAACGGGCCGCCTCGGCCGCGATCTCGGGTGCCAGTGCCGAGCGCATACCCATCACGCTGCGCACCACCTTCGGGTCCACCTGGCCCTTGCTGTTGATCAGCAGGCTGGGCAGCAACTCCAGGCTGCCTTGCTCGCGGTAGTCCAGCACCTCGTGCTTGCCGCCCTGCTTGACCGCGACCAAGCCCGCTTGCTGCAAGCGCTTGACGGCTTCCCGCACGGCCCCACGGTTGACGCCGGACTCCTCGCTGAGCACACGCTCGGACGGCAGGCGCTCGCCCGGCTTGAGCTCGCCATCGATGATCTTGCCCTTGAGCTGCACATACAGTGCGTCAGACAAGGGTTGACGGAGGATCGGTTCCAGCAATTTGTCCATGACGCAAACTTATCATACCAGTTGATAAGGTTACAAAGGGCTAACCCGCACCTCACCTACACTCGAGGGCATCGTGAGCCAGAAAACACCCCATGAGCTGCCTGAGCAGCCACGCCTGCACACCAACAGCCAGACCATTTCGCTGAGTTTTGAGTCCTCGCTGATTCAAAGCTGCATGCGCCTGGACGCGCCCCACGAACTGGTGCTCGACTACACCCGCGCCATGATGGGCTTCCTGCTGTTCAACCCGGCACCGCGTCATGTGTTGATGATCGGTTTGGGCGGCGGCTCCATGCTCAAGTACCTGCACCAGCACCTGCCCGAAACCCAGCTCACGGCGGTCGAGATCAACCAGGCCGTGATCGACATGCGCCAGGACTTCCACATCCCGCCCGACAGCGAACGCCTGCGCGTGGTCTGTGCCGATGGCGCCCGCTTCGTGCGCCAGCCGCCCCATCCCTATGATGTGATCTTGGTAGATGGCTTCACTGGCCAGGGCCTGCCTGAGGCCCTGTGCGCCCGCAGCTTCTACCAGCATTGCCGCGCCGCCCTGGCGCCTGAGGGCTGGCTCGTGGCCAATGTGCAGGCCGACACCGAACAGACCCGCGAGGTCATGCGCCGCCTGGGCAAGGCCTTTGGCGGCCAAGTGATCGCGGTGGAATCCGACGAAGGGGGCAACGAGATTGCGTTGGCCGGATCGGGGCTTGGTCTGGCGCAGGGTCTGGCCAACTTCGAGGCCCGCTGGTCAGCACTCGCTCCGGTTCACCAGGCCACGCTGGCCGTGAGTTCGAGCCGCTTCCAGCGCGCCTTGGTGAAGGCGGTCAGGTTGGTGCCATCAAACCCTGCTCAATGAACCTCAATTCGAGGCCATCATGCCGTGCTCCTTTGGCGCCCTGTGCCCCCCACCATCAGGTTGAACACCTCGCGCAGCAGCCCCAGTTCCAACGGCGCACTGCCGCGCAAGCCGGACAAGGGCAGGAACACCCCGCCGGCCGGCTCGATGACGCTCCCCGGTGCCTCAAAGCTTGTGAAGCGAAGCAGGTGCACGCGCAGGGCGGCATCACCCACCTTGAAGCACTCATCGAATTCAGGCATCAGCACCACGTCGTCGCCGTTCAATGCCAATGCGGCTATCGCGGCCTGGCGCACGGCCTCGCCCTCCTGCACTGGCGTCAACTCGGCCGGCACGGCCCCTTCGGGGAGTGGCCCTGGCCACAGCAGGCTTTTGTCAGGCCAGCGTGCGAACACCAGCGCGGTGCTGTAGCTGTCGTAATGACAAAGGATGACCCGGTGGTGGGCCAGCAAGGCATCGGTCTGCATGGCAGCTCAAGTGGTGGTTGTACATAGGGCTGCTCACATCGTATGAGCGACATGACTTGTGCGCCCAGCGCCCTCGCCTTGCCTGAGCGAATTGCTGGGTTCAAGTCGGTTAAGCTGACACCCCAGCCTGCCGAGGCCCTCCAGGCAAAACAGTCAGAGAGCAACACCCATGAGCTTCAAGTTCTGCCCACAATGTGCCCAACCCTTGCAAGCCCGCGAGGAAGACGGCGTCACCCGTCAAGCCTGCCCCGATACGGCCTGCGGCTACGTACATTGGGACAACCCGACACCCGTGGTGGCCGCTGTTGTGGAGCACGAGGGCCACATCATCCTGGCACGCAACCGGGCCTGGCCCATGCCCTTCTATGCGCTGATCACCGGCTTTCTGGAAAAGACCGACCCCAGCCCTGAGGAAGCCGTGGCCCGAGAAGTCCAGGAGGAGCTGGGCTTGAAGGCCGTGGGCGTGAACTTCATCGGCCACTACGCCTTTGCGCGCCACAACCAGATCATCATCGCCTACCACGTGCCTGCCGAAGGCGAGATCGTGTTGAACGAAGAGCTCGTGGACTACAAGCGCATCGAGCCCGCCAAGGCCCGTTACTGGCCTTCCAGCACGGGCCTGGCCTTGCGCGACTGGCTGATCAGACAAGGCCATGCACCCCAGGCGATGGACCTGCCCAAGCTGTCCTGAGCGGCGCGCTCAGCGGTCGACGTCGTAGTAGAAGTGGTCGGCCGCCGCGCGATCTCGGCCCTGGAAGATGCGGTCGACCAGATCGGGATTCTTGACCAGGTACCAGTCGCCGAAGGTATCGAACTTGCGGCACGAGGTGATGATGCCGCCGCGCCAGACCGTGCCAAAGCGCTGCCCTTTGGTCTCGCCATGGGCTTTGAGGCGCAAGGCGAAGTCCAGGTCTTCAACGCTGATCAGGCTCTCGTCGAAGCCATTGACGGCCTCGAAATGCTCTCGCAAAAACCAGAACATGCCGCCGGATATGCCCTTGCCCGCGATACGGCGGGCCACGAGCAGGCCCGTGATGAAGATGCCCAGCGACCAGCGCTCGGGCCACATGGCCGCACCACCGCCGATGAACCGCGGGTCGTGCACCTTGGCCATCACCTTGGCAACGGTGTGAGGCTGCATCCAGCTGTCGGCATCGATGGTGACCACGGCGTTCGCGCGTGTCCCGCGCACGGCGGCGTTGCGCACGGCCGCGATGCACTTGCTGTCTTCCACCACGCAGCGCGCGCCCAGTGATTCGGCGATGGCCCGCGTGCGGTCCGTGCAGCGGTTGAGCGCCACCACCACCTCGACTTCGATGCCGTGGGCCTTGGCCGACGACCACACGCTCTCGATGCATCGGCCGATGAAGCGTTCTTCGTTGTGGGCGGGGATGGCAATGGACAGTTGAGGAGCAGACATGTTGTTCAGCGGGCTTTGAGTTGCGCCACCCGGCTCATGGCCAGGCCGGCCGCAGCGGTGCGGGTTTCAACACCCATTTTGGCAAAGATGTGCTCCAGCTGCTTCTTGACCGTGGCGGGGCTGTTGCCCAGGATGTCGCCAATGTCACGGTTGGTCTTGCCCTTGACCACCCAGTAGAGCACCTCGCCTTCGCGCGCCGTGAGCTTGAACTCCTGGCTCAGCGCGTCCATCGCGGCCTGGTCAGACGTTTCCTGCATCACCAGCAGCCATTCGTCTTCGCCCGTGGGTTGGTGCAGCGTGAAGCTCAGGCGCCGGCCTGCCTGGTTGACGGCCCATACGGGCGCGCTCACCGGTGCCGTGCCCTGAGCGATGTCTTGCGCCAGGCGCGGTGCCGCCTGCTGGAGCCAGGCCGCCATCTCCAGCGGCGCCACAGATTCGGGTGTGTCGAAATAGTCCTGCAGCAGCTTGCGCGCCAGCGGGGTCTGCCACAGCACGCGGCCATCGCTCACACGCACGGTCAGCGAGGCATGACCGAAGGCATCCAGCGCATTGCGCGCCTGTCGGGCCTGGCGGGCGCTCTGCATGTGGGCGGCGATGCGTGCCATCACCTCGCGTGGCCGGATGGGCTTGACCACGTAGTCCACGCTGCCCGCTTCGAATGCGGCCACCACGTGCTCGGTCTCGCTCAAGCCCGTCATGAAGATGATGGGGATGTGGCTGGTTTCAGGCTGAGCCTTCAGGCGCCGTGCCACCTCGAAGCCATCGATGCCCGGCATGATGGCATCCAGCAAGATGATGTCGGGCACCGCCTGGCTGGCGCGCTGCAGCGCGGCCTCGCCATGCGTGGCCACCAGCACGGTGTAGCCCTCTTCGTCGAGTGCGTCGTGCAGCAGGGAGAGGTTGTCCGGCACATCGTCAACGATGAGCACGACGTCGGTACGGCTGCGGTCGAGTCTCTCGAACATGATGGGCTGGGAAAGGCAAGGTTTCAGACACGCGATTGTGCCTGCGACAGCGATTCCTTCAGCAGGGACGCCATTGCATCGAGCTGGAACTGCTTGGCCATGGCCCGCAGGCGCTGCACGAAGGCATCGCAATGGGGCTCGGCCGACGCAATCTGGTCCAGGGCCTTGTGCACGCCCCGCATATAGCCTGCGTGGATCTGGTCTTCCAGGCTGCGCAAGGCGTTGAGAGACGGCAAGGCCTGATTTGACTCAGGCGCATCGTGCACCAAGACTGAAACAGGCAAAGGCGCGCGCTCCACCTCGATCCAGGCCAGATTCAAGCGGTGGCCCAGCCAGTCCAGCAGCTCTGGCACGCGCACGGGCTTGACGATGAAATCATCAGCCGTGATGCCCACGTCGTTGTCCAAGGCCTTGTCAAAGGCATTGGCCGACACGATGGCCGCGGGTGCATCACTGAGCGCCCCCTCCCGGATCGCCCGCAGCGTGGCCCAGCCATCCAGCCCCGGCATGGCCAGGTCCATGAACAAGGCATGGGGCATCTGTGGCATTGGGCAGTTGCGCAGCAGCGCCACGCACTCCACGCCGGAGGCCAGCGACGTCACTTCAAAGCCAAGCGGTTCGAGGACGCGTACCAGCAGCCCCCGATCGGCCTCCTCGTTGTCCACCACCCAGATGCGGCGGCGCTCGCCCACGTAGCCCGTGCGCTGGCCACGCGGCACCGTGCGCATCGCCTCGGCCATGCGCACCTGCGGCAGGAACAGGCGAATGCGGAAGGTGGTGCCCAGGCCCAGATGGCTTTGCACGCTCATCTCGCCGCCCATCAAGTCGGTCAGCATCTTGCTGATGGTCAGGCCCAGGCCGGTGCCACTGGCCGAATTGCCTGCGGCCGACGAGCCACGCGCGAAAGGCTCGAACACCTTGTCCAGCTCCTCCTTGGCAATGCCGGGCCCCGTGTCGGCGATCTCGATCTGGGCAATCTCACGGGCATAGCGCACCTTGAGCGTCACCTGCCCTGAGCTGGTGAACTTCACCGCATTGCCCAGCACATTGATGAGGATCTGACGCAGGCGGCGCTCGTCCACCCGCACAGCCTCGGGCAAGGCCGTGTCGATGTCGGCCTCGAAGCGCAGGTGCTTGGCGCACGCCTCGTGCTCGATCAGGCCGGTGATCTGCTGGAGCAACTCACCCAGCCGCACCGGCTTCACATCCAGCGTCAGCTTGCCGCTTTCGATGCGGGCAATGTCCAGCGTGCCTTCGATCAGCGAGAGCAAATGATCGCCCCCGCGCTTGATCACCCCCACCGCATGCTTGACGTGCTCGGGCAACTGCTGGTCTTCATCCAGCAATTGGGCATAGCCCAGGATGCCGTTGAGCGGCGTGCGCAGTTCGTGGCTCACCGTGGTGATGTAGCGGCTCTTGGCCTGGTTGGCGTGTTCGGCCGTCTGCTTGGCCTGCTGGAGCTTTTCATCGGTGATGCGGTGCGACTCGATTTCGCGCACCAGCAGATGGGTCTGGCGGTTGGATTCCTCCTGCGCCACCTGGCGGCTCTTGTGCGTGAGCACCACCCACCAGGCCACCACGCCCACGACCAGCAGCAAGGCGGTGAAAACCTTGACAAAGGCGGCACGAAGCATGTCTGCAGCCGCCCCGGTCGAGGTGAGATCCAGGATGTCCAGGTCACGCAGCTGCTGTTGGTAGACCAGCCCAAAGATGCCGGCCAGCAAAGGCGCCAGCACGAACATGACCAGCAGGAACTGCCCCAGCTCGGTGTCCATGCGCCGCCAGACAAATTCGGGCATGAGCCTGCGCCCCAGCCCACGCCACTGTTCGGCCCAGCGCGCCTGAGGTTTGCACAGGTCCTGACAGCGTGCGTCCAGCGAGCAGCACAGCGAGCAGATGAAGCCCTGGTAGGCCGGGCAATGGGCGACGTCATCAGCCTCGTATTCACGCTCGCACACCGTGCAGCGATGCAGCGCACGCAGGCGAATGACCTTGCTCAAGGGCACGCCCTCGCCTTCAGGCGGCGGCTCGTGCACGAAGGGTGGTCGGCCCACGTGGGTCTGCGTCAAAGGCTGGCGTGCCAGGTAGTAGCGGCCCTTGGTGGCCCAGGCAATCAAGGGCGAGGTCACGAAAGCCACCACCATGGCGATCACCGCCGAGAAGGCTTGCGCAAGCTCGCCCAGCCAGCCTACATAGGCCATCACCGACACCAGCGAGGCCAGCCCCATCGCACCCACGCCCACCGGGTTCACGTCATACAGGTAAGCCCGCTTGAATTCGATGCCCTTGGGCGACCACCCCATGGGCTTGTTGACGACCAGGTCGGCCACCACCGCCATGATCCAGGCAATGGCGATGTTGGAATATAGCCCCAGTACCTTGCCCAGGGCCTGAAAGAGATTCAGCTCCATCAGCAACAGCGCGATCACCGCATTGAAGGCCACCCAGACCACACGCCCCGGGTGGCTGTGCGTGACGCGCGCAAAGAAATTCGACCAGGCCAGCGAACCCGCATAGGCATTGGTCACATTGATCTTGAGCTGCGACACCACCACGAACAAGGCCACCGCCGCGATCGCCCAGGACTGGCGGGGAAAGATCTTTTCCCAGGCCACGAGGTACATCTGGTTCGGGTCCAGGGCCCGATCGACCGGCACCGAAAAGCTGATGGCCAGGTAAGCCAGCAGGGCACCGCCCAGCATCTTGAGCACCCCCGGGATCACCCAGCCCGGTCCACCCACGAACACGGCAGCCAGCCAGCGCGCCTTGTGCCCTGGCCTGGGCTCGGGCATGAAGCGCAGGTAGTCGGCCTGCTCACCCATCTGCGTGATCAGCGCGATGCCCACCGTCATGGCCGAGCCAAAGGACAGCAGATCGAACCCAGCCCGATCCTGCCCATCTCCCGGATAGGTCATCAAGTCGCGCAGGATGTGCGGGTGCTCCTTGAACACATAGACAAACGGCAGCACCAGCATCAGCAGCCACAGCGGCTGGGTGATCAGTTGCAATCGGCTGATGATGGTGACCCCGTGCGTGACCAGCGGCACCACCACCAGCGCGCACACCAAATAGCCCCAGGCCGGCGGTATATCAAAGGCCAGCTCCAGCGCATAGGCCATCACCGCCGCCTCCAGCGCGAAGAACACGAAAGTGAAGGAGGCGTAGATCAATGAAGTGATGGTCGAGCCGATGTAACCAAAGCCCGCACCGCGTGTCAGCAGGTCCATGTCCAGGCCATGGCGAGCCGCATACACGCTGATCGGCCAGCCCGCCAGCAGGATGATCAGCCCCGTGGCCAGGATGGCCCAGAAGGCGTTGATGAAACCATGCTCCACCAGCAGTGTCGCGCCGACGGCTTCGAGCACCAGGAAGGCTGCCGCGCCAAAGGCCGTGTTGGCCACGCGCCAGTCGCTCCAGCGCCGGGCCGACCGCGGCGTGAAGCGCAGGGCGTAGTCCTCCAGGGTTTCGGACCCGACCCAACTGTTGTAGTCACGACGCACCTTGACCACCCGCTGCAGGGCTTCCCCTGCGGGTTCGCCATCGCGGTGCGCCGATGAGGTGATCACCTCTGGACGGTTTTGGTCTGGGTCTTGCATAGTGTGGATTCGTCCCTACCGGGTACCGCAATTTCGATGCCGAAGCCCGCTGCGCACAACGAGACACACGATGGAACTCACCCCTCGCGAAAAAGACAAGCTGCTGATTTTCACCGCCGCCTTGCTGGCCGAACGCCGCCTGGCGCGCGGACTCAAATTGAACTACCCGGAGGCCGTCGCCCTGATCACGGCCTTCATCATGGAAGGGGCGCGTGACGGCAAGAGCGTGGCTGCGCTGATGAGCGAGGGCAAGACCGTGCTCGTGCGCGATCAGGTCATGGAGGGCGTGCCAGAGATGATTCCCGACATCCAGGTCGAGGCCACTTTCCCGGATGGCACCAAGTTGGTGACAGTGCACCAACCCATTGCATGAACGATCTATGTTTTCAGACGAAGGCTTGATTGGCCCAATATTGGTGCAAATAAGCACCACCTCGTCATCCTCCCTCTGACATCTTCACCAGACTGGAACCAAGACCATGCAAAACCTCCAGACTCGCCGCACCATCATGGCCATCGCCGGGCTTGCCGCTTCGGTGGCGGCACCGCTGGCCATGGCGCACATCGGCACAGATGGCGCCCCGCACATGCACGATGGCAACGCCCTGCAAAGCCTGGCTTCCGGGGCCTTACACCCGCTCACCGGCTTGGATCACCTGGCCGCCATGGTCAGCGTGGGCGCGTGGAGCGTGTTGAGCAAGCCGGGCCAGAGCATGCGTTCCTTGTTAACCGCCCCGGCCGCTTTTGCCGTCACCTTGCTGCTCGGTGCCTTGCTGGCATTGGCCGGCCTGCGCCTGCCCGGCGTCGAGCCGATGATCGCCGCCTCGCTGCTGGTGATGGGCCTGCTGGTCGCCACGCGCCTGCGTTTGAGCACAGGCATGGGCGCAGCCCTGGTCGCGGCGTTCGCCTTGTGCCATGGCCTGGCCCACGGCACGGAACTGGGTGGTCAGGCGATGGCAGCGCTCACCGGCATGGTGGCCAGCACCGCCGTGCTGCACGGCTTGGGCATGGGTGTCGGACTGGCCTTGCGCGATCAAGGCCATGGCGCACGCCGTTGGGCTTCCCGCCTGGCTGGTGCAGGCGTTGCGCTGATGGGCCTGGGTCTGCTCACGCCTGCCGTGGCCGCCGCGCTCTGACCGCCACCAGCGATTCAACCAAGACTTCGTTCAAGTCTTTCATCTAATTCCAAAGGACCACGCCATGATCCCAGGCGAACTCCTCACTGACGGCCCGGACCTCGCGCTCAACCCAGGCCGCCGCACCCTCACCCTCGTGGTGGAGAACGCCGGCGACCGACCCATCCAGGTCGGCTCGCACTACCACTTCGCCGAGACCAACGGCGCCTTGCGCTTCGACCGCGCTGCTGCCAAAGGCACGCGCCTGAACATCGCATCAGGCACGGCCGTGCGCTTCGAGCCGGGTCAGCAGCGCACGGTCGAGCTGGTCGACTACGCGGGCGACCGCGTGGTCTACGGCTTCAGAGGCCTGGTCCAGGGCAAGCTCTGAGTCCCCCTCCATCCCAAGAAGGACAAGCAAGATGGCAAGCATCCCGCGACGCGCTTATGCCGAGATGTTCGGCCCCACCGTGGGCGATCGGCTGCGTCTGGCCGACACCAACCTCGTCATCGAAGTCGAGCAGGACCTGACGCTCAAGGCCGGCGGCTATGGCGAGGAGGTCAAGTTCGGTGGCGGCAAGACCATCCGTGACGGCATGGGCCAAAGCCAGGTGCCCAACGGCCCCGGCGCCATGGACGCGGCCGACTGCGTGCTGACAAACGCCCTCATCATCGACCACTGGGGCATCGTCAAGGCCGACATCGGCATCAAAGCTAGCCGCATCGTCAAGATCGGCAAGGCCGGCAACCCCGACGTGCAGCCTGGCGTGGACATCGTCATCGGCCCGGGTACCGAGGTCATCGCGGCCGAAGGCATGATCGTCACGGCCGGCGGCCTGGACACCCACATCCACTTCATCTGCCCGCAGCAGATCGAGGAAGCGCTCAACAGCGGCGTGACCACCATGATTGGCGGCGGCACGGGCCCCGCTACCGGCACCTTTGCCACCACCTGCACCCCAGGCCCCGACAACATCGCCATGATGCTCAAGGCGGCCGAGGCCTTCCCCATGAACCTGGGCTTTCTGGGCAAGGGCAACGCCAGCCGCCCTGAAGCGCTGCGCCAGCAGGTGGACGCTGGCGTGATCGGCATGAAGCTGCACGAGGACTGGGGCACGACGCCTGCAGCCATCGACAACTGCCTGAGCGTGGCCGAAGAGACCGATGTGCAAGTGGCCATCCACACAGACACGCTCAATGAATCGGGCTTCGTGGAAGACACCGTGGCCGCGTTCAAGGGCCGCACCATCCACAGCTTCCACACCGAGGGCGCGGGCGGCGGCCACGCACCGGACATCATGAAGGTCGTGGGAGAGCCCAATGTGCTGCCCTCCTCCACCAACCCGACGCGGCCCTTCACGGTCAACACGATCGACGAGCACCTCGACATGCTCATGGTCTGCCACCACCTCGATGCATCGATCGCCGAAGACCTGGCCTTCGCCGAAAGCCGCATCCGCCGCGAAACCATCGCCGCCGAGGACATCCTGCACGACCTGGGCGCCATCAGCATGTTCAGCTCCGACTCGCAGGCCATGGGCCGCGTGGGCGAGGTCATCATGCGCACGTGGCAGACCGCCCACAAGATGAAGGCCCAGCGCGGCAAGTTGCCAGGTGACTCTGACCGCCACGACAATGCCCGCGTCAAACGCTACGTGGCCAAGTACACCATCAACCCGGCACTCGCGCATGGCGTGGCGCATGAGGTGGGCAGCATCGAAGAGGGCAAATGGGCTGACCTCGTGCTGTGGAAGCCTGGCTTCTTCGGCGTCAAGCCCAGCCTCATCCTCAAAGGTGGCTTCATCGCCGCAGCCGCCATGGGCGACCCCAATGCCTCGATCCCCACGCCGCAACCGGTGCACTACCGACCGATGTTCGGCGCATTCGGCGGGGCACTGTCGCGCAGCTCGATCACCTTCATGAGCCAGACTGCCATCGGTGCTGGCCTGCCCGCGCAATACGGGCTCAAGAAGCAGGTGGTGGGCGTCAAAGGTTGCCGCACGGTCAAGAAAAAGGACATGGTGCACAACCACTACATGCCCGTCATGGAGATCGACGCGCAGACCTACCAGGTGCGCGCCGATGGCCAGTTGCTAACCTGCGAGCCCGCCACGGTCTTGCCCATGGCGCAGCGCTATTTCCTGTTTTGACGGACACTGGCGGCTTCGACTCGCTTTTCTCTCGCACCCATGCTGACCGTCAACAAGCTCCTTCCCCAAGGCCAGGGCCTGGCCTCCGTGCTGCTCAAGCGCGCCGCCACCATCGAACTGGGCTGGGATGTGCGCCAGAAGAGCCGCTTTGATGCCACCGACAGCACGGGGCGTGCGCTGGGCGTCTTCCTGCCGCGCGGCACCGTGGTGCGCGGCGGCGACGTGCTGGTTGCCGAAGACGGCACCATGATCCGCGTGCAGGCTGCGCCGCAGCCCGTGCTGGTGGTCAGACCTTGCGCCGAACATGGGAGTGCTTTCGATCTGGTGCGGGCGGCCTATCACCTGGGCAACCGCCACGTGCAGATCGAGTTGCAAGCCGACCACCTCAAGATCGAACCTGACCATGTGCTGGCCGACATGCTGCGCGCCATGCACCTGACCGTGAAGGAAGAACAGGCTGCTTTCGAGCCGGAAGGCGGTGCCTATGCTGCTGGTGGCCATGACCACGGTCATGCCCATGCCGAACCCGCCACGCGCGGCAAGCCTATCGGCATCGCCATCAAGCCCGCCGCGACACCGCACGTGCATGGCCCAGGCTGCAACCACGATCATGATCACGGCCATGGGCACGGCCACAAACACTGAAATGCCTCGTCGCTGATGCCCCGTGTTGCCCCCCGACAAGCGCCACTAAGCCCCAGCGCCCGCCTGCAGCTGATGTGGCTGGCCTCTCCGGCCTTGCCCGTGGGCGGCTTCAGCTACTCCGAGGCCCTGGAAGCCGCCGTGGATTCCGGCCGCATCAGCAAAGAGCAAGAGGCAGCAGCCTGGCTGCAAGACCAATTGCACCTGAGCCTGGCCCGCGCCGACCTGGCCGTCGTGGCGCGAGCCGTGCCCGCCTGGCAACGTGGCGACCTGGCACGCCTGACCGAGCTCAATGACTGGGTCGTGCAGACACGCGAGACCAGCGAGCTGCGGCTGCAAGCCGAACAGATGGGCCGCTCGCTGGTCGAATGGCTGCGCAATCAGCCAGGTGGCAGCGCCTCGTCCAGCGATGAAGCGCGTTTGCAGCAGCTCCAGCAATGCGCGGCCCTGGGCCCCGCCCCAACCTGGCCCGTGGCCTTTGCCCTGGCCGTGGCGCACTGCCTGCCGTTGCCAGATCCACGTGGCGGTGGCGAGGACACCCTCCGTGAGGCCCTGCTGAGCTTCGCCTTCGGCTGGGCCGAGAACATGGTGCAGGCCGCCATCAAGGCCGTACCGCTTGGCCAGTCGGCCGGCCAGCGCATCCTCCAAGCCCTGATCAACGAGATCCCACCGGCCATCGACCACGCCATGACGCTGCCCGACACGCAGCGCCAGGCCTTCACACCCATGCTGGCCATTCTCAGCAGCCAGCACGAAACCCAGTACTCACGCCTTTTCCGATCATGAGCAATCTGCACAACATCCCTGGCCGCACCAAGAAGCTCCCGCCCCTGCGCGTGGGCGTGGGCGGCCCCGTCGGCTCCGGCAAGACGACCCTGGTTGAAATGTTGTGCAAGACCATGCGCAACAGCTATGACCTCGTCGTCGTCACCAACGACATCTACACCAAGGAAGACCAGCGCCTGCTGACCGTGGCCGGCGCGCTCGACCCCGAGCGCATCATGGGCGTGGAGACTGGCGGCTGCCCGCACACCGCCATCCGCGAAGACGCCTCCATCAACCTCGAAGCCGTCGACCGCATGCTGTCCAAATTCCCCAATGCGGACATCGTCTTCATCGAGTCGGGCGGCGACAACCTGGCGGCCACCTTCAGCCCGGAACTCAGCGACCTCACCATCTACGTGATCGACGTGGCAGCCGGCGAAAAGATCCCGCGCAAGGGCGGCCCCGGCATCACCAAGAGCGACCTCTTCGTGATCAACAAGACCGACCTCGCGCCCTACGTCGGTGCGAATCTGGAGATCATGGAGTCCGACACCAAGCGCATGCGCCAGACCTCACAAGGAGTGCGCCCCTTCGTGATGACCAATCTCAAGACCCAGTCCGGCCTGGACCAGGTGATCGGCTTCATCGAAACCAAGGGCATGCTCAAGGCATAATGCCGCCTTCATCCTTGACTCCCCGTAGTTCAATGGATAGAACGGCCGCCTCCTTATGTTTACCAACTGGTGAAGTGGAAACATACCGCTGTATAGCCTTCATGCATTACAAGTAGGCCGTGTTTACGTTTCTGAAGAACACACTTGGCGAGATGTATTACCTTTCACCACGGTCCAAGAGTAAACAATAAGCAAAAGCCGATTTGCATTGGTCTTTAATTGGTTAGCCACCTGTGGATAACCACTTTTGCCGCCCTTGGTTTCAAGTTGGCAAGAAGCGTGTATGTGGCAGCCCTTTCCTGCGCAGCGAATGCTGCGGCGCAAGCCGGGCCCTTGAAAACTTAGCACAGGCCAGCATTGCTTGATCAGTGGATCGCTCCCTTAGCGAACGTACATTGATGCGACACACGGAGTGTCGGCTGCGGATAGAACAGACGGCAGCACCTGCAACTATCGATAGTCAGTAGCCGCTTTGCAGCGGGTGCAGGCTTGCAGGTGAGGCCTCCGACGGACTGCTGCCGGCCACGAGCCGTCGTCTGCCAAGGAACTGCACTTGGATCCGCCAATGATTAGACATGTAGGGCATGCGCGCTACAGTGAAACCTCAGGCCGGTGGCACGATGTTTCTGTCCTTAAGTCAGGACTTGGTGCACTTTAAAATGCAGTCACATACTTTCTAGTCGGCACGACTGCAGCATGCAACTCGCCGACGCGATGTTCAAGAATGGGGAGCGCTGATCTGTTTACCGTCGTAGACCACATGCCCGGTAGCGCCGACAGAGTTCGTCGCCATGTCTACCTCGATATTGATCGATGGGACGACTGGGGAAAGTTTCGAACCATGTTCACGATGTACGTTGTGGATGAAGAGGGAACGACCCACGAGCCGGGCTCAGTGAAGATCGGCGAGGTTGGTCTGCAGCCTCGCGGTGGGGGAACGCCTTTGGAGCCTGGGTTTAGGGCGCCGACCTTGCCGAGCACCTTTGAAGCGCTCGATCAGATGCACTTCTCGATTGGTCAGTCAGAGAACTACTACGAGACGCTAAATGCGCTCGACCCGGACTTCAAGAACCAGATCCTTGAGGGCCTACGGGACTGCGCCTTCAATCTTCAGATCTTTGATGCGAACTTCAACGAGGAGGTCATGTCCGAGTCCCTTCTTAGAAGCGTCCCCCAAAGAAACGTACGGAATCGCTTTCACCGGCTTGCGCACGGCAATGCTCTGCTGACTCGTTTCGAGTTCGAGTACGTCCTACCTGATCCACAGATTGAAGGCATTCAGCCTCCGGTACTTGGATTCAACGTTGTTCCTGATTCCGAGCCTCCGACGAATGTGCACGTACTCATCGGACGAAACGGTGTTGGCAAGACCCGGTGTGTCCAGAACCTTTCCATGGCGGTTCTTGGCGTGGCTGACGAAGGCCGGGAGCACGGTGAACTTCGTCTGTTGGGAAACAACGCCGATGAGTGGTCCTTCGCCGGTCTGGTCACAGTATCGTTTAGCGTCTTCGACGACTTTGACCTTCCAGTGCCGGACTCAGCGGAGATTCGAGCTACGCAGGTAGGGCTGCGATTCAGAGATAGTGCCGACCCAAACAGGCCGGCCCAGATAAAGACCCCAGAAAACTTGGCGGCAGACTTCACTGCGAGTCTCGGACAGTGTCGATCAGGTCCGAGATCTAGACGATGGCTCGCGGCCGTTGAGACGCTTGAAGCTGATCCGCTTTTCGCTGAGGCCAATGTGGGGCAACTGCTGAACCCGTCCGATAACGACTGGCGTGAAGCCGCGGCGCATCTATTCAGTCGCCTGAGTTCCGGACATGCAATCGTGCTGCTGACCATGACTCGACTCGTCGAACTGGTGGACGAGCGAACCTTGGTCATTCTTGACGAGCCCGAAGGTCATCTGCACCCCCCTCTGCTTGCTGCGTTTGTACGAAGCGTAGCGGACCTTTTAGTAAAGCGCAATGGCGTCGGCCTGATCGCTACCCACTCCCCTGTCGTGCTGCAGGAGGTGCCGCGGTCTTGTGTCTGGAAGCTGCGTCGGGCTGGTGCCATCGCGGTCGCCGAAAGGCCGTTGATCGAGACATTCGGGGAGAACGTTGGCGTCCTGACCCGGGAAGTCTTTGGGTTGGAAGTCACCAACTCAGGCTTTCACAACCTATTGCGCCGCGCTATAGCCGCCACCGGCTCGTTCGAGGCTGCTGTCGCTCATTTCGATGAGCAGCTTGGTGCCGAAGCCCGAGCGATCCTGATGTCGCTATCGGCGATGCATCAACGGCCAGACCAGGGCGAAGATGAAGACCTTGCCTGAGCCTGACTTCAACGTCCAGGAAGTTCTGGAGTCTTGCGCCGCAGGTCTACGGGATAGGGGGCTGGCACAACGGCTCGTCGGGGTACTGCCAACTTTGGAAGCGGCTGAGCAGGACTATGTGGCCCTTGGCCCTGGGGCCAGGCTATTTGAGATCGTACCGAGCGACGACGTGGCTGGTAGTGTTTCGTCGGCCGAAATGTCGACGTTGTACAAGGGAACCTTGTCACGGCAGGGGTCACGGGCTAGGCGCCTCTACGATCGTTTAAAGACGGCTGCTCCAAATGACATTTGCCCGCTCTGTGGCCAGAGAGTTGTGAAGACACTGGACCATTACCTTCCAAAGGCTTCTTACCCTACCTATGCTCTGACACCGCTGAATCTTGTGCCGGCCTGCTCTGACTGCAACAAGAGCAAGTTGGATCGTCAGCCCGCAGATGCCGGCGATCAGACGTTGCACCCGTACTTCGATGACGTCGACGACGTCTCATGGCTTTTCGCTGAGATACGCGAATCAAGCCCCCCTGCTGCAGTGTTTTCGGTTCGTCCCTCCGCCAATATTGATGCGACGACGGTCGCTCGGTTGAGAGTGCACTTTGAAACTTTCGGGCTTGGTCAGCTCTATGCCGCACAGGCTGGATCCGAAATGGTCAGTATTCGTTTTGCGCTCGCTGAAGCGGCAGCCGCGCGGGGAGTGGAAGGCGTACAGACCCTGCTCGCACACCAAGCGCGGACACGCACACTTGCCGCGCGAAACTCATGGATTGCTGCGCTCTACACAGCACTGGCGGAGTCAGTCTGGTTTTGCAGCGAGGGCTACGAATTGCTCGGTTGATAGACTTCTACGACGGTAACGGCTGTGTCTTGCAGACGCACGGCAAAGCAGGCTACTCGCCCATGCAGCGCCTGTGGCAGCAACTCTGCCCACGTGCGCTCCGCTCCGATATTGATGAAGATGCCAAGCGGATAGCGAAGCTCATCGAGCATCAGGCCGAGGCTCATGAAATCGTCCGCGGCTTCTGCGGCTGTGGATCGCAGTTTCAGCTCGATGACAGCGACATTGCCCTGCGTTCGGTCGGCAAAGCGTTCCGGGTCGAACGGCTCGTGAATGATGATGTCCGGGCGAATGGTCACGCCATGTCGCCCGGCTTGCTTTTGGTACTCCTGCTCCACGATAACGCGCGCCGGAAGCTGCAGGCGTCGGTCGAGCTGGCCGAGCAACGCGCCCTGGTAGCCGCGCTCGGTCTCGAACAGGCGCGGTGCGGTGATGCTCTGCAACGCATCCCGCACGCCGGCAAGAACTTCGGCCGACGTCACTTGACGAGGCCAACAGCTCCGCCGGCGATGCCACCGACGATCGAAGTGACCAGCGGATGTGAAAGAAATCCGGCCAGCTTGGCCCTCGCGGCTTCCTTCTCCTCCGGCGGTGCATCTGAAGCATCGATCCTCGCCAGCAGGTCGCCGACCGACAGCTGCACGACCGGGTTACTGATCGATGTGCCGGCGACGTTCACCTGACCGCTGATCGGTGCGTTGAAATTGATCTGGGCCATAGACTTCTCCTCGTAGAGCTTTGCGTAGATCGGACACTCGGTGTAGTGCATCGGCTCGACATGCTGCCAGTTCCAGCGTCAGTCGTTGCCTTCGCCGGGGCCATCTGCTTCAAGCCTCGCGACAAGCAGCCACTCATGAGTACCTATTGGCGGTACTTTTCATAATCCTCGAGAAAGAGCCGTGCGGATTCGTCGACGAACTCTTGTCGTCGGCCCCTCAGCTCTACGAGCTTTTGGTAGATGCTCTTGTAGATCACTTGGTGCGCCTGATTTTTGAGCACCTGGTCGTCGTAGGGGTCTAGCTCAATCACGTCCTGATCGAGGGTGCGATCGACCATGCGCAGTAAGTCCTCCTTAGTGATCTTGTCGATGAGGACATAGTCGCCACTCGAAGCAAGAAACTGCCCAACGTTCTCATTGATCCTTAACAGCTTCATAGGTTTGCCTCCGTCGTTCATAGGTTTCGGCGCCAGCCTCCAGCGAATTCATCAAGGTCTGGTGACTGTTGATCTCCTTGCCATCCACGGAGAAAAGCTTCTTGTCGGTTGGATAACCGGCAAAGATGCGGTACCGTGGCACGCCGTCCTCTAGCTCCTTGGTGGTGTAGAGCAGATAGTCAGCGCCAACTGACGCCCCGACGGTGTTGTTGTGAGTGACAACAATAACCGGCATGGTCTCAGAGATGCTCTTGAGAATTTGGTTCACTTCCCCCTTCAGGAAGAGATTGTCGAAAGACGATTCAGGCTCGTCAATCAAAAGAAGGTCATAGTTCTGCGCGTCGACAATCTCCTGCAGTAGTCTGAACTCCGACCTCTCACCACCAGAAACCTCATGTCCATCCTTGTTGAGGATGCGGTAGCTGATCTTCACGAAGAGCTTGTACAAGTCTGCGCGCGGAAGATTCTCGTTTTGCGTCAACTCTCTCAGGTATTCGTAAGGCCTGTCGTACTTGCGGAAAGCATCGGCGAACGCCTGTTTGGTCCCGCTCGCTGCCCGGATTTCCATCGCACCGGTGTACGCCTGCTGTCTCGCCTCGATCCTAAAGCCCTGCAAGGTGTCCTGAAAGATCACGGACTCCTTCTTCAGATAACCGACGATCTCTGAGAATCTGTCGACGCGCTTTCTGTCCATCGCGACGGCGTAGAGATCGACGTCGTGAACTTGCACTGCAGCAGTGCGGACTTTCAGCCCCTGTTTAATCTCATTCACAAGGTTGTTGACGGTTCGCTTCTTTTCAATGTCCAGCAACTTTGCCCACAGCAGCTCGATAAGCTCACATGCGAGTCGCTTCAATGCGTCTACTTCAACATGCCTCTCAATGATCGGACGAAATTCAATGTTCTCGATGACTTGCTGAACCGAAGATATGAGGGCCCGTAGCGTATCGGCGTTGCCGATAGGAAACTCGACTTCATCGAAGAGCGCCGCCTTCGAAAACGCATCTCTTCGGTCCGCTTCCTCAGCCGACCGAACGAGTGTGTCCACATACGCGTTGACTTTGCGCTCATTTGCGACCAAGTCAACTCTCATGACCTCATCGAGGACTCGCTTCAGGCCAGCAAGATGCTTGTCGACAAAGGCGCTCCGCCTCCGCTCGACGTCGGTCTTAAATTCCTTTTCGTATACAGCTTCATCCCTTTGAACCAAAGAGAACTGCTCGATGTACTTGACGCTCTTAATGGCCTTGCTGATTTTGTTGAGCGTATAAGTCTTGCCTGTGGAGCGCGGACCGATTAGGACATTGAGGCCGGTGGAGAGTCTTTGTCCATCATCGAAAACCTGCCAGAGCCGATTCCCATCCTGCTCACTCAGTGCGACCTTCGTCTTGTCTTGCAGGCAGACCTTCAAGGCTTCAATCGTGAGCGTGCCACAGTCGATAAACGTGTGCCGAGTCGGTAATCGCTCAAGCTCCGTCATCATTCTTGAGTCACTGAAGAGGACAGGAGTAAGCTTGGTCGGATCTTTGACATTACGCACAAACTTCTTGGCGCTATCTACTTCTCCTGCGGCCACATACGGCCTAAGCTTCTCAAGCGTCTCTCCGCCAATTGCCGGCCCCTTGTCGTAGTGAGGAATGACGAGATAGCTCTTTAGCCCTCCGAAAATTTGGATCAACTCTTCGACAGAGACGTTGTCGCCGATCTTAGAAATTCGCTGCGACACGAGAGTTGTTTTTCGATCAAAGTCATCGATGTCATCGGGGCGTGAAATGATGAGGACGTGTCCCTTCTCGACGTTGACCTCGATTCCAGGGAAGACGACAATTCCAAGCGCATCTTGGATCTGCCGGAACTGGACGGCGTCAAAGACATCGTGGTTGGTGACCGCGACTGCGTCCAGCTTTGCGTCGCGCACATATCTCTTGAAGGTATCCAGACTGAACGAGAACGCTCGGTCACTTATCGTCGAAACCGTGTGGATGTGGAGATCGATCTTCTTCAAGGTTCCTCCCGACGATGGTTTTGTTGGCGATGCGATAGTCCTGCCAATTTAGCGTCGATTCGACATACAGTTTGCACGCAATCCTTCCCACAGAACGAAATCATGCATCCGATCCGACATCGGACGATGATTCTTGGGAGACACGGGGGGATGTCCGTACGACTGCCACTTCGTGGGCCACTGGAATTCGCGCGAGGCGAAGGCGTAGCGCATAGTGTTGCCCGCCAGACAGCATACTTGGCCGCTCTCGCGAGCACCAGACGGACATCCAGTATCTAGTGAGCCGTCTATAGACTCCAACGGGCTCCTTTGGGTCGACACTGTGAGTTCGCGCACCATCGAAGCAGACATTCAAGCAGCACACACGCTCAATCGCAACCGTCGGTCAGCTTTGCTTCTTGCAGCGGCCGCTCAGGCCAGCACTGGCAGCGTGACCGAAATCGGGTTGCCGATGCCTACGGTGAATCGGCCTGCAGGCCACGACCGGCTCGGCAGAGGACCGAGCATGATGAGACCGGAATGGCCAATACTCTGCGCCTAACTGTTATCCCCTTCTTTCCTGCGTTCTCTCACCGTTGCTCGAAGTTGGCTCAAGTGTTCATCCACATGTCGGCCTGGTTCTGACGCCGCTCCTACTAGCAGCGCTGCTCTAAATTGTTCTAGCGTTCGTTCGCGTTCCGCACCTGGTTTGAGGCGGTTAACGACGTGGGCTAGAGGTTGTACCTTACCTCCGCTCAATTCCTGATTGCCTTGTTCCAAGGTCTTGAGTAGCGCTTCCGTCTCCTGTAGATCAGCGGTGTAACCGTCACACCGCTTCGGTGCTTTCGTCATAGGAATTCTCCGAAATGCGTTCAATAGCTATTAGTGGCATATGCGCGGCTACCTCCCCATTACATAGTAAGCTGCCATTGACGCGCTGTGTTTAAAAGGGCGTCCGAGCTTGAGAGCTTGATGTGAATCCATTAGGTATTTTGAACAGGTCCCCGCAAACATGACGCGTCGTAAAACATATTTATCGCAACGCGAGACGACGCGATTACTTGATCAGGTCCGCGTCAACGTTTCTATCGCCCCATGCTCTGCGGCAGTGCTTGCGGTACTGCCCGAGCTAATGCAGGCCTTGCGAGCTTCTTCGATGATCGAGGTTCAGTCGTTTCTAGACACACCGCTTGGGACTCTCAATGGTGCTACTCCGCGTGCTGCATTGGAGTCAGGACAAAGAGAAAGCGTTCTTCTGTTGGCCGAGTGGGTCGAATGATCCCGCCTCTATGTGGGAATGGAACGGTTCCATCCTTGGTCGAGCTGTTTCACCGTTGAGACTCAAAAAACATACAACACTTTTATATCGGTTTTGTATGGCATCACCGGTTGAGTCGCGGCGGCACGTGCATGAATGGTGTCAGCCCTGTCAATCGTAAGCGTTAGTGGATCCAGTTGAGAGTGGACACGGACTGGCTCCGCAGTCATGACTGGCACCTAGCAAGGCGCAAAAGGCTTGTCAGAGTCATTCGCACCCGACAGCCTGGGCGGCTGCTTAGACCATGACCGGCCAATCGACGGAGAGCGGCGCGTATGGCCACTGCACCTCTGAAACCTGCCGCTCAACAACTGGTGGCCACGCCCCAATCATGAATGGCCGGTCCGGCTTGAGGTGAGTGGACGAAACCGACCCAAAGCGGAATTGCAAGCGTCTAGACCGGCCGCAGCAAAGCTGACCTGGTCTGCCCGCGTTCAGATGACCAATCGGTCAATCTACACTTATGTCGCGACAACTCAAACCGTCTTTGCAGCGCACATGACAGCTGAGCCAATTGACAAGGGTTCGCAGTGCAGTCAAGAGCGCGAATGCCCTTGATAGCGCGACTTTTGCGTCCGGCGTCGCCTTGACGCTAGGCATCCGCTCGAGGTACAGACTACCTCCACGACCCTGAAGAACTTGCGGCCCTTGAACGCCTGATCCTAGTGTTCGATCTTGTCCGAGAGGTTGTCTCTCGATTACTCAGACGCTGTGCGCTCTGACTAAGGCCGTTTGACCAGCACCTCTGCCATCCCCCAAATCCCCTGCACATCTTGAATTTTGGCAAGCGCCCTTGCCGTGATCTTTCCGTGCTTCTCGCCTTCCTCCTTGCCCATTGCTCTTACGGCGTCAAACTTCATCGCGGTGTGGGGGTCGATTGGTATGGTTGATTGCGTCACGATGAGCAACTTGCCAGAAGCAAGGCGGTCCTCAAAGATTGGCTTGGGCTCCCAGGCCGCACTGGTCACCTGCTTTCCTGCGGGTGGCGTGAAGACAACGAAGTCAACTCGCGTGGCCCAGCCAATGCCTGGCGCCTGCACAAATGTCGCCTTCTTGCACGGACGGGTACGGCCACGCTCTAGTTCTGTCGATGCGATCAGCACGTAAAACTGACGAGTCAAGCTTCCCGGTGGTGTGCTCGGACTGATCCACTTGGCGATGTGTCGATCGTTTAAAGCGAACGGAACGCTCGCCTGATGCTCTGAGCGAACTGACCACTGATAGCTCCCGCTCTCGTGCAGACTGATCTTGTCATGCTTGGAGCCGCTGTTTGAGACGTAGATGTCGTTCTTCTGAATCGTGAGGCTCCAGGTCAGAGAACATCTGTCGTCATCGGCAACGAAAAATCGGAATGCAGTTTTCTTTGCCATATGTTGTGCTTGGTTGACGGACTCATCAAGCATACCAAGTACACGTTCAATCAAGAACTGATGTGCCCACCGCCGCTGGCAGCTATATACCTTTGTCAGTGGCACACCGCCGTTGGGCTTGTAAGAGGATCGACAAAGGCCTTCATGGGCTCTTGGCTTATCACATCGCTGACGTTGGCGACAGGCGGCATATGGCCGAGACTTCCAGTTCGCTTCAGTGCCGGAAAGCTGCCTGTCAGCACCGGTGGGCGGCCCCGCTCCGAATCTGACGACGGGTGTCGCTCTGGCTGTTCGCCAGCGCATCCTACTAGTCCCTCAACTCGATGGGAGACCATCATGGGAACTACAGGCAATGCCGCTCATCGCGAACCGTGGAACAAGGGCAAGATCGTCGGGCAGAAGGCGCCGTTCAAGCTCAGGGACATTTGGGCGCTGCGCGTTCGACTCCAGATGGAGGGACGGGTGCGGGATACGGCTGGCTGCTGTCTGGTGCCCGGCTTCGCTCACGCTCTCGACCAGGAGCGGTCCTTGGCAAGAGTCTGCTTGGGAGCAGCACGTCTCGACTGCACAGCTAGACTTCAAGCAAGCTGAGAGTTGCGTTCTGCGACCGACAAAGGTCCGGCACCCTTCAAGACCTACAATAAATCACTGCCCGCGGAGAAGGCACGACGTGGCCTTAGGTGTGGGTGCCCCCCAAGAGATCAAGACAATACGATGGCAAACACCAACTACGGTCTCCTCGCCTCATTGCTGTATGAAGCACAAACGCCGCCAAAGCGGCGCTGTTTCATTTCCTACCATCACGCTGACCAGCGCGAGGTTCAATCGTTCCTTGACACATACTCGAATGCAGAAGTCTTTACCCATCGAGCACTTGGGCTGGGCATGGCAAACGACATCGTGGACAGCAACGACACGGATTACGTAATGCGCCGCATCCGCGAGCTGTACATGCAGAACACGTCGGTAACCATCGTCATGGTCGGTCAGAACACGTGGAAGCGCCGGTATGTTGACTGGGAGATTGCTGCATCGCTTAGGAACGGATTTGGCAACCCCGCAAACGGGCTGCTCGGCATAAAACTTCCTTCCTATGCACAAGGCATCCAGCAGTACCCATACAGACTGAATGACAACTTGAACGCGCAAGGTGTCGCAGATGGCACCCCCTGCTATGCCCGATGCATTCCATATCCGACCAGTTCGGCTGAACTCAGAACAGCAATCGAAGATGCCTACCAGCGTCGCCAAACCCAAGGCCATTTGATCAACAACACGCGTGCCCGCTTCACCTATAACAGGGCCTAGCACCATGGTCGACCCTATGCCAGCAGCTGCAGCCTCCGCACCGGATACGCTCCTACAGCTAACCCTCCTGCGCCCGCTCGAAGTTCGCTTCATGGTGAGCAGTTGGGTGACAGGCGCAGTCCTATTGGTTCTCCTCTTACTGTTTGTTTGGCAAGCAATCCGACACCGTAACCTCTTTCAAAAGTTCGAAATCGATCAGGCCGAGGTCGGCATAGGTACTAACAAGCTAAAGCTCTTGGTCAACGAAACAGATCGGCAGATCGCATACAAGATTTGGGTCGAACTGAGCACACGGAAGATCGGCCTTCCGATTGACCTTGAACACGATGTCATCTCGGAAGTCTACGACTCGTGGCACACCTTCTTCACTGTCACCCGCGAACTTGTAAAGGATGTCCCCGTCAACAAGTTCAGACGCAAAGAGACCGAAGAGATTGTGCGTATGTCGATTGGGGTCCTGAATGATGGTCTTCGACCACACCTGACGAAATGGCAAGCGCGCTTTAGACGTTGGTACGGGAAAGCAACGGAGCATTCCGACTTTATTGATCAGTCTCCGCAAGAGATTCAGAGAAGGTATCCAAAGTACGACGAACTGCAAGCCGATTTGTTGATGGTGAATCAGCGATTGATTGCGTATCGCAAGCTCATGTATGAGCTGGTCGTATTCACCAAGAACAAGAAGCACTAAATAAAGTGACAAAGATCCTGGGATGCGAAACTTGATTGCGGGAGTCGGCTATTGCCGTGCGGCATCGAATCCATTCGCGGCAAGCGAATTCAAACGCTCGTGAATTGACGTTCACCAGCGGTAAGCGCCGAAAGACAGGCCTTGGGCGTCCAGTTCGGGACGTGAAGGACTCGATCGGGTCGGCAGCGTGAGTTCGCATTCCGAGCAGTCGTTGGAGGTTGCGACGTATGGCGCCAGCGTGTGCCGTTTGCTCATCACTAGCCATTGTCAGGTTCCGGGGCAGACCTGACTTCCACCTGAGGAGGCCACCAAAGTCAGCTTCAGCTAACCGCCTACATTCGGTGTCGATTCTTGTGCAACTGCACCCAGCCTTGAGCAGCCCTTGGATGGTGTGTGGCTGTACGGCAGCGTGAGCGGCCGGTCAGCCAGGAACGGTCCCTCCGCAACCTAGCTGCGGCGTTGGAAGCCGCACAGCGGTCATTCGAGGGAGCCGGCGTTCGACCCAGAGCTGTCCTTCGTTGTGCCGACCAGGCTGCCCAAAACCTGACGTTCGTCGCTGGGGCAGGCTGGAGACAGCCGACGCAGTATTGCAAGCCAGTGGTCATGCTGCCGAGTGCGCCAGTGGGGCCGCGTCTGGTGGTGCCGTTGCCGCTTGGTTCCAAGTCGGTTCCGAGACGCGGTTGACGCTTCCAAAAAAAGGGTTGTCGACGCGCTCGAACTGCCGTCGACCGAAGAAGGCGAGCCCTGGGGAGCGACCTGTCAGTGCAGGAGGAACCTCGCTCCATCGCCCGGCGTTCAAGTGGCCGGTGGGGCTCAATCCTCGAGCGCGATCAGCTCCGCCACCGTCTGCCGCCGCCGGATCAGACGCGACACGTCGCCATCGACCAGCACCTCGGCCGCCAGCGGCCGCGTGTTGTAGTTGGAGCTCATCGAGGCGCCGTAGGCCCCGGCGTCGTGGAACACCAGCAGGTCGCCGACTTCGGCCGGTGGCAGCGCGCGGGCTTGCACCACCCCGCCCGCGTCCTGCGTGAACACGTCGCCCGATTCGCACAGCGGGCCGGCGACCACGCTGGGTCGCGGCACGTTCCGCCCGGCCGCGTCCGCGAGCGCGACGAAGCTGATCGCGTGGTGGCCGCCGTACATCGCGGGGCGCACCATGTCGTTGAAGCCGGCGTCGCACAGCACGAAGTGGTTGCCGCCCATATCCTTGACGGCGCGCACCTCGGCCAGCAGCGCGCCGGCCTCGGCGACGAGGAAGCGGCCGGGCTCGATTTCCAGTCGCAGCGGGTGGCCCAGCTCGTCGGCCAGACGGCGGCGCGCGTCGTCCCACAGCTTGAAGTAGTGGTCGGTGTCGACGACGGCGTCGCCGGCACGGTAGGGGACGGACAGCCCGCCGCCGGCCGAGATGGCACCGACGTCGTGGCCGCGCGCGACGACCTCGCGCACGCGCTGCACCATCGCGTCGCACACCTGCGCCAG
>Ga0194137_10000055_pt1 | contig 66674 bp, 57 predicted proteins | sample TARM_MetaG_T3_14_FD_134025 | JGI IMG/M metagenome (GOLD analysis project Ga0194137, IMG submission 134025) | Freshwater microbial communities from Pennsylvania, USA, analyzing microbe dynamics in response to fracking - TARM_MetaG_T3_14 (version 2) | ecosystem: Environmental > Aquatic >...
AATCTCGTTTTTTGACACCTGTCAAAAGGCTTATTAAGATTACCCTTTTTTAGTGTAGCAATGATATCAAATATTTTTTATTTCACTATTGACATTTCTTAGCTGGACTTAAATTAGGAGAAAACACTCTAAGAGAGAATTCTATCGCTTGGATTCAAGAAAATAAGTTTATAATTGACGAACTGCTGAAAAAGCCAAAGTGGTCAGCAGTCTTTTCACAATCCACAGCAGATGAAGTGCTGTCTGCTTTACAAAGAGGTGGAGATGCACGAAATTTAATGAATAATCTTTTTCGTCTTGCCGAAGATGGTATCACTGCATTCACGTTAGATGCTGAGAGTCTTAAGCAATGGATTCGTGATGTCATAAAGCAGAATGATATAAAGATTGTATTTGTATGGGATGAATTTAGTGGCTATTTTAAAAACAACAATTCGCTGGACGAATTTCAGAATATCGTATCTTTATGTCAAGAAATACCGTTTTACCTTATTGTCGTTACACACCAAACTGGTCATATTATGTCTAACGAAGACCCATCGTGGAAAGTAGTTAAGCAACGTTTCGACTTTACAGAAATAACTCTTCCTGACAACATTGCATTTGAACTTATTGGTCATGCATTTAATGTAAAGCAGTCAGCAAAAGATAGTTGGAACGTGTTAGTAGATGGCGATTTGAATGAGCAACTTGCCGCTTCAAGAACAGCGGTAATGAAGGCGGCGAAGATTGAAGACCCACAAGTTATGAAAAACATTGTGCCGATTCACCCTGTCGCGGCTTTGATACTAAAAAACATTGCTTCTGCATTCCAGTCAAATCAACGTAGTATGTTTGATTTCATCAAGTCATCAAACATGGATGATGTAAAAGCATTTCAATGGTTTATTGAAAACACAGGTCCTGAAGATGACCATCCACTGCTTACTGTGGATATGTTATGGAACTTTTTCTATGAAAATGGTAAAGATTATCTTGCTTCCGATATAAGACTTATTTTGGACACTTTCCCTCAGCAACAAAACTTGAGAGAAGATGAGCAAGCTGTATTAAAAGCAATACTTATCATGCAGGCGATAGACCAACGATTGAGTGGAACTATTGAACTATTTAAGGCTACAGAGCAGAATCTGAGCTATGTGTTCGAGGGTATCTCTTCTGGATTGGATGTGTCCTGTAAAAATATAGCAAAGGGACTCAAGGAAAAGGGTATACTGATTTCCCAACCAATAAGCGGAGGGCGTAATGTTTATGCTGCAGCGGTACTTGCTGGCGACCAAGCGAAGATTGACAGCCATAAGAAAAAAGTGCGTGAAAGTAGTACAACATCAAAACTTGTAACGGAAGGTGGACTTTCTACTGTGCTGTCGCTTTCTCCCGCTCTTCGATTGCGTTTTGAATTTGAGCCGAACACAGGAAAAATCATTCCTGTAACAGTTACTGACTTCACACGAACAATCAATACCTTGCGTGATAAATCTACAGGTTGGAACTTCCATGCCGTTATCGCCTTCGCAAAAGACGAAACTGAGGCTGCCAGATTTCGTAAGACAATTAAAGAGGCTGTTGCAGATAGGCAATATGAAAATATTGTATTTATAGATGCGCTTTCAACTCCGCTTGGAATGGAAGCGTTTGAGCAATATGTAGAGTTTTCCGCAATGGCAATGTATTACAATGGAAATACCAATACATCATCACGGGAAAATTCGGACAAAGCTCGCCGTGTATTAGACCAAGAGTGGAAAAACCGTATTTATAATGGGCAGTTTATTGTTTATACATATGGAAATCAGGAAGGCGAAAAGCTGGGTAACGGACAAGGAGTAGCAAGTGTTCTTCAAACTATAGTGACTACCCATTTTGAGAAACAGGTTCATTTTTCTTGCGTGTTCGATTTTATGAAAGGTTTGAGCGAGAACCACCTAAAACTTACACAGGGAAAGAATAGTGCTGCTTATGGTATTACTGGAGTAACAAAAAGTTCACCTGTAAATGGAATTGAGAAGTTTGTGCTTCCAACTCTCTCGCCCACGGCGTGGAAGGCAGATAAATACTGGGAAAATACCTCTACTTCTGCTCTTCCGATTTCAAAAATCAAAGCAGAAGTAAATAAACTTATCAATGAAGCATTTTCAATTGACGGGCAAATTTCAATTAGTGAAATCTATAGTTTTCTTGAGAATACATATGGCTTTGCCCCATGCAATCTTTCTGCATTTATAACGGGCTTCTTGTTGAAAGAATACGGTAGCGATCCGTATCGATATAGTGATTCATCAAGTGGGCATGAGCCTATGACACCAGAGAAACTTGCAGAAATGATAGGCAATTATATAGGAAAGACACCAAAGCCGACTTACATTGTAAAGATGACACCTGATGAGATGGCATTTTATGAGCTTACTGAAAAAGCATGGGGTATTACTCCAAATTCGTGTTCGTATGCCGGACAAGCGGCTTCTTCGGTTGCGGTAAAAATGCGTGGCTTCGGTTTGCCTGTGTGGGGGCTTGAGGAGATTGATGAGTTAGGCGTTTTTGATGTTGTTCAAAAGTACATCGAGCTTGTTCAAAAAGAAGGAAAAGAGGCACATACAAAGGCTGTTGAGATTGGAAAAATTGCATATACAAAACCTACTCTTGCCGACAATTTGTTAGTATTGCTGACAAGCAATAACTGTCACAAAGGAATGGAAGAATATTTACGTTCATTTGAAGGCGGTAGGATTATGGAACTTGCCAAGGAAATCGGTGCAGAAAACAATGTAATTAATGACATTAGCAAATTGTTCGGAGTTAAACATTCGTGCTTATGGGATAAGCAGACTGGGGAGGATGAAATCCGTAAGCTCATAATCGAATATAGCATAGTAAAGAAAAGTAATGGCATCTTAGACACCTCAGCGCACTCGTTGTCAGAAGCGTTTAAGGAATGGCGTGAGCGTTTAAAGTTCCTTGGTATCTCCTGTGAAGCACTGTGTATAAAATACCCTATCCTTTCAAAAGTATTCAATACATTACTAAAAGTATATCAACAGTCAGATATATTACCCGATCAACTAAAAGCTTTTTTGTCTGAATTGACAGAACATGGCACAGAACTAAAGGGTTTACTGAATAATGATAAAAGGATTTTTGTCGAAGTGTATGCACCTTACCTTGATAATTTGAGTGATAATGACATCAGCAACGTAAAAGGAAATTCATCAGTAGGTCTATATGAATTAACAAAAACAGACTGTAATTCAAAGGTTAAGGAAGTTGCAGAGGAATACCGAAAAAGTCAATTAAAAACTCAGCTTTTTAAACTTTGGAGGGATAAAACAGGTACAAAAAATCCACACGATTGGTCAGTTCATCATAGAACACCTATATTATGTTGTGTTTCAGAAGCTGAGTTTGGAGTAGCTAAGAAGTCATTTGAAACCCTTAATAGGAATTGGGGAACAGATGCTGAAATTAAGGCAGCACTTGAATTCTTAGAAACTACCGAACTCTTTGACGTCTTATCTTATGAAGAAAAGCGAAATGCTGCTTTCGTGCGTGACATTATAGGCGAGTACCGAGCAATGCTTCCAGAGCTTGGAAAGGTGAGAGATGCACTTGAACACTTGTCGATTGACGGAGATACTTATGGGTGGTATGGGAATCCAACAGTAAAAAATAAAGTAGAACAACTTGCTAAAGCTGAGTATGATTCTGGTGGCAGTGATAAAGCTCTCCATAAAATTGATGAGATGGAAGATTTGCAGCAGTTAAAACAATATCTCAAAAGGCTTGTTAAGGGAAGTATGGCAGTAGGGATAGAAATATTGGCAAGTGGGGGTGGAGAATAAGATGCAACTTGAAGCGGTAAGACGATACTTAACTTCGTCTTTTAAGATACCATATTTTTTGTTTGTAAGTGATGGACAGCTTGCTTCTATTGTTGCGGAACTGTCTGTTATTGGATTTGTTCCTGTTAGGGTAAGTAATTTTTGCAAGCAAGACAAATTTCCGGATATTGACGAGTTATTTGAGCATATCAAAACAGCCGATGTTAATACGAAGGATAAAAAATTGCTCATATTAGGTCTTGGCGAGTATTTGGCCTTTAAAGGAAATGTGGAAGCAGCAAATGTTTTAGCGTATCTAAAAGATATGAATGTAGGTGGAGCAAAGGTTGTATTTGTATTGCGTGGGCTTGTTACACAAATTTCAGATTTACAAGCAGACCCTCGCTTTGACAGCCACCGCTTTAACGTTGTAGACAATGCAGTCTGTAATTTGTCATTTACTCTGGCTCCCCCCACGGTTGGACTGTTAGCAGAACAGGGATTTCAAGCTATGCTCGCAAAGCTTGAAGATGGAATGAGTGGAAATGTTGTTGTCACCACAGCCGTGCAATTTGATAATTCTTTGTTTACAATACATAGAATTAACGATGCTTATGAAGGTATAAAGTTCATGATTCCCAGCTTTGGACTGCCTCGTTCCTGCGGCAACGATGCTCAGTGGTCTGAGCTGCTTTCGGAGCTTAATCGGGCTGACAGTTCCCTTGATAAAATTTTCTATAAATATGGGTATAGTGGAAATCTTGAAATGAACTTCTATGCCTGTATTTCGGGCAGTGATTTTAGAAACTGGCTGTACTTTATAGCAATAAAGCAAAAGGCAACAGCACTTGAAAATAGATATCTTCGATTTGTGGCAGAAAAAACAAATCATTTTGAGGACTTTAGAGCAAATGTTCTGAATGAAATAATAGACATTCCTCATACAGATAAGCGTTTTTCTAAATTCTATGCAGAAAGAAAAAATCTTGTAGAAAAGTTTCCCGAACCGGATATTGCGGAGTTTGTACTCAATAATCGAAAAGACCCTTCAGAAGCCATCTATAAGCTCACAGACAGTACGAAGACTGAGCGAGAGGAAATAATTTCATGGGTTGCAAAGAATGGACATATTCCGCAAATTTCTGATAAATATCCTGCGTTAGAAGCGTACCAAAAGCAGTATATATTCAATTGCGGAGAATTATCAAGTTTATTGACCGGTTATTTTGAAGCTTATAAACGCCAAAAGGTTTCCAATGTCCTTGAAGAAGATTTTTTGACTAAGGTAGATGAACTTGCTATACTCCGAAAGTATAATAGGCTTCCTGGGCGGAATGAGATTATCAATACTTTTGATAAGAATGAAACTTTCCTATTTTGGCTTGATGCTCTTGGAGTTGAATATCTGTCATATATTTCAGAATTAGCACGTAATCGGGGACTTTCGATTTCCATAAATATTGCCCGTGCTGATTTGCCAACTATAACTTCAATAAATCGTAATTTCTTTGATGATTGGACAGGTAAAAAGGAAAAGTCAGATGCACTTGATGAAACGAAACATAAGGATTCAGGGGGATATAACTTTACGATTAATGAAATGCCTATCCATCTTGTTAAGGAACTAGACATAATTGCTGAGATTATTGATAGGGCTGCTACCGAACTGGCTTTGCGTCGTTGTAGGAACTTTGTAATAGCAAGCGATCACGGAGCTTCTCGGCTTGCTGTTCTTCGCCGAAAACAAGAAAAGTACGATACAGATACCAAAGGCGAGCATTCTGGTCGTTGCTGCAAGGTGTTTGAACCATATGATTTGCCGTTTGCAGCATCGGAGAAGGGATACCTTGTTCTTGCTGATTATGGCAGATTTAAAGGAAGTCGTGCAGCTAATGTTGAAGTTCATGGAGGAGCTTCGCTTGAGGAAGTAGTAATTCCAATTATTGAACTTACATTGAAAAAAGCCAATGTAACAGTGAAACTTGTGGAGGACAATGTAACAGTAGATTTCCGTACAGGAACGGCGGTAACATTGTTTATCAATACCTCACTGAGCGATGTATCGCTTGTATTGAATAGCAAGCGTTATGTTGCCTTACCTACAGATGAGAATCATTATGATGTCGCTCTGCCTGACACAAAACGAGCTGGTGAATATTCGGCAGATGTTTATGCAGGAGATGATTTAATCGGTCAAGTTCTGATTAAGGCACAAGGCAAGAGTGGAAAATCAAACGATGATTTTAATAATTTGTTTGACGTATTTTAGGAGGTGAAATTTGATGATAGAGAAACTCAGAAATTGTTTTGATGAAATGGTTGTTTATAAAGACCTTAAGAAAAGCAACTTCTTTTCGGCACTGAGTCTGCCATCTTTTATGCGTGACTGGCTTCTAAAGAAGTTTGAAGACGAGAATGGTCACTTCGATTCTGACGAATTAGTGCGTTTCGTACGTACTTACTTGCCACGCAAGGATGACTGGACCTCCATAAAAAATCGGGTGATAATTGAACACGAGCGTGTCAAATTTCTTGCCAAGGTTTCCATTGATATTGACATCAAAACAGGAGAAGTGTCCTTCTCTTTGCCAGACTTTGGCTTGTCAAGCAAAGATACGATTATTGAGGATATAGTTTGGCAAAACTGTAAGGATGATTTGGTGCGTGGTCGTGAAACGTGGGGAATGGTTGAAATAGGTTATCGCCCCCCTGATGACTATGATATGGAGTTTCAAAAGAACAAAGCTAAGGGAGCAAACAGAGGGAAAATTAAGCTAACAGCATTTAAGACATTCTGTCCTTATTCTATAGACGTTGATTATTATAAAGATGCACGTAGGGAGTTCAGTACATCTGAGTGGATTGATGTGCTGTTAGGAGCGGTAGACTACAACGCAAGTGGATACCTTGGAGATGAGGAGAAGAAGTTGACAATGCTAACCCGCTTGTTGCCTTTTGTGGAAAAACGGCTGAACCTCATAGAGCTTGCCCCAAAAGGAACAGGAAAATCATACCTCTTCGGTCGTGTCAGTCGTTATGGTTGGCTTTCCAGCGGTGGTATTATGAGCCGTGCAAAAATGTTCTATGACCAAAACAAACGAACGGTTGGTTTGGTATCTGGGAATGACTTTATAACCCTTGACGAAGTGCAAACTATATCATTTACTGATGTAGATGAGATGCGAGCAGCTTTAAAAGGCTACCTTGAATCAGGAATTTTTACGGTTGGAAACTACGAAGGAACTGCTGATGCCGGAGTTATTCTCTGTGGCAACATTAGAAAGGAAACAATGGATGCCGATGGCTATAGTAATATGTTTGAAGAATTACCCACTGTATTCCATGAATCGGCTTTGATAGAGCGCTTCCACGGATTTATAAAGGGCTGGAACATTCCACGAATGAATGATGATTTAAAGATTGCAGGTTGGGCGTTAAATTCAGAGTATTTCTGCTCAATACTTCATGAACTGCGTGAGGATATGAGTTATCGTGCCATTGTTGATGAACTGATTGAAGTTCCAGAAGCAGCCGATACCCGTGATACAGAAGCCGTTAAGCGTATCGCGACCGCTTATCTTAAATTGCTATTTCCTAATGTGCGAAAAGCCAGTGATATTACTGCTCGTGAGTTTAGAAGGTACTGTCTTGATAGGGCACGTAAAATGCGTGACACCATAAAATATCAACTAGGTGTTCTTGATGAGGAGTACAGAGGTAAGGATATTCCTGTATTTAGTGTGCGACCGGACCAAGAAGAATAAGAGGTGGGATACTTTGGATAAGAAAAACTGTTACGTTTGCGGAAAAGAAGATATAAACAAAAATGAGATTGGGCTTTCCAAAAAGCTGCTTGATAAAAATACTAAGTATTTCTATTGCCTTGATTGCCTTGCACAATATTTGGAAGTGGAAACTGAGTTTTTGCTGGAGAAGGTTGAAGAATTCAAAGAGCAAGGTTGTACCTTGTTTTAGGGGGTGGAATTGTGATTTATGCTGATAATGCCGCTACAACAAGAATATCTGATATGGCTTTTGAAAAGATGCTTCCATTTTTGAGGGAGCAATACAGCAACGCTTCAAGTCAATATTCGTTTGGCGTAAAAGCAAAGAGAGCTATTGAACAAGCAAGACAGCAAGTTGCAGTGGCCATTTGTGCAGAGCCATCTGAAATCACATTTACCTCTGGTGGGTCAGAAGCAAATAGTTGGGTATTGAGAAGTATTGCAGAAGTGTACTGCAGCGAATCCATTCACATTATTACATCATCTATCGAACATCACTCAGTGCTAAATGTTTGTCATGCACTTGAAAAATCCAGTGTAGAGGTAACATATTTGCCTGTAGATAGTAATGGGTGTGTCTCGATAGAGGATGTGAAATCAGCAATAAAACCAACCACGAAACTTGTATCCATTATGTTTGCTAATAATGAAATCGGAACAATTCAACGTATAGCGGAAATAGGAAGGGTTATTCATGAAAGGGGAATTTTATTTCACACTGATGCAGTTCAGGCTGTAGGACATATTCCTATAGATATTAATGAATTTCATATTGATTTTCTAACTGCATCTGCCCATAAGTTTAACGGAGCGAAAGGAACAGGGATATTGTATAAGCGATCAGGCTTGGAATTAGTGCCGCTAGTATTTGGTGGAGATCAAGAGCATGGACTTCGTGCTGGAACGGAAAATGTAGCAGGAATAGTTGCATTAGGCTGTGCTCTTGAGGAAAGCATAGCTAATATTCTGTATATGGGGAAAAAACTTTCCAGTTTAGTTCAGATTACAACTAAAGGACTAAAAGAAGCAATTCCTGAAATCCACATCAATGGTGAATATGCACAGAGACTGCCAGGAATTGTGAATGTAACCTTTCCACTCGCTTCTGGAGAAGCCATAATGCACTTGCTGGATATGAAAGGTATTTGTGTTTCCACTAGTTCTGCTTGTAATTCAGGTAAAGACACTCCATCGCACGTTCTGCTTGCATTGGGATTGAATGAACAACAGGCAAAATCATCAATTCGTATCTCGTATGGAAGGTATAATACGGTAGATGATGCCGAGGAAATTGTTGTAGCGATTTCTAATGCATACTCAAAAATTGTGTCAAATCATCAATAATCTCTATTTACAGAATGCTGCGGAGTTGTAACAAACAATTCAAAAAGACATGGAAGAATGCTAATGATAAAATAAACAAAAACTGTCACCAGGAAGGCTACGGGAAGCAAAAATCGGGAATAAATACCGATATTTTGCGCTCTTTAAAAATAAAACCTTAAAGCTTGATGGTGCTTATATACTTGATGAATTTGTTGATGTTATGAATAGGTTGTAGGAGGAGGAAAATGGAACTAAATCAAAAAGGTGAAATCCTTATCTACCAAACTGAAAAAGGTGAAACAAAAATTGATGTATACATGGAAGATGGTACTATATGGCTTACCCAAAAACATATAGCTCAACTTTATGGAAAAGGTGTTAATACTATTAATGAACATATAAAAAATATAGTTTCAGACGGCGAATTGAAAGAAAGTTCAACTATTCGGGAATTCCGAATAGTTCAAAATGAAGGTGGACGTGAGGTTACAAGGGATACAAAATTCTACAACCTTGATATGATCTTAGCCATAGGATATCGTGTTCGCTCTAATGTTGGCGTACAATTTCGTAATTGGACAAGCAAAATCCTTAAAGAGTATATGCAAAAAGGTTTTGTAATGAATGATGAGAGATTAAAGAATCCTAAAAAGTTTGGAGAAGATTATTTTGATGAACTATTAGAGCGTATTCGTGATATAAGGGCATCTGAAAAAAGGTTCTATCAAAAGATTAAGGATATCTACAGTCTTTCTGTTGATTATAATCCTGCTCTTGAGAGTACAAAAGATTTTTTTGCAACTGTTCAGAATAAATTGCTTTATGCTGTTACAGGGCAAACAGCAGCTGAACTAATTACAGAGAGGGTAGATAGTTCTAAGGACAATATGGGTCTTACAGCTTTTAAAGGAGATGTTGTTCGTAAGGGTGATATTAATATTTCAAAAAATTACTTACAAGAAGGTGAGATAACTGATCTTAATCGTATTGTAACTATGTTTCTAGATCATGCAGAAGACATGGCAAGAGGGAAAACGCCTATGACAATGAAAGACTGGGATAACTCACTTAATGAATTTTTACAGTTTAGACGTAGAGAAATCTTGGAGGGTAAAGGGAAAGTTTCTCGTGAAGATATGGAGCGTAAGGTATTGCAAGAGTATGCAACCTACAATACTAGAAGATTAAATACTCCACCAGAAGATGAAATAATAGATGGTCTACCAGAAATTGAAAATTAATTTTAAAGATAATCTTGATAGAAATAGAATATCAAGGTTATTTTTTTGTTCTTTTTTAGTTGAAACATATTCTCAAAATAAAATGTTTAATTATTTTTCAAAAATGGTTGTAAAAAATGCGTTCTCGTTGCCTACACATTGAGGGGTATTTTTATTTTACAAAAATACTTATTATCAAGACTTCGTAAAATACTCTCTAAATGTGGAAACAAGTAAGGAGGTGAAATTTGAAATGACAAAAAGATTTAATACCATTGATGGGGAAACATTAATGACCATGCCACTAAAACCTATTAACTTTATTATTGAAAACCTATTATCAGCAGGGCTTCATATTCTTGCAGGCTCACCAAAGGTAGGAAAATCATGGCTTGCACTATGGTTGTCTGTTTCCGTAGCCAAAGGAGAAGATATCTGGGGCAATAAAGTAAAGAAGGGAGATACCTTATACCTATGTTTTGAAGATAGTCAAATAAGAATCCAAAATAGACTCTTTGATATTACAGATGAAGCAACGGACACAGTAAACTTCTGCACTGAGAACGCTATGCTTGGTGGAGAACTAGAAGAAAGAATTGCAACTTTTATATCAGAGCATCCAGATACTGTTCTAATTATTATTGATACCCTTCAGATGATACGAAATACAAGTAAGGATAATAATTATGCCAATGATTATAGTGACTTAACTATCCTAAAAAAGTTGGCTGATAAATATGGGATAGCTATTCTACTTATTCATCACTTGAGAAAAGAATATGACAAAGATCCATTCAACCGTATCTCAGGTACAACCGGAATCCAAGGAGCAGTAGATACTAGTTTTATCTTAGTAGAAGAAACTAGAGGAAGTGGACTTGCAACATTATCTTGTGTGGGTAGAGATATTGATTATCGTGAGATTAAGTTAAAACGTGGTGAAGAAAATATCTGGCAAGTAGTATCTGATAGTTTTGAAGATCATGATTTGATAGCAGATGATATAGTTTTTCTTCTTTCTGATTTTATGAAAGATAAAGAATATCATAAATCTACTCCAACAGAACTTGTAGAGGAATTATCTGAAAACAGGGACGATAAAATTTCTTCAAAGACCCTTACAAAAAGAATTTTACAAAATACTTTAGAGCTTGAAGAACGCTGTATTACTGTTGTTATCCGTAAGAGTAATGGTAAAAGACTAATTGAGATTTTTAGAAATAGGGACGATAGGGTCGATAAAATGACTACCCTCTAAGTCCTCAAGATGATGACCCTCATGACCCTTTAGACCCTAAAAAGCTAATCACAACTGAATAAGCATAATTTCTAGCAGACCTTAGCCCTTGTTTTCCCTTGTGTGGCATTGTAAAGGCTAGAGTGGCACAGTACACCTAATTAACAAGAAATTGATTTATGGGGCAAATGTGGCGATAGTTAAAATAACATGAAATGAACCCCCCAATCGATTTTGGTGCAGGATAAAGGAAGGTGGTCAAAAGATTCCACCTTCCAGCCACATCCCCCGGCAGTGCCGTGGGTTAAAAGAAAAAGATAGGTGGTCGGATTTAAGCATTTGTGTCGGTCAAGGTGGTTGTAACTCTTATAAAGGCGATAAAATAGGCGTTTCCACCTGTCACATGAAGGTGGTCAAGGGTATCTTAATAAAAATAACATATAGAAATAACCAATAGAATTGGAGGAATTTAATGAAAGAAAATTTAAGACAATTCTGGAACAGATTAAAAAGAATGATAAAAGATAAATCTGGAGAAGGAGATATCGAAACAGTCGCTAAGATTTTATTTAGTCCCTGTGGATATAAGTTTTTGAAAAATAATATAGAAAAATATGCAGCACAATTAGGAATGTTAAATTACTTACATAAAGATGGTTTAATCACAGATAAAGAACATTCCACTATAAAGCAAAATTTGAAAAGAAAATATGAGATAAAGTAATGAGATAAAACAGACTAATAAAATCCGTGCTACCTATGATTTTATAGGGTAAGCACAGATTTTAATCTTTGTTAGCAGTTGTCATCTAATTAGCTTGACTATGAAAAATCTTCTATCTATAATCCTTGTAATGCTTGATAGGAGTAGAAAGAAAGGCTGGTGAGAGAATGAGTAGAGTACAAATTATAGAAGCACAGAAAGAAAAAATTGATAGATCAACAGGAAAAATTATTAAGAAAATGCGTGTAGCAGCCTACTGTAGAGTAAGCACTGATTCAGACGAGCAGATCAATAGCTACAATGCACAAGTAATACATTATAAAGACCTTATCATGCAGAATAAAGAATGGGATTTCGTAGATATTTACGCTGATTCAGGAATTTCAGGAACTCAATCCGATAATCGTGATGAGTTTCAAAGAATGATTACAGATGCGACCAAAGGATTAATTGACATCATTATTACAAAGAGTATCTCAAGATTTGCTAGAAATACCATGGATACTTTAAAATATGTAAGGCAGTTAAAGGATGAGAATGTGGCAATTATATTTGAAAAAGAGAATATTAATACCTTAACTATGAATGGTGAAATGCTCCTTACAATTCTAAGTTCCCTAGCACAACAGGAAAGTGAATCCCTTTCTGCCAATACAAAGATGGGTTTGAAAATGAAGATGAAACGGGGAGAAATAGTAGGAAATCAGAGATGTTTGGGTTATGATTATGATAAAGAAACTAAGATGCTTTATATTAATGAAGAAGAAGCCAAAATTGTTCGTTACATATTTGAACGCTACATCAGTGGGACAGGTTGTTTTGTAATCGCCAAGGAACTTACTGCTATGGGAGCAGTAACCAAGAAAGGCAATACCCAGTGGGTAGACACTTCCGTCAGGGGGATTATTACCAATGAAAAATATAAAGGGGATCTCCTTATGGGAAAAACCTTTACTGTAGACCCTATCGGTAAGCGAAGGCTAGATAACTTTGGTGAAGAAGAAAAATATTATATAGAAAACCACCATGAACCTATTATCTCAAGGGAACAATTTGATAAGGCACAAGAAATATTAAGTAAAAGAAGTAAGAATTTTAATCAAGGTAGGCAGAGCAAATATAGTCTAAAATATACCTTTAGTAGTATGATGAAATGCGGCTACTGTGGCGGAAATATCACAAGGAGAAGATGGCACAGTGGAACAGATAAACAAAAAGATGTGTGGTTTTGTGTAACTGCAATTCGGAAGAGCAAGAACAGCTGCCCTGAATGCAAAGCAGTAGAAGAAACTATTATAGAGAATGCATTTGTTAAGGCATTTAATATTCTCTGTACAGATAATAAAACTGTAGTAGAAGAATTTCTAAAAAATGTGGAAGAGGGTCTACAGGCTAAGGATAATAAAAAGCAAATCAATAAGCTAAATACTGAGATTAACAGTACAGAAATAAAAATTAGTAAGCTAATAGATTTGCATTTAGAAGATAAGGTTGATAAAATAACCTATGAAGAAAAATACGGACAGTTACGTAAAAGCTTAAAAGAATTAAAAGCAGAACGAGTAGAGCTAGATACAGTTCAAGTTGAAGAAAAGACAATCAAAGATAGGCTTATGGATTTCAAGAAAATCTTTGAAAATGCCAAGCCTCTAGAAGAATTTGATGGAGACGTATTTAAAACAGTAGTGGAAGAAGTAGTGGTAGGTGGGTATAATGAAGATGGAATCCCAGACCCTTATATGATAACCTTTATATTTAAAACAGGCTTAAATACAAAAATAGATGGGCATAAACCACCAAGTAAAATGAAGAAAAATACGAAGAATAAAAAGTGCACCTATCAAGAAGACAACCCATGTTGAGTGTGTGGTGTTGATAGAGAAGCTGTAAGTGTAACCTCCAAATAAACTCCTGCTTTTTATAAAAAACATCTGCTTATTTAAAAAACTCTTGCTTCTCGACTAACTCCTGAGAAAAATACAGAGGAAAAGAGAGAGTAGAAAAAGCGATGAAAATGAGAAGGTTACACTCGTAAAATTATTGGGATATAAGCGTTGGAGAGGAAAAAGAGGGAGGAAAAAAGAGAGAGAAAATGATTGGAATAATGTACGATGATAAGCAAGACTTTATTAAATTTAATAAAGTTTTGCTTTTTTTGTGGAATAAAATGGGTGAAAAGATGGAGAAGAAGCAGAACTTTTTTATAAAATTACAACGAAGGAATCAGGGCTTGAGGGGGATGGAAAAGCAAGAATTTTTTATAAAGGAACAGTAAGGCTTGATATTAGAAATCTTCAGGGTCTATGTCATGGTAAATGCCTCAAGGGTAAGTGTGCTTTTGTAGTATACGGAAATATATGACCCCAGTGGGGTGAGCTAAAGCACAAAAACCAAAAGACTTTACTCTAAATTAATTAGAGTAAAGTCTTTTTAGATAATAAGTTCATCGGAGCAGTATTTATATATATCAGCAACGTAGTTCTAAAAACTTTCATAATACCTATGAGGACATAGGTTTCGTATTGTTATGATAGTCCCAGCAATCTTACTCCTTGAGCAACGACAAAGCATAATACAATACCTGTTACTGTCGGAACTAAGAAGGAAATCCAGGTCCATTTCCAGCTTTGAGTTTCTTTACGAATAGTCCACAAGGTAGTGCCACAAGGCCAATGGTTTAATGAAAATAACATCATGCAAACAGCAGTTAACCACGTCCAACCATTATCTATTAGTAATTGTCTCATTTCAGATAAACTATCTAGCTCTAGCATAGACCCTTTAGACATATAACTCATGACCAATATAGGAATAACTATTTCGTTTGCAGGCAGACCTAATATAAAGGCCATCATAATATATCCATCAAGTCCTAATAATCGAGAAAATGGATCTAGAAACTGAGCACAATAAGTTAATATACTAACATCAGCAATTGTGATGTTGGCCATAAACCATATAACTAAACCAGCTGGAGCAGCAACTACAACTGCTCTACCTAATACGAATAAGGTGCGGTCAAAGATAGAACGAACTATAATTCTTCCTACTTGAGGTTTTCTATAGGGCGGTAATTCTAAAGTAAAGGAAGAAGGCAGGCCCTTTAAAATCGTCTTCGATAGTAATTTAGAGATAAACAAGGTAAGGATTACACCTAGTATAATAGCTACCAATACTGATAATGTAGCTGCAAATGAGCTAAAATTACCAGCTGCACTAGCAATAAAAATACTAGCTAGGGCAATCAAAGTTGGGAATCGGCCATTACAAGGAACGAAATTATTGGTAATTGTTGCAATTAATCGCTCTCTTGGTGAATCGATAATTCTACAGGCGATAACCCCAGCAGCATTACATCCAAACCCCATACACATGGTTAAAGCTTGTTTTCCATGGGCGCAAGCCTTCTTAAAATAATGATCTAAATTAAAAGCAACTCGAGGTAGATAGCCTAAATCCTCCAACAAGGTGAACAATGGAAAGAAAATTGCCATTGGTGGAAGCATTACTGCTACAACCCAGGCTAATGTGCGATAAATACCCAATACAAGAATATCGTGTACCCACACAGGCGTACCGAGCCATCCAAAGAAAACAGTCAGATGTCCCTCAATCCAGAATAATCCATTTGCTAACATGGAAGAAGGAACGTTAGCGCCTTCAATGGTGATCCAGAAAACTAAACCTAAAAGAGCAATCATAATAGGGATACCAAATAGCCTAGAGGTTAAAACGTTATCAATCTTACGATCCAGCTGATTATAGGCTTCATTTTCTACAGAAACAACTTCTTTACTAATGTTTTCGGCAGTCTTGACTATGTTTGAAACAATTCGATCCCTCAAATCTTCTATTGCAATATTTTCTTCTTCTAATTTAGTACGTGCAAGATTTAATTTATTTTGTAGCAAACTATCCTGAGATAAATTAAAGTTAAGATAGTCATTCATAGATTCTAAAAGTGGGCTATCCCCGTCAATAAGACGAAGAGCTATCCATTTGCTATTCATCTGATTGCCGACTAAACCCTGAATGTGGGGTTCTACCTCTTGTATGGATTTTTCTAGGATTTCATCATAGCTTATTAGTGTAGGAGTCGGGTTGATTTCACCACAGGCTACCTTCTCTACTACATCCTTTAGTTCATCCAATCCCTTTCCACTTCTTGCAGATGTTCCTACCACAGGCACTCCTAGTAAATTAGATAATTTTTCAAGGTCAATATTAATTTTTTTTCTCTTGGCTTCATCCATAAGATTTACACATACAACAACCTTATTAGTAATCTCCATAATTTGAAGAACCAAGTTTAAATTTCTTTCTAAGCAAGTAGCATCAGTTACAACTACCGTTGCATGTGGATTACCAAAGCAGATAAAATCTCTAGCAACTTGCTCTTCTACAGAATTAGCTAACAAGGAATAGGTTCCTGGTAGATCAACTAATATATACTGTTTATTTCTATGGGTGAACTTTCCTTGAGCATTGCTTACAGTTTTTCCGGGCCAGTTTCCAGTGTGTTGTTTAAGACCTGTCAGGCTATTAAACACTGTGCTTTTACCCGTATTAGGGTTACCTGCCAGGGCTACCACTATATCATCCGGCGATTCTAATTCCACTTCAAACATTTCTTTTAATGCACCAGTACCAGTAGATTGTTTAGTTAAACCCATTTAATATTCCCCCTTACACTTATTGTTGAATTGACTCAACAAGGATTTTTGATGCTTCTTCAGAACGAAGAGCAATTACAGCTCCTCGAATCTCATATGCAATTGGATCGCCAGCTGGACTCTCCCTTAAAGATTCTACGGTTGTATCATAAATTAGCCCTAAGTCTAACATTCTTCTGCGAGTAATTCCCTCTGCAATAAGCTTTTTAACTTTACCAAAGGAACCTACTGGCAATTTATCTAGTGGAATTAAATTTTTATTCATAGATACACACTCCTTTATTATTTTTCTAGATGTTATATCATAAGTTAGTTATAGGAAACTATATTTGCTGTACCTAATAACTAAAATATGATTCAGTCTATATATTTGTTACATATAAAGGTAGTAAAAGGGGATGAATAGTTTGAAAATCGATAGGGAATTTCATACGGTCAGAGGATATCAAATATTGAATAGTGAGGATAAGATATTAACGTCTAGCTTAGAAGATTACTTGGAAATGATTTATAGGATTTGTTTAGAAGACGGATATGCACGTATTAACCAACTAGCTGATAAACTAAATGTTCGTCCATCATCATCAACTAAGGTGGTTCAGAAATTATGTGTACTGAAGTTAGTAAAATATAAAAGGTATGGTATTATTCAACTAACAGCAGAGGGAAAGGTATTAGGAGAGTTTCTTCTAAAAAGACATGAAATTATCCAAGAGTTTTTAAAAAACCTTGGAATAGAACAGACACTTCTTAAAGATACGGAACTGATAGAACATGATGTAAGTCTTAGCACCTTGGAAAGAATATATATATTAAATAGATTTTTGTATAATAATCCAGAAATAAAAAAACAATATGAGGATTTTAGAATAAAGTTTTGTGATGAGGACGGCATATTCTAATAATATTAGATATAAAACTCATATAGCTATGTTTATCAGGCAGTTTTCTGGGTATGTTATAATAACATTAAAATGTATAGAGGAGAATTTACTATGGACATAACTACAGAAAGATTGTTATTTGCATTTGGTCTTACATTATTTGCAGGGTTATCTACTGGTATTGGAAGTGCCTTGGCTTTTTATACAAAGCAGACAAACAAGAAATTCTTATCCGGGGCTTTAGGCTTTTCTGCGGGAGTAATGATTTATGTTTCTATGGTCGAAATATTTGTTAAGGCAAGAGAATCACTTGAAGTTGTCTATGGTGCAACAAAGGGTTATTGGATTACTACTATTGCCTTCTTTGGGGGAATTGCGGTAATTGCATTAATTGATAAATTTGTTCCAAGTGCAGCGAATCCTCATGAAATAAGAGATGTAAAAGATATGAAGAAAGAAAAAATAGAAGATAGAGAGTTATTAAGAATGGGAATGTTTTCAGCTTTAGCCATAGCTATACATAATTTCCCAGAGGGATTAGCAACTTTTACTAGCGCCGTACAGGATCCAGCACTAGGAATAAGTATAGCAGTTGCTATAGCAATTCATAACATTCCTGAAGGTATAGCGGTCTCTGTACCAATATACTTTGCGACTGGTGATCGAAAAAAGGCATTTATGTATTCTTTTCTATCGGGGCTATCAGAACCAGTAGGAGCTATAGTAGGCTATTTTTTATTGATGAGATTTTTCAATGAAGCAATGTTTGGAATTATATTTGCTGGTGTTGCAGGAATTATGGTCTATATCTCATTAGATGAATTGCTTCCAACAGCTGAGAAATATGGAGAACATCATATAGCTATTTATGGTCTTATTTCAGGAATGGCTGTTATGGCTTTAAGTCTTTTATTGCTTACATAAAGATATGCATTGCTAAAAAATGAATTTGAGAAATCAACAGTCCCCTTCCTCAATAGGGGATCTAACCTCGGTTATTATGCGTAAATTTATCATCATTCTATCATGACACATGTTGAGTGTGTGGTATTTGTACATGGCACTTAAAAATTGTTGTTTTATGGCATTCTAAAGACATGTAGTGTTTTGGCAATACAAGATGATTTGCCATTGCCATTGAGCCTCTGTATACATGGTTAGAGCATTTAAGGGCAACTTGAAAAATCAATGCCTGACGTCACAAAGTCTACCATGCATACATCTCAATGTAAATGGTGCGCAGACCAAATCATTGTACGTTTTTGGCATTATTTTTAAAACATAATGAATGCCATTTACATGCATTTTTGTTTTGCCATTTACAGTATTGACGTCAAGAGTGAAAGAGTAGCAGGCGGGGAAAACTTGATATAGGTCTTTTGTGCGATTTGTTGGTTGGAAATTGAAGCGTGTAAAACATGATTTTTGCTCTGTGTGAATATGTTCATACAAGCCTTAAACCTTGTGGCAGAGCAATTTAGATGTCGCTGTTTGATGAGTGGTCAGGATAACCGAGTGGAAGGTCGATAACGGTAAGAGTATGAGTCATTTGCCATTTCCTACGCTCCCCTCTCAATCATTCAGCCTATTGGTAATACCTCCCTCCTGCAGCTGAAGGTTCACCTTCAATGTGTTACGAAAATTAAATAGTAAAGCGCATATAATAAAAACACCCGAAGATAAACAGTCACAGCAGAACGTAAAAATTTAAATTTGCAGTATGTCATTTTTTGTTTTCTATCCCTTAATTGGGGTATATATAGTATAGTTTCATCATTGACTTAATGATTTTACGTACATCAAGAATTAGGTGGTTGATTGGGTATTATGACGGTCAAGGAAGTCGCTGAAAAATGTGGAATTTCCTCATGGCTCATAGGCGAACTAATCCGTAGGGGCATATAAAATCGGGACTGCATGGGTATGCCCGATAAGCAGCCTTACCTACCATCAAGTGCGAAAAAAGGCATAAGTTGAAACAGATTTGACTCACGCGACGCCTGTCGCTCCCAGGTTAATTCAAAACAAAATAAAGGAGGTAATTATCATTTCAAACGACAAGTACACATCAATCGTAAACCTTGATTTCCAGTACGCACATAGGTTTATGAACTGGCCGAGAGAAGCAAAGCACCTTCACGGGCACTCAGGTCTTTTAACAATTGAGCTTGAAGACACTGTAGACCCGGTAACTGGATTTGCACACGCATGTAAAGATGGATTCAAAAAAGCATGGGAAGTTTGTGACCATTTCCACCACGCAACAATGTTTCAAGAAGGGGACCCGCTTCTTGACGCGGTTCTTGCTGTATACGAAAAGGAAGGCATTACTAACGATCCAGAGCATTGTGTTCCTCTTCAAAAGATAGACCACCCACTTGCTTGGTCATACCCTGAATACAGAATAGTTGTGACAAAAAAAGTTTCTACTTGTGAGAATCTTTGTGAGCTTTTTTACGAGCTTCTTAAAGACAAGATGCCAATCAAAAAGGTTACTTTTCGCTCATCTTCTATGAACGCAGCATCGAAAGAGTTTAAGTAAGAAAAAAAGCAGTATTAAGCTAAAGGAGTGGACGTATTAATATGTCCACTCCTTTATTATGTCTTGTGCCTTATAATATGTAGATTATAATGCTTAAACACCCCTTGCCCGTTAAAAAAGATAATAGTTAAATTTTATCAAACTCTGATGATTATATCATATTCTACTAAAGTCTTTCCTACACTAATTGGGGTGTAGAATTCCCCACCTCTTTTGCCTTCAATATCAGCGAACTTACCTAAAAAATATTAATTAAAGCATAATTAAAATTATGCGCAGTAAATCCATCCGCACTCACATACCCAGTTGATCGATGTAATGTTGCTGGAATAAGGATTAACCTATTAAAAAGCCTCCCTAGAGTGTGGGCTGAATAAGTTGAAGTTTCTTCAAACTAAAAGGAACTTGCTGGAGTTAAGTATTGTGATTAGAAGGGGGTATAGATAATAGAAATAAAAAAAGGATGGCCTTAGAATCAAATTCTATAACCTTCCTTTTATGTTAGTTTATTCTTTGTTTAAGCTAGTTTTTTATTTTGTTACGAATGTTGTAAACATTTCAGATTTAACATTACACACTGGACATTTGTCGATTAAATGATCAGCTACTGTGTAACCACAGACATCACATACGTGTATTGTATCCTTGTCATAATCCTTACTAGTATCTACAAAGCCCTTAGCATTAGTAAATAATTCAGCATGGGTTTTTTCTGCTTCAATTGCATAGTGGAAAGAACGCATGCTACCTTTTTCACCTTGTAATTGAGCCACAGCCATATAAGCTGGATACATTTGGCCTACTTCAAAATTTTCACCATCTATGGCACCTTGAAGGTTTTCTGATGTATTTGTTAATCCAAAGCCTGCACCTGAGGTAACTAAAGCTTCCCCAACTTCATCTTTTAACTCTCTAAAATGGCTGTGGGCATGAACTTGCTCCGCATAGGCTATTGCTTCGAAAAGATTTGATACGTTTGGAAACCCCTCTTTTTTAGCAGCTTTACCCCAAACTAGGTAACGCATATGGGCCATGCTTTCACCACCGAAAGCTGATCTTAAATTGTTTACAGTCATATCATTCATTAAAAAAATCCCCCTTAATAATGTTTATATATTATATTTTATTAGTTTATTTAGCACTTTCTTTATTTACCCAAGAGAAGATAGGTTTAAACAATTAATTCATTCAAAGGAATTTAAAAATTTTTGTAGAAATTATATATATAACTATATGTTTTGTAGGACATGTATATGTCGGGAGGATAAAAAATGTTTATAAAAAATTTGAAGGAAATAAGTAAAGAACATCTCAATAGTATTATTGAAGCCCATGTGCTTTTGACAGATATAAAGCTTAAGGTTAGCAAGAACGAAAAGCGTTATGCGGATATGGTAATTCAGGACAGGACTAAGGCCATGGAGGTTAAACTATGGGATTATGATCAGTATGAGAGGGTATTAGAGAGTGTTGGACCCAATAGTGTATTTAACATACGTGCTATGGTAGGGGAATACCAGGGACAGGTTCAATTAACTATTAAGGAATTAGTGCCATATGATGGTGAAGAAATTTCTATTAAAGACTTTATACCGATAAGTAGTTGGAACTATGATAGTATGATTAATGGATTAAAGGGTTTTTATGAAAAGGTAAATAGTACTCATTTAAAAGAGTTGCTAAATCGAATGATTTTTCGCGACGACTATTTGGAGAAATTCTCTACATATCCTGCGGCTAGAAAGATTCATCATAATTTCTATCATGGATTAATGCATCACACTCTAGAGATATTAACCTACGCTCAAATGGTAGGGAAACTAAAAAAGTTAACACAAATACAAATGGATAGATTAATTGTTATCTGCATGCTTCACGATTGGGCAAAGGTTATGGAGTATAAGGAGCTACCTGAACTTGGGTTTACTGACCAGGGTATTATGCTAGGGCATATTTTCTTAGGGGGGCACTATACATTAAATACAATTAATGAAATAGAGGATTTTCCCTATGAGGACAAACTTGTTATTATAAACGGGATACTTGGACACCATGGAAATTTAGAATGGGGGTCTCCGGTTTTACCAAAAACTGTTGAGGCACAAATATTACACCACTGTGATAAAATGTCTGGTGACGTAGAGAGTATTTTATCATTTATGGGTGATCAGTCGGATGACGAACCCTTCACAAATAAACTTTGGAACATGGGAACAGAATTTTATCGGAAATAAAAATGTGGTGGTGAGATAATGGGTATTACATATATTGTAGGTAGGTCTGGATCAGGGAAGACTAGCCTAATTATGGATAAAATAAAAGACAGATTAGTAGAACCTGATAATAGTAAGCTTATATTACTTGTACCTGAGCAATATACCCTACAAGCTGAGAGGGATTTAATCGAGCAGTTACAGCTGGAAGGAATTATTAGAGCAGAGGTCTTAAGTTTTACCCGTATAGCCTATTATGTATTCCAAGAGGTTGGTGGCTTAACTAAGGTTAAAATAGATCATCTGGGCAAAAGTATGGTACTTAAAAGGGTTGTTAATGAATTAGAGGACAGATTAACAATTTATAAAAAGGCAATTAAGCAAAATGGATTTATAGATAAACTAAATGATGTAATTAGTGAGTTTAAGCAGCACGACGTAAGTCCATTAGACTTAATGAGTAATATAAGTGAGATAGAAGAAGAAACATTAAAATTTAAATTACAGGATATGGCTCTTATATATAGTGCCTTTAATAGTTATTTAGATGGAAAGTATATTGATAATGAGGACCATATAAATCTATTAATAGACTCCGTAGAGAAGGCAAATTTTCTAGAGGGGGCAGAGGTATGGATTGATGGATTTCATCAATTTACTCCCCAGACTATTAGAATTATTGAGAAGTTAATGCTAAAATGTAAAAATGTATATATTGGTCTTACTTACGATTTTGATAATAAGGATAATAGCAATTTATTTTATATAACCCAGAACACCTTATTAAAAATAAGGGCCTTAGCCCAAAAACATAAAATAAATGAAGAGTTTGTAGATTTGAACCAAAACCAACAGACAAATGATATAAGAAATATAGAGATTGGTCATATTGAGAAGTATCTCTACAAGTATCCATACAAACCGTATATGGATAAGATTAGTAATGTACATATATTTGCTGGAAGCAATTTATATGGGGAAATAGAAAATGTAGCCGCTGAGATTATAAAACTACTAAGGGATAAAAACTTTAGGTATAAGGATATAGCAGTTGTTTCAGGGAATATAAAGGGCTATGGGCCAATAATAAAAAGGGTCTTTGATGAGTATGGTATACCCTATTTTATAGATGAGAAGCGGGATATAATGTCTAATCCAATAATTGAAATGATTTTGACATCCCTAAGAATTGTCTACAGAGGCTACAAATATGAGGATATGATTAGGTATTTAAAAACAGGATTTTCTAACCTAACTAAAAATGAAATAGAGGAGATAGAAAACTATATTCTCCAATATGGTATTAAGGGAACACTTTGGTTCAAGGATTTTTCAATACAAGGGAATACAGATTTAGATAGAATTAATACAATTAGATGCAAAGTTATAGAGCCTTTTATAGAATTTGAAAAAAGCATAAAGGGAAATAAAACCGTTACTGAAATTACAGAAGTGCTTTTTTATTTTATGGATGACCTGAAAATAAAAGAACAACTAGAACTTTGGATTAATAAATTGAAGGGGCAGGGCAACTATGATTCTGCCCATGAAAATTCACAAATATGGAATATCGTAATGGAGATATTCAATCAACTTTCTGAAATATTGGGTAAAAACCAAGTAAAGTTAAGGGAGTACTTCAAAATTATAGAGTCAGGTTTTATGGCCTGTGAGGTAGGGGTAATACCTTCAACTATTGATCAAGTATTGATTGGAAATATGGAACGATCCAGGAGTCAAAATATAAAGGCTCTTTTTGTCGTAGGGGTTAATGATGGTGTTCTTCCTTCGGTACATGATGATGAGGGAATACTTCTTGATCACGAAAAAAAGTCCCTACAAAATAATGGACTATCCTTAAGTGCAAATAGTGATATTAAAATATTTGAGGAAAGATTTACGATTTATACTGTCTTATCTAAACCTACTCAACTTCTATACATTAGCTATGCTATTGCGGATCAGGAGGGGAAAGCCTTAAGACCATCAATGCTAATAGACCAATTTAGAAAGATTTTTCCCTTAATAAAGGTCAAAAGTGATTTGGTAATAAATGATGAAATGCAGTTGCAATTAATAAGTAGAGATAATAGTACGTTTAAATATTTAATAGAAAACTTGAGGAAATATATAGATAGGGAACCTATCAATGAAATATGGTGGGATGTTTATAGTTGGTACTACACTAATGAACAGTGGAAGGAGAACATTGATGATGTAATTTCTGCATTGTTTTATGAAAACCAAGTGTATTACTTAAAGGACAGTCAAACAAAATTGATTTATGATAAACCGATTAAGGCAAGTGTCTCTAGACTGGAAACCTATATTAACTGTCCCTTTGCTCATTTTATTCAATATGGATTAAAGGCTAAGGAACGTAAGGAGTATCAACTTAGAATACCTGATATTGGTAAATTATATCACGAAGTAATTGACCAATTCGCAAAAATGGTACAGGATGAGGAGCAAAGTTGGAACCAAATCAGTCAAGAACAATGTCATCAATACATTGATGAAATCGTTGAGACTATTTCACATCAATTTGAGAATGGAGTATTGTATAGCACATTTAGATATAAATATTTAATTAATAGATTAGGACGAATTTGTAAGCGTGCAATTTGGACTATGATAGAGCACATTAAAATGGGAGACTTTGTACCTTGGGGGCATGAAGTGTATTTTGGTGAAACAGGACAAATTTCCGCCGTAGAAGTTGAAATCGATGGAGAAATTATCTACCTGGAAGGTCGTATAGATAGGGTGGATTTCTTTGAAGATGAAACCGGGATATATTATAAGATTGTAGACTATAAGACAGGAGATAAGGATTTTAATTTATCTGATGTCTATTTTGGATTTCAATTACAGCTAATGATATATTTAGAAGCAATGATCTCTGGGGCTAAATCGGACAAGCAGTTACCGAAGCCTGGAGGTATACTTTACTATAAAATAGATGATCCGTTGGTAGGTAGTAATGAGACGGACCCGGTTCTGATAATTGAAGAAATTAATAAAAGACTTAAAATGAAAGGGTTAGTATTGAATGACCCTAAAATTATAAAAAGCTTCCATAGGGATATAGAGAAGCACTCGTCTATAATACCCGTGGCCTTAAATAAATCTGGAGAAGTATCAAAAACCTCATCAGTTGCAACAGAAAAGGAGTTTAAGATTCTACTTAAACATGTTAAGGATCTGGTAAAAGATGCAAGTAAAGAAATAATTGCCGGTAACATTAAAATTGAGCCATGCAAAAAGGGTAAAACCACATCATGTCAGTATTGTACTTTTACAGCGATTTGTCAGTTTGATCAATTATTTAAAGACAATAAGTTTAAGAATATAAAGGAAATGAAAAACGAAGAAGTAATAGAAAAGCTTCTGGCCGGGAAGGAAGGTGATATTGATGCCTAATTGGACAACAGCTCAACAGGAAGCCATAGAGGATAGGGGAAGTAATTTATTAATTGCAGCGGCTGCTGGTTCGGGTAAGACAGCTGTATTAGTTCAACGTATAATTGAACTAATAACAATTGATAAAATTGACATTGATAGGCTTCTAATTGTAACCTTTACAAATGCAGCAGCTGGTGAAATGAGAGAGCGTATTGCAAATGCAATTGTTAAGGAGCTTGAAAAGAAAGACGAAAATGAGGAGCATCTAAGAAAGCAAATTACCCTACTAAACCGGGCTTCTATTACAACAATTCACTCTTTTTGTATAGAAGTTGTAAAGAAACATTTCCATCTAATAGACATAGACCCATCCTTTAGAATAGGAGATATGACTGAAAATAATATTTTAAAACTAGAATCTATGGAGGATCTATTTGAAAAGGAATACGAAAAGGGAGACAAAAGATTTTTTGATTTGGTAGAGTCCTTTGGAGGCAATAGGGAAGATACACAGTTACAGGAATTAATAGAAAAAATCTATTCTTTTATCCAGAGCCAACCCAAACCTATGGAATGGCTTATTGAAAAAACCGAGGACTTTAATATTGAAGGAAGTAATTTGGATAATATGCCATGGGCTACCACATTAAAGAATACTATAGATATCCAACTTAAGGGAGCAAAGGGATTATTAATAGAGGCTAAAAAGATATGCTTGCAGCCCCTAGGGCCTGAAGGCTACTTAGATGCTATTAATGCAGATATAGTGATCATAGATACTTTATTAGGTAGTCTTGATGAGGATTTAAGTTATATATACAATCAGTTAATTAGTACCGAATTTAAACGCTTAGGCCGTCTAGCAAAGGATACTAACCCTGAACTTAAGGATCAAGCCAAGGATTTAAGAGATAAATCTAAAGATATAATTAAAAATATTATCGAGAATATTTTTGCAAGAAGCCCCGAGGAGTATATGGAGGATCTGAAAAATGTATACCCATTAATGCAATATTTGTGTTCCTTGGTTAATGATTTTACACTTACTTATATGGATAAAAAAAGTGAAAAGGGTATAGTTGATTTTAATGATTTAGAGCATTATACGTTAAAGGTTTTAGAACATGATAATGTAGCTAAGGAGTATAGAGATAAGTTCGAATACGTATTTATAGATGAGTATCAGGACAGTAATATAGTTCAAGAAACGCTAATTAACTATATAAAAAGGGAAAACAACCTTTTTATGGTAGGAGATGTGAAGCAAAGTATTTATAGATTTAGATTGGCAGACCCTACCCTATTCATAAGCAAATATGAATCCTTTAATTCAAAGAAAGGTGAGTTAAACAGAAGGATTGATTTATCGAAAAACTTTAGGAGTAGAGAAGAGATTATAAAGGGTGTAAATTATATATTTAAAAATCTTATGTCTAGGCAGTTAGGAGAAATAGACTATACGGAAGATGCATATCTCTACCCCGGTGGATCATTTCAACCCCTAAAAGATACTGCAATTGAGTTAAATATTATTGAAAAGGATTATAAGGGAACCGAGGAATCTATTGGTGAGGAGCTAGAGGAACTCAACGATATAGAAGTTGAGGCAAAAATAGCTGCCCAAAGGATAAAAGGTATATTAAAAACTGAAATATACGATACGAAGGAAGAAAAATACAGGCAGGTTGAATTCAGGGATATTGTTATACTAATGAGGGCAACACAAAATTGGGCTCAAATATTTCTAGAGACCTTAATTAAAGAGAATATCCCTACCTACGCGGATATAGGGTCTGGGTATTTTGAATCTATAGAAATAAGTATATTTATAAACTTATTAAAAATAATTGATAATAAAAGACAGGATATGCCTTTACTTAGTGTAATGAGATCTCCGATTGGGAGATTTACCCTTGATGAGCTGGTGGAGATTAGATTAGTAGATAAGAAAGGTAATTTCTACGAAGCAATGATTAAATATTCTAGACATGAGGATAAGGACCATGAACTCCAGCAGAAAACAATTGAATTCATTGAAAGATTACATATGTGGTCTGAAATGGCTAGATATATGAAAATAAGCGAATTTATTTGGAAATTATTTAGCGAAACGAAATATTATTATTACGTTGGAGCAATGCCAGGGGGATTCCAGAGACAAGCCAATTTGAGGATTTTATTAGATCGTGCAGCTCAATTTGAACAGACTTCAATCAGAGGCTTGTTTAATTTCATTAAATTTATAGATAAGTTACAAGGAAGTAAAGGGGATATGGGTGATGCTAAAACCCTTGGTGAAAATGACAATGTAGTTCGTATTATGAGCATACACAAAAGTAAAGGACTCGAGTTCCCTGTAGTAGTATTGGCGGGAACGGGAAAAAATTTCAACCTTAGGGATACAAGCGCAAGTGTTTTACTACATAAGGATTTAGGTATAGGGCCTAAATTTGTAGACTTAAACTTAAGGACATATAGGGATACAATTATCAAATTATCAATGAAGGACAAGTTAAAAATCGAAAGTTTATCTGAAGAAATGAGAATACTATATGTTGCCCTAACAAGGCCTGTAGATAAACTGATTATTTTAGGATCAGTTAAGAATCTAAAGAAACAGGTAGAAAAGTGGATTAAACCTTTAAATAGCTATTTAATAGCATCTGCAAAAAGCTATGCTGATTGGTTTGGTATGGTTTTAACTAAACATCCTAACCTCGAAAGCTTAAGATCGTTGTCAGAGTTTGAGATTCGCCCTGAGGAAATGTTAGAAGATGACTCTAGTTGGGCATGTAATATTTACAGAAGAAAAGATATTTTAATGAATAAACTAGAAGAAGACATTATGGATGATAATTTAAAGAACCAATTATTAAATTATTCAATAGACGGGGACAGGGTTGGTAATAAAATTGTCTATGATAGGTTGAATTGGACTTATTCCCATGAGGAATCTACTAAAATACCTTCAAAGATGTCTGTATCTGAAATAAAAGATGCTAGTGTTAAGGATGTTGACAAAATGGGGTATAGTATACCCCCACTAATAATTAAACCGAAGTTTTTAGAGGGAAAGAAGGAATACACCAGGGCGGAAAAGGGAACAATCCTTCATTTTATTATGCAACATTTAGATTTAAACGAGATTAAAGAAGGTAAGGATATCGATTTACTTATTAATAATATGATAGACAGGGAGATTATAACTAGGGAAGAGGTTATGGAGATTGACGTAAATAAAATTGCAATATTCTTCAATAGTCCCTTAGGACAAAGGATGCTCCAGTCTAAAAGTGTTAATAGGGAAGTATCATTTAATATGAGGCGAAGGGCTCAGGAGGTCATCGTAGGTCTTCAAGACAGTCAGGAGAATCTGCTTATACAGGGTACAGTCGACTGTTATTTTGAAGAAGGAGATGAATTGGTATTAGTGGATTATAAGAGTGACGAAATAACAGAGCAAAATAATGTCGAAAATATAATTAGAAAATATGAAATACAGCTTGAATTATATAAGGATGCGTTAGAAAGGATTATTGGGAAAAAAGTTAGAGAAAGTTACATTTACCTCTTTGATATAAATAAGGAGGAGAGATTAAAAAATTCATAATAAACTATTAGGAATTTTCTTGAAATAGAGGTATTTGTAATAAAATGTAGAAAATATACAATATTTAGTATATTTAAGGAGGAGCGCTATAATGAATATAGCCTATTTCAAATCCCTTTTTCCCAGTGAGAATAACTTGTGGTTTGACGAAGAGAAGCAACATAAATATAGTGAGGACTTTAAAATAGAACGATTAAAAACAAATCTTAAAACTGAGGCTTGTATATCTATAATACTATTTTTTATAAATACGGTACTAATATTTTCGGATTTATATGTACTGAACACATGGCGAGATGCGATTTTTATTATTGATATACTGTTTATACGGTGTATCATGATACTATTTCAAATAGTATGCTTTTATGTTATACGTAAAATTCTAGATAATGGAATGACAAAAAGAAAATTTGCCACCTTTGTCCACTATGTAGCAATCTCAGGGAACCTACTTTGGTCGGTGGTAGTAGTAATAAATGAACAGTATTTTCACGGACAAATATCCCCATATATCATAGCCCTTTTTTGTCTTGTTACGATTATTTATTTAAGCTTTATAGAAAGAATTGTGTTTATAGGATGTTCATATGCTTTGTTCCTTATAGGTGTATTCATGATACCAATCTCAGAAAAGCAATTGTTTGGACATTTAATAAACTCAGTTGTTCTCATAGTATTAGCCTATGGAGTATCTTGCGTAGTACACAAGCAATACTATTATAATTATTTAAAAACAAAACGGATAGAGGAAGATTCCGAAACCATATTGAAATTGAACAGTGATTTGGAAAGAACCATAAGAAAGAGGACAAAGGCCCTGATGAGGAAGCATAAACGTCTAGTTGAGGAAATTCATAAGGGACATGAGGCAAGTTTAGAATTTTTAAAGGCACAGAATACAAGTGATGTGAAAAGAATAGAGCTAGAAAAGACTATAGAGCAGGAAAAGGTAAGAACTATGTTTTTTGCGAATATGTCTCATGAACTTAGAACTCCTCTAAATATAATTTTTTCAGCTCAACAAATGATTGAAAGTTCTTTGGAAGGGGATATAGACAACCTTCAAAGGAATAAATTAACTAAATATTCAAAAATGATAAAGCAAAATTCCTACAGATTAATTAGACTTATTGGTAATCTTATAGACATTACTAAAATTGATTCTGGGCATTATAAAATTAGAAAAAGTAATGTTGATATCGTTAAGCTTATTGAGAACATTTATACGTATTTTTCAGAGTATATAAGTAGTAAAAATATTAAAGTTAACTTTAGTACGGAGTTAAGCTCCAAAGTGATAGCCTGCGATCCAGACCAAGTAGAAAGAATACTATTAAATCTGTTATCTAATGCAATTAAATTTATTCCTACAGAGGGAGTTATATCTATATCTGTTTATGAAAAAAATAACATGGTTGTTTTTTCAGTTAAAGATAATGGAATTGGAATATCCGATGAACAACATGAGTCAATCTTTGAACGATTTGTACAAGTAGATAAATCTATAAGTAGAAATCATGAGGGAAGTGGGATTGGTTTGTCCATAGTTAAAAACTTTGTAGATATGCATGGGGGTAAGGTTTACGTTGAGAGTAAACTTGGAGAAGGCAGCATGTTTTATGTAGAACTACCCTCTGACCAATTGGCTTATGACGAAGAGGAAAGTTTAGATACAGTCCAATTAGTAGAAAGTAAGGTAGAAAAATTAAATATAGAATTCTCGGATATATACTTTAAACAGAGAAGCGTAGGTTAAGAAATGTAAAAGGAAATATTGGTAAAAAATATTATAGCAGTAATTATTAAAAAAAGTTTTTAATATACATTTATTTAGGGTATATATAACTATATATATTTATTAAGTGTATATAAATTATATATAAATTATATATAAATGAAAGGGTGGTATAAATGTTAGCAAAGGATATTATGAACCGAGATGTTATTACTGTTAAAGAGCAAGATACTGTTGAAGATGTAATCAAACTATTGTTAGAGCATAACATTAGTGGTGTTCCGGTTGTAGATGAGGAGAACAAAATCGTTGGAATAGTAACAGAAGGTGATATTATATTTAGGAGCAAGAAGCTTCAAATACCAACATACTTTACCATTCTTGATAGCTATATTTTTTTAGAGAGTACGAAAAATTTCGAAAAGGACCTAAAGAAGATGGCTGCATATAGGGTGAGTGATGTTATGACCAAAAAGGTTGTGACAGTAGAACAGGATGAGACAATTGAAGAGATTGCTACGTTAATGACTACAAAAAGAATAAATAGAATTCCAATAGTTGAAAAGGGAAAACTAGTTGGAATAGTAAGTCGTAGGGATATTATTAAGGCATATGCAAAAGAGTAATTATTGGATACAATAAACGTTGATAAAAGATATATTTAAAGGTTAAATTTGGAATAATAAAATTTTGTTGATAATTGAATAAAAATACTATGAAATGGATGAATGTTTTGATATAATAGTAAAAACATTCGTCCATTTCTATTTATAGAATTGTGAAAAAATTTATTAAAGAGGTGTACTGTGAAAAATATATATAATGTATGTGTGTTTTTAATGTTAACAACCTTTTGGCTGATATTAACTCCTATAAGGAATTTACAGTCTATTATAATTGGTACTTCCGCATCTTTGCTTGTAGTATTGTATTCAAGAGATATAGCCTTCACTGATAATGAAATGCCAAAATATAGTCTAAGAAATCTTTTTATTTATATAAAGTTTATTCTAATGTTATTAGTTGAAATTGTTAAATCGAATATAAATGTTGCGTTAATAGTACTAAATCCTTCCTTACCCTTGAGTCCTTGTCTTATAAAAGTACCAGTGAAATTTAAAAAAGATGTGGTTAAAGTGATTTACGCCAATGCCGTATCTTTAACTCCAGGGACTATAACGATTGAAATTCAGGAGGATGGATTTATAATACACGCCCTTACTAAGGAAGCAGCGGATGGAATGAGGGACTCTATTATAGAATACTATTGTCGCAAATTAGACGATGTTGGGATTTAGTAAACTGATCTATGCATTGGTTAGATGAAGGAGGATTATCAATGAGAAATTATGCTTTTATAGGGGCAACAGTTTTTCTTTCAATGTTGACTTTGGCTTGCCTATATAGGGCTTACGCTGGACCAACACCTACTGATAGAGTGATATCAATAAATGTTATAACTACTAAAATAACAACAATTATAGCAGTACTGGCAGCTGTAACTAATGAAGATTCCTTTGTTGACGTCTCAATGGTATATGCGATGACAGGTTTTATTATGACAATATGTGTGGCTAAGTACGTAGAGAAGGGAAAATTGTTCTAGGGAGTGAAGATATGGAGGTATTAAAAGATATTATTATCGTGTTATTCTTAGTTGGAGGAATATTCTTCTTTTTAGTCGGAACTATTGGACTCATAAGAATGCCTGATGTATTTTGTCGTATGCATGCTACTGGAAAAAGCGATACATTAGGTGTAGGATTAGTTCTATTATCACTAATGATTCATCATGGTTTTAGTGTAAATTCACTTAAATTGTTAATAATTATTGCATTTATTTGGATAACTAATCCTACTGCTGGTCATATTATTGCAAAGACTGAGTGGGAAAATGATAATAAATAAACGCATTACTGAGAGAGGTGTACTATATGGTATTCTTAAATACTGTGCTTATTATTTTTTTAATTATTTGTGCTATAGCCGTTGAAAGAACCCGGGATTTATTAGGTGCGGTTATTATATTTGGAGCATACGGACTGACAATGGCAATTTTATGGCTGATGTTAAAGGCGCCGGATATTGCTTTAACGGAGGCAGCAATTGGCGCTGGAGCAACGACAGTCCTCTTAATAGCAACTATAAGTAGAACTAGGAGGCAGGAAAAGTGAAACGATTCTTTACTTTTTGTTTATTAGTATGTCTTTTAATAGTTATGATTGCAGGTATTTTGGAAATTCCAATAATAGGTGACATAGAAAATCCAAGTTATAATGAAGTGGCTGTATACTATCTTGAGAATTCTATTGCGGATACGAAAAGTCCAAATGCAGTTACAGCGGTTTTGAAGTACTATAGAGGTGCTGATACATTACTAGAGACTGGAGTCCTTTTTACTTCCGTAGTTGCGGTAATCTCAGTTCTTAGAGGAAATAAAACATCATCGAAAAAAGAGGGTGGGAATAATGGATGATTTAATCGTGCGAACCATTGCTAGGTTCGTAATTCCTTATATATATCTATATGGCATCTATGTAGTAATACACGGGAGTATTTCCCCGGGTGGCGGCTTCGCGGGTGGGGCCATAATTGCTTCGGCCAGTGTACTACACACATTAGTGTTTGGACTAAAAAGGGCTCAACTAAAAATACCAACTAGATTGTTTAAAAGAAAAATTGATGGGCTCGCTTGTTTTATATTTATGGCATTCATAGTTATTTTTATGGGCAATGATGTTCAGAAATTAAGACAAACGGGGGCCTATATGCGTAAAATAGGTGAAACTGTTAAGGTTGAATTACTTTCAGTAGTTACTATTGGAATAGGTATGATGGTGGCTGTAACACTAATAAGTCTTTTTCATATATTTATTAAGGAGGATAAAGTCTTTGGAGATAGTTCAGGCGATGATGGGCAGAATTAATTATATTGGTGCTGCGGTATTGTTTGTAATAGGTCTATATACTGTATTAACGCATCCAAATCTAATAAAAAAGGTAATTGGTATAAATATTATGGAGACCGCGGTATTTCTATTAATGGTCTCTGTAGGTTATGTTACGGGAGCTGATTCACCTATTTTAGAATTAACTAAAGAACAAACTATGAGGGGGCCCTATGTAAATCCCTTGCCAACGGCTATGATTCTAACGGGGATAGTAGTGGCCGTAAGTATAACAGCCTACTCCCTTAGTTTAATTATAAAAATATATGAAGTATACGGTACTATAGAGTTAGATGAGATTATGGAGTTAAGGGGTGATCAGTCCATTGATTAGTATGCAATTTCCACTATATATTTTACTTCTGTTATTGATGGCAGCAGTAATTATACCCCTGACTGTTAAGGAGCTTAACCTTAGGTCAAGGGTGATTATTATAACTCCTTTACTTGGAGCATGGGGTATGATGCTTTATACTTTTATTAATGTATTAAGACACGGTTCTTATCTATATAATATAGGTAACTGGGGTCCAAAGATTGGTATTCAATTTAACATTGATTTATTTTCTACCTTCATGTCATTGTTTATTCTGTCTCTATCTCTTTTAATTATCATATATTCCCTAAGAGTTATAGAGCATGAAATATATTCACCACAAATCCCTGTTTACTATAGTTTATTGTTTCTATTGATATTAGGTATGGTAGGAATTACAATAACTAATGATTTATTTAATACCTACGTATTTATGGAGATACTTGCCATAACATCGTGTTCAATTATTTCTATAAAACGCTATAAGGAGAATTACCTAGCAGCATATAAGTACTTGATATTAAATACACTAGGCTCCCTATCTTTTCTATTTGGAGTAGCTCTACTTTATATGGTTACGGGATATTTAAATTTTGGTGAGATTTATATAAGAATAAATGAAGTATGGACATTGTATTCTACTAATCTACTGTTGGCATTAGGTCTAATGGTAACTGGGTTAGCAATAAAGGCAGCAGTATTTCCATTGCACATATGGCTACCAGATGCCCACTCCTCAGCCCCGACACCTTCAAGTGCCTTATTATCTGGGCTAGTTGTGAAAGTATACATTTTCACTGCAATGAAGTTACTGTATAGGGCAATAGGTTTTTCAATAGTAGATGCAATTCACATACCCCGATTCATAACCTATCTGGCTGTTTCAGGTATAATAATGGGATCTGTTTTCGCAATTGGGCAAAAGGATATAAAAAGATTACTAGCCTATTCTAGTGTAGCCCAAATAGGTTATATAGTTTTAGGATTTGGAATTGGTACAGAACAGGGCTTATCTGCAGCTATGTTTCATGTTATTACCCATGGTCTTATGAAGACACTACTATTTTTGAGTGCTGGAGCAATTATATTTAAAACTGGTAAGAGAGATATTAGAACCTTTCAAGGTCTAGGATATAAGATGCCGGTTACGATGATCCTCTTTACTGTAGGGGCATTGGGTATGATTGGAATTCCAGGTTTAAATGGATTTATGAGTAAGTGGTATTTAGGTTTTGCTGTTTTAGAAATAAATCAACCTATTTATTTAGTTATTATGTTATTCAGTAGTTTTCTTAATGCAATGTATTACATGCCAATAATCATTACTGCATTTTTAATGGGCAACGACGATAAGAAAGAGGAAATGCATGTTGAGGATCTGCCTAGAACAATGCTTATACCAATGGCAACGATTGCATTTTTATGTATTGTAACGGGTTTCTTTCCTCAACTTATCATGAATATAGTTCAACGGGCAGTGCCTACATTCTTGTAATAAGTACAAAAAGGAGTGAGTATAAATGAGTACTTCAATGGAAGTTAAAGGTATAGGGAAAGTAAAGAAGAGATTGGACTTCTTTTCTATTAACTGTATTTTGGTTTTTTTAGGTGCAATAGCTCTAATATCCATATTTATAGTTGAAACTTTACCAATGACCAACAGTACTTATTTAATTGAAGTTACAGCGCCTTTGCATAATATGGCAAGTAACTTCTTAAGATTTAAGTATAGATATTTACCCATATTTGTAATAATACTACCTATAGTTATTGGTCCCATAGAAGCAATTCTGGGTAGAAAGTCAGAAAGTTTAAGGGACTCCACGGTGGTAGACACCACCTTTTTAACCTTTATCGCTATTTTATTTATGTACCCAGAGGTAGCTAGAGGTGGACTTGACTTTGTAATACCAGGGGTATTCGGACATGGTTTAACCTTTAGAGTTGACATGTTGAGTTTCATGATGGCAGTAACTTCGGGTATACTGTGGCTTGTTGTTAGTATTTATGCCCATGATTATATGGGTATAGAACAACATAGGAATAGATTTTATCTTTGGATGTCTGTTACCTTTGGAGGAGTTTTGGGTACAGTAATGGCAGGGGATATTTTAACGATGTTTCTATTCTTTGAGATAATGACATTCAGCTCATATATGTTGGTTGCTCATAAACAGTCAAATGAATCAATTTTAGCTGGAGACAGCTATATCTATATGGGAATCGCAGGTGGTCTTTTCCTACTACTAGGAATCATTTTATTATTTTCCTACACCGGCACATTTAGTTTTGTGCCTTTAGCTGCAAAATTAGCTGAGTTAGGGTGGAGAAAATATTTACTAACTATATTGTTTATGGGTGGATTTGGGATTAAAGCAGGGATGTTGCCCCTTCATATTTGGCTTCCAAAGGCCCATCCGGTTGCCCCAACCCCAGCCAGTGCGTTGCTTTCTGGAATTCTAATTAAAGTAGGAGCCTATGGTATGCTAAGGGTATCAACTAGTTTCTTTGTGCCATCCTTGAATGAGATTTCTGGGTTTGGTGATTCCCTATGGGAAGTATCCCAGAAACTTGGAGTCATGATCATATGGATAGGAATTATTACAATGGCAGTAGGTGTCTTTATGGCACTTCAACAAAGTAATATGAAAAAAATGCTTGCATACCACAGTATAAGTCAGATGGGTTATATTATTATGGGTATAGGAGTCGCGTCTTACTTAGGATATAAAGGTGCTATGGGATTCTCCGGCAGTATTTATCATATTATTAACCATGCATTGTATAAGGGATTACTTTTTATGGTTGTAGGGGTAGTTTATCTTCGTACCCAGCAGTTAGACATGTATAAACTAGGAGGGTTGTGGAAAAAACTACCGTTTACTGCCTTTGTTTGTTTAGTCGCATCTTTGGGTATAACAGGTATGCCTGGTTTTAATGGTTTTGTAAGTAAATCTATTCTACACCATGCACTTATAGAGGCATATACCTATGGTCATGCATCTTTTAAATATGCGGAAGTTATTTTTACTGTAGTTAGTGCTGGGACAGTATGCTCATTTATTAAGTTATTTAAATATGTTTTTTTAGGTAAACTTCCTGAAGAGTATAAAGAAATTGAAGGGGAAAAGGGTATGATGGATTTAGCAATGGGTGGATTAGCCTTAATGATCATTATTATCGGTCAAGTGCCCCACTATATTCTTGATCAGTTTATTATTCCTGCTGCCCGTAGTTTGACATACGATGCTGCATTTATTGATAAATATATTGTATCTATGAACATCTTTAACTATAAAGATATAGTCGGAAGTATTTGGGTATATGCCCTTGGTATTCTAATATTTATATTAGGTAATAAACTTAAATTATTTCACCTGCACTTACCTGAGTGGCTTTGTTTTGAAAAATGCCTATATAAACCTATGTATAAGGGTGTAATATCGGCGTCAAAGGGAATTACTAAACGATATGAAGTAGAATTAATAAATAGTGATGTCGCTATTTACGCTGTTGTCTTAACAACGATGCTATTCTATCTTATAAGAATTGTTTAGTATAATATGAGAGGAGCATTGGATTTGGAACAATTTTTAATAAGATTCGGAATACCTGCTATAATATTATTGTTTGTTATCCTTCAGGTGTTAATTCTACCTATTTTAGGGGATAAAAGTAAGAAAGCAAGGAGAACAGTAGCTAGGATTTTCATTTTGCTTATTACCTTATTTGTATTATTAACCTACAATGAAGTGAAAGAAGCTCCTATAGTTTTTGAAATAGATAAAGTATTTGCAACAGGAATGATTTTTAGAATTGACCTATTAAACTATATTCTTATAATTTTAGCCGGAATATTATGGCTAACTATAGGTATATATGATTTTGAAAAAGTGAATTATTTCTTTTTCACCCTAACATATATTTCAACCATTGGTACATTAATGGCTGGGGATTTAATTAGTTTTTTTCTTTTCTTTGAAATAATGACCTTTAGTTCCTATGCTTTAATGGTGTATCATAGGGGCAAAGAACAGTTAGAGGCAGGTTATGTATATATTTATATGGGAGTAATTGGCGGCTTAAGTATTTTAAGTGGAATATTAATGCTATCAGTATATACTGGAACCTTTGAATGGACGAATTTAGCTGTAGAATTTAGTGAAATGGGTAGGATTAAATACGTTATTGCATTTTTCTTAATCTCAGGTTTTGGAATAAAAGCAGGAATGGTTCCATTTCACTTTTGGGTCCCTAAAATCTATCAGGGGGCACCTATATCGATAGTTGCCCTTTCATCAGGTATGCTAATGAAGATTGGGGCCTATGGTATATTAAAGGTCTTTTCGGTAATTCTCTTTGTCGATGTTAGAAATATGGATAGTGTTAACCATTTACTCTGGAGAGTTGGAAGTAGAGTCGGCGGTGTATTGATATGGGTTGGTATACTTACGATGCTAATAGGTGTATTTATGGCCTTACTTCAGGGAAATATGAAGAGAATGTTAGCATATCATAGTGTAAGTCAGATGGGATATATAATTATGGGTGTTGGTGTTGCCGGGTACTTAGGCCCCCAGGGAGCAATGGGATTTGTCGGAAGTGTGTTCCATATGGTTAATCATGCTTTCTTTAAGGTGCTTTTATTTATGGTTGCAGGTGTGGTATATATGAGGACTAAGGAGTCAAATATGTACGAGCTTGGTGGATTATGGAGGAAAATGCCCGTAACGGCAATGCTATGTCTTATTGCAGTGTTTGGTATTACAGGAATGCCTGGATTTAATGGATTTGCAAGTAAAACAGTTTTACATCATGCAATAATTGAGTCCTATGAATATGGACATTACTCATATAAATATGCAGAACTATTTTTTAAGTTAGTTAGTGCGGGGACAGTATGCTCATTCATTAAGTTTTTCACCTTTATCTTTATGGGGAAGTGTCCAGAACGATTTAAAAAAATAGAAGGTGATTTCCCAAGAATGTCTTCTGCAATGGCAATCTTAGCAGCATTTATTTTAGTGATAGGTGTATATCCATCCATTTTTATGAACAAGCTCCTAGCACCTGCAGCTGTGGCATTTCAATATGATTTAAGCTTTATTAATAAATATATATATGGTATGGATTTTTGGAATGCTAAGGATGTTGTAGGTACGGTTGGTGTATATTTCTTTGGCTTGGGTATGTTTATTATTGGATTTAAATATCATCTGTTTCATATGCGCTTGCCCAAATGGATTAATGCCGAAAGGTATATATTTACACCAGTAACATCTACATGCGAGAGAGTATCTGATTATTGCATTCAGAAGTATGAGAGAAGGATTATATTTGGTGATGTATTTATGTATACCATTATACTGACTGGTATCTTAACTATGTGGATGATTACGCACCTGTAAGAAGGAATATTAAAGAGTGTAGGATAGGAGATGAAATACTATGAAACTAGGATCACATGTATCTATGTCAGGAAAAGGCCTATTGGCGGCTGCTCAGGAAGCACACTCCTATGGGGCAAATACCTTTATGGTATATACAGGGGCACCACAAAATACGATTAGAAGAAAAATAGAAGACTTATATATTGAAGAGGGACAGGAGTATATGAGGGAGCACGGTATATCTGATGTTATCGTCCATGCGCCCTATATAATAAACCTGGCATCCCCTGAAAAACGTACTTTTAAGCTTGCGGTAGACTTCCTTCAAAAGGAAATTGAAAGAACTGAAGCTATTGGTTCGGAATATATTATTCTTCACCCTGGGTCTCATGTAAAGTCAGGAGAAGATGTTGGACTGGTGAGAATTATTGAAGGGCTTAATGAGGTAATTCAGAAGGATCAGAGGGTTAAGATTACTTTAGAGCTTATGGCTGGAAAAGGTACTGAGCTTAACTATGACTTTAATCAAACTGCCGCTATATTAAATGGAGTTATACATGGAGATAAGCTTTCAGTTTGCTTTGATACTTGTCATGTTCATGATGCTGGTTATGATATAGTAAACAACTTTGATGGAGTATTAGAAGAATTTGATAGGATAGTTGGTCTAGATAGATTGGAAGTATTTCATATAAATGGTTCCCTTAATCCTCGGGGTGCTAGAAAGGATCGACATGCTAATATTGGAGCCGGAATGGATAATCCGAAGGGTATGGATCACATAGGATTTGATGCCCTACACTATATTGTTAATCATGAGGCTGTTAAGAATAAACCATGTATTTTAGAAACTCCTTGGCTTGATAAAAGCACTAATCTATATGCTGAGGAAATTGCTGCATTAAGACAAGAGAGATAAATAATTCCACTACTAATCGGTGTTAATTTTTAACAAAATTAATAAAAATATATTAAAGAAGGTGACAGTTAATTTTTACTGTCACCTTCTAAACTATTTCTTTACTACTGATTCAAAAACCTCTTTCATAAGTTGCGTATTTTTTACAACCACTGCAGCCTTGATCTGTGTTAATCGGAAATCTTTCTTATTAAGTTCTCTTTCTAAATCCTCGATAGATAACTCGGTTTTTTCTATTACATCCTCTGCATTCTTTTCGAGTAACTTATTTCGTATTGAATTTAATAGATCCTTAAGTGTTTCTGTTTCCTTAAGTGCTTCTTCATATTTATCCTCATAGGCGAGTAGTATGATTCTTCTATTGTGGGCTGTCATTTTTACTACCTCACTTGGAACCTTATCGCTAAAGTATTTTCTAAAATCCGCTAAATGATATGTTATCTCGTTAAGTAATTTTAGGCTTGCTATTCTATCACGGTTTTGAATCATTAAAGTACACTCGTCAAATAGGATTTCATATTCCTTAATACTTTTTTCATCCACATTAGCTTTTTTTAAATCCCTCTCTATTAGATTCCATTTATTATGTATCTCACCTATTATTTTGTTAATTTCATACCATATATCATCAATGGTATTTGGTAGCTCTTCAATATCCGTAGCATCTCCCTCTATTTCTTCAACAAGTAATGAATTAATTAGAATACTATTTTCCATAATTAGTCTTTGAATATTAATATCTTTTTCAGCACTTTCTTCTTTTTCATCGGCGGCCATATCTTTATCGGACTCTTCTGTAACTTCCATTTTATTTTCTTCCTTTTTTGATAGGGCCTCTTCAATACCCTTAATTGCGTCAATATCATAAATCAACGCTTTAATCATATCTTCGGTATCAACAAATGCATCGGAAACCTCTGGCATTTGACTTTTTTCTTTTTGTTCACTATTATTTTTTTCTGAGTTTCCACTACAAGCTGATAAACTGACAACTGATATAACTAAAATGATAAGTAATATGGTTGTATAATGACCTTTCTTCATCTATAATCACCTCCACTTTATTTTTTCCCAAATATCTAAAAACATTACAGAAATATTTTCAATAGGAATTTTTTTTACAAGTAAAAATGATACTTTTGTACTAGAAGGATTATAGGGTATTTATACCGAAATAATATATAGAGAAATTTTTCACGTAAAGAGGAGAAAATTATGATTTTTAGAAGAAATAAAAATATAGAGTTAGACGAAAATATTATTAAAAAGAATAAAATACCAGTTCTCATTAAAGATAAAACATGGATGTATATACGTGATAATTGTAAAAATCGATCTATGGATTCCTTAGCTAAGGGTTTAGATGTGCTAGTGAAAGAAGAAACAACCTATGAAAAACAGCTACGATCTATGAAGGAAAAAAAGAAAATGTTAATGAGTAAAGTAATAAATTTATCGGATTTAGTTAATACACAAGGGGAAGACAGGCACATACCTGAAATTGAAAAGAGTAAGGACGAGATTGAGGTCTTAAACAGTGAAATTGATAGAATTTCTGAAGTCTTACTAGAGTATCCTAAGAGAATAGAAAAAGCGAACCTACAATTACTAAGGGAAACTGTAAAGGTTGCTTACAAGGATGTTAGAACGAACCAGGTTCATTTAAATAAGTTAGATAAGGAAATTAATGAATTGCGGGAGAAGTTAAATAATTTACGGGGAGAGAAAGAGGTAGTTGAGAAAAAAGTAGGAGTTTTATATGGATTTCTTCATTCCTTAGTTGGACCAGAGGAGATGGAGAAGTTAGATATTAAACAAAACGAGTAATCCTAGGGGCCTGATACATAAAAAGGTCCTTTTTTAAATTTTGGATAATGACTCTATAAAAAGATAAAATAAAGTGGTATTATTATAGAGGACTTAAGCTGGATGTTTAAGAGAGGTGTTAAAGTGATTAAGGGTTTAGGCGTTGATATTATTGAGATTAAAAGGATAATAAAGGCTATAGAAAGAAACCCAAGATTTCTAAAAAGGGTGTTTACGGATAGCGAGTTAGAAAGTGTTGCTAATAAAAGCAGCTATGCTACAAGTTTAGCTGGCTATTTTGCAGCTAAAGAGGCTATAGCTAAATCCTTAGGTATAGGTATTAGAAGTATAAAGTGGACAGATATTGAGATTTGCAAGGATAATTATGGTAAACCCTATGTTAAATTGCATAATAATGCGGAGAAAATTGCATATAGTAAACATATATGTGAAATATTAATATCCATATCCCATAGCAGGGAAAATGCAATAGCACAAGCTATTGCTATATAGATTTATTTGAAGGGGGATTATTGTGAGGATCTGTAGAATAATTTTAAGTGTATTATTAGTATGCTTGAGTTTATTAACGGCGTGTAGCCAACCTACAGATGAAGAGGTTTATTATAAAATACAGAAGAAACTGGGTGAACTTGAGACCTATGAATGTACGACTAAAGTAAGTGCTGTTAACGGAGAAGAAACTACTGAATATGTATATAAACAGTATTTTAAAAATCCTAACTCCTATAGATTGGAGCTGATTTTGCCTGAAGCAACAAAGGGAAATCTTATGGTATCCAATGGCAAAATGGCATGGGTCTATTCTCCATCAATTAATCACACCTATAAAATCGACTCAGTAGAAAAATTACAGAATGAATTATTGTTTATTGGATTTTTTATGAAGAACTATATGTCTTCGAAAGAATCTGATATTACGAGTGATACAATCAATAAGGAACAATTTATTGTAATTACAACGGATATTCCCGGAGGAAATTATTATTTTTCTAAACAAAAGTTATGGTTTGATAGAAATGAATTAGTTCCAACACAATTAGAAATTCTCGATGAGCAGAACAAAATAGTTTTCAAAGTACATTATGAAGACTTTATTTTTAATCCAAAATTAGATGATGGTATATTCCATTTAAATATACAACCAGAGTGACGGGGGAGAACGATGATTACAAACAAACACTATTTACGACCAACTTGGGCAGAGATAAATTTAGATAATTTAAAGCATAATATGAAAGTTCTAAAGGAATATGTTGGAGATAAAACGGAGATTTGCGCCGTAGTTAAGGCTGATGCATATGGACATGGTTCCACGGATATAGCTAAAGTATTTGTAGAAAGTGGTGCTAAATTTTTAGCTGTTGCTACTTTATCCGAAGCTATAGAGCTTAGAAATTCAGGATGTAATGTCTCGATTATTATTTTGGGTTATACGCCTATTGATCAAGGAGATTTACTGATAGACTATAATATTATTCAAACAATATTTAGTTATGAACAAGCCCTGGCGTTTTCAAATATTGCTAAGGAAAAGAATAAGGAGTTAACAGTTCATATTAAAGTTGATACGGGTATGTCTCGACTAGGGTTTCAAGTAACAGAAATAGAAAGTATAAAAAGCATATTTAATATGAGTAATTTAAAAGTACAAGGGATATATACACACTTTGCCCTAGCTGATGAATCGGATAAGAGTTTCACATATGGGCAATTTGAAAGATTTATGAACCTAGTTAATGAGTTGGAACATGAAGGATATAAGGTGCAAATAAAACATTGCTCGAACAGCGCTGCTATTATTGATTTACCAGAAATGAACCTAGATATGGTTAGGGCAGGTATTATACTTTATGGTCTATACCCATCAGAGGAAGTAAAGAAAGAAAGAATTAAATTGAAGCCGGTTATGGCATTGAAAACAACTGTATCCCATGTTAAATTAATAGAGGAAAACAAGGGTATTAGCTATGGCCATAGGTATATTACCAAATCACCTACAAAGATAGCTACACTTCCAGTCGGCTATGCGGATGGACTTTCCAGATTACTTACGAATAAAATAAATGTTAACTATAAGGGTAAGGATTTACCTGTCGTTGGAACAATATGTATGGATCAATGTATGATTGATGCCTCAAATGTAGATATTAAAGTTGGTGAAGAAGTTATAATATTTAGTAATACTCCAGAGTATGGAAATACAGTGGATTATCTTGCTAAATATTTAGGGACAATAAACTATGAAATTATATGTATGCTTGGAAGCCGAGTGCCTAGAGTTTACTTGGAAGATAATAACGTTGTACATATAAGAGATATTTTGTTAAAATAAAATAAAGTTTGTATCTATTTTATTGTATATTTTAACAGTGATATAGACAAAATGATAATAACCTATATATAGATGTTGTATATTATTGTATATATTTAGCGAGTGTACATTAACATAAATACAGACCCTATGTAGCAATTACCGTAGCAAAAAATCATCAAATCATTTGGAGGTGCAATATGGCTGACTCTAAGCGCATCATTATTAGTTTACCAGACGTATTACTAAAGGAAGTAGATTTTATTGTATCGATGGAAAAAACAAATAGAAGTGAATTTATAAGGGAGGCAATGAAGCTATATATTAGGGAGAAAAATAAAATGAAGTTAAGAGAGAAGATGAAAATGGGCTATCAAGAAATGGCTGCTATTAACCTGACCTTGGCTGAAACCGGACTAAGCTTTGATGTCAACTCCTTAGAAAGTTATGAAGCTGAAATAGCGGAGTGTGAGTAAGGTGATTGTAAAAAGAGGAGATATTTTTTATGCTGATTTGAGTCCTGTTGTTGGGTCTGAACAAGGCGGAGTAAGGCCGGTATTAATAGTACAGAATGATATTGGAAACAGATATAGTCCGACAGTTATAATAACTGCAATAACCTCCCAAATTAATAAAGCAAAACTGCCAACACATGTTGAAATTTCTGCATCAGAGTATGGATTAGTTAAGGATTCGGTTATTTTATTAGAACAAATCCGTACAATAGATAAAAGACGCTTAGATGAGAAAATTGGCCATCTAGATGAAGAGATGATGAAAAAGGTAAATGAAGCTTTACTAATTAGTTTTGGTCTTGTGGACGTTTAATATTAGACTTAAGAAATTGCTTAGGTCTATTTGTATTTTTTGAGTTTTAAAGTAAGAATTAATATTCTTTAAATAATTTAGCTAGTATAGTATAATAGCAAGTAACTATAAAAACTTACTAGGGGGATAACTGAATGAAACACAAGATAAGAAGATCAACATCGGTTGCAATAATAACAATTTGTCTCGTTTTTATTACCCAATTCGTATATGCAAATACTAAAGAACCAGGCTCTAGTGAAGACCCAATTGTTACCCTATCATTTGTAGAACAAAGGATAGAGCAACTAAAGTTCTATGTTGACCAAAAAGTTGATTCTATAGGCAAATCTAGCGATACTGCTAGCGATACTGAAAGTAGCACGAATACCTTTGAAGTTGTTGAACTTAAGGCTGGGCAAAGTCTTATTGCATCTGCTAGTACGGAAATTATATTAAGAGGTGGTACAGCCTTGGGGATTGATAGCCAACTGGGTGGTATATCTGATATTACTGGAGCTAGGGATATAAGAAGGGATGAAATAATACCTGCTAATCACATGCTAATTGTACCTAGAAATGATGGTAGAGGAGTACGGGCTACAACCAACGCAATATTAATGGTTAGAGGCGGATACCAGATAGTTAATTAACATTTCTATATTCTACATAATTAGACTTCCCTATTATATAGTAAGGAAGTCTTTTTCACCGTTTAGAATGCTAGATAGAAATTAGTATATACAACTAATGAATAAAATAGTAAAATTTTAAGGGTAGTAAATTCTCTAGCTATATAAACTGATTTAAAACCTACGAGGGGTGATAACATGAAGAAGAATATAATTTTGGTGTTTTTTCTTATTTTAAGTATTATAGTTGCTAGTGTAGTTTTGGTAGAACGAATTCAAGTTGAATCTCAAAGTAGAAATGTAGATGTCATTCTTGATTATAAGGAATTAAATGAGTTAGCTAAGCAATCAGAACACGATATACAATGGTGGATTCAAAACTTTAAGGAACTTGGAGTTCAATACGTAGCTATTAATGAGGAGTCATTGTCACTACTGGATGAACAAAAATATCCTATTGAATATATGTTGGGTAAAGATGCCGTAAGAAATATTGAGTTAGACAAGCCATATTATAGTATCCTGAAGGAATATAATATAAATCAGGGTATTGGGGACTACGATATAGTTGTATCTACGCCTTCGAAGGAAACCTTTGATTTTATAAAAAAAGGATTAGATAGTAGATACTCTATAGAAAAATACGATTATGTTTCTTCAGATAATTACTATTTTATAGTTCTTAGAGGAGACGTAAGTGATGCGCTATTCGTAGAGAATACTCTTTTAAAAGATAGCTTTAACAAAGTATATGCTGGGGGAACCTCATTTGAGTCATCCAAAATGATTAGGGTTGGTTTAGGGTTTAGCAAGGAGAAAATAGATTTAGTTCAAGCTAACGGTTTAAAAGTAATTCCGAGACCCTATAGTATAAATAATTGGGTTGAGGAAAAATATATGAATGCAGTTTTTGAAGACTTCGAAAACTATAATATGATTCCGCCCGTATTTATATTCGGAGGAGCAGAAGTAATGGGATATCCAAGTAATATAGATTTAATAAAAAATTATATGTTGGATAATGATATAAAGGTAGGTTTAATTGAAAGCGGGGTTCAAAGGGGACATATAGAACAAGAGGGGTTAAACTTATTAACTCAATCTTTAAATTATGACGCAGTTAGGTTATTTTCACTTGAATCATGGATGCAAGAGCGTTTCGCCTTTGCTAATTATACTGGAGCTGAAGAAATTGAAAACATGTTGTACAGGGCAGTAACAGAAAGAAATATTAGGGCTATCTATTTTAGGCCATTTAAGAAAAACAAAATAGAATATGTAACAGACTTTGGCGAGTACGAAAAAATGTTTAATAGATTTGAAGAAAGAATTACGCCTCATGGTTTGGCATTAGGAGAGAGTAATGCAATGCCGCTTTTAAGTGTAAGAAAGTATAAACAGGTACTTATGGCCTGGGGTATTGTGGCTGCAGGGGTATTTCTTCTATCACACATATTTAAATTAAATAATAAAGTTAAATATATTATGTTTCTATTGGGATGGATAGCAACACCAATTGCCTATGTGGTGTTACCTGCATTAATGGAGAAGGTCATGGCCTTGGGTGCAGCAATTGTATTTCCTTCCCTAGGTATGCTATATTTTATCCACACATGCCATAAGTACTACCAGAGTAATAGTAAATTTGGACTAGATAAGAAGATAGTAATTGCCATAAAGGAGTTAATTATAGTCTCGGCTATTTCAAGTTTAGGGGCGTTGTTTGTTGCCTCGATTTTATCTAATATTGAGTTTTTACTTGAAATGGATATATTTAGAGGTGTTAAATTTAGTCAGTTAGTTCCTTTTATTGTTTATGCTTTAATATATTTGATGTATTTTGGTTACAACAAAAGAGATACTGATATTGATGGTGCAAAGTTTAGACTCAAGGATTTTACTTCATTAATGTTTGAAAATATTAAGGTATACCATTTGATAATTGGAGGGGTTCTTCTTGTAGTCGGATATATATATATAGCTAGGACAGGGCATGAAACGAATATTCAACCATCTGAGATGGAACTAATTTTGAGAAATGTATTAGAAGAAAATTTACTTGCAAGACCAAGAACAAAAGAGTTTTTAATTGCTTTTCCGTTATTGATGACGGGTATAGCTGTTGCTATTGAGAAATATAAGAGCTTAATTTTTATCTCGGGTTTAATTACAGTAATTGGACAAACCTCTATTGTAAATACCTTTAGTCATTTGCGCACTCCTGTATATTTATCATTCGTAAGAACTATTTATTCTTTAGGGATTGGGATACTATTTGGTGCTATATGTATTGTAATATTTATGTTATTTGTAAAACTAATAGAAAAGGTTAAACGTACAAAGATATATGAATAGTGATGAGATGAGCGAGGGAATTAAAATGAAAAACATTTTTATATTTGGGTATTACGGTTTTAGAAATACTGGTGATGAAGCTATCCTATGCGCACTAACGGAAAATATTAAGAGAATCATGCCTGATACAGAAATAACTGCCCTAACATATAATTCTCATCACACAGAGGAGCATTATAATGTAGACGCAATTAGCCGCAATAATTTTAAAGATGTAATTAATGCTATTGCTAAGTCTGATGTTGTTATTAGTGGAGGGGGGTCTATCCTACAGGATGTAACTAGTAGTAGATCCTTACTATACTATTTATGGATAATATGGTTGGCGAAACGATACGGAAAAAAAGTAATGTTCTATGGAAACGGCTTTGGTCCAATTACTAAACTGTTAAATAGAAAGGCTATAGGTTATCTAATTAATAAGGTGGACGTTATAACCGTTAGGGATTTTGAGTCAAAGGAGAGAATGCAATCCCTAGGCATAAATAAGGAAATAATAGTCACAGCAGATGCAACCTTTAGTTTAGAATTTGACATTGAACCTACGGAGAAAGCTGGGTCTAAAAAGAAGATAGGCATTAGTTTAAGGAATTGGAAGGGTAAGGAAAGGTATAAGGAGATATTAGCTAAAACCGCAGACTATTTAATAAAAAGAAACTACGAAGTTATTTTTATTCCAATGCAATATCCTAATGACTTGAAGATTTCATCTGATATTGAGAGTCTGATGACAGAAAAGCCTACAGTAATTGTAGATGAACTGGCACCTAGAGAAATAATAAATTTAATAAGTGGTTTAGATTTATTAATTGGAATGAGATTGCACTCTTTAATCTTTGCGACCTTAGCTGGTGTACCCGTAGTGGGCTTGGAATATGAGGCTAAAATATCTAGCTATCTAAAAATTATTAACCAACCATCTGGGGGAAAGGCCGAAACATTAGACCAAATACATTTTTGGACTGTTATTGATGAAGTGCTAACTAATAGGAATGAGTACAGGGAGAGAATAGTAAGTGCAAGGGAACAACTAAAGCAAAAAGCCTCAGTTAATATAAGTATATTAGAAGATTTTTTGCAAAAGGAGATTTAGTATGAGAAAACAAGCTGAGATACTAGGAGTGCCAATAAATATTTTATCTAAGGAAGAAGCTATTAATGAAATAATAAAGATGATAGAAAACCCAGAACTTAGTGAGGTATATACACCGAATCCAGAAATGATTATGTTAGCACAAGAGGACAAGGAATTTATGCATATATTAAAAAATGCGGAAATAGTTTTACCTGATGGGATTGGATTACTTATTGCATCTAAAATAAAAGGTCTAGGATTAACCGAACGAGTTACGGGTATTGATACTATGAACGGTTTACTTGCATATTGTGGAAGAGAAAATAAGACAATATATTTATTAGGGGGTAAACCTGGTGTCCCTGATGTTGCATGTAGTAATATTGAAAGACAATTTCCCGGTATAAAGATAGGAGGTTTTCATCATGGATACTTTACAAAGGATGATGAGGCCAAAATTGTAGAAGAAGTCAATGAAGCAAAGCCTGATATACTCTTTGTATGTCTAGGAGCCCCAAAACAAGAAAAGTGGATATATGGGCATAAAAATAAACTAAACTGTAGACTTGCTATGGGCGTTGGGGGTAGTGTTGATATATATGCAGGTACAGCCAAAAGAGCACCTGTAATATTTCAAAAGCTTGGAATGGAATGGTTCTATCGATTAGCAAAAGAACCATGGAGATATAAACGTATGATGAATCTACCTAAATTTATTTTAAGAATATTAAAGTAGACCTAGGTTAGGGAGGTATTTTCCTTTGAGAAATAAAAGGTATCACCAAGTGATAGATTATATAGGTATAGCCGTAGGCTGTGCTTTAATTGCCTTTTCTCTGAATTTTTTTCTGAAGCCCCATACAATAGCCCCTGGGGGGGTTACGGGTTTAGCGATTATTATTGAGAGAATTTGGGGAATTCCGATTGATTTAACCAATCTAGCTTTAAATATTCCACTATTTCTTATTGGTTCTGTTGTAATAGGCAAGGCATTTGGATTTAAAACCGCCTTTGCAACGGTCATATTGTCAGGATTTATTAGATTTTTTACTATAATTTTTGGCCAGGGAGCAATGGTCACTCAAGACTTACTTCTAGCTACTATTTATGGTGGAATAGTGCTCGGTGTAGGATTGGGTATTGTATTTAAATTTGGAGGAACAACCGGAGGTACCGATCTGGCTGGGGCAATTTTGAATAAATACTTTCCTTCATTTAGTATCGCAAAAATAATGATGATTCTTGATTTATTAGTTGTTATTTTTGCAGGAATAGTAAATAAAAACATTGAGACATCACTTTATTCCGTAATCGCCCTTTACATAGTAGTAAAGCTAGCAGATTTTATAGTAGAAGATTTAAATTATGCAAAGGCATTTTATATTATATGTAATAATCCTCAGGGTGTTGGGGAAAAGATATTACAAGAGCTGGGTAGGGGAGTCACTTCCTTTTATGGTAGGGGGCTTTATACCGGCAATCAAAGGGAAGTATTACTTTGCGTAGTAAATAGGGTTGAGGTTGCAAAACTTAAACAACTAGTTTATGATATGGATGATAAGGCATTCATCATGGTTACAACAGTACATGAGGTTTTAGGTGAAGGATTTAAGGAAATAAAAAAGTAGGAGGAGATATTAATTGAACAATCAAATATCAGTTTTAGAACAAAAAGCTAGAATGATTAGACAAAATATTATTGAGATGCTTCATGCATCCGGCTCGGGGCATCCAGGGGGTTCCCTTTCTGCAACGGACATTTTAACTGTACTATATTTTAATGAAATGAATGTCGACTCAAATAATCCTAAAATGGAAAATAGAGACCGTTTTGTACTATCAAAGGGTCATGCAGCCCCGGTGTTATATGCAACTTTAGCAGAAAAGGGATATTTCCCAAAGGAAGAATTACTTAAGCTAAGAAAGATTGACTCTATGCTTCAAGGACACCCGGATATGAAGGGCACACCTGGGGTAGAAATGTCAACCGGTTCCCTAGGTCAAGGGTTTTCAGCATCCTGTGGAATGGCCATATCTGCTAAAATTGACAAAAAGGATTTTAGAGTATACACATTACTTGGTGATGGAGAATTACAAGAAGGTTTAGTTTGGGAAGCTGCAATGGCTGCTGCCCATTATAAATTAGATAATCTAACTGCGATAATAGATTACAATCAGCTACAAATTGATGGTCTAAACAAAGATATTATGGGCGTTGATCCAGTGGGCGATAAATTTAAATCCTTTGGATGGCATGTAATAGAAGTGGATGGACATTCCTTAGAGTCATTAATTAATGCTTTTGCTGAAGCTAAAGGTACTAAAGGTAAACCAACTGTACTTGTAGCAAAAACAGTTAAGGGTAAAGGTGTATCATTTATGGAAAATGCAGTGGAATGGCATGGTACTGCTCCTAATGCGGACCACAGATCACTGGCAATGAAAGAATTAGGAGGCGAGTAGATATGGAAAAAGTTGCAACTAGAGACGCATATGGTGAGGCCCTTCTAGAACTTGGGGCACAAAACGAACAAGTGGTTGTGTTAGACGCGGACTTGTCTAAGTCTACTAAAACAGCAGGGTTCGGAAAAAAATATCCTGAAAGATTTATAAATGTAGGTATTGCGGAGCAAAATCTAATAGGTATATCTGCTGGATTGGCTGCTGCAGGGAAAATACCCTTTGCTAGTACTTTCGCCATGTTTGCCACGGGTAGAGCCTTTGAAATTATAAGAAACTCAGTAGGGTATCCAAAGTTAAATGTGAAAATATGTGCTACCCATGCGGGTCTAACAGTAGGAGAAGATGGGGCTTCCCATCAGGCTCTAGAGGATATAGCTTGTATGAGAGCAATACCAAATATGACAGTTATTGTTCCTGCGGATGGCGTAGAAACTAAGATGGCAATACACGCTATAGCCAAGTATGACGGTCCAGTCTACGTTAGATTAGGGAGATCAGCGGTACCAACTATTAATGATAAGGATACATATAAGTTTGAAATAGGTAAAGGTAGTTTATTAAAACCAGGTACAGATGTTACTATAATAGCTACGGGTATAATGGTTAGTGAAGCGGTAGAAGCGAGTAAAGAGTTAGAAAGCAAAGGTATTTCCGTAAGAGTAATCAACATGCATACTATCAAACCAATTGATAAGGATATTATTATTAAAGCAGCAGAAGAAACTGGTGCAATCGTTACAGCTGAAGAACATAATATTATCGGTGGTTTAGGTTCTGCGGTTGCAGAAGTTATTTCAGAAAACCATCCAGTTCTTTTAAAAAGAGTTGGAACTAACGACACCTTTGGAGAATCAGGTAGTCCAAATGACTTACTTAAAAAATATGGGCTAACAAAGGAAAAAATTGTAGAGGCTGTAGAGTCTATTTTACAGAAAAAGTCTATTAAATAATTAAATAAAGCAGGGAAAGGCTATGTCCGTATAGTATATTTATATATGGGCATAGGCTTTTTTTTTATATTAAATTTAAGGAATTTACAAATAACTTAATATAAATTTGTTTGCTGATGAGTATTATAATAATAATATAAATAAAAATAGAAGGAGATATTCCTATGACGAGAGCAATAATCATAGGAGCTAGTTATGGTATAGGCAGAGAATTAGCAAAAATACTTTCTGAGAATAACTATACCCTAGGTCTGGCTGCTAGGAGTACAGATAAATTATTAGAGCTTCAACAGGAGTTACCTGGGAAGTCATATATAAAGTATATTGATGTTACACAGAATAAAGATGCAAAGGAGAATTTGAACGAGCTTATTTGTGAATTAGGTGGATTGGATTTAATAGTTATAAGCTCCGGAATGGGTTACATTGCACCTGTGCCAAATTGGGAAACCGGTAAAGAGAATGTGGAGGTAAATATATGTGGATTTATGGCAGTGGCTGATGAGGCCCTTAAGTTCTTTATAAAACAGGATGCCGGTCACATAGTAGGAATTTCGTCTATAGCTGATGCTAGATGTGACGGTTCGACCCCTGCATATAATGCGTCTAAAGTTTTTGTCACCAATTACTTAGAGGGAATTAGACAGAAGGTTAATAGTATTGGTGCAAATATACACGTAACAGATATTAGGCCGGGACTAGTAAATTCGAAATCCGCAAATGAAGATGGTTCATTTTGGGCGAAACCTCCAGAAAGGGCAGTGCACCAAATTTATAATGCAATTATTAAAAAGAAAAAGAATGCCTATGTAGCCAAGCGATGGAATCTACTTGCAAAGGTTCTAAGATTTATTCAAAGGGACTAAATTCAATATTTAAGGAATTACAATAGCTGGTTATAAGGAACACATATATAAATTCAAAAGCTTATAAAGGAGAAAATATGGAGATTAAAAGTGAAAGTTTAAACATTAATCAACAGGATAAGGTCTTATTTTTTTCGTTTCCACATTTTGAAAAGTATCCATTTATTAATCATGGGTTTAGTAGTAGATTAGGTGGAGTAAGCCATGGAATTTATGAGTCTATGAACTTAAATTTTGCTTCAGGGGACGATCGGGATAAGATAATAGAAAACTATAAAATCATTTGTAGAGCCTTAAATTTAAACTTTGAAAATCTAGTGATTTCATCCCAGACCCATGATGCTGAAATTAGATGTGTGACTGAAGAGGATCGGGGTAAAGGGATTATTAAGGCTAGGGATTATGACGGGATCGATGGTTTGATAACTAATATTCCTGGGATACCTTTAGTGACCCTTTATGCTGATTGTGTTCCATTGTTTTTCATGGATCCTGTAAAAAGAGTAGTTGGTCTTGCACATGCGGGTTGGAAGGGCACAGTAAAGGGTATTGGACAAAAAATGATTCAAAAGTTCGTCGATATTTATGGAAGTAGTAAATCTGATATTTTAGTCGGAGTAGGGCCGTCTATAGGTCAATGTTGCTTTGAAGTAGAGAGTGATGTCGTAAATAAATTTGTTAAAATAATATCAAATGATAACAGCATTAAGGATATGGGTAATGGTAAGTACATGATGGACCTATGGGATATCAATAAAGAAATTTTGATCCAATCAGGTATTGATAAAAGAAATATAGTTGTGACTGATGTTTGTACTAAATGTAATAAGGATATACTTTTTTCCCATAGGGGACATAATGGGAAAAGGGGTGGTATGGCTGCCATCATACAACTAAATACATAGGGCATAAAGGTATAGCCAAAAGAGTCTAATAAAATATGATTCAGAAGAGTAAAAAAAATCTTCTCTTTAATTTATAAGCTGTTAATTGTTGAATATTTTCCAATTTCAGCGAATAAACATAGTTATACAGGTGGAAAGCAAGCTGTATAAGGGGAGGAATGGTAATGAAAAAAGTATTTAATCATAAGAAACGACTACCGACCATACCTAAGATAAACGGAAAATTATTTATCACTTTTATTATAATAATACTTACGCTTTCTTTGCTAGTAAAATGTGTACCGAAGTTTATAACAGGTGGTGAGAATAACGTGGGCTATACTGTATTAGAAAAGAGTGAAGTACCAGATAAGTTACAAGAAATATTACCCCGCTATAAAATGCTAGAGAGAGCACTGGCCGCTAAAATTGAAGATGAAGTATATGTTATTGTAACCAGAGGGGAAAAACTAACCGGAGGTTATGCAGTTGATATACAAAATATAGAGGTATTAGCTGATGCCGACGAAGAGAAACTTGTTGTTCAAGCGATCTACAGAGACCCAGACCCGGACGATATGGTTGCACAGGTATTAAGTTATCCATTTGTTGTAGCGAAAACAAGCTTGAAGGAATTACCAAAAAAGATAGATTTAGAGGTAAAATACAAAGAATAGCTGAAAGGAGCGGATTTAGAACTGCTCCTTTTTTATTTTTTGGTGATAATTACAATTGGGGTAATATTTACCTAAAGGATTCAAAGGGACAATCAAGAACTCTTTATTATTGTGAAATTTATATCTACAAAATCAATATTAGAGAGGGGACCAAAACATGAATACAAAACTAAAGAAAGTTATTATTGGGACAACTATAGCAACGAGTTTACTATCTTTCTCTATAACCGATTCCTTTGCAAGTTATTTAAAGCATAGGGTAGTAAGTGGTGATACTCTATGGAAATTATCTACTGAATATCAAACAAGCCTAGATGAGTTATATCGAATTAATCCAAGATATTTATATAACAGTAGTCTGAATATCGGGGAGACTGTAAATATACCTTCAAAGGTAGTTACTTATGTCGTGCAACGGGGTGATACGCCTTGGATAATAAGTAATAAATTTGGAATAACCTTACAACATTTTATGTCGTCAAATAATCTTAAGGATGGGCAGCATATTTTCCCTGGAAACACGGTGATAGTCCCGTCACCAAATAGCAATAATTCAAACTCTGGAAGCCAGTCATTCACAAACTATACTGTTAAAAGTGGTGACACTACCTGGACTATTAGTAACGCATACAAAATGTCAATGAATGATTTACTGGCCTTCAATGGTCTTACACAGAAGGATTACATTTATCCTGGACAGGTATTAAAAATACCTAAACAACCAATACAAAATGAAGCACCTGTTCAACAACAAATCCAGTTACCGAGCCCTTCGACTCCACAGAAATCCTTTATAACACACAGGGTAGTAAATGGTGATGATTTGTGGAAAATATCGATAAAGTATGGTATACCTTTTCATGAACTTTTAAAGCTAAATGGGTTTAGAGAGAATCATGTGGTGAATATTGGTGATCAAATAAAGATCCCAGTTTATAATATACCAGTTAAGCAAACAAGAGGCCCTCAATTTGGAGAACTATTAGATTGGTGGACAGAGGCCCAGTATGTATTACCCATAGGTAAGGAATTTAAGATTATAGACTTTTATACGGGTAAACAATGGTTTGCTAAAAGGACTATTGGTGCAAATCATGCAGACTGTGAACCACTTACATCAAAAGATGCATCAATTATGAAAGAGGTTTGGGGTGGAAATTATAGTTGGGCAACAAGGCCCGTAATTATTGAGGTAAATGGTAGAAGGCTCGCCGCTTCCATGAGTTCATTACCCCATGATATACAATATATAACAAATAATAATTTTCAAGGACACTTTGATTTATATTTCTCGAATAGTACAAGACATGTGGATGGAAAACCAGATGCTAGGCATCAGAAAAATGTTATAATTTCAGCAGGTAATTAAAAATTACGAGAAAAATGCCAATTGTTATGGCATTTTTTTATTATATGAAATAGAATTATATATAGATAAAATCTCAAAAGGGGGATAATATGAATAAATTTAGATTAAATGAAGAACAACTAAACAGTTTATGTCCACTTAGTTCTTTTAATTTTAATACAACAGCAGACCTAGAGCCACTAAATGATATTATAGGTCAGGATAGGGCGGTTGAGGCTTTGCAATTTGGCCTTACTATAGATAAGAAGGGATATAATATATATATATCTGGACTTACTGGGACCGGAAGAAGTAGTTATGCTAATTCAATTACAAGAACTAGAGCAGAAAAGATTGAAATCCCAAGTGATTATGTATACGTATGTAATTTTAAACAACCGGATAGACCAAAGGTTATAAAAATGCCAACGGGCCAAGGGGGATCATTTAAAAAAGCAATAGAGTCATTAATAGACCAATTACTTAATGAAATGCCTGCTAAATTTGAAGGGGCTGACTACGAAACTAAGAAAGTCGCCATACTGAAACATTTTCAAGTACAGAATATGGAACTAATTAAGAAATTGAACGAGGTAGCTAAAGAGTATAAATTTGTTTTTAAAGAAACTGATAAGGGTTTAGTAACCTTACCATTAAAGAATGACAAAGTTATGAGCGAAGAAGAGTATAATGAATTAACGCCAGAGGAGATCGAAGAACTTAGATCTAATTCGGAAAAATTAAATATTATAACTATAGAGTTTTTTGGGCAAATAAGAAATTTAGAGGAGGAAACAAATAAAGCGTTGAATTCTCTTGATGAAAGTATTGGGAAGAATCTGATTGATATTCACTTTGAGAAACTAAGGAAAAAATATGCGGATAATGAAAGTATTTTGGAGTATATTGAAAATCTAGGCAAGGATATTATAGAGAACATTGAGTATTTTCAGGGTAAGGATGAAGAAGTTAGTGAGCAACAAAAGCTCCTAATGCAGTTTAAGAAAGAAGATGACTTTTTGAATCGATATAAGGTTAATCTTTTTGTAGATAACTCGGAACTAAAACATGCCCCTATTATTTATGAAACTAACCCCTCGTACTTCAACCTATTTGGTTCTATAGAATATAAAAATGAGATGGGTGTACTTAGAACTGATTTTACACAAATAAAGCCAGGTTCAGTTCATATGGCCAATGGTGGATTTTTAGTAATTCAAATTAAAGACATATTGTCGCAACCCTATTCCTGGGAAACTCTAAAAAGGGTATTGAAGACTGGCAAATCACGTGTTGAAAACATAAATGGAAAATCTGGGTATGTGGTAACATCAACCCTAAAGGCAGAGTCAGTACCTATAAATATAAAGGTAATTTTAATCGGGGACTCATATATTTATCAAATGCTATATAATTTAGATGAAGATTTTAAAAAGCTATTTAAGATAATGGCTGATTTTGATGTTGAGATGGACAGAAATGAAGAAAATATTGTTAAAATGGCCAGATTTATAGCAACCCATTGTAAAGAGGTGAAGTTATTAGATTTTACAAAGGGTGCAGTATGCAAGGTTATAGAGTTTAGTTCTAGATTAGCAAGTCATCAGAAGAAATTAAGCTCCCAGTTTAATCACATTATTGAGATTCTTTATGAGGCAGATGCTTGGGCTAAGCTAGATGGAGTAAGTGTTATTACTGAAGAATATGTTCGAAAAGCGATAAATAAACAAGTATATCGTAATAGTAAATATGAAGAAAAGTTAAATGAAATGTATGAGGATGAATCCCTTTTAATTGACGTTGACGGGACGAAAATCGGTCAAATAAATGGTTTGGCTGTAATGGGTACTGGACAACACCAATTTGGTAAGCCAAGTAGAATTACAGCCTCAGCTTATATGGGCAAGGCAGGTATAGTAAATATTGAGCGTGAGGTTAAGAAGAGTGGAAGTATTCATGACAAAGGAGTACTTATACTAAGTGGGTATTTAGGTAGTAAGTATGCCCAGGAGGATCCATTGTCATTGTCTATAAATATTGTATTTGAACAGAACTATTCAGTAATAGATGGTGATAGTGCTTCTAGTACTGAACTTTATGCAATTTTATCTACCATAGCTCAAGTGCCGATCGATCAGAGTATTGCAGTGACAGGTTCTATTAATCAAAAAGGAGAAATTCAGCCTATTGGTGGAGCTAATGAGAAAATAGAAGGATTCTTTGATATATGTAAAATAAAAGGGTTTACTGGCAAACAAGGGGTTATTATACCTATACAGAATGTAAGCAACCTAATGCTTAAGGAAGAGGTTATTGAGGCTGTAAGCAAGGGTGAGTTCCATATATACGCAATTAGTAATGTGGATGAGGGTATAGAGATATTAACAAAAATCCCGGCGGGAGAAAAAGATAAAAACGGACAATATCCCAAGGGGACAATAAATTATTTAATTCAGCAAAGGCTGAAGAGTTTAGCTAAATCGAAAAGAGAAAGAATTAAAAAATAGAAGGGTTTGAGTATTAATCTAATAGAAATAAAGCTACCATACTGAATAATGATTATTCAAATGGAGCTTTATTTTTTTATAGTTAATTTAAAATGTTTTACAGAAATTTTACAGCACTTTGCAAAGTCAAACTACATTCCTGGGTTAGCTCCTGGATAATTTCATCTGTAGACTGAATTCTATTTAAAGGGACTAGACTTTGGCCGGCCATAACAAAGCCATTTTCTATATCTCCATCGACTACAGCTTTTCTGTAAGTTCCTATAGCTAACTTCTGTAGAACCTCCGATGAAGCACCAGCAAATTCCCTTAGTATGTATTCCTCAGAGAATTTATTCTTTAATCCCCGAACACCGTGACCTGTTGTATAACCCGTAATCACACTATCTACGTCCTGGGCCTCAATTATTCTATTTTTGAAATTCCTATGTACCTGGCATTCATGGGCAAGTAGGAATCTAGATCCTATTTGTACGCCCTCAGCACCCATTAAGAGGGCTGCTGCCATACCTCTGCCATCTGCAATGCCTCCGGCAATTATAACTGGTATTTCAATATTAGGGATAACGTTAGTCATATGGGCCATGGTTGATAAAGTTCCGATATGTCCACCGGCTTCGAGCCCTTCAAGAATTACGGCGTCTGCCCCATTATCTTGAACTCTTTTGGCAAGTTTTAAATTAGGCACAACAGGAATAACTTTAATACCGGCTTCCTTTAATTTTTGTATATATGGGACCGGGTTACCAGCACCGAAGGTAACAAAGTCTACTTGTTCTTTACAAACTACATCCAGCATTTCTTCATTCGTACTATCTAGAACTACTATATTCACTCCGAAGGGTTTTCTAGTCATTTCTCTAGCTTTTTTAATCTCCTCTTTTAACCATTTAACTTCTCTACCGCCAGTAGCAATAACACCGGCACCTCCTGCATTAGAAACTGCACTAGTAAGCTGGCTTTCGGAAATCCATGCCATTGCCCCCTGTATTATAGGATGCTCTATATTAAGTAAATCCGTTAATCTTGTTTTCATTAACAATTCTCCTTCAGGTTATCTACGCAATTAATGTATTGACTTTCAGTTATTATATGCTCCACTGGAATATCATAGTCATCCTTCGGAACCCTATTAATTAGCTGAAGATCAAAGGCTAAGGAGACTTTAGGCACAAATGTAGGTACATTAGGCAAAAATCTATCGTAATAACCGGCACCATAACCTATACGATAACCTCGAGAGTCAAATGCTACCCCGGGAACAATGACTAAATCTAAATCATGAGGGGGATGGGGTCTAAGCTTATCTTTTTTTGGTTCTAACACTCCAAAGGTCCCAATTTCTAAATCATCATTTTTGTTTATTAACTCAGATACAATTATATCCTTAGTTCTAGGTACGGTTACTGGCATAAACACTTGCTTACCACTTTGAATTATGTCCTCGATAATTATATCTGTGAGTACTTCATTATTAAATGAAATATACAGCATAATCCTAGTAGCATTTTTATAGTAATCCATCTGCTTAAGCTTTTTAAATATCAACATACTTTTAGCGAGGATTTCATCCTCGGATAAATTATTTCTTTTGTTTATTATGGCTTCCCTAAGTCCCTTTTTCAAAAGTATTCCTCCATTGTTTTAATTTATAAGTATTTTTAATTTATTTATATAGAACTATTTTAGCAGAAAGATGGAAATCAATTCAATTGGTAAAGGAGAAAATGTATTGATATAATGAATTATGAGATATTATACTGATTTTTTACAAGAATAGGCACAATGTATCATAAAAAAAATAATTTTTTTGAAGGAAATCAGTGTTTTAGTGTCGAAATGTAATGGGCAGGAGTTGATAAAATTGATAGAGTTTCAAAATGTAACGAAAATTTATGACAAGGGTGTACAAGCACTAACAAATATTAATTTGAAAATTGATAAGGGTGAATTTGTTTTCTTAGTAGGTGCCAGTGGTGCTGGTAAATCTACATTTATAAAGTTATTATTGAAAGAGCAAGATCCTACAAATGGAACCATATACATTAATAACCAGAACGTTGGAGATATTTCAAGGCGTAAAATTCCTCATTTCAGAAGAGGTATTAGTGTGGTATTTCAGGATTTTAGACTATTGCCAAATAAAACTGTATTTGAGAACGTTGCCTTCGCAATGGAAGTTATAGAGGCATCACCGAAGGAAATAAGACGTCAAGTGCCAATGATTCTAAGTATGGTTGGGTTAAGCGAAAGGGCTTCCCAATATCCCCATGAGTTATCTGGTGGTGAAAGGCAAAGGGTATCTATTGCTAGGGCAATAGTAAATAATCCGTCTATTTTAATTGCGGATGAACCTACCGGAAACCTGGATCCAGAAACTGCTTGGGAAATAATGAAAGTGTTAAAAAGTATTAATCGAAGAGGTACAACTATACTTATGGCAACCCATGCCAAGGACATCGTAGATGTTATGCAGCAACGTGTTATTGCCCTGGAAAAAGGACGAATCGTAAGAGATGAGCAGAGGGGGGCATATGGTCATGAAAGTTAGAACTTTTAAATATATGTTTAAGCAAGGACTAGTGGGAATATGGCGTAATAGGGGAATGAGTTTAGCATCTATTACTACAGTCGCAGCCTCCTTAATGATTTTAGGTGTTATTATTACACTGGTACTTAATATTAATGGTATTGCTTTTATGCTCCAAAATCAGTTTGATACTGTTCAAGTATACTTAGTAGAAGAATTATCGGATGAAGAGATCACAAACATCGGAATTGAGCTAGGAAGTATCGAAGGTATTAAGGATTTGGAGTTTGAATCAAAGGAACAGGCTTTACAAAAATTTAAGGAAGGGTGGGGTGAGCAGGGATACCTATTAGAGTCTCTTGAAAAAAATCCATTACCTAATTCATATGTAATTCATCTGAATAACATTGAATCTGCAGACGCAGTAGTTAATGAATTAACGAATGTTTCTGGAATAGATGAGGTTAAATATTATAAGGATGTTATAGACAACCTTCTAAGAATAGCTAAATTTATTAGAAGTGTGGGATGGGCTCTAATTTTAGTATTGGTTCTAATAGCGATGTTTATTATTTCTAATACAATTAAATTAACGTTAAATGCAAGAAAACAGGAAGTAAATATAATGAAATACGTAGGTGCTACAAATTGGTTCATACGTTGGCCATTTATTATAGAAGGAATGCTTTTAGGATTGATTGGAGCATTATTTGCAACAGTAGTAATTAATTTTGCTTATCAATCAGCATTTGATTTAATAACCACTAGGGTGTACGTAATACTTAGTACCTATATGATACTACCGACACAGATGCTTCCAAGGATAATTATCATATTTGTAGTACTAGGATGTGGTGTTGGTGCTTTAGGTAGTATCGTATCCTTAAGAAAACACCTTAGGGTTTAGTAAATGTACTTGGGGGGACGCAAATGAAAAAGAGAGTGATTTTGATTCTATTAGCGGTGCTAATGGCACTGTCTACTTTATCCGCCATAGCTAATTCAGATGCGGGTAAGCTAAATAGTCAGTTGCAGAACATAGGCTCAAAACAAAAGAACTTAAATAACGCATTAAACCAAAACAAAAAGCAACAACAGAGTGTGTCACAACGACTTCAAAGTTTAGAGATGGAAATTCTAAAAACAGAAGATGAAATAGCAACAATTCAAAGAGATATAAAGTCAACAGAATTAAAAGTAAATCAAACTCTTGAAAAACTTATTGAAGCAGAGTCAAGTATCGGTAATAAAAATGATTTATTAGGTGAAAGAGTAAATGTTATGTATAGAAATGGAAATATCGCTTACGCGGAAGTAATATTAAATTCGAAGGATTTTACTGAGATATTAACTAACCTGGATATGGTTAAGAAAATTGTTCAACATGATGTTGATTTATTGAAGGAATTAAAGGAACAAAGAGATTCAATAGAAGATAAAAAGGTACAGTTAGAGAACCAGAGAAGTAAATTAGTTATAATGAAAAATAGTGTACTAGAGAAGAAAAAGGGTTTACAGGTTAATCGTGGGGAACAAGAGAGATTAAGAAAAGAGCTCCAAAGTGATAAGGCTGAAATTACAAAACAATTAGATGCTCTTGAAAGGGAAGCAAGATTACTTGAGGACCAATTAAGAAAGTATCAATCAAGTGGCTCTTACGTAGGTGGCCAAATGCAATGGCCAGTACCAGGAGTTTCAAGAATATCCTCACCCTATGGAAATAGGATTCATCCTATATTACGTGTTAATAGATTCCACTCTGGTATTGATGTTCCGGCACCAACAGGGAGAACTATAGTAGCAGCAGGTCCAGGTAAAGTGGTGTTAGCTGGGAATCAAGGTGGATATGGAAAGACAGTAATTATTGATCACGGTGGTGGAATAATGACATTATATGCCCACAATTCTAGATTATTTGTTTCTGCAGGACAGCAAGTGTCAAGAGGTCAAAAAATTACTGCAATGGGAAGTACAGGGATGTCTACTGGGCCTCATTTACATTTTGAGGTGAGGGTAAATGGAAAAACCGTTGATCCTCTATCTAGAGTTAGGCCATAATATAACAGACTTTGAAGAACCAAGAAAGAGTTTCTTTCTTGGTTCTATGTTTACATGATTTGTGAAACATGATAAAATCGTATTCAATGAGGGTTTTTAAAAATACATGAAGTTCTCTTTGTTTTTTCCAATTGATGGAATATAGTTTTATGAATATAATTGAGTTACTAGCTCTCTTGAGATTTCAGAATATTTGATGAATTCAATGGGGAGTTTATAAGTTTTTATTAAAAATATCTTAAGGAAACCAAATGAAGAAATAAATGAAATTATTTGTTTTATAAATTCTAATCTTTATTAAATTTTGCTGATTTGGTTTTTGAAAGGCTTTAGAATTTAAGGAGGTGCTTTAAATGTCTTGTTGTTGTAACGATAATAACGCTAAAGTAGAAGAGATTATTAAAAAATATATTAATAAACCAGGTAGTATTATTAGTATATTACAAGAGGTTCAAGAGATTTACAATTATTTGCCTAAGGATGTTCTTAACACTATCGCTGAAAAGACAAAGATTAAGCCTGCAAAAATATATGGTGTTGCGACATTCTATAAACAGTTCCGTTTAAATCCAATTGGAAAGTACCTGATATTATTATGTCAAGGTACTGCATGTCACGTAAATGGCTCGAAAAAAATAGAATCAACTATACTTGATGATCTTAAGATTAAAGATGGGGAAACGACTGAGGATGGGTTGTTCACATTAAATAATGTTGCCTGTCTTGGGTGCTGTAGTTTATCTCCTGTGATGATGATTAACGATGAAACCTATGGTAATCTAACTCCGGAGGCTGTTACAGAGATACTAAAGGAATTAAAAAGTCAATAAAACAGACAGGTGGTGTAAAAAATGAAGATAGTTGTTGGACTAGGCAGCTGTGGTATTGCGGCAGGGGCCCAGAAGGTTTATGATGAGATTAAAAACCAATTGGAAGCCCGAGGTGCGAATAATCAATTGGAACCTGTAGGCTGTGTTGGTATGTGTTATCTTGAGCCTATCATTGAGTTTATAGATGAGGACGGTAAAAAATATACCTATACTAAGGTTACTTCGGATAAGGTGGCAGATATATTAAGTGGAATATTAGATGGTCAACCACTGGAAGATAATATTATAGAATCTGCAGAAACGAATAAACTGAGTAAACAAAAGAGAATTGCATTAAAAAATTGTGGTGTGATTAATCCTGAAAATATTCATGAATATATGGAACATAACGGATATGAAGCTATAAAAAAATGTGTGCAAGAAATGACACAAGAGGAAGTAATAGGGGAAATAAAGATTTCAAACATTAGAGGAAGAGGAGGCGCAGGCTTCCCAACATGGTTCAAATGGAATGTAGCGATGAACAATAAAAATGATCAAAAATATATAGTTTGTAACGCGGATGAAGGTGACCCAGGTGCCTTTATGGATAGAAGTATTCTAGAGGGAGACCCCCATGCAATTATCGAGGGTATGATGATCGCAGGATATGCCATAGGAGCCCAGGAGGGCGTTGTTTATGTAAGGGCGGAGTATCCCTTAGCGATTGTGCGTTTACAAAAGGCTATTGACCAGGCTAGGGAGTTGAAACTATTAGGTAGCAATGTTTTTGATAGTAACTTCCGTTTTGACCTGAAAATTAAGGCCGGAGCAGGAGCATTTGTTTGTGGTGAAGAAACAGCATTAATCGCTTCTATTGAAGGTGAAAGAGGCATGCCAAGAATTAAGCCTCCATTTCCAGCTGAAAAGGGCCTTTGGCAAAAACCTACCAACATAAACAATGTTGAAACTTTAGCTAATATACCGTGGATTATTAATAACGGAGGCAAGGCCTTCGCTGATATTGGAATGGCTAACAGTCAAGGGACTAAAGTATTTGCCCTAACAGGAAAGATAAAAGACGGTGGCCTAGTTGAAGTACCAATGGGAACTTCCCTAAGGGAGGTTATATATGAAATTGGTGGAGGTATTAGAGATAACAAAGAATGTAAGGCGGTACAATTAGGTGGACCTTCTGGAGGTTGTGTGCCTAAGGATTTACTAGATACTCTAGTAGACTACGAGGCCATTACTAAAACTGGTGCAATAATGGGATCCGGTGGAATGGTTGTTATGGATGATACTACTTGTATGGTAGACATGGCGAAGTTCTTCTTAGACTTTACCTGTAAGGAGTCCTGCGGCAAATGTATTCATTGTCGTCTAGGGACTAAAAGGATGTTAGAGATTCTTACTAGAATTACAGAGGGTGATGGTCAACCGGGAGATATAGAACTGCTTGAGGACTTAGGTAATGGAATCAAAGAGGGTTCTTTATGTGGACTAGGCCAAACGGCGCCAAATCCTGTACTAAGTACAATTAAATATTTTAGAGAAGAGTATGAGAAACATATTATAGATAAAACATGTCCTGCTAAGCAATGTAAGGCTCTTTTAACCTATACAATACTTCAGGATAAATGTATCAAGTGTGGAAAATGTTTAAGAAATTGTAGTGTTGAAGCAATTACTAAGGATGATAACAAGGTATTTACTATTCACAAGGATAAATGTATCCAGTGTGGGGTTTGTTTCGATGTCTGTCCTGTTGAGGCAGTATTAGTCAATTAGTTAGAAATTATTTTTAATTCTATTTGAGGGGAATGCTTA
>Ga0194137_10000056_pt1 | contig 66372 bp, 72 predicted proteins | sample TARM_MetaG_T3_14_FD_134025 | JGI IMG/M metagenome (GOLD analysis project Ga0194137, IMG submission 134025) | Freshwater microbial communities from Pennsylvania, USA, analyzing microbe dynamics in response to fracking - TARM_MetaG_T3_14 (version 2) | ecosystem: Environmental > Aquatic >...
ATCCATTGTCAATTTTTTCATACATTTCAGACGTAGCGGGTATACCAGCAGGTACTTCTGTACCTTTTGGGACAATCTTGATAACAATTGCTTCGAGTTTTAATGACCGACCTTCTGTTCCGGACATTTCGCCATTCCTCTTCCATTTTGTTTCCCAGCCGATATTCTGGACATGAGTCCGATAAATAATATCGAATTTATCAGCATCAGAGCCGGTTAGATTGATTTTAATACCCTCTAATCGGTAAGATTTACCCCACGAACCAGAAAACTGAAAATTAGTTTTTAAACCCTGGCCAGCTTCTTTTTCCCAGCCAATGTTTTGAATATGTGTTTGATATTCAACGCCTAAATCATAAGAGTAATTCTCAACAAAAATTCTAATGCCTTCTAGTCTTAGACTATTTCCCATTGTACCAGATACGCCTCCATTAGTTACACACTCTTTTGTTCCAATATTCTGAATATGGGTTTGGTAAATAACATTCGGCTGAATCGCTGGGTCTATTGCGATTGCTTGAGCTTCTAGCTCTTGTGAATCCATTACAATTAGTTCTGCCGGTGACTCTGTTGCAGCTTGAACTGCCCCACTCATTGCAAATAGCATACAGATACATAATAAAATTGTTATTTTTTTATTCATTTTTATTTTGCTCCTCTATTTTCATGACTCTTTCTGATGATACATTGCTTAATACTCCTCCGTTTAAAAAACGAACCGTACAAAGGTCAGCATCGCTCCTGAATTCTCTTTTTTTAACGTAAAATTTTGAAACCTTGCCAATAAACAAATGGCCAGTTGCAGCCAAAGAGCAAACAACCCTATCTTCAATTTTTAATTCTTTATTATTAACATCAAGCATTTTCTTACGCCTCCTCTATCCATTCAAATCCTTTTTCTAATTCGCCAAATCGTTCCCTGGCAACTTCCATACGGTCTCCATCTAAATCTGTAATATAATAACTACAAGCTATCCATTTTGGTTGTGGATAGGGGAGACCACTTTGTTTTTCACAACGTGGAATCGCCTTAATTGGTATATCTTTTGGAAAATTAGAAGCCTTACCAGTATAAATAACATACAAAACTTCAGTATCATACAAGCAGCTCGACCGTAATTTATCATCGTGAATTTTTCTTTTTCTTTCTTCTGGTGTCATCTTAGACATTATTCAGTTACCTCCATTGCCTCCCAATTTGTTTCTTTTAAGATTTTAAGCAGCCGCTCTAACTCAAAATTACGGTAAGCGGTCATAGCATACGTCCGGGCATTCTTATGATTATAATAATACGTTTCAGCATATCGTTTCGCTTCTCTTTTGGTTAAAAATGCACCAGTGTCAGTAATGACTTCATAAGTAGTTTCGTAATCATACAATTCAATTTCATCATCAAAGAGTTCTTTTAAGTCATGAAGAGTAACTGCTGCATTGATTTCAGCAAGCTTTTCAGCAAGTCTTTCTTTAAGCTCTTTGTCGCTAAGTTCTTCATCATCAAATTCAACAGCTTCATCACTAAGAATTTCTTTTAATGTATCGATATTATAATCATAATAAGACTCACCATCGTAAACAGCGAAAAAGCCGTCACCACAGCCGTCATAAGCGGGCCGGGTAACGTCTTCGATAATTCCCCAGTACAAGGGGTCAGCATTGCCGTCGTTTTCTTGGGTATTTAACTCATGCTGTAAATTAATTAAAAACTCCAAATCATTTTTGTTCATCGATAACCACCTCCTCAAGATATTCAAGACAACAGATTAATTCATCATCATGTTTACAAGGACAATTGCCATTGTATTTATCGCTGAATTTTCCTTTGCAATAATTATCCGAAAGTTTATCAGCAATGTCTAATTTCATAATTACTTCAGCTGTTTCGACAAGCGTCATTGCTTTAATTTTGTCAAAACGACTTGGCTGAGGTTTACCTTTCACGAAATTATTTTCTGTTTCATGAAAGAAAGGGTTTTCAATACAGGTACTGCAAGGCGCATATCCGGCATTTCGTCTTCCGTGAAGACACTCGTTACATTTCTTACTCATTTGATACTACCTCTTCGTTATACCCAAGCTCTGTTAAATACTGAGCTATTTGGCGTCGGTGTTCGTCGCTTGAACTGCCTTCGTAGTCTTCTTCAATGCTTCGTTGACCTTCAATTTGATAAGAGCTGTCAAGATAATTTGGGTCAGTTCCTAATGGAATATCGTCCATTGTATCTAAAACAATTCCAACCGCTTCTACGAGGGTTTCGGCTTCGATATTAACAAAATCACAAACTGTCCATTCAACTGGAATTTTAAATGTTTGTTTTGACATTTTAATTTTCCTTTCTTATTTAGTACGCACTCGATTGATTACGAATGCCTCTCGCTTTATCCGGGTCGGCTATTTTTGTGATGACAGTAAATTGTATATCACGAATATCAAAATCAAGTTTTGATTTTGTTAAATAGGTTGTCCACATTCCGCATTCTTTCGCTGTTACTTTAATGAGTTCTGGACTGTCTTCAATCGTTTCAATAGATTCAGCTATAAAATAATGTTCATTCCCATCTGGGGAAAAGCTAATTTGAAAAATATCATTGAGTTTTGTTTTTTCATTAGTAGAAAATTCAATAAACAATGAATCATTTTTAAGTGTAACTTTCATTTTATTTTTCCTTTCTAAATATTTTCTAATACCATGCCGTTTTCGACAGCGGCATGGCCATATTTATTTATTTCACGTTCCCGGGCAGCCAAGAATTCTTGAATTTTAGCTTGAAGTTTTGGGTTGTTATCACCATAAGCAAAATTACGTTCTTTTGAATTCGTAATTTTATTACTCCACTTAGTATCTAAGTCTAAACGCATCTGGTCTAACTCTGTCAAATCGTTGTTATTAAAAATATAAGTACGACTTCTTGTAAAATAACCCATACTGCAATCATAAAAATTATTACGAGAAGCCATTTTAAATAAAAAGCTACCAGCGAAACCGGGTTTGCTATTGTCCATATAGCTACGGACAATTTCTTTATGATGAATACACTCGATATCGAGACAAGTAAAATTATCACAGATAACATCGTCAATCATTGGCATATCCATTGCGTTTATAAAGCTCATAATTGTTTCCTTTCCTAGATATCTAAATCTAAATCAGTAAAACTAAACATTACCGTTTTGATAAAGCGAGTTGAGTCACCCTCATGGGGCTTGTATCCGTGTTTTTCTAATATTTTTATACCTTCTTTTTGGCATTCTTCGTCACAGGCTACGATTTTGGCAAAAGACGAAGCCTCCCAAAGACCGTTTCTAAACATTGGCCGATTGGGGGTCATGATTTCAACATAGCCACCCATAAACATAAGTCGCTGGTTGTCGGTAGCGACGTTTGACTTAGAAGCTTTAGTTAAAAAACTTGACATGGCTCACCTCTAAACTATTTCCGGACAACCATAATAGTCACAATGAATACAATCACTTTCAGCAAAGATTTGGGGATTTGGCTCTCCAATACATTTACTTGAATCTTTCTCGTCTTCAACAAAACAAGACGGCAGTTCTTTAATCTTTTGTTTTCTGGGTTTTCGTTTCGTTTTTGCTGTTGGCTCGGTAGCTACAACTTTGACTTTTGCTTCGGTCGTTTTTTGGACTTGCTTAACCGCTACTTCCTCTTTGATTTTGTCTTCGATGGCCTGTATTTCCTTTAAGAAGGCTTCGTCAATCGCTTCTAATTGAGTAATCAAGTCACCAATTAAAAGCACTTCATCAGCCGATAACAGGTTTTTACGGTTAATCTCCCGAACTTTCTTTAACGCACCAATAATCGCTGGATAATAACCAACTGGATTCCATGAATCTTCACCTTTTTGGGTCACTCGTTTCTCTTGAAGGGCGTAGCTATAAGAATCCGCCGTAACTCTATAATGTTCATTAATTTTTAACATAATCTTTCTCCTTTTAATTTAATATTTAAAACGTCTAGTTTCCATCACATCAAGCATTGTTGTCTTAATAAGTTCGGGATAAACAAAAACCTGTATGTATTCAAAGTAAGATTTATTATGGTCTTCCCCTTCGAACAACAAGTCTTTATTTAATTTATCTGTATCGATTTTAAAGACAATAATATCTCGATAACCTCTGATATACAAAAAGGCAACTGCTCCAATCGGGCCATTCGTACAATAAACACCGTCATCGTTTCTTGCTTCAATGCCGGTGTTTAAAATCTTAGTTAAGTTTTCATATGGTGTAGCATGATAAATATATTTAGGAATATTTAAAACCGCTTGTTCCATTTTTTAACAGCCTCCTCTTGTGAAAAATAAGTGCGTCTTGGTTGACCAATATGACATTTTGTACAGTAAACTCCGTACCAATGTTTCTCTTCTCCTCCGGCATTGCCAAGTTCATTATACCTAGCTCCTTTTGTTCGAGGTTTACCCCCACAAAAAGGACACGGTTTTATTTCGATTTTACTTGCTTTCATTATGACCTCCAGTAACAATATTCACAGCCATTTGGACATTATAAAAACCATATTCTGGAATCTTTTTAGCCAGAATAGGCTTTTTAATTACTAATTTTTTCATAAGTATTCTCCTTTTGTTAATAATTTTCAAACCATAAAAGGCCATGCATTAAACAAGTAATCATCTTATCTAATGCACAGCCTTTATAAAAACCTCGTCGAGCTCGTTCTCCTCAAAACAAGTCATATTGTTAATGACCTGGTGACAAAACAACCAAAAAATCTTCATTGTTGTCAATTATCTTTTCCATGTACGAAAGAATTTCAATATCTGTCATACCTTCTTTATAACCGAAATTATCAACGTCAATAACCTGAATTCCTCCAACTGAAAAAGTCATTCGATATCCTGACTCGTCTCTTTTCAAGACCGCCGTTACTTTCACATCTGCTTTTTCTCCGATAATAAAGACTTGTTCTTTAATTATGTCGGTAAAGCAACCAATTTTTCTTTCCATTTTAAAACTATCCTTTCTGATTTAATTTAATGATAATGCTTAATTTATTCCGTTAGGAATAATAGATAATATAAAACCCCATCTATAACCATGTAAAAAAGATGGGGTCTTATATTTATATAAAATATGGACATAAAAAATGCCTCGCTCGAAGATAAGCAAGGTCATAATATATATCCATATAATGTTGTTAAGATGTCTTAGTTCAAATACCGGCTGGGGATTTGCAGTGCCAGCCGGAAGTCATGTGCGACCACTATTGAACTAAGTGTTGCCGGTGTGAACGACAACGTGAACGTTTTCGGGTTCATTCAAGCGTTATTGTAACATGATGCTGTATAAATGTCAAATTATATTAATTATTTCAATAAATGCAATAATTATTTTTTAAGAATACTATCGTATAATCGGGCTACTGTTTTAAATTTAAATGCGTTGACAGAGCGCACACATATAGAAATTGTATGACTCAGATAAGTTATCAATGCGTAGATGCTAACTGCTACGCCTTATAAATTAACCTAGACTTAGAACCGGGCCACAGGCTCCAGCCCAGAGTGGAGTAGCCAATCCGATAAGTTATCTCATACGACATGAGTTCCCATGTATAATAAACAACTAAGAGGAAGCACTTAGTATAAATAAACTGTTGTGGAAAAACGAGAGCACATTCAGAAAGTCTCGTTCCCCATGTGATAGCACATCTTATATCATATGGCAGAGGGGAATCTAAGCGTTCATCCCTATTTTCAAGTTAAACAGACGCTGGTGATTTGCAGTAAAATAGATTTTAGCAAGGGTTCGTTCTCGGGGAACGGCAACTTTAACTTTAATAATAGTATTAGTTTTTGGATGTCCAGAGCTGTCTGGATAACAACTTTCACTTAGAAGTTTGCATATGTGGGAACGAGACATATGTTTGAGTTGCTGGTGTACTTATTTTGGATTCAAGATAAGAGTTCTGCACACTAAAGATGTTGGCCACCAACTATACGCTTGATATAGAGGACATAGTATAATCCTGTTCACCACGAACAGGGGAAACTATGTCCTTTTTCCTACCGCTTAATTGTTATTTGTTATATATCAAACACAAGCATCAACAACTTAACCTTTCGGTTTTTCCATTGTTCCAAAGGTTTCTAAGAACTGTCGTTTCAAATGATTCATGACTTCATTGGGCTTTAAACCAAAGCGATAACAGACAATATCAAATTGAATATCAACAGCATTACCCCCCAATGATTCCGGAAGAGGCTCGGGCTGCCATTGTAGTAGTGGCGTAACTTGAAGCTCGCCAACAGGAGCTGGACCATTACCAGAAGTCTTTTCTGAATCAAGAAGTGATGAAATCTCTGGTGGAGAATAAGGCTCTGGAATTGGTAATTTCACCGGAGAGGCTGAACTTTTTACAGTAGCCTTCGCCGAAGTTTTTAAAGCCTGAAGGCTATATTCTACTTCATCGTTAGAAATACCATTAGCTTTAAGAACTGTAAATAACCATGATGCAGCTTCTAATCCATCATCAAAGCTTTTGTATATAGCTCCCGGGACGCCAGCAGTAACAGCTTCGCACTCTGGCCATGTTGAATATGTTTTTCCGTAAACCATCTCTCCATCACTGGTCCGACCAATTGCTACTGCATAAATCTTAGTTTTCTTTGCCATAATTTAATTCCTCCTTTTTTAATAAAGCGTTTTCTTTTTCAAGTTTTTTAGTGTCTCTTAATAAATTTTTAATATATTTATCATTTTCATTAAGTTGGTTATGTTGAGACTTTGCAACTGCTTTTAGCTCATCTCGAACTAAGCCATCCCAATCAATGCTCTCGCCATAAACAATTGCTCGAATCTGTTCAAACTTTGACGCTAGACTCGAAAAGTAATCAGAATCAACACCAATTAAAGCCAAGGCATCTTCACCGCCAGAGCCATTAAAGATATAGTCAAGATAGTAATTAGTGTCGCTTAACTTAAAGAGAGTGTTGATTAAACCATTGATTTTCTCTAAAAGCTCAAGACATTCATATTCATCATTTACGTTTTCAAAATGATTAGCCATTTTATTCTCCTTTCTGTTCTGGATATTCAAGATTAAATAATTCTTTCGAAACATCAAAAGGATTAATTTTATCAAGATGCTTTTTTGAAAATTTAGGGTCATATAACGAACATATCCCTAAATCATCAATGATGTCAATTTGATTTCCCATCAACCAATAAATAAATTGTGTTCTATCATTACAGTTATCTCCGTTAAAGTGATATATACGAAATACATATTCTTTCTTTGATTCCTCCAATGGTAATTTTGCATGATGATACTTAGGTCGAATGTCTTCTAGTGAAAAGTGCAAACTCATTATCTCACTCCCGCAAACTCGTCCCCTTTTCCATTTTATCGAAAAAGAATGAGAACTTGTTAATAAAATATCTTCTGGCTTCATAAACCAGAGCCCCCCATTTTGTGCCATAATAGCCTTTGTGTCAAATGACACTTTTATCATAGCTAAAACTTGGCTTAACATAACTTTTGCATTCATTTTTTTCTCTCCTTAAATTTAATCGGGTATTCCGATGTTAAAACCAAAAATAAACCCTTAGAATAGCTCGCTAGAGCTTAATATGATAAGACAAACAAGGCCTCTCCCAAAAGATAGGAGAGGCCTTGTCATTAAAATACAAATAACACCATTAAGAACATACAGATACAAACAAAGGCATCGATTAAATACAAATACTGAATTGAATTATTTGCCTTATATTGAAAGACCGATAGGCCCATTAATAAAACGAACAAAATAACGCCAGCCGGGAATGGTAACAAAAACACAAGCGCCAATGCAATACCGGTATAAATAATATTAATAGCCTGACTGAATAAATATAAAATAAACTTTTTACGAGTAACATCTTCAGTCATTTTCATAAAAAGTAATTTCATTGAGTCTTGATTGATATATTTATTATCAACATATTCTTTCATGTCTATCTTTAAAACGTCAATATCTGACCGGCCATAAATCGTGCTGAAATTAGCAATATTATCTGAATAGTTTTTACAATATAGCTTCGAAGTTTTTAAGTAACTCCGGTTCATATTAATCGTGTTTGACCATTTCTTAACTTTAGTCGAGGTCTTTTTGATTCGATTGTGAAGTAAAATATTCACAACCTCAATCACAATACAAACAACACATAAAATACTAACAACATTCATTTTATTTTCTCCTTTTAAGTAATATAAATCAAGTAATCATACCATAAAAATGGTGGTGAAAATATAGTTTTTACCTAGCTGCCATCAACAGTAACAACATTATAGCTTTCTCTCTCTTGGCTATCACGCTCTTGCTTTTTGAAATCTAGTATCATAATCACAAAAGAATTACCATGCCGTGTTCTAGGATTTTAAACACGAAACTTCAAGTTATGCCCTTTTATTACTACTAAGTGGGCAATATTTTTTCAGACTTTTCTCGCTGGATTCAAGTTCCAGAAATCGTGCAGCAGTCATGATAGTTTGTCGTCTTAGGGGTTTTAACGAGTTTTCCTTCTCAAGTGTTTATTTTATCGCAAGTAATAGCTCACAATATTTAATCGCCGCATCCAGTAATTCCGGACTTGTTTTTGCCCACTTATTTTTATTAATTATTGGGATATAAGCTCTTGGGATACATCTTAAGTTGTTAATGTCGCAATTCATAAAATCTGCATCAGCTTGAATAATAATATGACCGTCGGGAATCGGGCCTTTTTCTCGTTCCCAAACAATTCGTCTTTTTGGAACAATTCTTTGTGCAAATGGAATTGAATAATCAACACTAATTACCTCATAAAGAACACCGCTTTTTACTGTATTGTCACCAAGTTTTAATTTTTTGCGATATTCCATCATTGCAGAAATCATATTTTGCATACTTTCAGGACTATAATGACTTTTAAATTCTTCTTTACTTAAACCAGTTTGCCAATGATTTTTGTCTCCTGGTTTAAATTGTCCATTACTGGCAGCGTTCCAGTTATAACGCTGACACGTTGCTTTCATTTGGTCAGCTGTTTTATTTGTATTGAACTTTGCATTAAACAAATTAGCAAGTTGCTGTCTTGGCAATGCTGAATGTTTATGAATAAAATCAAGTTCCTGCTGTGAATACCTTATGGTATTACAAACTATACCTTCTCTTTGGCATACTTTTGTAATGTGTCGCATTAGTTTTTCCGTCTTAAACTTAACATTAAACGCTTTAGTTAATTCTAATATCGGAAGCTCATTATGCTCTCGAAGAAAATCAAGCATTTCTGGAGTATACCGTATATTATTATCAACCCATCCTTTTTTGCGAGTAAAGTGTCTAATTGCATCTTTGGTTTTATTTGTGTTAAACTTTACATTAAATAAATTTGTCAATTCTGCTCTTGATATATCGGAATGTTCTTGAAGAAAGTCGAGCATTTCTGGCGTATAAGAGTTATTCTTTCCCATCGCTGTCTGTATAGCCAACAATTCTACTGATGGCAGTTCCTTTAACGCCCTGAGATTCTCTCATTTTGTCAGTTCTTAAAATAATATCAGCGTTATTAATCATTTGTTTAGCTAGTCTTGCAATTGACTCAGAAGTTTTGATTTCCTTTTCCCGGTCTTCATCGCTCATATTTTTATCAACTGCAATCTTAACTCTTTCACCAAGGACATCTTGTAATTCTAGTAAGTTCATATTTGAATCTCCTTTTAATTAAATTTAATACCTAGCTGTTCTCAACGGATTTATTACAAACAATCCATGCCACGCTCTAGGCTTTCTAAGCGTGAATCTCCTAATTTTTACCTTTTTATTACAACTAAGTAGGTAATTAGCTTTTCGGTACATAAATATACGATAGAAATATTATGGTTCGATACTCTATTTTGTATACAAGCAAACAATGTCTATACTTTGTCGCTTCAGCAGACCGGTTTCATTTTCGTCTTAGCAGTTTTAACGAGTTTCTTTCTCCGGTTTAATTAAATGGACACTTTGGTAGTGTACAGCCATGACAAGCACTACAAGGTAAAATACTTTCTCCACAAATAGGGCAAAGCGATTCGATATCTTCTGGAATCTCAACTTCGTTTTCGCAACTGGAGCACCACTCTATAACTGTTTTTAGTTTAGTCATTAAGAACCCCCAAAAGAGCTTTAAAGCCTGAAACAAAAATTTCGGTTAAGTTTCTGTATTCCTTGTAATCTTCATGATTAGGTAGAACATCATTTAAGTCCATTGTTAATTCTTCTCCTGCCCAACAGTAAAGAATTCTACCATCATCAGGAATAACCACAAGTGAGTCATCGTCTGGGTCGATACTAATATCAAACTTAAAGCCAGAGTTTTCAACACAAACCGATTCGGCATTAAGTTTTTTAAATTTAGCTTTAATATTATCAATATGCTCTTGAGTTAAGTAAAATTTTTCTTGAGTATCCATGATAATTCTCCTTTTAACCAATGAATCCGTGTTTTTTAAGTAAATCTATAAATTCTTGAGTCGTATCACCGCTATCAAAATCAAGTTCGATTTCTTCGTCGAAATCATAAATTGGAATATTGCCATAGTCATCAACAACAATTAATGAATTATCTTCCTCGACACTGACAAAGAAATCTGTTTTCGGGCCGCTAAGACTTACGCCATCACATTGGTTATCGGCATTATATTTTCTTAGTCTATCAACAAGTTCTTGTGTTACTTTCATATTATTTCACCTTCTTTTTCTTTAGTGTTTTTGTATGTACTTGGGACTTATACCAAGCTTCTTCGTCATAAATTCTATTCGTAACGGTAAATGACATGCCGCCCTCGACACTAACGTCCGTATTGATAATAAACAAAACGTTAATCTCTCTTAGATAAGCTTCGATTTCGTTCTTCATTTCTCTCATCCAAGCAGATGGCGTAATTAAGCATTCTTGATAGTAATACTCATCATCTTCCCATCTTTCAAGAACGGTTTTATCATATTTGCTTAAACGCTGGCCGATATATTTTTTGGTAATTTCTTCGATTTTCTCTCGGATTTCACTAAGCAACTTAACCGATTCATCAATCGGCATTGCTCGTTCGTTTCCAAAGTCTAAAGCTTGTCTGTATAAATCACTTTTTTCTTTATCTGTTAGGCTCATAATTTATTCCTTTCTGGGTTAGTCTAATAGTTTATAGCCAAGATAAGCTATTAGATAAACAAATCCAACTGAGAGAAGTAAGGCAAGAACAGGCATTAAGCTTTCTCAAGTGGGCCAATATATTTTTTATAATTATCCCAGTCACGATTCTTCTCAAAGATTTTAGCTACGCTCTCTCTTGGAATTACTGCATAACTTTGCGGACTGCTTTTAATATAATAAACACAAAACCAACGGTCAGAAGCTGTTTTAAACAAGACGACCTTAGCGTTTACTTTTCCAAGAATCGACTGTATTGTTAAATCAACACCTAAGTCATTAAGTCCAAAAAGAGAACCTGAAACAGAATCATGATACGAGTAAGTTTTAATTACATCAGATATTTCTGTATCATAATGCAAGCCGTTTTTAAAGAACTCAAGTGGGGCTGGGCTTTGTAGCAAATAACAGCCTTCCGGATAATTTATTTCTGGTGGTTCTTTTTTCTTTTTATTAAAAAACATAATACTCTCCTTATAGGATTTCCTGCCACCATTCAGGTGAGTCACATTGATTATCTGAGTCAAACGTTTTATTCCGCTCTCTCTTTTGAGCCTGCCATAATGTACGATACTTTTCTTCGAATCCAGGAAGGTCTAAAATTGGATAAGAATCGCCATGAAGACGAGCAAAGTCCTCTCCTGTAACAATATAGCCTTTTGGGATAGAACCGCCTTGATTGGCTTTAACGTCCATTAACAGCTCTTTTGTCATTAACTGGATGATGGCCGGATTGCCTTGAGCGCAAATATCCAGTATCATTAAAATCATGTCAGGAATCACAACATCGATGCCAAAGACTTCGAGTTTTCGTAAGGCAATACTAATCGGGAAAATACCGGCAACATCTGGTTCATGCTGACTCATATCTTTTCCAGACATTTCTTCAATAAGTAAATTCATTAGGGCGTTGCTGCATAATTCGATTTGTTCTTTTGTATTCATTTTAGTTTCTTCCTTTCGAGTTAAATAATTTCAAATAAAAACAGAGCCTAAGTCATTAACTAACTCACGCTCTGTTTTTATTGTTGTATACTAATTAATTAAGGGCATCCTTAAAAACCTTGCCTGCTTTAAACTTTGGAGTTTTGCAAGCGGGAATGATAATGGCTTCTTTGGTTTTTGGATTGCGTCCGTTACGTTCGCTTCGAGCTGACTGAGAGAATGTACCAAATCCAACAAACTGGACACTGTCGCCTTGAGCAACTGCTTCAACAATAGCATCAATACTGCAATTAATAACTTTTTCAACAGTCTTTAAGTCGATGCCTTGCTTACTAGCAATAGCTTCAGCTAGTTCTTTCTTATTCATGTGTTTTCTCCTCTCATTAGGATAAATATATTGATTGAATGTGAATAATCTAAGGTTACATCAAAATAACATTAAAGTCAATGCTATTTGTTCATAAAAATGACGTTAGTCATATAAAAAGGCCGAAGCAAAGGGGCTCGAACCCATATTTCTGGCATAGGGTAACCAGATGTCCTGCCATTTGGACGATACTTCGAGGTTGCGGGCTGATGAGACCCGCATAAATAAATAGAAGGTAGGTAAATGAAAGGTGTATATATTATAAAGCCTGCCGAGCAAATGACAGGCTAAATAATTAAATTAATTTCGGATACAGGAGCAATTTTCACAATTGCAATCGCACCCATCTGGGTTAAAGATTCTACCGATTTCTTCACCGGAAATGATTTCATGTTCGATGTCGGCAGCATATTCAGCAGCTAACGACATAAGCCCCATAACCAGCATCTCTCTGCCTAACGGAGCGCTTTCTTTATCTCCCCATGCGTCAAGAATATCATGACCGACTTGGCTATAAATTTCAAATACAGCACTTGGTTCAAGTGACCGGAAACTATTCATTTCACTGCCTTTGGTATGAACCAGAGAAATAGTCGATAACAAGAACGAGCTATATAGCAAGTCGCCTATCTTTGGACTATAGCCCCATTCGATTTGAGAGGTTTGAATTAAATCAGTCAATGCATTGATAAACTTTTCAGGGCCGCTAATCTTTGGTTCTTCGCTATCTTGAGTTTCTCTGATAGACTGTTCTTTGGTGTCTTTTTCTGTCAATTGCTTTTCAATTGATTCTTTAACAATTTTGATAAAAGATTCCTCTGTTGGGTCTTCAATTGTGCCAGCTTCTAATTTTGCAAATAACTGTTTCATGTCGTCGTCAGTATAAGCTTTCACACTGCTTTTTTCTGGATTTTCAGAAGATTTTTCAAGAATATTTTTGATAATTAAAATACCTTTCGCCATTCCTTCTGATTCTACCAAGTCTTTAAGGTCAACTACTTTACCTGTTTCCGGATGCAAAAGAATACTTCGGTTGGTAGGCTTAATCGCTTCATCCAATATATTTTTTGCTATTTTGTTTTGAGCCTCCTCTGATAATAGCTTAAAATAAACAGAGGTTTTGTTAATCACATCTTTTTCCATTTTGGTCTCCTTGTGAAATATATTAGACGTTGGGAATACGTTGTTTAGGATTGGACTCGCTAAGCTTTTTCATGTTATGCTCGGCATGTCCGTTATTATATCCATCGCCTTTGATTCCCCCGATAGGGGAATTATAGTCAAGACGCTCTGGGACTTCAATCTCGACGAATTCAGCTGGCTTTTCACATTTGATAATCATAGTTAAGTCACTGAACAATACAGTTAATGCTCGAATCTTGTTTTTATTTTCTTCGGTCGTATTTTTAATAATACGAGAAAAATAATTAGGGCCGGATACAACTTTCGTGTATGCGTCAAATGACGCCAACAACAAATCATATTCTTTGCGAACACAATATGAGTCTCCGGCATTTATAATTTTTTCTAATGTCCGGATTAATTCCGGGTCGTCTTTGCAAGTTAGCAAGATATCTTCCATATGTGGTCTTACTTTGTCAAAATAAAAGTCATTGGCTGATATTTCTAATAAGCCTTTGTCTTCTCTTTGTAAATCATTATAATCATTTGTTGATATTGCCATTGTCATTCTCCTGTTCTATATTTTCTTCTGATGATAAAGCCTCGTCGAGACCATTTTCAACCGGTAAAGTTTCGTCTCTCCCGATGGTGTGCATAAATAAGACTTTATTAAATAAGTCGTATTCGATTAGCATGTTGCAAATAATCGGCAAAAACTTGGTAAGTGTATAATCCCCTCTTACTTCAGGATTGGTACACGCTTCAGGGTTACCATCTTTGCAGGATTCACATAACCCACAGGGCTGTGGGTCAAGCAGTGCTGGAATCAAATCTGTTACGACACAAGTTCTTGCTTTTAAAATATCAGCAAGGAATTCATCTTCGGTGTCGTATAAGAACGAAGATATCATGGATAAGGTCTTAGCAACAGCAAGAGTTGCAGTGCTAATACTAAAATCGTTTCCTTCTGTCATGATGGACGTAACTAAGGAGTTTGTGATTTCGTCAGCTACCGCACTTGCTTTCGCATCCAGTTTCTGAAAAACATCAAACCCCTCTTGCATTTTGTCATCGTTTTGTAGTGCTTTTTGAATATCTATGGCCATAAACATTCTCCTTCTTTATTGGATTTAAAGATACTATAGCATAAAATGAAACATAATGCTATATTTCTTAGAAAGTAAAAGCCTCCCACCGGTAGGTGGGAGGCCTATGGGAAACAGACTTAGAATGGTGCAACTTTACCAGTCGCAACGAATCCATCTCCAACCGTTGGAGTAATAGTGATACCAGCACCAGTAGGAGAAGCTACTTGCATTACAGGTTGCCCCTGATTAGCAACGACTTCTACCGGTTGAGCTTGCTGTTGTTGCATCGGCTGCTGCATAACTTGAGTTACAGGTTGTGCAGGAGCAGGTGCTGCCTGATTCTGAATCATAGTCTGGACAGTGCCTACTGGCATAACAGATGCCACTGTAGCGGTAGTTGTACCAGTGTTCGCTTGTGGTTGTCCCGGTTTCTTATCCAGAAAACGGAACGAGTCAATAACGAAAATGGTATTATTCGTTGGGACATCTACATCAAGGTCAAGATTCAGTTGATAAACCTGGCCATTGATATTAACCTGTGGCTGAGCATTGACTTTCTGTTTTCGGGTTGACTGATATCCTTCAAAACTGCCGTTCAGCAATAAGTGACGAGAAACCAGCTTGCCGTCATCTTTGAATTGAGCACAGTTATCAGCAATTGCCTGTGCAACAGCGCCTGTAGCTTTTGCCAACCAGAAATCAGTTGGGTATTCAGAGATGGTTTTGCCGTTTTCAGTCCGAGTTGTTTTGTAATCTCGGTCAACAGCGATTCTTAACAAGATAGTTTTGGATTCAAACTCACCATTAGCACCGTTTCTTTTGGTGGTTTCCAATGGTTTCACAATAGCAACAGTACGAGCATCAAGAATAGTAGTTTTCATAATTTTTTCCTCCTAAGGAATTAAATTTTTATTACCTGTAGTATTAGAGTGGAACAAGTTAACCCACTATAAATATGCCGATAGGCATAAATAAAACATTACTTTAAATCCGCCGATAGGCGGATAGCAAGCAATTATTCACAATAAGCCCGTTAGGGCTTAGTTACGCATGACAACTTTTGTTTAGCGTAACAATACTAACCAAAGCGCTGGCCACTTTAACAATAATGTTAGTGGTACTATGCAGAACTGTACTTAGCAAGTTAATCAATGCATGAACCGCATTACCTGCCGTGGTAACGGCCAAACCTAATACATCAGCTACTGTTCCGAGAGCTTTCTCGAAAAAGTTTTCTGCTACTTTTTTAGGCGGCACATCGTATTTTTCAGCCTTTTCGTTAATGTTTTCCTTAAAGCCATCGGATTTAATATAATCCATGAATGACTTAATATCCTCTTTGGCTCCCTCTACTTTTGCTTCGTCTTTTGGAGAAGCTGGTTTTTCATTGATTTCATCAGAGAACTCATTGATGACATCAGTAATGGTCTGCATTGTCTCTTTGAGAATACCAGTCATTGAATCATCAGGAATCGGAGAGGACGCTATTGGCGTCACAGGGGTAACCCCTACCACAGTTGCTTTAACAGTGTTGTTGTCTTCGTTCATTTTTAAAATCTCCTTATGGTTTATAATATTTATACTTTGACACAGGCGTTAGCCTGTTAATCATCGTTGAAGTAGTCCTCTAATGATAACAGGCCATTTAACAGCGAAGCATCATCCATACACCATTGAAGTCTAGCTTTAAGAGCCTCTTCCTCATAGTGTTCGGATAATGTTTTCATTTTTTGACCAACAAGACATTCGATTTTATTAGCCTCGTCGTCCCAAACATAAAGCGACGATTTTGCCTCGTCGAACTGAGATTGAATCATTTGAATAACTTGATTCCTCTCAATTAACGATAGCGGAAGCTTTAACGAAACAACTGTCTCAACGCCCTCTTTTGATACATAATGAATACTACCGTAACCTTTGTTCTCTTTTATTTCTTCGTGGCTCTTGGTGTGACTGTAGCCACACCATTCACAAATCAGCCTCTCCTCTTCGACAACATAATATTCGTCAACTTGGGCTGGTAGACCGCACTGTGGGCAGTCTACCATATCGGTAATAACGCCATTCATAATAATTCTCCTTTCTTTTAAAGTCCCACATTAAGGGATAGATTGGCAAGCGTTAAAGTTTTAATCTCGTCCCAGCGACTTTCAAAACGTTCTGGAAACTCAATAGCCGGACTATCCTTCAATTGCCGTATAATACTCAACATGGTCTTATTCGTCATATCCTCAGACCAGAACATATCTTGAACATCAGGAAAATTCATATTCTTGCAATAATAGTCAAGATTTTCATCCATTCGAATACGTAATGTGACGTTAATGACGTTCGTCACTTCAACGAAATGACTTTCGTGCATATATAAATACTGCTGAAGAACTTTAATGTCTTCAAACTTTTCAATTAAAACTATACTACTTCTCATTTAACTTTCTCGCTTTCTTATTTCGTTTACAGTTTGAACAAACAAAAGGCGTTGCAATTGAAAAATTGCTTACTTTTGTAATAAGCGCCAACCCCCATCTTGGGACTGGCGCACCACACTTCGAACAAAATGTCATACTAGCAAATGGCTTAATTTTCATAAGGATTAAATCGAGCAGGTCTTTTGCCACGCTTCCAGTTATCTTCAGGATAAGGCATGAACGGTTCATTAGTGCTGTTGCACTCTGCTACAATCCGCTCAAATTCTTGATAGCTAACTTCTTCTAATCTTACAACTTCTTCAAAACTCATGATAAATACCTCTTTCTTATATTAATATTAAAATTCTATTATTTGTGGCCCAGAGTATTTCTCTGTTTTAAACTTGAATTTTTCAATACCTATTGAATAAACATCAACGATGTCATCATAATCAGGCATTGGCTTAATAATCGTGCCATCTTCAGCGGTAACGCTAATACCAAACGGAATCTCCGCTTTGCCTTTTTCAGCTTGTGGCGAATTATACATAGTAAGACTTGGGCTGAATGCCATCAATCCGATAATGGCAGCATCTTGACTATCAATGACATCATCACTGAACGATGGATTGATTTGATAACAAAGACAATAGCAATCATCCTCTTGGTCATAATAGACATCAATGATTTCATCAAAGAAAGCGCCAATATCCTCTGTGAAAAACGAATTATCCGGAACATAGCCTGAAAAAACAAAGCCGCTCATTTCAAAATCAATTTTTTTCATCGTGTATCTCCTTAATAAATTATTTTTATCTTTAATTGGGCCGATAGGCCCAAATAGTTTCAACTAAACTAAATATAATGGTATAATTATACTTAGCTTAATAGAAAGGTTAAAAGGTGATTAAAATGCCCTCTCTCAAGGTCTTCGTCGAAGGCGGTAATTGGTCAGAAGAAATCCCGGAAATGAAATTCGCCGGAACAGTGGGTTCTGGTAAAGCGATTCAAGCAATTATAATTTATGATGTTGACTCTTATCGAGTCCATGTTCAAGATTACGGCTGGCTTGACTTTGTTTCAGCAGGAACAGAGACCGGTGTTATTGGCAAACAAATTGAAGCCATTGAAATCAAAAAAGCAAATCTCAATTATCAAGTTCATGTTCAGAATATTGGCTGGATGGATTTTGCTCGGGATGGAGAAATGGCAGGAACAACTGGTAAAGGATATCGAATCGAGGCTATTCGATTCATAACCTCTGATGAAAGAATTAGTATTGACGATGAACGCACTTCTATCGTTATTACGCAACCTCTTCCTTCGGCTATTATTCCACCTCTTGTCCCAGTGGAAGAATCAACTGATAATTCAGTTATTAACTGGTATTTTGGGGATGATGAATTCAAGTGTGAGTGCGGCTGTGATGGAGATGCGGTTCAAGAATTAAAAGAAAAAATGAATCAAGTCCGAATCATCATGGGAGTTCCCATCTATATTACCTCGGGATACCGTTGTTCGTACTGGAATTCAGAAGTAGGTGGAGCTTGGGATAGTCTCCATATGGAAGGAACTGCTTGTGATGCTTATGTTAGTGGAATGAGCAACGAAATGGTTGACAAACTAGCTGAAGCTGGATTATCCGTCGGCCTTGGTGTTATTCGATACTATGGCCAACGATTCGTACATTTCCAATTATGGCCCAGAGACACTGCTGTCTATTAAAAGCAATAGCCACGTCGAAACCATTCTCTTTTAAAAAAAGCAGAGCTGTTAAGCTCTGCTTTTTTGGTTAGGAAGGCAGGTAACAATATTCATAAATCCCCCGATAGGGGGATAGTGTCAATTCTTAAGTAACTGACGAACTCGCATTAAGATACGACCGAGCCAGTTTTCACCAACACCATTACAAATACCCCAGTAGATGTCACGCCATTTGTTACCTTCGACCAGAACAGCGTCACCAGTTGCTAATAGTTTTTCTCTTAACTCTGGATTCTGTAAAAACTTTTGATAAACAATATCAGCCATGATTTGCAGTTTCGTTTCTTCCCAATCGGAAACAACGGCAACCTTGTAGCCAAGTTTCTTAGCCTCATAACCATTTAAATTAACAAACTCAAGCGCTCTGTCGGGACACTTCTGAGCTTGATATGCAGCCTCTGCATTGAGATAAGTGATATTATTATATGTTACCGGACAATCCCAGAAATTTGACAAGAATCGATATCTTCCTTGAAATTCAGGAACAATATCCTGAGCTTTTTGAATTGGGATAGGCTCTGAGGAAACTGATTGAAAATACAATGGATTAATAATCTCAATAAGCTTATTTTTGCTATAAGCATACTTAAGACATTCAGTCGTACCACCCTTAGATGCTTTTTGAAAGTCACCATCTTGATAAATACCAATAACTAAATCAGAATCATCCACCATGCGATGATTGCGCTCAAATAAGGCTTTAACAATATGAGTGTATACTGTTAACTCCTCTTGAAGATAAACGACACTATCGGCCATTTCAAGCATCAGAGCGTATTGATTCTGACCGAACAGAGTATCAACTTGCCATTGTCGACCTTGGCCTTTGAATGGAGCATAGATGATGTTTTCAACATCCGGATGAACCTTCTTGATTCTGTTAACAGCCCAGAATGCTAATTGGTCAGCACCTTGAGCGCCTCCGGTAATAAATCGAGTATAACCTTTGGTGTATAAGCTTTCAACGGCATCAGTAAGAGCCTGAACCAACTGCAAGTAATTATCTCGCTCATAACCAAATAATTTATTGGGCCGATGGCCGGTAAAACACGCTGTTTTTGTAGTATTCATAATAGTACCTCTCTTATTATAATTTTATCTATCCCCCGTTAGGGGTAAAACTACTTTGAGTTTAATAGAGCTTCAGAATTGTTTTGTTCTCTTTGAACTTCTTCAGGAGTCAAGAATCTATTTGCATTAAAATCAAAAATCTTAACTGGCGCTTTGCATTGTTTTGCCAACAAAAGATTATAAACGATATTCTTAGGAGATTGCCCATCCCAAAAACAAATCATACCACGACTATTTTCGGGATAAGTCTCAACAAAAGACTTAACTTCATCAGCATGAACATACCATGCCCGTTTACCGTTTTCCGCCCAACGAGTAGGGTAATCTTTAATTAAATAATGATATCGGTAGGTATAACGATGCAAATGTCTCGTTAATTCTTTATTGTTTCCAGTTACAACTTGAATATTATAACCTTGTTTGATTTTCTCTGACAGTACAAAGTTAATAGCTTTTTCCAATACAGCAAAATAACTGTAAGGAACATATCCTTCAGTAATTAAGCAAAAAGTATTGTTATTAACCAAAACAGGAAACTTGTATTTCATGAACTCGTAGTAATAGCTCATATAATTACAGTCGTCCTGACTTTGGATATCAATGTCAGGATACATACCTTGTAAAATGCCAGCAATAATACTACGATGACACATGGCTTCGTTAGAGCAAGCACAGACCAATAAAAAGTTTTTATGTTTTGATTGCTTATATAATTTATCAAGCAAATCAAGAACAGGGCCTTGCATTTCTTTTAAAAACTTAGGAACATAATTATTGTGAAATGTTGTAGCATTCCATTGACCGCTATTTCGTAAATACAAATATTCTTGAAACAAATCAACCGAAGGACTTAATAATGGCACATGCCGAACCACTGCATTGCCATTATGCGATAGATTCTTAACCGACCGCATAATATACCATATCTCGTCAAAGTTAGACGAGATATCTTTATAAGTGCCAACTTTTATCATTTACGTTCTCCTTTCTTAGTCTCTAACGACAACAATGAATCGATTGTCTAATATTTGTGCAATAATTGGCTTAACTTCTGACCAATTCAATTTACCACAGCCACAGCCCGGAGGGGTAAGGTAACATTTATTGATACCAAACTTATTACACATTTCAACCAACTGATTGCATGATTGAATAATAAGATTAATATCGCTATTCTTGCGCCAATCATGTTTTGTTGGTAATGTAAGAACAAAGAAATTAGTGGAATAACCAATTCTATTTGCTTGAAACATACCCATATTAAAGGCTCTATTGCCATATTGATTAAGATACTTACCTAGCTGTGTTGATAAATTAAAAAGTCGGTCTGCTTGCTTGGCAATACCAGCTCCCATAACAGCTCGGCCATCTGATTTGACAATACCATTTGTTGTAACACAAACAGCCTCTCCCTCTTGAGGTAAATCAAAAATATCATATTTAGTTTTAAGCTCTAACATATTTTTCTCCTTTTATTTTAAAATACACCCTCTTGCCCATTAAAGACAAGAGGGTAAAGTAATACTATGCAAGCTCGCCAATGATTTTAACAACTAAATTAGTAATTGCACCATCGGTCTCTTTAATTGGATTAGTGTATTTGTTATTCATAATTTCCACCCGTTTGTTTAGCAGCACATACTCTGCGCCAACTGGCATAAGAGCAGAAATGGATTTTCCATCAATCGATAAAACAACACGACTGTTTGAATCCATTACAATATCAAACTTAAATCCATTGCTAGCAATAAGCTTTTTCCATATCTCTTTAGGTTCATCGCCTGTAATATGGAACTTAAAACCAGATGTCCCAATAGTATATAACGTATCAGGATTATAGTTCACTTTGCGCTGTGAGGCAATGATGTCAACATTCTTTTGAATCAACGCATAAGGCTTATTGTTGATGATTTGAATAGCAACATGGTCACAGTCAGCAGCGTCAACGTTCACATTTTTATGACCATTGACATACAAAGCGCCATTAAGAATATGGGCTTCTTCCACAAATAAAGGAAGCTTTCGTAATTCATACGATTTATTTCCTCTTGAGAATACACTCAACAACTCACCAAACAACAACCATGCGTAGGTCAAACCTTCACCTTGATGGGTATCTTTTGTATAAGTTGCAATGTAAGCAGCGGCAGCAATAACTTCCATACTAAAACCAGTTATAGTAGATAATTGAACGAGTTGTTCAATTTCAAGCTCTTTGGCTACAGTCATGGTCATTATTGAATCGTCTTTGTCATCTTTAAGTCCTTCGATAATTTTATGTACAACGGTGTTATACAATTTCTTACGTCCGGCCATAACTTCAACGATAGTTTTAGATTCTCCATTTGTCATTTTTAAAGGAAGGTGAAGTTGAGCAGCCTCTTCCTCTGTTAATAATGATTGAATCAAGAAAATCTTATTAGTACCGTTAGCTAGATAATCCATAACCGAATTCTCAAGAGAACAAGTATAGTCATGGATTAATGCCAACGGCGACAACGAAACGAATTCATTTAATCTTGATGAAGCGGCAACGTCTCGACCTAGAACATCTTGACGTACTATCATCTGATGTGGAGTCATATTGACTTTAACGGCATCAGTGAATTCATTGACATCAGGATTTGCGCCTTCTGCATAGATACCCGTCTTAGCTCCATCAATTTCTCTGCCCTGTAAGATTCTAAGAATCTCAACAAGTCCGAGATACTCTTGAGATAACTCACGAATTTCTTCGATTGTTTTAGTACCAACATGACCAGGATACATAAACTCTATCTGTTTTGTCATTGGATTATAACGAGCTTCAACAAAGCCTTTCATAACCAGTGATAGCTTACCATCAACAATGTCAGTTCGTGGACGATAAGTAGAGCCATATTGACCGTATTGGCTACCGAAAACTTCTGGACTTAGAAGTGTAACAGTTTCACATTTAAGCTTTTCAGCATGGAAGGCAACGCTATCCAAATGATTAGAGATATCAAGCGCTTTACTAGCGTGATTAGTAATGACACCAGTTCTGTCAATAACTGCGCCTTTAGCCAAATGCTTAACCAGATTTTCAAAGTTGAACTCTTTCTTAAGAGCTGATAATCCTTTCTCCCAAATATCAAATGGGATATTCCGAATACCATCAACAACAAGTTTACCATGTTGCGTGTCGTTCGGAATAATGGCGCAGGTGTCCCCGTCGAAATCGGCACCGCCCATGCTATCCCAGATGCCGTCAAGTCCATTAAAGACGATTACGTCTCTCATGTACCAGTAAGCTTTATTGTTGACAAGCTGTACCCGCTGGGCTTCAAAGGGATGAATGAGCGGACTACGGAACAGTCCGCACTCGCAATTCTTTGCGTTAAAATAGAATTCTCCGGCACTTAGATGTGGCAACTTAATGCCATATACTTTACTAATAATCAATGCCGGGTCACAAATCATATACGAGTATTGACCGGGGACACGAAGTCTCCCAATTTTCATATCGTCAATAAACTTACGATATTGGTCTTTTCTCCAGTTACAAACCTGTGCATCGTTGATTAAATCAGACGATGTCTTCATTGCAGCTACAAGATTGCTGGCAATACTAGCGTCAGAGCTAGAGGTTGTTGCGATAATGCCATGAAACTGTTGCGCTTTGGCGATATCATCAAGAGATTCTTTCATATAATTAAACCAGAAGCTTACTACAGGAAGCAAAGCATTAGGGTCTTTATATGATAATGCTTGAATAAACTGAGGATTAAGAGCAACATAATCTCCTTTTGATTTGCTATAATTGCAAATCTCCAATGGGAATGAGCTCCAGTCACCAGAAACAAACTTACGAACAGAATCAGGAACCAATGCATCTTTATCTGCAAGTTCTGGAATGGCTTCCAGATTGTATCGAACACAGATACCTTTCTTTTCTCCGTGTCTGATTTGGAATACTTGTGGAATTTTAAGAATCAGTCGATGAAGGGTAGAGCCTTCTTTGACTTTAGTGGCATCTTTACCGACAGCCGCCCAGAGTTTCAGGAACTCATAATATTGACTTTCAGAAATGACTCTCATAGCCACAGCAATCAATGCATGAAGACTGAAAGAGCCAATCATTTGTCCATCTCCCGGTGTCACAGTACGAGCAACACCAGTACGAGTTTCCATGTGATTAGGGCCAACAAGAGTTTTAAAGTCTCTTGTAATCTCAATTTCAGGGTCAGTAAAATAGTCAATATTTAAATTGGCAATTTCTTCTGCCCAACGAGGAGACACTTTAGATAAGTTAAAGCTGTTTGAGCCTCGGGTTGAGACTCTTGCTAATAACTTATTGAAATTTACCTCACCTTTACTGTCAAAGAAAGCTTCAACGAAGCCCTCCCATGTTTCCAGTCCGGTGATTTCCAGCCAAAGGGTTACAACTTCTTCCCATGTATCAGCTTCAACAAACATAAAGTTTGCTTTACGGCATGAGCTTGGATTCTGAAAAGCAAACATATAATGTTTGCCGGTAGCAACATCGGTGAACCCATTCTTGAAAATGAACTCTTTCTGTGCGAGAAGTATTGCCATAACAGCTTCGTCTTGGCTGGACTGTCCCATGAAAACTGTAAGATTTGCTAACCCTTTCTCTGTTAGCATACGAGAGATACCATCTTCGGCAGTCTCTACGATTCTCATTTTACTTTTATTGTGTCTGACCTCATCTCCAATATATTTGGCAGCAACAGATGTATCAGTGAAACACTGAGCGTATCCATTAGCATCGCCAACAAATTGAATATGTTCCATGCTCATTTTAATAATTTCTGAAGTCTCCTTCTTGAGACGTTCAGAATAAGCAGATAAAACAAAATCACGAATAGAGTCATTGATGAACTCGGCCAACTCTTCATCGCTGTAACCAGAAATATCAGCAGCAGGACAAAAGATTTTCTTTAACGACTCTGCTGTATGAGCTAGACTATCTCCGATGACTTCATCACCTGACAGTGATACCAATATTTTCCATGCTTCAAGCATTTCATAATAATCAGCATCAGTCATTTTACCAACATAACGAAGCTGTTTCCAAAAGGTTACAGCTTTACCAAAGTCAACACCCAGTTCTTCACGAGCATATCCTTCAGCGGACAATACATTGTTTACCACTTTGCCTCCTTCTTTTCCTTCAGATACCAAATCAACAACAAGTTCTTCGGCAATAACGTCACCTCCTTTCATAGAGTTTTCGATTTCATCTGGGTCGGTCAGGACAGGAAACGGACTACTTGCATCCTCTTCAATATCAATATCTTCTTGAGTGATACCAGCACAATAATCAAGATACTCCTGAGCATCGAATGACTCGATAGCGCTAGTATCAAATGCTTGAGCTTCAGCAACAACAGTTTCGTTTAGTAATAAGTTTTCCATAATAAGTACCTCCTAGTACGAATCAGTGCAGTGTCATCAAATACTGCTCATAAATACAATTACGCCGTTAGGCGTAGTAACAACAGTAGTAAATAAAAACAACCCATATCCTCTTATTTTAGGCTCGATTCAAGCCAAATCATAAGAAAATATGGGTTATATAACAAAAAACGAATATCCCCAGTGACAAGTATTATATCAAGCAAGTATATAATTCAAAGTCACTAGCAATACCCGTTAATGCCAAAATTATAAGAAAATAGAAAACTATTCTCTAAGAACCATAACCTATTCTCTAAATACTATAAGATAAGTAAAGAGAACAGATAAGACAATACATCCAAAGAAAACCCCATAGATAACACATTCCCAAAACAATAAGCATCACCTCCTTTATAAGATAATATATAAATAAAAACAAATGGATAGTCAAACCAAAACACCAACAACACCAGATACATATAAGTATAACAAACACTATAACTAATATGCAGAATACAAGACCAATACATAACAATAAGATAGACCCAGATATATAGCTAAAAAGCTAAAATACCAGCACCATGTTACATATAGCCCACGAAAAGCCCCTTATTCTAATAAGCCAGCAGTTACTCTCAAGGGGGAAGTCCCTTAAAAACCCCAATTCCAAACAACAAATGCCACGGCAGATACAACCATTTTCTTGATTTATATCAAATTTCCTAGGGATTATCAAACATCCGGGGCATAGCTTGCAACATCAGGCATAATTGCCACGCCGAAGGCCCTCTAGCCTCTTGTGTTTAATCAAAAAGCTAAGCTTAATAAATAAAAACAAAGAAGTTTTAGTATTCGGGTAGGCAGGACTTGACAAGAGGCTTATTTTATATTATACTTAGCAAGAAAGCGACGCATCGCATTTCTCGCTAAGCCACCCCGAAGGGCCTCTCCTCTTATATTATTATCTGCAATTCCACTTCGAAACCCTTGCCACTTCGAAACCCGTTTCGCTAATATTTTATAAGGCTTTTGAACTACCAGCGCCGAAGGCCCGAATGCTATCTTGCCACTCTTACAAACAAGCCGTCATTCAAGTATTCACAATTGACTTTATTTAATGGCACAGTATTCTTAGTCACTAAGTTAATAATAACTTTACGGCTGGTATTAATCAAATACTCACGGCCCTTAACCTGATAAGTCAAATTAGCATTCTTATGAAACCATGCCATATAATAAGGCTTAACTTTGAAACCCATTTTGTGAGGAATCAAATAGTCAGTTACTAATTCATTTAAGGTCTTTGTGGCTAACGCCACTTCTGTTGGAGTGAATTCTCCTAAACCATTAACTTTCATTATTGGATTCTTATATAAAGACCCAATCCCAAACAACTCTTTATTAATAACAGACAACAACATCCCTCTTGTGATAAATGCTTTAACGATGTTGCTGCTGGCCGCATTAATAACCTGTGCCATCAACAGTCTTTTGTCTAACTCTTTTGACTCGATATCACAATTCTCTTCCTTAATATATAAGGGGAGATTCGTATCAGACTTAATCTCTGGTTTGTTTTCTGGGATAATACCGATTGTATCAAAACCGATTTCTTTGCCGATTTGTTGTCTTGCTAATTCCGGTAACTTATCAATCGAGCTTTCTGTCTTTTCTAAGTAAGACTTACCAAAGCGTCTTTCTAATTCAGCTTTCTTAACTTCTTCAACGTCAATTACAAAAGGGGTAAATACGGTATTTGGATTATGGGCCATGATTGCATCGTAGTCAATTGCCATAGATGACTTAATTGCATTAACCAAGAAAGCTCTATTATGGGCTTTACCAATTACTTCCCCAGTTATGTCTAAAAGCTCTGCTCGGATATCGTCATTCTTAACATACAGAGGGTCTTGTACCTTTAGGTCACGTACTACCATTTCCAATAAATGGATTAAGCGCATATCCATAGCGTCCACGTTTACTACTACATTACCAGTTACTACGTTGTTATTCATTGAATTCATTATATCTCCTTCTGCCCTTAGGCTGCCGGGTCATCATACCCAGCCTATTTATTTAGATTAGTCAGTTTAACGTCATGACCAGGACAATCAAATAAGGGGTAGGCCCTATACGCCTACCCCTATATAGACAGTATTAAGATAATCGAGCTTTCTTAGCTTCTAATCTTGCAATCTCAGCCTTAATCTCAGCAATACGAGCCTTTCTATTATCAGCTTCGCATTCATTCAAAGAAGACTCACATACAGCGATTTCTTCGTTAATCATGGTTACAGCATCCCCATCTATAGCCTTAGTACGTTTCTCAGTAACCCATTCTTTGATGTTATTAAAGATAGCAACAAAGCAATTACTAACAATCTCTACTACTTTAATAGAGCCTGCTATTACGTACCCTACAGCAAGGTTAACTGCATTAAAGACAAATTTACCCCCTTTACGCAATACACTGCCTACGCTAGAGAACTTCTTGCATAGGGTGTTCATAATAGACCCTTCCACGTCTACTTTGAACCATTTCTTTAATTTAGCAGATACCTTATTACCAATTAAGATAATAGAGCCAATAACTGCCTCAAAGATGTTCTTGCCTTCGCTATCCTGGGTATAGGCCTTTAGCGTAAGGGCTTTCTTTAAGGACTTCTCAGTACCGATTTTATTTAAATAAGCGATTTCCTTATCGACTAAATCACGGTATTTGTCAACCATCAGATAAAGGTCTCTTTTACCTTTAGTCTTTCCTGCTAAGCCAGCATCCATCATGTCGTAGATAGTCAATCTTAGGCTAGTAAGCCCAGTAGCATCAGCCATCATAGTAAGGGCCTTATTCAAGCCTACTAATAATGAATCAATTAAGCCTTCAGTACGTTTAACAAAGGACTCTTTTGTTTCTCCTTCCTTTGGTACAGATTCACTAACAGCCTCTTTACACTTATTGAATAAGAAGGCAGCATCATAAAGGGCATCTGCTGTAGCAGCCTCAATACGGGCTCTCATATCAGCCTCTTTTGTTAATACTGTTGCTGTACCGTTTGCATCTACTACGATTGTTGTTTTGTTTGCTGATTTCATGTTATTCTCCATTCTGCGTATATTGGTCGCCACTCTATTTGGATTAATTAAAAGAGTTAGTTTAACGTCATTGCGGACAATTGAATACAGCCTATTCTACTTAATACAGTTAATGCGTTTGGTTAGCTCTCTTCTTGAACGCCAATATCCAAAGCCCTTTAATACAGATTTAATCTCCCTAAGGGCACTTATCCCTATATCTTTACTTGTTTGAGTACAGGCATAGCTATCAGCAGCGTGTTCTTCACCTAAGTAACGATTGCCCATGATGCTGTAGTGCTTATTATGTATGTGGCCTATCTCATGCTGTATAGTAAAGGCTTGGCTATTATGACTTAAGGACATGAACTTATCATCAACAAAGATAACCATTTGATTCATAGCATTAAAGTAACACACTGCTACCATACACCCTACTGACATGACTGCATAAGGGTTGTATAATAAAGACATGGTGTACTCAGTATCATTAATGGGTACAGTACTAGGCTCTTGCACTGCTATGCCTTGTGTGCAAATAACATTCTGTGTGTTATTTACCATAGTCTCAAATAATGCATCATCCAATGTGTCATTCCAACGTACTTCTTTCTTAAGCTCCTCATCAACAAAGGACTTAAAGTCTTTAGGTTCTAATGCTTTCATAGTAAAGCCTTTCTGATTTTATAGACTGCTCATGTCTTATTTTTAATCATCTCAGTTCGATACAAAGGGGGTTGGGTATCGAACTAAAGAATACTATTAATATTTATAAGTAGGTCGCCGGGAAAAATATATCTATAAAATACTCTATACGAAAAATTTAATCCAAACCTCCCAATAAAAACCTATTGCAATTAATAAATAAATAAACTATAATAATCTTGTACATAAATATCTGCACATAAAAAACTCCTTTTCAGAATAATTAACATCTGTAAACCTGTTACCGAAAAAAAGAACGAGCGGAACTAAAAGTCCCTTCGTTCTTTTTTTTTGTTCGCACAAAAATATATATAAATAAAAATTAAGCCCCTGTTCAAAAAAAATATATACATAATTTTTCCCGAACAATACGCCTTGCAACATCATGTTACAGAAAATCTGTGAAGCCAACTCGAAGGAAAAGCAGAGATATGTTACAAATATCTTATAAAATCAGGTATATCATAAGTTAGCACTTATGATACAAGCGTTTTAAGGCATAAAGGGGGTAGCGGATATAGATGTTTAGTTTTTTAAAAAAAGGAACCGGAAAGGCGGCCGAGGCTGTAAAAAATACGGCCCGAGAAGCCACCAATGGGTCGCAAGATAATATCAACGACATGTTAAATAGCTTGAATGACGATATGATGGAGCGTAATAAAAGGCTGGCCGAACAGATTGCCAAGAATCAATTGGGTCAGTAATTAAAGTAAGGAGGAAATTAAAATGAGTTCAACCAGTCCAATTATAGTTAACGAAATACGACGCTTATCTCAGGAAGAAGGACTTAGAGACAGCGAAATTGCCGATGTTATTAAGTATAACCGAGTAAGTGTCCAACGTATTCGAAACGAAAACAGCATTCCCAAGTACAATATGGATAACCGTAAAGACAAAAAAGTAATTTGTCCGCAATGTTGTGGTCAATACTTTATCCGGCGTAAAGAAAACCCTGGAATCTGCTGCCCAGAATGTATGGATAAAATGAATCAGGTAATCAAAGACCAATATTGCCAAGTAGAGGTGTAGTGAAATGGCTTTAGTGCAAAAAGTAATTGGCGGCGTTGAAAAAGCAGGCGTAAAAATGGTGGGGAAAGGAAGAGCCAGTATTGAAAGACTTACTAACTCAGGAAGTATCGAAGAAGTCGAAAAGAGAGTAAGTGATATTGCTGAACAAACTGGGCAACGAATCGGGCAAATTGACCAAAGAGTTCAAAATAGTGTCAATCTTGACAGGACCTACAAAGAAAAACTCAAAGAAGCCAGAACTGGTGGAAATTCAGCGGTAGATGAAGCGATTAATGTAGACTCTAATGCGACGAAACCTCCTAAAGACCCAACGCCTCTTGCGGATAATGGTGGCGTTGTTTATGAGCAGGATGGACAAGGTGTCGGCGGAGCAAGCGCCAAAAAAGAAAAGTTTGAGCGAGTTCGACAAGAGGTTGCATTACCTTATGATTTACCTCATGCTGAAAATCTTAAAAACGCTCAAGACATTGCTGGTCCAGACAAGTCTGGAATTCTTGACATGGTTAAAGCTCATCCGTTTATATCAGCCGGTATTGCCGGTGGCGTTGGTGTCTTAGGGGCAAATTTATTCGATGATGACGATGAATAACAAGAGGAGGAAATACAATGAAGATAAAATCAGTTGGGAAGTTTATTGACGATGTAGCCGAAGAGCTCGGATGGCAAGGACGCAAGGCAAGACCACAAGCCCCAAAAAACAAAAAGAAACCTCAAACAGTTGATAGTGTCGAATTCACGGTAGACGGTGAAGCCCCTCGTGACCCAGATATCAATTTTACATTCGGCGGAAATGAAAATCAATATACTAATCCGGGAGCGGCAAATAGCGCAATGGCCGTAGCTGGCCAAAATGCCAGAAACGGAATGAGGTATTCTGGATTTGGTGACTTTTTAAGGAAAAATCAAAACGTAGTAATGGGTGCGACCATGGGAGCTGGCGTCGGAGCGGTAATACAACACGAAGAAGACGAACAAGATATGCGCCGTATGATGATGGGTATGAGGAGGTAGTCGTATGTGGATACCAGGCCAAGCGTTAAGTCAGGAAATCGTTAAGTTTATTGTTGCGGCCCTCGGCAATACCGAAATTAAAGCAGAGTTATCTAAACAAATTCGTGTCGAAATTGACGTAGAAAGAGCAAAGTATCGTGGAAAAGTCCAGACCTATGACTCACTTACGTCTGGAGATGTAAACACTCAAGCTAAAATGGCTGCTTCCGGATATGACACTTATGGTAGAACAATTATTGACAACAATAATATATTTACGAACGGGAATATCTATAAAAAGATGAAAAACAAAATCGTTTATGGTAAAACACCGGAAGAAGGTTATCGGAACAGAGGCGGCAAAAGTATTGTTTAAATTTTAATTAATAAGAAAAGGAGAACCATTATGAACGGAAAAGCATGGGGAAGTACAATCCAGGAAGTAGCAGAGTCATTACTTGGTAAGTTAAAACCAGCAGAAGGCGAGATACAAAACACTGTTGCAGGCTTGCTTAAAAACAGCCAGAAGTATCAGAACACCGTGGCTGAAAGAGGTTTACGTCAAGCGCTTGAGGCAAATGATGTAGACGTAAATGTCATTAATGACATTGCCGGTAAAATGAGCGGTAAAGACGCCCATAGCGCCATTGATTCTGTGTCTGAGCAGATAAAAAAAGCGACCGATAATCCAACTGAGGACATTTTAAAAAATGCAAAAGAACATTCTGACAGCATCCTAAACAGTGAAGATGCTTCAACGGTCTTACAAAGCGCCTCAAAACTTGAAAAGTATGCAAATTATCCACAGGCTTACTTTAGCTCTCCGGATAAAAAGATAAATCACACTCGGATGGCAGCTGCTGCCGGAACTTATACAGCCGCTGCTGTTGGTAGTCGTTACTTATCAGGTGGAAATCTAACAACAGACAATTACGGCCAGAAGAATATCGTAGGTATTCCATTTCTATAGAAACGAGGTGTCCCAATGGATGAAGCTGGTGGGATTAATGTTAATGAAATAGTAGAGTTCGGGATTGATAATACACTCCCGGACTTAGCCGGGAAAGAGGGCAACGAGGTATCGGCTTCGATATGGGGAATTGATGCTGCTGTTGTTAAAGAAATCAGCAATATGAGTCGGGCCTATTCATCAAGGCATGGAATGTTTGCCTCTGTTCCTATTATATGTAAAGGCGTTGACTGCGTATATACGGATATATGCATGGTCAGTAAACGCCAGCGAAAAGTAGGACGGCGATGCCCAATGGAGATTGCCGCAATCCTGGCCAGATACGACCAGTGGTGCGAACATTTTGAAATCAGCGTTGTTAATGACGTAATCGAAGCGAAAGACCTTGTTGACGCTACACTTATTAAAGATTTGGTTAACATGGAAATACAAATGCTTCGGGCTGAAAACAAAATAGCCTTAAATGGGGACTTCATGGCTGATACCTTATTAGATATCGATAAAAAATGCCAACCCTATTATGGCAAGATTGTTTCTCCGGAGACAGAGTTTTTATTAAGCCTTCAGGACAAAAAGATTAAGATACTTAATCAATTAAACTCGACCCGGAAAGATAAAGCTGCTGATAAACGCAGCGAAACAGCTTCCGATGCAGCGATTAAATTATTCCAGCAGGTTAAAGAAATGGAAAAGTCGCATAAGATTATTAACGTTAGCGATATTTCTTTTACTGACGACGGCGAAATAATTGAACAAGCGGAAGTCGTTGAAGAATTAATACAAGAAGTAGTACAAGGAGGTAATTCCGATGGCGGGAATGACGAAACGGATTCTTAAAGGATTGGGTTCGCTTGGTAAAAACATGACACAACCTAATAACATAGATAACGGTGGCGGTCTATCTTCGATTTTTGTGCCTAGAAAAGTTAATTTAAAAGGTGGAGTGGCAGCAGTTGGTGTCATGACTACTGCAAGTTTAATCTCAGGCGGGGCCAGTACAAGTTCCAAGTCCCAAATGGGAGAAATTTCTTACGGTGATGGCATGGCCAGAATGACCGATGCCTTTAACACCGGGGGAGTCGAAGCAATGAAGCGAGCTTCTCGTGGTGACTATGAAGCATTCTCTGAAATGGCTGGCGATGCTTTACAGGATACATCATTGACCAGTAAAATCGATGACTTTGGAGCTAACCCGGGCATGATAGCCGCACTGTACGGCATGGGAGGTAATTAAAGATGATTAGTCAAGTAATCAAGGCGGCCAAAAGCGCAGGAGGTATGTCTTTAGCTTTCGATGCAATTAATGTTGCAGGAGGGGTCTCTGACTACAAAGCAGCCAGAGAGCAAGGAGATAGTCAGGCTATTTCGGTAGCAAAGGCGGTTGGAACATTTGTAATGTACGAAGCCTTAGGTGGTTGGGGTATTGCAGTTGCCGCTGTTCAAGTTGGAGGGACTTTACTTAGTGCTTCAGGCGAACATTCAGCGAAACAAATGGGTGATGCATATGCAAGAGCTGGTAATTTTGGCTCTGGTTATTTTGAAATGTCAAAACCTGGATACACCATGCGTCAGCGAAGTCTTAACGCTATTCGCAATAATGGAACAGCAATTCAATCAGCGCTTGGAAATGAAGCCCGGACTTATTTTAGAAGTGCGGACAGATATTAGAAAGGAGAACGACTATGCAAATGAAATTACACCCTATTTTTAAAGCGGCTCTTACTACCGGAGCGATTTCCGGAACGGCTTATGGTGCTTTAACTGAAAGCGAAAACCTTGAAGCGCAAGGCCTGCCTGTATCTCAGCAATTAGCTGGGGGGCTAGGCGTTGGAGTCAAAGATGGCTTAATTGGAATGGGAATAGGTGCTGGCGTAAGTGGGACAGGCCTCGCTCTTGCCAAAATAATGAGGAAGTAGGTGTCGCATGGCAGCTAGTAATACAATCATCGAGCTTAGTGATTCAGAGATTGACAGTTTAATACAATTACTATTACCTATGGACGAACAACTTGATAAACGAGTTAACTTTGTTATGTCACAATACTCTATGGGCAAAAGCGAAGCCCTTGAGTACATCGTAACCGATAATCCGGTACTTTGGGCAAAAGTTTATCTTGACTGGGAAGCCCGGGATTATCAATTTGCGATTCTAACCGAAGGTAAAAAGTCTAAAAAGCTTGTCCTTCGGTTAGGTCGTCGGCTTGGGAAAACAGACGACATGTGCGTATTGATTCTATGGTTTGCTTATACTCAATACAACAAAGGCCCGAATCCACAATATGACATTATTATAGCGACACCTTATGAAACTCAAATCGATTTAATCTTTAAGAGACTTCATCAGTTTATTGAAGTCTCTCCTTTATTAAAAGGATTAATCTCCCGGGACGTTCATCATAATATTTGTTTTACAGTCAATGGTATTGTTAGTAATATTTTAGGCCTTACCGCTGGAGCGAACAACTCTTCTGGTGGCGGTAACTCTACTCGTGGACAACGTGCGGATGTTATTATTCTTGACGAATGTGATTATATTGGGTCAAACCAAATTACTAATATTATTAATATTCGAAATGAAGCTCCGGAACGAATCCGGCTTATTTGTGCCTCGACCCCATCCGGAAAGCATGAAGAATATTATCGTTGGTGCAATAATGCCTCTAAGAAGTATACCCCAACCCAACATGACATTAAAAACAATATGTTCAGTGGTTATGAGATAGAAGAACAGACTGTCGGCGAAGGAAATGGGTGGACAGAGATTTATGCGCCATCCAATGTTAATAAAGAACTACTTAAAACGAATCCGGATACACTACAGACTTATCTCGAAGATATCCGAGAAGAGTTGTCTGAAATGCGTTATATTCAAGAAGTTATGGCTGAATTTGGCGAAGAAGAAATGGGTGTATATCAAAAGAAATACATCAACGAAGCTATTGCCGAAGGCGCTCGAATCAAACACAAGTATATTACCAACTGGCCAAAAGACGAACGAGAAGCCTATCTCAAAAAGACTCAGGGTCAAAATATTCGTATTCTTGGTGTCGACTGGGATAAAATGAAAGCAGCTTGACAATCCACACCATGCATAATAAAATAGTATTAAATAAAAATACTAGGAGGTTATATCATGGCTGGAGTTAGAAATATCTTTGCAACAAAAGAACAACTTGAAGAAAAATATGCAGAAATGAATTCTATGAATAAGTTAGCAAAATATTATGGAGTAAACGTAAAAACGGTAACATCATTAATGAATTGTTACAATATTAAAAGAAACGTTGATTCTCAAGGAGCTAGAAAACATTTCTATGATGAGTCTTACTTTGAAACTATTAATACAGAAGATAAAGCTTATTGGCTAGGATTTATAATGGCTGACGGATGTGTGTATCGAGGGTCGGACAAACATAGTCATCGTCTACAAATAAATCTAGCAACAAAAGATAAAAACACATTAGAAAAGTTTCAGAAATGCATAAATTCAAGTTATAAAATTCAAGATAAAATAATACAACAAAAATATGAAGTATCGTTATTAAAAATAAACTCAACAAAAATGTGCTTAGATTTAATAAGTCATGGAGTAACGGAAAGAAAATCATTGAAATGTTGTTTTCCTACTTCTGTTCCAAATCATTTAATCTCTCATTTTATTCGTGGATATTTTGATGGCGATGGATGTATATCTATTAGTAACAATAAACCAACGTTTAATATAGTAGGCGGAAAAGAAATGTTAGTAGAGATACAAAAACGACTTCATAAAACAAATTTGTATATTTTAAAACAAAGGTCTCATATTGCAACATTAGAAGCAGGAAGTGACGAAGCAATGATTCTTATTTATCACTATCTGTACGATGATGCTAATATATATATGCAAAGAAAAAAAGATATTTTTGACGCTGCAATTAAGTGTCCCCTTGTGCGGCAACGTACATAGAAAAAGCAGGAGAATTGCCGGGAATCTCTCGTTAAGTTTGTAATACCGCCCTATTAGAAAAACACAATAATCTAATAGATGAGCAGATAGGCTAATTCCTATCGGATGGTAATAAGTTACAAAATAGAGGTTATCCTATAATGGCAGCCGAGCCTCATATGTGTTTAAATGAGGAAGGTTCAACGACTAGAAAAAGCTAGACAACCGCACTTATAGAAATATATAAATAGATAGAATCTAGGCGGTTTGAAAATAAGATATTTATTGAAATATAAATATACGAAGCGAGTATCAGCATTAACATGCCATGGAGAAAATCCATGAGTTACAAGTGTAACAAAGCACCTGCTACTCTTATATATGGTAACAGTATACAAGAGTTAAAGATATAGTCTGAATTTCATTACTGAATTGTCATCAGTAACTATCAGAGATGATAGAAATATAACGGAAACGGTTATATTGCAACAGAAATTGAAATATTCCGCAGCCACTAACATGGTATGTATGGAATTTGATAGATTCCATCAGGACTCAGAGGGCCGGGTCGTCCCTGTCTTTAAAATTATGTTCAGAATTGAAATTGCCCGTTCTGAATTTACTTATGTGAACGCCATGAACAAAATCATTGCTTTAAACGATGAATATCAGTTCGACTGGATTGCGGTTGACCGTGGCTATGGTGAAGTCCAACTAGAAATGCTTCATAAGTATGGCGAAGCAAATCCAAGTTCCGGACTGGCCGAAAAAGTTGTCGGTTACCAATTCTCTCAAAAGATTGATGTTACTGACCCGTATACCCGTAAGAAAGACTCCAAACATATCAAACCTTTTATGGTTAACAACTCTGTCAATCTATTTGAAAAAGGGAAGGTTATCCTAGACCCTAAAGACAGAACCATGATAGAACAGCTTGAAGAATATCGAGTGAAGTCTATTAGTTCTACCGGCTTACCGGTCTTTACTGATGAAAATGAACATGCAATTGACTCAATGAACTTAGCACTGCTTATCTTTGAGCAAAAGTACGGCCAGCTCCTCAAGAAAGTCTTCTCGGTTAAGACTATCTTTATTGGTACGCTTGATAAACGGGATGTCGATGTAAAAAGCCGAATCTTAGTTGGTGAATCAGAAGAACCGATGCCCTTGGGTAAGATAGCTCCAAGTAGTCAATATGGAGTTGTTGGTGTGATTAATATTCAAAAACAAACTACTAATAAGCGTTCTGCAACTTACCAAAGGAGGAAATTCTAATGACAAATCAACGAAGAGATGATGGCGCAATTATTGGTTACAAGCCAAAGCTGGAATACCATAAAGAAGTGGCTACCCAGACAGAAGTCGAACAAGTTACCAGTACCAATTATGATGGGGTTAAGTTTTCTAAAACATTAAACAGTATTGCTCAAAATCTTCCCAGCGTTGCTTTGTCTAATCTGGATTTCGTAACCGACAATATTAAAATATTAATGGATGAACTCACTAAATCCTTTGTCGATGGAGATTGGAACGAATATGGGAATATATCTTCTCTAATGAGTGCTGTCGAAAGTAACAATAAAGAGTATATCGATGCCTTTATTAACTACCATAGCAATCTGATTACCGGCAGCATCGTTCCAGAATTAATCGGAACGCTTAACGCAACCAGGCGACGACTGGTCTTGCTAAATAATACATTAAAGAAATTATACTATAACGATAAGGCCCTTACGACAGAACAGGCGCAAGCGATAGACGCTGATTATCTGAAACAAATTCAGAAGTATGAAGTTGGCAATGAGCAAAATAAAATCAATTACTTGGCGATATCACAAGACTCTATCCTTAATCGGTCTGTATCGCTCCATGCTTTCGATGTTAACGAAAAGGCGATTAATCTATCAGAAGTTGTATTAAGTACCGATAGCGCCCTAGCAAAGAAGGAACAAGGTGACCTAATTAAACAACTTTACGATGAAACAAACCAAAGTTTGAATTATCATAAGTCAGCCTATGACGAAGAACAATCTATCAATACTATGACTCAGACTTTATACAATTATTATGACAAACGTAAAGACGTTAATGGCATGTATACCGTCTTAGATGCATCGACAAACTCTGTTTTTATTGCAAGAAAAACCAAAGAATACAAAGACCGGCTCAATGAAGCCATCGTAAACGTAAATAAGGCGTTTACCGGAAATGCGTATTATCTATCCGAATTAACCTCTTTAGAGCAGGAAAAAGCCCTTCTAATGAATATTTACTCAACGTTTAACTACAATTCGGAGAACTAATACCGTATATTATATTTTAAGGCGGGATGGTGAAACGAAAATGAATAAAGCAAAACTATTTCTAGCCAGAACATTCTTCAAAGAATTACTGCCTGTTTCCACTTATGGGAAAGATGCGTCAGGAAGTTCTGGCGGCGGTACTGGACGAGAACTTGCCTCTGAATTTGTAAAAAGAGTTACATACAAAGAAAGTAGCGATACTGAATTTGAAGACCCAGACTTTGACCTTATCGATATACAAAACGGTTATAATACCGATTCATATATTCGCCAGGGGGTTGATAAATATGTTGACCAGATATTCAAAGAAGGCTATAGCTTTTATGGGACAGACTCTAACGTTGTCGATTACTTGAAATTAAGAATTGAGTATATCGCAGAAGCAAGCAGTACCCCAACTAATCAATTAATGATGGACATCGCAGAAGACCTTGTAAAATACGGAAACTGTTTAGTAGTTAAAGCCAGAAGCAAAGATGTTAATGCTCTTCCTCAGGGAACTAAGATAACCGGCCTATACGGGAAAGACCCGATTGCTGGATATTTTTGTGCAAACCCGGTAACAATGCGCTGCAAGCGAGATGAATTCGGGAACATATTAGAGTGGCAACAAGAAGCGGAAGGCGGAACACAAGTCTTTAAACCAGAAGATGTCGTTCACTTTTATTATAAACGTGAAAAAGGTAAGGCTTACGGGACAGGGTTTTTAATCCCGGTACTTGATGACGTAAGAGCGTTAAGACAAGCCGAAGAAAATGTATTAAAGATGATGTATCGGAATATTTATCCGTTTTATCATATAGCAGTTGGTACAGCTGATGCGACCGGAACAAACGCAGAAGTCGATACACTTAAAGAAGCAATCGATGGAATGGATGTAGAAGGCGGGCTGGTTACCACTGAAAGGGTTGCAATTAAACCCATTGCGTCAGACCAAGTCATTGACGCAGAACCTTATTTAAACTACATGGAAGCCCGAGTCTTTTCTGGTATGGGTATTCCGGCCATCATGTTTGGCCGAGGGAATACCGCTAACCGGTCAACAGGGGACAATATGACCTCTGAAATGGCCGATAGAATCCGGGCCATGTGTCGAGTTATCGAAATGTTCTTTAACTCATTCATTACAAAAGAGCTTCTTATGGAAGGCGGGTATGACCCGATTCTTAATCCAGACCAAATTGTTGAGTTTAAATTTAACGATAACGATGTGGATATCAAAATCAAAAAAGAAGTTCATGCTATATACAAATACGAACACAATGCGATTACTGAAGACGAAATGCGAGACGAACTTGGTTGTGACCCAATTCCTGACGGAGACCGTGAAAAAATGCATGTTCAGATTATTACCCGAACTAACTCAGAGTTGGCAGCGCAGCAAACCGCTGCAATAGCAACCGCAAAAGCCGGTTCAACTGGTTCGCCAGAAACAAACAACAAACAGAAAAATCAAGGCGGTAAAAGCTCCGGCGACAAAGGCAATAAAAAAGTTGCCAAAAAGAAAGATAGTATTCGTCCAGCAACAATTGGCCTAGCAAAAGATGCATTAGATAATCTCGAAGTTTCTATGGATAATTATATTAAAAGGTGTTATGATACAAAAGCGCCAATTGATAATACGTGTATATCCAAGATAGTCATTGACTACAGCAAAGAGATGTTGCATATCGCATCAAAAGATTCCAGTATTGACAAACAAGACATTGAAGACTATATCGCCAGAACATCTGCTAAGTTGTTTAACGAAATATCCAAAGACTTGTCTGACATATCAGCGGCCAGTACAGAATCATCCATTATTGATATTATGGATGTCCGGGTAAAAATTTACAGGGACTCTTTAATTAAATATTTACAAAATTATCATACGTTGCAATCGCAACTGATAGAAAGGGGTTCTTGATATGGGGAATGAAAATAAAATCTTCGAGGTCAAAGATATAAACGGTAAATCGTTCTCTATTGACCTTAATAAAATTCATGACATCAATGGAGACATAGGAAACAGCTCAGCTGCCTCTATCTCAGATAACCAAAAAAATAGAGTGCGTAAAGTACATGACATTGAATATTGCGACCAAGAAGGACAAGCAATTGACTCTTTGCAATTACTCAGTGATATGGCGTCCGGCAAGAAAAACATTGTCGCTCTTGATGTCGAAATGGAAGCAACGCATTCTGGTAGAAACCATAACTATTGTATCTATTATGAAGATAGCATGGAAACCGATGCTGAGTCATTTGTTAATCCATTTAAAAAACCAGTGTTGAAAAATCACGATACTTATAGTGAGCCAATGGGAAGAATTTTACAAGCTTGGACAGGCCCGTCTGCCTTAACAGAAGACCGGTCAGTCATTAATCTAAAAGCTCGTATTACTGACCAAGAATCAATTCCTAAGTTCCTGGACGGTCGTTACGGAACGGTTAGTATCGGCGGCACGATGGGAACAGTAACTTGTAACATTTGTGGTAAAAACATCTTGAAAGACGGCAAGTTTAAATTTTGCGGTCACTGGAAAGGCGAAACCTACAAAGACGAAATTTGTTACTGGGGAGCAAAAGACATTGAGTACCACGAGGTATCAACTGTAAACAATCCGGCAGATGATTATGCACAGATTATGAAAGTCACGGTTGTTACAGATAATAATAAAGATAACCAAGATAAGAAGGAGGAAAGCAACATGTCTGATGAATTGAAAAAAGAAAACACTACAGATACTAAAGCTGCTGATGTGAAAACCGCAATCAGTGATATGATTGATAAACTGCTCGGCGAAAAAACAGCCGACGCTGATACAAAAACACCAGAAGCCGAAGTTACCGACAATAAAGACCCAGAAGCTGACCCTATCGTTGAAGATAGCACCGCTACTACTGAAGATGCTACACAGGAAATTGAAACCTTAAAAACTCAACTTGCTGACGCTACTGCAAAATTGGGGGAAGTTGAAGCTGAACTGGCAACAACTAAAGACTCTTTGGAAAAACAAACCAAAGACCTTCAGGACTCTCAAGCAGAAGCAACTGATGCAAAAGACAAATGTATTGCCCTTGCCACTCTTAATAAAGAGCTGATTGCTGACAGTATTATTCATACCGAGGTAACCGCAGGCACTATTAAAGAAGACGCCAAAGATTCTCGCAAAGAAGAATTACTTGGAATGTCCATGAAAGACCTTAATGCTCTAGTAGCAAAAAGTGTTGATTCCGCACCACCACAACGTCAACCGGCACACGTAGATAACCCTACGCTTTCTATTGACGACAAAAAAGACAGTAACGGTTCTGCCGATACTCATAAAACTACCGACGCAGTTAAAACTATTAATAATTTCGCTGACGATATTATTAAAAAGTTGGTAAAATAATAAAGGAGGAAAATAAAAATGGCTTTATTTAGAGGTTATGAAAACCAACAGGGTTCTCGTTCTAATACAGCACTTGTCCGCTCTGGCCATATGTCACCAGCGGAGAAATGGATTCTCGACCCTACTTTCCAGAAACCAGCAATGTCTGGTGTGTTTAAAGATGGCGTTTTGTTTAATTATCAGTACGGCGGCCCCGGTATGGAGGACGTTGTTATTCCAAAAGGACGAGTCGTTGGTGTTGGCGCATCGGTAAAAGATTATGTATCTAAGAAATTCTTAGCATCCATTACCTTACCCGGTCTTGCAAACAATGGGAATACCATTGGTATGGCTCCATACAACTTTACCAAAGACTGGTTCCAAATGGATAGATTCGGTGGTAACCAACCTTCAATCATTACACTTGATTATGTTGAACTGCCTTATATGCCTGGATTCACAGCTAATGCAAACTTTAATGCTTCTGGTGTTCTTGCTGAAGAGCAAACTCTGTCAGTTGATAACAAAATGCCTTGGGGTGCTGTCATCGGTGTATGTGAAAATGGCGATTACTTAAAAGCTACACCATCTGGTCGTTTGACTAAATGGATTGCTGGTACTGACGCTCCTCACTTAATCGTAGGTCAAGTTTTGGCATCTGATTTAAATGCAGAACCAACTGGCTGGTTAAAATGGATGTTATGGGAAGAAAACGCCAGAAAAGAAGACGATGCATTCTTGAATCGTTCAGGCGCTTCGAATATGCCTTCAGACGAAGGATATCCTTTTGACCCAGCTTATCCAGAAGGAAACACTATCTTCCAAAATTACCAAAGTCAATTAATCGATAACCCAACTGGTATTACCGGGTTACACGATGGTTCTGGTAACTATGACGGATTTGGTAAAAATGATACCGAGTATACCGACATGGAAATTGGTACAGTTGCTGCTGGTACAGCTATTGGTACAGTTGTTCAGTTCCAAGCAGTTGATTTCGCTGGTGGTAAATTACCTAACTTACAGTTAGGCGTTACTGTTGCAATTGATGGCGTAGCTGTTGATGCGACCAACGTAGCGATTAATTACACCAAAGGCCTTATCTCTGTAACCCTGGCAGATGCACCTGTTGCAGAAGCAGTTGTTACCGCAAGCTACAAAGCAATGCATTACGGTACACCATCTTGGGCTGACTTCAAAGGTGTTCAAGGCGCAATGTACGTTTTACTTAAAAAATAATAAATTGACTTTAAATTATACTGCCCCGGAATGGGGCAGTAATCAAAAATAGGAGGAATACAACAATGGCTCTAGTGAATATTTTAAACCAGATGGATTCTGCTAACAAAACAATCCAATCTGAATTACAAGATAAACTATCTAAAGGCCTGTCATTGACAGATGCCGAATTAGACCAATATGAATTAACCGAAGACGATACAAAAGTTTTTCAAGCTTTCGGTGATGTATTAGACGGGAAGACGGTACCGGGTTTCCAATTTAAGGATTTCTTGGCTTCTCCCTCGGCGAAGGTATTGATTCCACGAGTAATCATTGGAACAATGCGGCAGTCAGCTGACCCAGTTTATCTGGCGTCCAAGTTTTATAAAAAGATTCGTCTGAAAAACGGTCAAGCGGTAATGTTCCCATCTATCGGTGTTATGCGAGCGCATGACGTTGCCGAAGGTCAGGAAATTCCGGAAGAAACTGTAGACTGGCAATTACACAAAAATTCTCTTATCAGCGTAGGTAAGAGTGGGGTAAGAATCCAATACTCAGATGAATTACAGTCTGACTTAGAATTCGACCTTGTTTCTGTGATGTTGTCTGAAGCAGGCCGAGCAATGGCTCGATTAAAAGAACAAAAAGCATTTGACGAATGGTTACGACATGGCTGGACTGTGTTTGATAACAGTCTTCGTGCTAAGATTCCAGCAGCCGGAACTACCGGTCTTGATTTCGAAGGTAATTTAAATGATACATTAAGTATCGATGACTTACTGGATATTATCATTGCTGTTTACAACAACGAATACACTCCTACTGATTTAATCATGCATCCGCTGGTATGGTCGGTATTTGCTCGAAATGGTTTAACTGGTTCTTTAACCGCTCCATTCGACAGAGAAACCAAACGAGAAACTCCAAATGCACAATTCAAATTAGGCCCTGAAAGTATTCAAGGTCGATTACCGTTTGCATTTAACGTAAATCTTTCACCATTCGCTCCAATCGACAAAGCTGGTAAAACATTTGATATGTTCTGTGTTGATGCCAATAATGTCGGTGTTCAAATTGTTAAAGACGAACTTAAAACTGAAGAGTTCAGAGACCCATCTCGTGATTTGAACAACATCAAAGTTATCGAGCGATACGGCTTTGGTACTTACAATGAAGGCCGGGCTATCTGTAGCGCTAAGAACATTGGCATGGCTAAATCTTACGCAACTCCAGAAAGACTTCACCTGATTGATTAATTAGTCTAAAAACAGGAAGGAAAATAAAATGATTAGATTTGCATTGAATACCAATAAATTTAATAATTACGCTTTCTTCTGTCCTGTTTCAAGATTGCACTTAACATTAAGTAGCCCTGTCGGTTTTGCTGACAGGGTTACTCCTGCTATCGCAAGAGCTTTGACAGCTCAAACAATCTTGGATATTGACGGTAAAGTTGACATGAGTACGATAGTGACAAGCAAGAATGCTTTAAAAGAAAGACGAATTGCTAAATCTGAACCGATTCTGGCAAAAGAGATTGTTGTTAAAGAAGCTTCAGTTGAAGAGATTCCAGAAGTCACAGAAGAAGCTCCGGCGGCAAAGGCTATTCCTGAAGAGGAAGTTCCGGCAGCTAAAGAAGAAACTGTCGCTAAGAAAGCACCACGGAAAAAAGACCCGACCCCAAAAGTTGAAAAATAAATAAAAGGTGATACGTATGGACAACAACAATGAAACCATTGGATTGAGAGTGCTAAGCGTATCTCCGAGTAATCATTCTACAAATGCTAACGTACATAGCTCTATTGTTATAACGTTTAGCGCAGACATCAACCCGGGTACTCTTGGGAATAACATTGTTGTTCTTAAAGATTACAATAAAATATATGAAAATGTTAATAGCTTGAAGGATTATTCACAGTACAGTGTTACCAAGGGTTCTATATCATACAATGATAAAATTCTTACGTATGTACCCGATGAACCATTTAGTACAGACACCTGTTATGTGGTACTGTTAAGTGATGGAATCACTGATATTGTTGGAAATAAAATGATACAGAAGCATGTCTCTTGCTTTAATACAGAATCGACTGCAAGCTTCCCTCGTTGTGAGATAATTTCTCCTAAATACGGAAGCATCTTAAATGCAATGCCTGAATTTGTATGGAAGAACCAATGCTCCGAGTCATATGTTTTCCAGGTTGCGAAGAATAATTCCTTTGAGCTATTGTTATGTGATAAAGTAATTCCCGGGAACAAAATTGAAGAAGTTATTCGATACACACCTAATCTTCAAATAGAAGAAGGAATGTATCACTTCAGGGTTAAAAGCGAGAATGGTGAATGGAGTAATATCTCTCAAATATTTATTAAGATAATTACCGACGCTGTTATAGCAAATGAAGACAGCCCGGAACTAATGCATTTCGATGAATTCATCGAAGGACTGGAAGAACCAATTGAGGTATTAGAATTTTTTCCAAAAGACGACACGGTTAACGTCAACCTAAAGACAAATATCATTTATCTTAAAATGAGAGGTCTCGTAACGGAAGACAGACTTAAACTCGATGATTGCTATGTCTTTGGCGAAAGCTTTGACGAAGAGCACGAAGAATACAGTCACGACACCGTTGATGGTAAATGGACAATTATTTATGATTCTTATTTTGATGTAACTTATGTTATCTTCACCCCAGTAAATATTGACGACGTAGAGGAACCAGAATTCATTGAGACATTGAGAGACGGATTGCTAATCGAATAAGCAATAGGAGGTGCTTAAATTGAAAATTAAAGAAATGACAGAAAAGACATCCCTTGAAATACAATCTACAGACGTTTTTATTATTGAAGACCTAGAAGACACCAAGCAAGTCACGGCAAAAGAGCTGGTTGAGTACCTATTTGCAGGCGATATAGCTAAAGAGATTATCACTGCTGCCATAAACGGAATCTTGGACCGTGAATATGTTGGTTACTCTGAAGAACCTGACCCTACAGAAGAACCAATAGAATAGGATAAGTAAAAGATATGGGATTTGAAGTAGTATATGTCGCAGGCGGCGAGCTGGATAAGGTAAAACAAGTCAATTATGTCAAAGAAATAAAAAACTTTGCCCAGCTCAGCCAGCCTTATAACAAAATGACAATGATTAATGTCCCGGCTATCGCAGGCGTATATGACCTAGACTACACCAGTCCCGCCGAAGAAACGGAATTGCTATCATTAGTCGTAACGTGTACCGGATATGGGGAGAACGATTATTACAATCTATTCGTTAATGACGAGTTATGGTTTGATACATGGTTCCCAACAGAAGTAAAAGAAGGTTTATACATTGGTACATCTACTTATGTGTATAAACTACCCCCTTCTTCAAAGCTAAAACTTAAATTTGTCAACATCAGTGGAACAGCGAAGAAGGTATGGCTGGGAGTAAGATTATTAAGAAATGCAGTTAAAGAAGAAAGAATCACCGTCGAGCTTGTTGATACCTTCAAGGCTTCTGTCCCAACTGGAGAGATAACGAGCGAAGAAATGGAACCAATCAATAACGCATAACCGCTAATCTTATTGGTATATAATACATTAAGACAACTTAAAAGGAGGTAAATTAAATGGCCGCAAATGCTAATGGAGAATATAAAGTTTTTAAATATTACGAAGGCTTATGTTCTTCTTCAGATTTTCCAAAAGAAATTGCCAAGGTTTTGGCATTAGGCGTTAAAACAAAAGCTGTTAAAGACGTTGACGGAAACGTCATCGAAGAACCATTTATTCTTAAATCTAAGAATTGGGATATTGTATTCCCACAACCCGATAGTTCTTTAGCTATTGACCTTGATAACCTGACAACCGAGGAGTATAAACTCAAAATCGACAATCAGGTGGCAAAGATTGCAGATACTGTTATTCTTAAAACGACAACAACGCCAAAAGAATTAAGTGACGAAGAAATCGATGATTTAACTGTCGATTCAGATTCAAACAAAGCATCGCTGACGATGTATCTTGAAATTTATAAACCATCGTATGTCGTTAATCCGGAAGAATATCCACTGGATTGCGAACGTCAAGGCATCACTCCCAAACTAATTACCAAAGGGATGTACGAAAATTCTTTCAAAGTGCAGCAAGAAACCGAAGAGTATATTTATACTGCTCCGATTTGTGCTGTTGATAAGAAAGACGATACCAGTATTGGCTCAGTCGAACTGACCTATGCCGAATGTGACGCTTACGTAAGTAAGTTAAACAATATTTTTGGCAATACATCATTCAGTGTTCCGTCAGAAACCGGAGCAACAACCACACTTGCAATTAATGCCGCATATCTTGCAAAAATCAAACAAGATGATGCAGAATTGTATGAGCTGTTCTTAAACACTCTTGATGGTGGTGAAGGTATTGAGCCTAAAACTTATTCGTTGTTAAACTCGATGACTATCGAAATAACAAAAGAAGAAGCTATTTATACCATGATTTTCGAAGGCCTTAAAAAACTGACGACTTATTCAATCGCAAAAGGCGCTGAATATATTGTAAAAAGCGTACCTATCGAAGACCTGACTCCAGAGTTTTATCTTGATGGTATTTACATTCCACTAAGTACCACCCTTTATCATACTGACAACCAACGTATTATCTTTGATGACAGTATTTCCTTCGAGGCCTCAACTGATGGCGTTATGGTCGTTCGTTATGCATACGAGGTTGGCGGTAATGATGTTATTCCTAACCGGATTACCATGCTGAATAATCATCACGTTTTAATGCGATTGTTTGACCGTATTAACGAAGACGGTAGCGGGCCAATGGATAACGTGTATAACTCAAGTGGTGAAATCGTTCAGACGAACTCTCATATCTCTCCTTGGTCTAAACTGTCATGGTTTAGAGACTTCGAAGAAATCATGATTGATTCAGTCGATACTGACCCGAGCATCTCAAGTATTCATGACGGAACCGTATTTGTGCCATTAGAAACTTCTGGTCTTAATGCTGATACTAAAATGCGTTACTGGATTAATACCAATAACGATAGATTTAGTGTGGTTGTTATGGGAAATCCATCATTAGATTACCAGAGAGACCGGCATTTAATTTCAGCCTGTTATTGTGGAAAAATCGATTCATTCGAAAATTCCTTAAACGATACCGCTGGTAACTTTGCCTTATTTACATCATCTTCCACAGAACCATGTAATACAAGTCTGACAATGGAAAAAATTACCTATGATATGGGTAACTATTCAATGAGCGCTGACGAATTAAGAGACAATACTTATGATGTAGAAGCCTTTTCTAACTTTATCAAAGATGATTGTGCCTGGAACAGTCCTTGCAGTAATAATCCCGTTTATTACGTGCAATTGACCGATAAGAATTATTTTAACCGTGAAAAATGGCCAAAATACGTTATCCTTGACGCAGCCGGAAAACCAGTCACTCCAGTTATGTCAGCCTACAAGCGAAACTTTATCATGAGCGACGGCAAGGCAGACCTATTACAGTTCAGCGTTGACCCAAGTTATACAAACTTCGACGAAACTTACACGATTTTTGTGTGCTTCAGTTATTATCAAGAAAAATTCGTTATTAATAGCGGCGTCTCACGAGATGTCTTTGGTAACGTAATTGATGTTGATAAGATTAACGACTATGGTATTAATACTTCGGACGGTGTTACTTCAATCATGATGTATCATACCCGGTCTAAAGCTTACTACCAACGACACCATATGATGTTTGCTACAACTGAAGAATACATGAGTAAGGTCATGTACGGTAAGTCAAGCTACACGGGCGAGTATTACGCTGACCGAATTAAAGTTACTCACAGTAATGATGGACCCCGAGGAACGCTCAGTGATTTACTTGTTATTGACAGCTCAAGTTTATATGCACTTGATGAACTGGTTATCAATAAAGACTTCGAGAAAGACCCGAACGAATACGAAGAAACATTTGTATACTTCCCGGTCTCCGCTCCATTCTCCCCCCTTAGCGATTCACCGAACTCTCGTTACGGTGTTGCAATTAAGAAAAAAGAAACTGAACCAGACTACTCTGACGAAGAGTTAATTCTTAAGATTGCCATGAGCGAGCTTGGTAAATTAGCCGAAGAAGCTTGGTGGCCAGTAGATAAGAATATTATTCCAAGAGACAAAACAACCAATGGCTGTAGTGTTTACTGGAGTATCGTTCCCGATTCCGCATGGGTTGGAACAGAAGCAACCAAATCAGACTATGTACCGGTACAGCTCGCAGTTATCAACACTAGCGAATATGAAGGCGACTTAACTACTCCAATTCTGGCAACCACTGGAGTTGTCCTAGAACAAGGCGCAGAAAAGGCCGACACAACAAAGTCTCATCTTATGATTTCAGGGTTTACTGCTGGAGATGGAGAAAAGATTCTGTACGGTATTTCAAGCACAGAAATTACTTCTTTTGGAACAGGCGCTCAGATTAAAGCCGTTCTTCATGATGGTACAACTGAAGACGAAGTATTTGAATACAAAATTGCCGGTGTCCCATATGCTGAAGAGATTGGCGACACCCTTCCAGGTACTGATATTACCCTTACCGATGCAAGTCCAGACAAGTACCTGGTTCTTTACAGTGTAAAAGAAGAGCTTATCGAAACTGAGACAAAGCATGTTATTACCAATTTCTCCTGCACACCGCTTAAGGACGAAGTTAACGATAAAAACTGGTTGTTACAATATCCTTGTAACTTAAATGTTTATATCGAAGGCGGAAAAGGAGCAATGCTGTATAGTGGCCAAACGGTAAATTCTATCACAACTTCCATCGAATACGACGGAACGTTCGAACTACCCTTGATTCCAGCTGCTGGCTACAGAATAGCTAAAGCAACAGTTGTCAACACTGACGACGAAACGGACTTCACTGATATTACATTGTTCGAAGATATTGTTGATGGAACAACAACCTATAAAGGAATTGCCCTTCCTTTAATTACAAAGAACTACAAAATAAAAATTCTGTTTGAATTAATTCCATAAAACAAAGATGCCCCTAGTGTAAAGCTAGGGGCAATAATAAAGGAGGATACAAAATGTCTTTTGTTGGTTTAGTTACACGAAAAGAAAAAGATACCGGCGTTAGCCTGATGGCAAAAGTCGTAACAGAAAGTAAAATCAAGTTTGCTAGAAAAACTTTTAAAGTAAAGGTTAAAGCAAACGTTCTTGATGATTTAACTTGTTGCGTTTTAGACCATGAAGCAGCTGTCGCAAAAGTTAATAATGCACAAGATATGACAAGTATTATTGATGATATTTCGTTGTCGTATAATGGCATCAACGGTACATCAATTTCATATCGCATTGTTGATATCGAAGCGCCGTTACTTTCTGGTTATATGACAGCTGATGGAAAAGTTACAGGTAGACCAAAGTTTGGAGAAGGAAATGCGACAGGGTACTTTGAGATAACCGTTTCAAAGAATAACGCAAATCTTGTTTCCCGTATTCTGACCTCTGTAAAATCAATCACTGATACAGAAGTTCTTAATGATGTTACATTTACACAGCCTGCTCTATGGGGTCTCATTAAAGGCACAAATGATTCGTATATCCAAGGTAGCGAATGGTCTGGCCATAATAACGTCATGAACAAACTTAACTTCGTTCCTACTGTGTCAATCGCTACACTTGCGACCGACCCAGTAGATGTCACCTGGTCAGTTAGAGATGACACATTAAGTTATGCATCAGCCCTGAACGTATACACCGAGGCCCGAGTCAATACTTCAACCGGCGATGTTGCTCGATGCAGCTATAAATCAGCTTGTAGCCTTGTTGATGGAATTACCGATGTTATTATTAAAGTTATTGCCGGGATTAGCGCTAGCGATACCTTACAAAATCGAGTCCGGATTGGCGGTATAACTCTTACTGCCTCACTTTCAATCGGAACCGCTGTTAAAAACATTGTCTTTAATTGCTCAACCGTTAGTAAGTATTTAACCAATACTGAAGTAATGGAAGCTGTTCTTGATAACATCAGTCTGTTCAGACCAGATTCGAACATAATTCCTTATAAAGAAACAGCAGACTCTACTTTTGAAACAATTACTGCACCTTCTATTGGCGGCTCCTATGTTCTTAGAGCATATGGTAACAAAGGTAGTTTAATGTTTGCAGCACCTGAACTTAAGATTGCCGAAGGTGGTATTATCGGCGTTTCTATTGTCAATAACGTTTACGAATACAACGGCAGTATTCCATACACCGATAACACCTTACTAACAACTGCATTTGATGGCGGATTCCAAGCTGATGGCGGCGAGACTTACACGAAACTTACTCTTGACTTTGCAGCCATAAAAGCAGCTGATGTTGACAAACGTAAATTTGCTGCTCATGCAGGCATTACAATCTCAGGCTACTCCGCTAACGGTTTAACTCCGGGTGGTAGTCCATTAAATAGTCAAAGATTTGCACAAATTGTCGTAGATACAGCGGCTATGGTGTAAATAAATAGAAGGAGTGTTATTATGGGCGAAATATCCTTTAGCTTTCAAGCCGTAAGCGAACCAAAACATGAAACGGCTTTTCAATATACTTATGCCAATTCAATTGAATATGGATTTACTTATGAGAGATGTATCGCCCTTTCTAACGCAAGTATACTCAATAGTCCTGTCTCTATCATAAAGGTAGCGGCAGGACTATCTGCTTTATATCCATTGTTTGTCGATAAAACGGCTCACTCTATGATATATCATAAGTCAATGCTTGAAATTAGCAAAGTCAAAGGCAACATTTCCGAAAAGGTTAACAAAAAAGCATTAGCCATAAACAAAGTCCCGCATTCGACAGAAGACCCTGATAAATTACTTGATATACATAAACCATCACCTTATGACTTTATTTTATATGATAAAATAGCTTCGTTAAAGCGAATAAAAGACGAAAGGCTTACCGTCCTAGATTCTGGATATTTTGCCCAAGTTTATGACTATTTTAACTTAGACAAAGAAAGTTTATTTTTCAAAAAATACTTTTACACAAATACTAAAGAAAACTTAATCTTAGAGAGAAGCCCTTGGTATGACGGATATATTTTCAAAAAAGCTATAAATCTTAAACATGAAAAATTGTCAACAAAACAAAAAGACACTTTTGTGTCATTGCCAGACAATAAGATTATTAATTTGCCGATAATTTATATCATGTCTTCTCGGAGAAACAAGGCTTATGTCAATAAAGCTTTCTTTGTTGGAAGAAGAGACCTGATAGCAAATAACAAATTGCAATTTCATCAGCTTTATCAAGGTAAGAATCAGGGTAATATCGTTGAAAACATTATGACAGCGCCAGAATCTGAAATTATAGCAAACATCCTTGAAAATATAAATACAATAAAAGAACGCCAACGAACAAAAATGGCTCAATCTTTTTTCGGAAGCCGCCAAGACGGCAAGGTAGATAGCGTAAGAGATGTAATTATAGAAAAAACATCAGCAAAGACCGATGTGAGCAAAAACATTAACGCTTATCGGCCCACCGCTAGTTTTTTGTTATACGACATACTTGGCGCTGGCAATAGCGATAAAGAAGCTATATTAAATCCAATTTGCTCTTCTTTGCCGCCAAATAAATTCGCAAATTCTTTTGATAATTGTAATGTCATCACTTCAGACAAAGAAGGCGATATTTTTGAGACTCTTAATTTTAGCAAATCAATCAAGACACTTACTGGCAATCAATGGCTTAACATCGGCTCTGATATTGATGGAGCTGGGCTTTATAATATTTATATTGGAAACCTCGGAAATAAAAAAGTTAATATTGATGAAGGATTTAAGCTTAATAAAGCCGATATTGAGTTTTTGTTTTATAAGAATTTTGATATTGTTAAACAAGATAATGAATTAAATACATTTGCGAATATTTTATTGACTAACGAAAGAAAATACGGAACTCTCTTAAGAAACGCAATAGCGTCACCTTTTAGTATTACTGCGAGCATTACTTCTTCTAAGCTATCTTTTAGAAAGTTCAGTCAACAAATTCAAGAATATTTTATTGAATTTGCTAATATAACAAGTAAGACAGCGCTTGGTAATAAAAGCTATATGACATTTCGAGAAAGAATCAAAATGCAAATGCTGGACGGCCAAGATAATGGTTTCAAAGAACGACTGGAAATTAATGGGAAGTATGACTCATTGTTAACTTATCAAGAAAACCGATATACCGACTTTATAAAAGGTCAATATCTTGCCGGTAAAGATAAACTATCAATTCAATCAATGAATAACTTCTTGGAGGCATCCACGAATGACAAACAAATAAATATTAAAAATAATTCCTTGACTGTAACCAGAGAGAAAAAGCCATTGATTGAATTCAAGAACACGTTTTTAAGCAAAACTCGTAACTCCTTTTTAGAGTTTGAGACGAACTCATGGGGGTTAAAAACAAAGCCTAGTCTAAGTATATTTAAATCAATTACTGGTGGAAAGTTTAAAAAAGGCCTGATGTATGGATATAATTTATCAGCACAAAGAACTCGTTATGGATTTTCAATAGGCTGGCAAATCAACGGGGCGGCTAAACAAAAACCTCCTTTAAATTATTTTAAGAGTAATAACGTCATTAAAACTAAGGTGTCGCTCAACCGTAATACCCAACCTGTTTCAGCCTTAAAAGAGATAGGTGAATACTATATTGATAAGATGATACCCCAAGGAAGCAAGGTAACAACAAAAGCAATGCTGTTAAAGAATTACAGCGCCTATAAGCTTAGTGATAATGTTTATATCGATAATATCGTTAGTGCTTGTGTTTATAATAAAAATATCTTTAATAATCATGACCTATCTTTTAATGTTACAGACCGACAGGCTAATACTTTTAACAATTATAGCGCCAAAAGCTCTAATAAGCTCGTTGACAGCATTTTTAAATTATTTGAGCTAAGTAAACGAACGAAAGAGTTTATCGAAAACAAATGGGCATACGGAGCTTTAGCAATAGGGCAAACTAATCTGTTCAGCCGCTATACTATCACCGGAACAAAAGGAGATAAGATAGCTTTTGAAGATAGCCTATTAGGCCTTGATAAATTTGGTAAAGAAAGCTTTTATGACAAAAGTATTTATGCCTATAAAAATACCGGTACGACTTATACTTTTGATATCGATACGTTTGCTGTCATCGAACAGAAGAATAGCATTATTTTAAAAGACACATCTGTTACACTGTCCGGTGTGACCGCTGATGTCAGTCAGACTGATTATTGGGTTAAAAAGTTTGAAAAAGAAATCCAAGAATCTTTTATTTTATCAGCTAGTATTGTCGATAAGTTTTTGTTTGATAACCAAAAAGACATTCAATTGTCAAAACGAGACAAAAGTATCGTTCGAGATAAAAATCAAAAAGGCGTCAAAAAAGACAGAATCGGCATTGTTCCAGAAAAACAATCTATCTGGGCATCTCCGGAAGCCCGGGTTGTTCAAGACTTATATCAGGATTTATTTGCCACAAAAGACAGGCTTTCATTTGTTGTACCAGATACATTTTTTAATATCACCCAAGAAAGACGCAGTATGGCCTTAAAGGCTGACTTTTTATTATTTGCTGAAAAGACCAGAAAACCAATTATTTTATGGAATAATCATCATGTATATCGGCAAAAAATCGGAGCCCGGTTTGATACTTATGATAATAATATTTATAAAATACTTAATTCAATTCCTGATTTTATTCAGGACTTATGGCTTAAAAAAGACAGCTATAGCATTAATGTCCCTGATATGATTCGAGTAAACACCGAGAAAAAAGCAATAGAGCTTAACAAAGACTTATGGGGATTCAAGAACCATCAAGACACAATCGTATTCAGACAAATGGATAGAGTCTTTAGAAATACAATTATAATTAACGCTTTAGAAGTCGATGCTGTTATTCAAGACAGTATTCCGATTGATATTCTTAACGCAATGAACAACGATTTTTCTGGAACAATTGTCCCGATATCTAAAATCCGGAATCAGGCTTATATCGACAACATGACAACTACTTGCGTAAAAGCCGCAGGAAATATTTCAGGTATTGATAAAGATGTTGTTGCTTCTGTTATTGAAAAACCGGTTGCTGCTCCAGATGCCGAATTATTTTTTGACATGGAGGGTCACAGTGTCTATCTTGACCTTCGAAATACCGAAATGATTAAAGACAAAATAAAACTTAATATCAGAAAAGATATCTTTGGTTTATTAGATAGCCATAGTTTCGCTTACGAGGAGTTTGTATGGGCGAAAAAAGAAAAAGCAAGTATCTGGATGCATTCAGACGAAAACGCTTTTAAAGCACGAAAAGAGCTTAATCTTAAAGATGATTTAGCCGCCGCCATAAAAGATAGAAGAGGGATGTATGTTTACGATACTATATTTGTAGAAACCACGCCAGCTTTGTGTTATTATAGCTATGACACATGGGCGGACAAAGACTCGCTTAAAATGAAAATACAACAACAGGTAAATGCATTTAGAGATAAAAAAGAAGTTCAGCTATTAGACATGATATCGCCAGCCATTAAAGAAAACGCTGGAATGTATTATGATGATGTGTTGTTTTCACAAAGACAGCTTCGAGATTGTGAACTCTTACGAGAAATTGATGAAGTAAATCGCATCAGTAAAGATATGGCCATTCTGCCCAATGATTTCAGCAATTGGGCGTGGGTATATGAAACACCAGACCCACTAGAGGGTGACCTGTTTGGAATCGATGAATTATTGCTGCCAGAGAACGATACCCGCTACCAAGACTTTGAAGATATCATTTTCGACAAGGTCAATATGCGGCCCAAGAATCCAGTTAAAGAAATAGATGATAACACGTTTATCGCCAAGTTCCCAACCAAACATCCGTTGCCGAACTATGATAAAATCGGGATTGTCTATATCGACGTTGAGACCAGTATCATGCATACGATATTTCTAAAATACTATCGTATCTGGCAAGCCAAGGTGTTCGAATTCGGAACCATGACCATGACTCAATCGACTAAGAAAATGCTGGAATATATGTATACATGGATTATGGAATACTTCCCGGTTGAGCAATTAGAGCAAGCCTTACGGGTATTTCGTCTCATTCGATGGTATTCAGAAACGAGTATTATCCGAAATTCCCAGTATATTATAACTTATGAGTACGGCTTGTTAGAGTCTAAATTAAATACTGGGGGTTGTCTAATCCCCAATGATTTAGACACGAACGATTCGATGTATGTCGACGCTAAGCTCGGCGTTATCAAAAACAATCCGATTTATATTGGCACATACGCAGCGCACGTTACCTTTACCGTCGCCAATAAGAAAAATACAACATTTACGTTTTCATTATCAAATACAATCGGTTCGGTTAATATATATATTAATGACGAACTGGTTGATACTGTTTCTAAATCAGCTTTAAATCTTACTTATGAACTTCCGTTTAGCGGTGATGATAATATTATCAAGATAGAAAAGACCAAAGAGAATAACTTAAATGGCACATTCTATATTGGCAATATCAAAGTCCCAAGTGGAACGTTTAAAGATTTAAATATAGAGTTCGACCCAACCCTTAAAGCGGGGAATAAGCCATTAAACGAGGTCGCTCAAAAGATGATGGTTTATGCAAATCTTTATCAAAACCGAGAAGAGATGTATAATATAATCAGAGAAGGCAATCTTGGTGTTGGGGAAACTTATAAACGCTTAGATGAATATTGGAAACTTCACCATCAAGATAAGACAAAAGGTAAGAGGCTTACTATTAAAGAGGTATAAAGAAAGGAAGGTAGCAAATATGTCTACAACAAAATATCAATTACTGCACAGATACATGAATGAAGGCACAAACACCGCCATCATTAATAAGATGGATGCAAAGTACGTTGAAACAATGGAGTTTTACACCGACCCTGACCATATGATATTCTCAACAAATGAAATTGACAAAGCGACGGCCATCGATGCCCAGCAAGAAATGATTTCTTATGGGAATAGCGGGGACAATCCAAAAGCAAATATGATTTTTGCTTACGATGGTACAAAAAAAGTTAAACATAAAAAATGGATACCTGAAGCTGTCGGTTACGTTGTCGGAGATTATACAAAAATCGCCAGAAGTAAAATTGGCAATCAATATGATTTCTCAAAAGAGTTCACTACGATTGATAAGGCAACCCCGGAAGACGGCGGTATTGTTATTTGCAATAAGGCTGTTTTTGACAAGTATTTCCCAGCAACGATTACAGTCGTTACAAATAATAATTATGCTGATTCCGGGACAAAGGAAAACCCATTTTACACCGAAGCGAAAATGCAATCAATGGTTACGAATGCAACTCCTTTTAAACTAAAAACATTTGACTGGAAAGAACACACATCTCCATCGCTTACGATTACAACCAACCAGCAGAATGTAAAATATTACACAGGGCTAGTCGCAGTTGGTGGTAATATTATGAAAAAACAGTCTGTTCCAACTACCCCAATTGTAACCATGGCTATGTGCAGTACAGAAAACACTTATTTGTATGGCGGTGTAACAATAGCAACTACACAAGTAGAAACAGGCACAATCCCCGGACATTACGAAGAAACTAATAGCTATCCTTATTTAATTAAAGATACTTATAAGCGAATTCAATTAAGTCCTTGGTTTGTAAACTGCACAACTTGTTCGTTAGACGCCGCTTTAACAAAAGCCAGGATTCTAGTTGACATGATTGGGCTAGACAACGTAAAGCTAATCAAAATCGTTCCATTTGGGCAATTTGTTAAAATTCAATAAATATCATAAGGAGGTATTAACATGGCGACAACACAGTATGAGATATTTTGTAGATATCTAAATGAAAACATTAATAGAGCGTTAACCAATCGAACCGAAAGCGAATGGATTAGCGCCGAAGAATATGAAGTGCTTGAAGCATCTTATAAAACCAACCAAGAGGTCTACGAAAACCTTAAAGCGGATATTATTGCCGGTACAATTAAGATAAATGCACTTAGCGTTGTTCAGTTAAATATTTATACCCAGTGCAAGCGATATGAAGCAGTACAGAAACAAATAGAAGAAGGAAAGGCGGTAATCGAGTATGCCTATATTCGACCAGCCGATGCTTTTACCGGGGATGTCTCTGGAACGTTAAAAAAAACAGCGGCTCTACTTGACCAAGAAAAATACCAAATCGTTATTGACCAAAGTCAGGCAGGCAATCCTAAATACGATATGGTTTTTATGTATGATGGAATTGCCAGCATTACCGGAGAAGGTATTCTAAATGCTCCGACCAGTAACATCGCAGGTAAACCTTATTTGCATTATGAGCGGATGAAACGTATTAAGCTCGACCCTTGGTTCTTGTATTCTTCTCATGGCTCACTTCGGTCAGCGATGACCCGGGCAAATCAGTTAATTAATATCATGGGAAAGGATGCAGTCAAGATAGGGAAAGTCGTCGCCCTTGACCAATATATTGAGATTGTATAACAAGGTCTGTTATGGCAAACTTAAACAAAACAAATAATGGACTCCTCTTCTTTGATGATTTCTCAGAAAGAACTCTTATGTGGACACTGTCTCCGTCTGATGCAAACTGCTTATCATTCGGAGACGACGGTCTTCGTGTTACTCATACTCGTCGTTATATTACTTATACAATCGTAGAGCCAAGCACGGAAGATTATTCCTGCGTCATACAGTTAGACCACATTCCTGCAAAATTAGCCGATATTGCAGGAATTATTGTAATGTCGAGCGCTAAGGATTATGCCGAATGCCAATCTTATTTTGGAACCAGTGAATCTGAAATAGTAAATTCAGAGATTCAAGAAACCCAATTAGAAACCATGATACATCATATCATGGATGATACTTATGTTCGCTGGACAGACAATGATAACGAAATTCCAACCGGTAATTATGTCATTGACGAACAAGGGAACACGTTCTCCACTGTTGAAAGAATTGTTCAAAGTTTATTAGACCCTTCATATGTTCGCTGGGATGATTCAGAAGAAGACACTCCGGGCGAGGTAGTGGTAATTCCGCCAGCGTCTGGTTTTGTTGATAAAATATATCGATATATTAAATTTACAAAGACAAAATATAAATATATCTTCTGGGCCAGTACAAATGGCTCTAGCTGGATTGAAATCGGGAATGTTAAGTTTGAAAATTCAGGTGTTATCGGATTTTTCCTATATGGCACAGATGACCCAGATATCGTAAGTCAAAGTCATTGTATTTTTAATGATTTTGCTATTTTTAGCAGCAAATATATTACGATTGAGGGTGTTGACCGCCAATACGAAATGGAAATCTATGATGCGAATAACAATATTATCTTAAGAACCGACAATATTCAGTATGCTCATATGATTAGCCGTTCGAATAAAATATGCGTAATTAATACAACAACAATGCCAACTCCGATTAAGAACAGTCGATTACGGATTTATTCAAAAACAAATTACGCTGTAACAATTAACGAATTTTCGTTGGGTGAGCTGGTCTATGGCGGTGATAGTTTTACGGTTGAATCCAATATCGAATTATTTATTAACAATATTAAAATAAACCAGAGCGAAATATATGAACTAGGTCAGTTTTATAGAGGCTCTTATTTTATTAAGTTAGATATTAGAAACAGCGAAGGCTATATGTTGCACGACGTAAAAGTTAAAGTGATAAGATATTCTGAATATTATGGCGGCGAAGAAGAAATTATGATTGCTGCTCATTCTAATGGCATTGTTCCGGAAAACCTCATGTATGAAAAAGAAATAATTATCGGCAGAATCAACCCATCAGAAAGTGAAAGCATTTACTTAAAATTACTTGATAAGCCAGTCCAGGATTTCTATATGACAGCTAACGCTTATAGATTTAAAATTGTTATAGAATAGAAGGTGAAAGCAATATGGGAGTTAGATTAGTCAGACACAATCGAGCTAATACAGAGGCTGGCGGAAGCTCAAGCTTTAACGACCACGATGAATTAATAAACCGAGACATGATGAATCAGCACCCCATCTATGCTATCATTGGTCTCCAAGAGGTTTTAAATATACTTGAAGACGCTGTTCAAGAAACGAATCAGTTAGTCATAACAAAAGAGACTGAAATCTATACCGAGATAAATACACATGTCACCGATATTTTGGCAGACATTGCAGTTATCGACCAGCAAATAGATGATATTACTAATACAATCAATAATTCAAATATTATTAATTCAGTAATTGATACCAATACCGTTGATTTAACTTATGATACAACAGTAAAATCCCTAAAGGCTGATGTTAAGATTCATTCTGACACTAATAACCTCATACAAACTCAAAAGACAGGAGTTTATGTGCCAAAAATTACACCAGTAGACACTGAATCTATAATTTGGGATAAAATACTAAATCAGAATGACATTCATGCCTTTTATGATAAATGTAAAAGATTTTCTCATTGCGGAACATCCTGGAGTAATTTGTATTATCCAACAGGCGCTAATAGCTGGGCTTATGTTAGTTATCCTTTATCTCTTCATCAGCCATTAAGGGATACTACGTCCTTTAATGGAATAGTATCTAGTGAGAAATATGATTTTTATACTCATGTTGCAACAATTAAGTCAACCGTTAACCAAGGTGGTATTAACGGTCTTGTTATCGGCTATGCTCTTGATGAGCTTAACCATCCCCATACATTAAGCGTAGTTGTATCAAGAGGAACTCTGGGAGGTGGATTTTATTATGCCATCGTTTATGACCTTATGCTACCAGACCAATCAATCATTAAAGCCGGGAATGCCTTAGACGGCAATTTACAAACTAATGCAGGAAATTCAGGATGGTCATATTTCTCTTACGGTATTACATTACGAACAGAAAAAAGGGCAAATCTAATATCCGTCGCTACTTCAAATTGGAACAATGTCGAAATAAATGAAGCTACAAAAATGAGTATAGATTTAAATGATTATGATTGGGGTCACTTATTTGCAAACGCTGTTCAGTACGGATACTGTAGTTATTATAATCAAGCAAATTATTTTTCAAATATAAACTTTACTTATGATAATTTAGCTTTATCTATATTGTCAGCACAAACTAAATTATCAGCAGACGTTACTAATGGTTTATTAATTAAGACTGACGGATTATATTCCGAAACCCTTAAAATCTCGACCCAGGCTAAAAATGCATTAATCAAAAATACTGACGGTTATTATGTCGAAAAGACAGAAGTTTCGCTTCAGCCGGATAATTCACTTAAAAAACTGGCTGATGGTTATTATGTCCGGGACGAATCAAATTCTAAGCTAGTAAGTAAATCAAATCATGGATTTGTCGAAGGTGACTTTATCTTTTACCATCCGATTACGGGTTACGCCAAAGCTTCAGCTTTAGACGACTATAACTCTAATATCGTTGGTATGGTCACTAAGATAATTGATGTTAACTCATTCGAATACAAGTGGGCCGGGTTTCATAAAACCAATTTATTCACAAACACAAATGGCTATGGTCAGGGGATGCCGTTATATATCTCGGATACAGACCCCGGTAAAGTCGTTCAAGACCAACCGGATATTTCTAAGACTGTGGGTTATCCCATCGAAGACATTGGTTTAATTATCAGCATCGAACGTGGGATTCAATATAATCAAGAAACAGCAATCGGAGATTTTAAACAATCAGCCAATACTTACAATGTTCGGTCAGATGGCTTTATCAAAGTTGCAGAAGGTATATTATATAAACAAACGCTTGTCGATAGATTATTGACAACGCTTGATGAAAGCTTTAAGACTAGCTATTTAATTATTAATGATAGTGACCAGACAATAAGCTTTACGAACACGCAGACGCTTTATGATATCAATTTAGTACGAGAAGGCTTCAATTTATTTATTAAAGCATTCTAAATAAAATTTAATTTAAGAAGGAGGTATTTACATGGGAGCTTCAACCGATTGTTCGTTATTTTTACAGTCCGACGGGACTGTAAAGTCTTGTGGTTTAAATAATTATGGCCAGTGCGGAACAGGCGATACAATATCTCCTAAGTTAAATATTTCCGTTATTTCTAATTTAGAAAATGTTGTCCAAGTTGCCACAGGGTACGGTCATTCATTATTTTTACTAAGCGATGGAACAGTCAAAAGCTGTGGCCGAAATAATCATGGACAATGCGGAACAGGGGATACGGTTTCCCCTAAATTAGCTCTTAGTGTTATTCCGGGCTTAACTAACGTTGCTTCTGTTTATGCTGGACAATATCATTCCGGATTTATATTAAAAGACGGTTCTGTTATTATTATCGGTATGAACAATTATGGTCAATGTGGAATGGGGAATACGACTTCTCCAAAATTGAACTTGTCACCCATTCCAAATTTGAGCGAAGTCCGACAACTATCACTAGATTTTGAGCACAGTATTTTGCTTCAAAAAGACAGCACTGTTCTGTATTGCGGATTGAACAGTCAAGGGCAATGCGGAATGGGGAATACGACTTCTCATACGGCTTTGTATAAAATACCGAATTTAATAGGTGTTAAACAAATAGCAACTGATTTAAGAGCTTGTTTTTATCTAATGAATGACGGAACAGTCAAGGCAGCCGGGCGAAATGACTTTGGTCAATGTGGAAACGGAACGCTGACACAAGTAAGTACACTTTTCACAATTCCGAATCTAATAAATGTTAAACAGGTTTTTGGTGGATTGGTTCATACGTTATTTTTACTAGAAGATGGAACCGTAAAAGCTTGTGGGACAAATGCAAACGGAGAATGTGGAAACGGAGTAACACCGTCTGTAGTAAAAGTTCCTACTTTAATTAACAATTTAGCTAACGTGACTCAGATTTCTTGTGGTCATTATTTTTCTCAATTTTTATTTGAAGATGGTTCTATTAAGTTTTGTGGAGAAAATCAGTATGGACAAAACGGAACAAATAATATAATTGCTCAATCTCAACCTTTTTTGATTAGTGATTTAACTGTTGCTAGTCTTCAGGATTTAAAGCCTATAAACAATGAAGTAGAACCGGTTATCGAAACAAAAGAATTTAATTATACTGGTCAAACACAAGCTATTAATTTAAGTCCCGGTGTTTATAATTTCTATACCAGAGGCGCTCAAGGCGGCGGCGAAGATAATACTTATTATGGCGATAGTTCCAAAGCTCGAATCGCCATATTAGAACCAACTATGTTTTATGTTAATGTTGGTCAACAACCAGAATCAACAACTGGCGGATGGAACGACGGAAAAGATACACCAAACCCACAGACCTTTGGCGGCGGGGGTTCAACCGATATAGCAATTCAAGGTACTGACCTAGATTCTAACTGGAATAATCAACAGCATTTGAATTCAAGAATCTTAACAGCAAAAGGCGGAAAAGGAAAGCCCATAATGGGTAGTTCGTATGCTAACGGAAGTGTACCTGGGGGACAACACTGGGGGCCTACTTTTGTTTGTGACTTTATTCCATATACATCAGGAACTGTTACCTTTTACGCTTCTTCAACCAATGACAAAATTCCAATTAGTCCTTATATTTACGTCGAAGGAACAGCTAATTATATTTATTGGCAACCAACAACTTGGAATTTTACTGCTACTATTGCCGTTACTGCTGGTAAAAAGTATTCATTGGCATTATGTGGCTCTAGTAGTCCATCTTATCACAGTGCTTATTGGAATGCTTCTTTTCCACCAAGTCTTTTTTGCTCAACAACTGGAGAAAAAAATAGTGTTCCTGTTCTTGCTGGAGGTCTTGGTGGTGGAGTTAATTATGCCTATACAGAATTAACTAAAGACAGTTATCCATTAGTTCCATGTAACGCCGGAAATAAATACTTAGTTGAGCCAGTTATTACAACAAACAATCCAGATGCAGAAAACCACGGCTTTGCATATATGCAATACATCGGCCAAACGATTCATACAAAACCAAGTTTATTAAATACTTATAATTATAACACTCAAAAACAAACAGCTATATTGCAGGACTTTGATGAAAATATTATGACCGTTGCAAACAACCAGCAAACAAATACCGGGACTTATAATATCGCTGTTACGCCTAAAACTGGCTACTATTGGGAAGATGGAACGAATACTGCGATATATATTTCATGGACGATTAATAAAATCGACCCGATTGTAAATTGGCCGCAAGCAAATCCAATGATGGTCGGAGAGTTTATCTCTAGTGCGGTTTTAGTAAATGGCACTGGAGCCGGAACGTTTACTTGGACAAATCCCAGTATGCTAATGACCTGGCCAAACGATGAATACGAGCTAGTCTTTACGCCGACAGATATTACTAATTATAATATTATTAAAAATATTATACCAATCGAATATAAAAAATTAGCTCTAAACGAATCTTTTAATTTTAATTATATCGGCATGACAGAAGCGGTCTTGCTTGAGCCCGGAGTATATGAGTTTTACTGTAGAGGAGCGCAAGGGGGAACGACAGGTTATGAGGGCAGTATTTCAAAAGCACGAATAGCTATATTAGAAACAACTACATTTTATGTTAATGTTGGACAATCTCCAATACTATCAGCAACAGGTGGTTGGAATGGTGGCGGAAATTCTGCAACAGCTGCCCCGGGTGGTGGAGGTAGTACAGATATAGCCGTTCAAGGTATAGATGAATCTACTGACTGGAGCGCAGCATTACATTTAAATTCTCGAATTTTAATGGCAGCTGGCGGAACCGGAAAAGCTGCCGGTCCAAATATACAAAGTGCAAACGGAAGTACGTCCCTTGGGAGCGCTCATACTGTTTATAGTTTTGTTGCTGCTTCTTCGGGTACTTTAAGTTTTTATTCTAGTAACTTAAGTGGCGACTCTTACGGATATGTTTATGACGGAAGCACAGGGAGTTTAATTCGCTCTAATGATGACGGTGGCGGCAACCTCAATTTTTCAATTTCAATAAGTGTTACAGCGGGTAAATCATATCGATTAGCAGTAGGAGGTTATCACAATAGAAGTGGTTCATGTCGCTGGTACGCTACTTTTCCGGGCCTTCAGATTGTTCCAGGTGGGGCTGGTGGTGGTTTAAGTTATGCTTATACGAAAGACACAAAGACGTCTTACCCAGCAAGTCCTTGTAATGCCGGAACTTATTATATGGTTGAACCGGTTCTTATAGCAAGCGCACCAGAAGCAGTCGGCAATGGTTTTGCTTATATTAAAAAAATAGGTTACACAACTGATAAAAAGCCCGTTTTGTTAAATACATATACGTATAATACTCAAGAACAAACAGCAGAACTAGATAATTGTGACTTAAATGTCACAACAATTGTTAATAATAAAAAGACCAACGCTGGCAGTTATAATATCGGTGTTACTCCAATAAGTAATTATTACTGGGAAGACGGCACAAACACTGTATTTAATATCTTATGGGTAATCAATAAGATTAATCCCGAAATAACCTGGCCCAAACCCAGTAAATTAATTATCGGCTGGCCAATCTCTCGAGCGGATATCAGTAACGGGACAGGCGTTGGCAAGTTTACATGGACGAACAGCGCTTTAAAGATGCAATACCCGAATAATAAATTTGAATTAACATTTACACCAACCGATACAATCAACTATAATATTTTAAAGAAAGATATAATAATAAATTTAATCACTTATCGATTTAATTCAAGTTTTTATAAAGACTCAAAGCCACAAGAGCTGTTTGACTTTACTAAATTATTATTATAAGAAAGGAGGTCTTTTATGGCATCTTTATTTTTAGCATGTGACGAAATTCAGGACTCGGGCAGTTATACTTATACAATTGGTAATAACGATATTACCATTGAAACATTTAACAACGATGAAATACAAAATTTATTAAATAACAATTTACCAATCGGGTCTACTTCTCAAGAAAATATTGTATTAATTAAAGATACAGAGATAACTATTAATGCCGGACAAATATTAGCACCAACCGACTCAAAGAAAAGCTTGGTATTATTTTGTGATATATTAACCAATAATGGTACGATTTCTATGACCGGAAAAGGGCCTAATGTACTTCCTCACGAATACGTAATTATTCAAAATGACAGTATTTTTGATGATGTAATTATTCCAGCTTATGCAGGCAATCGCATTGAGCGAAGAGCTCTTACCGCTATGCCATATGCTTATGACGGCATAATGGGTAATAATGGAACCAATCGTCAATGCGGCTCTGGAGGCCAAGGGGTAGCTACTAGCGGAAATTCATCAAATCTAAACAAACGTCTTGGCGCTTCTGGTTCAGGCTACGCTTTTGGCGGCGGAGCGGGGGCGGGAGGTAAAAGCGGAGCAGACAATACAACATTTGAATCAAATGCTGACGTTGACCCGATTTATCCCATGCGAGGTTCTCCAGGGTTCTCTTATAG